>OCVV010000510.1_pt1 | contig 15705 bp, 11 predicted proteins | sample 1539721 | NCBI WGS metagenome assembly OCVV01 (sample SAMN02144230, study PRJEB22623) | gut metagenome | biome: sheep rumen | host: Ovis aries | place: New Zealand
ACGCCAGACTTCATTGCAAGGTCTTCTTGCGTAAGACCATATTCCTTGCGCAAATCCTTTACCACCTTTGATAACTTTGTCTTTTCCATACAAATTATATTCTTTCGAATGTAAAGTTACAATATTATTTGCAAATTACATGCTTTCTGATATAAAAAGTGTGATATTTAACGTTTTTATATGCTTTCTACTATAGTTTTACGTTTTTTCGGTGATTTGTGGTGATTTTATTCGGTCGTTTGTGGAATTGAAGCATTTCTCTGATTTTTAACTAAAAAGTCTGTGCTTCAACACCTTCCAATAGTTTCTTGTTTTTTATTGTCTTCGGGGAAGCTAAACTAAATTTTAAATCATTGATATTGCTGCATTTAGAGCGATTTTAGAGAGGAAGAGAATTCATGATTTGTGCCAAAGCTTGGAAGTTATTGAACTATTTTGTATATTTGCAATCGGAATAGATAAATATGTGGAAGTTGACTACTTGTTAGCCTTCGTCACTTGAAAAGCATTTCATCAATTTAAATTTTAGTATTTATGGAAAACGAAAAATGTGTTTCTGCAACTTGGGTTGCGGCAAATCCTGCTCTTATGCAGATTGAAGAGTTTTTTGAACAGAACTATTTGTTCAGAAACAATGTGTTGAACGGCAGATACGAGGTTGCTTGTATCGGTTCTAATCCTCTTGTGTGGCAGCACCTCACCACTGAGCGATGGAACTCTATCGTGTGGAATCTTGAAATGGCGTTGCCTGATGTGAAATCGTTGAAGAAGTATGCCGAGATGTATGTTTACTCTGAGCACACACCTCTTTACGACCCTATTGCAGAATACATGAACAACCTTCCTACTTGGGATGGTGAAGATCATGTGGGAAGGCTCATCAACTGTCTCTCAAGCGTTAACGAGAAGCAGAGTGAGTGGCTACGCACTTGGCTTCGCTCTATGGTGGCTCATTGGATGAAGAAGGATGTGGAGCACGGAAATGATGTAGTATTGCTGCTTATGGGCGATCAGGGCTGCGGCAAGTCAACTTTCTGCCAACGAATGCTTCCTGCTACGCTTCGTGAGTATTATCTCGACCACTTGAACCTTGCTAACAAGTTTGACAAGGAAATGGCTCTCACGCATAATCTTCTTGTGAACATCGACGAGTTCGACCAGGTGAAAGATTCTCAACAAGCAGAGTTAAAACACACCATTTCAAAGAGTAAGGTAAACGGCAGACGAATATATGCCTCTGTGCAAACCGATCAGCATCGCTATGCATCGTTTGTGGCAACAACAAACAGTCGTCAACCCTTGAAAGACCCAACTGGCAGCCGTCGCTATCTGTGTATAGATATTCCCAGCACACAACTCATAGACAACACGTTTGAGATAAACCACAAACAGCTATATGCCCAGATTCTAAGCGAGATAAACACAGGCAAGCCTTGCTATTTCAATCGAGAGGAAACAATATTGCTTCAGGAAGCCAACCAGCCCTATCAACAAAATATTGATATTGCAGCTATAACAAAGATATGTTTCCGTAAGCCAAGGGAAACAGAACAAGTCACACCTACTATTACAACCGATATTCTTGAAGAACTATCGTGCCGTTACCCACAGATAATGCCTACTCAGAAAACAAAAATAGCGATTGCCGTTGCATTGAAATCACTTGGCTACAAAAGCACTCATACCCATAAGGGTAGCGCTTACTATGTAGTTCCGAAAAAATACAAAGCAGCATAATTTATCAAAAGACTGTCACCAAGTACACTAACGCACTGTATATCAAAGAAATAGGTGCTAAAAGACTGTCACCAGACTGTCACCAGGCTATCACGCATTTGAATTAGAATCAAAAATGAAGAGGTGACAGACCGTGACAGTCTGGTGACAGTCTCAAATAGCATAACAAACTATCTATCAACGTCTTAGCCTTGTGCGTGACAGTCTTTACAAAAACCTTTTTTCTTTTTTTAATGTATTGCACTTTCACAAGCAAATATATTCTGTATTATTCTCTTAAAGCAAAAGATATCAATCTAACAACTTTGAACATTGAGTTTTGAAAATTGATTTTTTACAGCAAGAAACACAATCGTTGAAAATTTTCATTTTGCCTTTACTTTTTCCTTAGTTAGGCAAATTTTACTGCCCGCCTAGGAAAAATTTTCTCTCTGCCCAGAAACTTAAAATTTCGTGTTTTGCAGTTTTTGTTACATCTAACAAAACTGTAAAGTATTCTTACTTTTGATACTAAACGAAAACCTCCCCCATCCCCAGCACGAAGCGGAGCTTCGCTATTGAAGATTGAACATTGAACATTGAAGATTAGTCGGCTATGCCGATATAATATTTAAATTTTTCATTCTTTCAATATTTAAATCTTTCTTGGGCTAACCAACTGCTTGCGTTTCTTACAGCAAAAGTTCAACCCTCAAACTTCTAACTCAAAGTCGCTGGTTGATATCATTTGCACGATTGTGCAATGGCGCATCAGCGCTACATTTTCCAAGGGAGTGAAGGGAGGTATCCTCTAAAGGAGGAGGTTAAGGTTGATGATGGCTTGAGAAAGCTTGCTTTCTTAAAGCCAAACANGCAAACTTGACAATGGCTCATAATGAGACATCTCCCTTCGCTCCCATTTTCTTTCTTGCTTATAAAAAAGAATCTATTGATTACTTTTCGTCTGTCAGTAGCTCTTCGATCCAACATTACCTTAGAAAAAAGATTAACAAAACGGGACGAAATCATCTCGAACGCATCTCGGAGGCATTTAGAAGGCATCTCGAAGGAATGCGCTGGCACGCTCCATTAAATAAAAATTGACAAATGATAGAGAAGTTGTGATAAAAAGAAGAACCGAGAAAACATCTCTATGCGCGGTAAAGCCGCTAAATGATAAATGATAAACGATAAATGATAAAACCAGCGCAATGCAAAGCATTGCTATTGCTTTCTTGGGCGGCTGAGCCGCAATCATCTGCAAACTTAGAGAATATTGAAGAGCAGAGCAAAAGTTATTTTGGCTATACCGAAACAAGAAAAAGATTCGTTTGATTAGGTATATTAGTGGTAAAAACACTATCACAAGAATGAAATTGAAATTTTCAACACAAAAGAAATGCTTTATGCAGAAAAAAAGCTAAATTTGTACTTGGTTGTTGAATTTGCCCTAAAAGCAAAGAAGTAATAGTTAATAATAATTTGTTATTGAGTATGTTAGAACTACGCCATTATGTAAACGCATTCTCAAACCTTCATACTGCAAAGTTGAAGGGACATAAAGCTCCACACAAGGCTATACTCCTGTTGGCTATCATTGATCTTGTTGAGAATGGTAAGATTGCTACTCCTCGTATCGTTCTTTCTGATGAACTGATAGATAGATTCAACAATCTGTGGCATCATTACCTTGGCACATCTGCAATTTTTTCTCCTGACATTACTAAACCATTCTTTCATATGCAACATGAATGTTTTTGGCGATTAGTTGAGTTTGAAGAATCTAGTTTACCAATGGTTGCAGAAGATTATCAATATGTGGAAGGACGCAAGCAGAAAAAAGAGTTGCCTACTGGCACTTATTCAATAAAAGCTATGCGTAAAGCGTTTCATTTTGCAGAGATTGATGGACAACTCTTTCAATTATTACAGAAGTCAGATGTCAGAGCTATGCTTCGAGTAATATTGATTAATGAGTATCTGACAAATCAACCAACTAAAACAATGCCAAACATCACTCAATTGATAATGACATTACCATTAATTGCACTCGTTGCTTAACAAAATACAAACATATGACAAAGCGTAGAGAAATACGAAATAGCACAGCTGAGTTCTTGATATTCCAGATAGAAGGTAAGGAACAGGGTGTTGAGGTTTATTACAAGGATAAGACAGTTTGGTGTACCCAGAAAGCTATGGGTATGCTGTTTGACTGCTCAACGGACAACATCGGACTACACCTGAAAAACATTTTTGCATCTGGTGAACTGAAGAAGGAATCAGTTACCGAGAAAATCTCGGCAACTGCTTCTGATGGAAAAAATTACATGACACAGTTCTATAACCTCGACGCCGTTATTAGCGTAGGTTATCGTGTGAACAGCATCCGTGCTACTCAGTTCCGTCAATGGGCAACAAGCGTATTGCGAGAGTTCGCTATACGTGGATATGTTTTGGATAAGAAAAGAATGGAGAATGGCTCATTCCTTGGCGAAGATTACTTTGAGCACCTGTTGGCTGAGATACGGGAGATCCGTCTCTCTGAACGACGTTTCTATCAGAAACTGACAGATATATACGCCACAGCCGTTGACTACAATCGGGATGCACCAACTACGCAAATGTTCTTCAAGATGATGCAGAATAAGATACATTATGCCGTTCATGGACGTACTGCTGCAGAACTGATTGTAGAACGAGCTGATGCAGAACAGGAACATATGGGACTTACTTCGTGGGAGAATGCGCCAGAAGGTAAAATCGTAAAGACAGACGTTGTGATTGCCAAGAACTATCTCAAAGAGGCGGAACTTGCCGACATGGGACAGTTGGTAAATGGTGTGCTTGAATTGGCTGAAAGAATGGCAAAACGTCATATTCCAATGACAATGGAAGATTGGGCAAAGCAGATAGACATCATTTTGGCAGCTGGCGGCAATGAGGTTTTACAAACAGCTGGACAAGTCACAGCAGAACAGGCAAAGGAACATGCCGAAACCGAATTTGAAAAATATCGCATCATACAAGACCGCCTGTTCCAAAGCGACTTCGATAGGTACATGGATTCGCTTCCGTTTGAAGAAGAACCTAAAGAATAAAATAAAAAAAACATTTGTCCGATGCTTACAAAAAAATTTTGTTACCTTCGGACAAATGGTTTTGATGATTTAGTCGTTTGTGAAAATTTAGTATATAACAAAAAAAACGATCTCCTTTCGGAAATCGTCCATCTTTACGATACTTAAATTTGAGTCAATCAGTTCCTCCCTATCTGTTATCTATACTTTCTGTTTTGTCTGTTCTAATGCGGTAGAAATACCTAGCGATACCTGAAAATCTATTTTACCTTGACAAATACCAAAATGTTTCCTGAAATCTTTTACCTAAGAGGCTAAACCTCTTTAAGATTTTTAGTTATGCAAAGGTAACTAATAAAACATTACCTTTGCATATATTTGTTATTTAAACATCAAGTTCATAGTATTTTCTTGATTTAAATCAATTATTGTGTTCGTACACAACTCAATATTTTAATGAAAATCAGGAACTTTTTCGCCTACATGCCAGAAATTACTTAGCGTGATATCAAACACAAGTGTGCTGTAACCAGGGATTGAAGTGCTTCCACTCTCTCCATAGCCTAACTGGTAAGGAATGTAAACCTTCCAACGATCGCCTTTGTGCATGTGCTGCAGAGCAGTAGTAAATCCATCAACAACAGACCCCACAGCAAACTTTACAGGTACATTGGTCTGGGTGTCGTATTCTCCTGTCCAACTCTGGTCGAACACGTATCCATTAGCGTAGCTTGCTGATGGAAGCAAACGTCCCTGATAGTGCACACGAACGGAGTCGGTGAATATTGGAGACACAGTGCCATCACCCTTGCTCAGCACTTCAACGTATATATAGTCTGATGGATTGTTGTGCTGTTTATCGTCAGCATTATACGACCATTTCTTTATGGCTGTGATTTTGCCCTCGGTTGGTTCTGCATTCATCACGGCACGCGAATAGAGATTGCTTACATAAGCATCGTTTGTTTCTTGCCAGTTGGCAAACTCTTCTACTGTGTCGTCGTTTTCCTTGCATGACACAAGGAACATACTGCATAGTGCCAGCAATGCCACCAAGCATTTGCCTATGCCGTGTGCAACCTCCACTAATGTGAGGTTGACAAGGCGGCTATGTGTTTGATTAATTATATTCATGCGTATTAATTTCGTGAGGATGTTTTTAGAAATCCTTGATTGCGGCAGCCAAACGCTTCAAAACAGAAGTGATGCTAACGCGATCCTCGATGATTGCGCGAAGTTTATCGATTGACACACGCTCCTGCTCCATTGTATCGCGGTAGCGCAGAGTAACGGTGTTGTCCTCGAGAGTCTGACCATCAACAGTGATACAGAATGGTGTACCGATGGCATCCTGACGACGATAGCGCTTACCGATAGAGTCTTTAGCCTCGATATGTGTGGTGAAGTGGAACTTCAACTCATCAACAATCTCCTGTGCCTTCTCTGGCAGACCGTCTTTGTTAACAAGTGGAAGAACAGCACACTTGATTGGTGCCAATGGTTCTGGCAGGTGCAAAACAACACGGCTGCTACCATTCTCGAGTTTTTCCTCCTCGTAGCTGTGACACATAACAGAGAGGAACATACGGTCAACACCGATTGATGTTTCAACAACGTATGGTACATAGCTCTCGTTGGTGTCAGGATCGAAGTAGCGCATCTTGGTTCCAGAGAACTGCTCGTGCTGTGAGAGGTCGTAGTTTGTACGAGAGTGGATACCCTCAACCTCCTTGAAGCCGAATGGCATGTGGAACTCGATATCTGTTGCTGCATTAGCATAGTGAGCAAGTTTCTCGTGATCGTGGTAGCGATAGTTATCGTTACCCATATTGAGTGCCTGGTGCCATGCCAAACGAGCCTTCTTCCAATAGTTGAACCATGTCATCTCTGAACCAGGCTGGCAGAAGAACTGCATCTCCATCTGTTCGAACTCACGCATACGGAACACGAACTGACGTGCAACAATCTCGTTACGGAAAGCCTTACCAATCTGTGCTATACCGAATGGAAGTTTCTGACGGGTTGTCTTCTGAACGTTCAAGAAGTTAACAAAGATACCCTGTGCTGTTTCAGGACGGAGGTAAACCTTGTTTGTTGAACCTACTGTTGAACCGAACTCGGTTGAGAACATAAGGTTGAACTGGCGTACATCGGTCCAGTTACGAGTACCGCTGATTGGGTCAACAATTTCTTCGTCTTCGATAATCTGCTTCAGCTCTTCAAGGTTTGGGCCCTGCATAGCCTGAGCATAACGCTCGTGAAGTGCATCGCGTTTCTTCTGGTTTTCGAGCACGCGAGGGTTTGTTGCACGGAACTGTGCCTCGTCAAAAGCATCGCCGAATTTCTTGGCAGCCTTAGCCACTTCCTTGTTGATTTTCTCCTCGTACTTAGCAATCTGATCCTCGATGAGCACATCGGCACGATAACGTTTCTTTGAATCACGGTTATCAATCAAAGGGTCGTTGAATGCGTCAACGTGACCTGAAGCCTTCCATACAGTTGGGTTCATGAAGATAGAAGCATCGATACCCACGATGTTGTTGTGCAGCAACACCATGCTATCCCACCAATACTTCTTGATGTTATTCTTCAACTCAACTCCATTGGGTCCGTAATCGTAAACGGCTGCAAGTCCGTCAGGATAAATATCAGAACTTGGGAATACAAATCCGTATTCCTTACAGTGACCTACAATCTTTTTAAAATTGTCTTCTGCCATGATTTTATTTCTTAAAAATTTTAGTCTCTTTAAATTTATATTGTGCAAAGATACAACTATTTTTTAAAACAGCGAAATATATCACCGCCTTTAGGCTCCTTTAAACATTTTTTCAGTCCTTATCAAATATCTGATTTTTGTATTTCCATTTTTTTCTTTATCTTTGTAGGCAAACATAATATAGTACTATAAAAATTCTATGGCAGAAGACAACAATAAATTCGACGGTGAGAACATGGATGAAGAACTCCCCGTTGACCAGCATTCCGACTACAAACCTGCTGACCGTTTTGATGCATCGGCGGTGCATCACCTCTCAGGAATGTATAAGAACTGGTTTCTCGACTATGCTTCTTACGTAATCCTTGAACGCGCCGTTCCACATATCGAAGATGGTTTAAAACCTGTGCAGCGACGCATTCTGCACACCATGAAACGCATGGACGATGGCAGATACAACAAGGTGGCTAACATCGTGGGCGAAACCATGAAGTTTCACCCTCATGGCGATGCGTCAATCTACGATGCACTTGTGGGACTTGGACAGCGCAACCTGCTTGTTGACTCTCAGGGAAACTGGGGAAACATCCTCACAGGTGACTCAGCAGCTGCTCCACGATACATCGAGGCACGTCTATCAAAATTTGCCCTCGAAACAGTTTTCAACCCCAAAACAACCGATTGGCAGCTTAGCTACGATGGACGCAACAAAGAGCCTATCACCCTGCCAGTGAAATTCCCTATGCTTCTTGAGCAAGGCGCCAACGGTATTGCCGTTGGTTTGTCATCACGCATATTGCCACACAACTTCAACGAGTTGTGCGATGCTGCCGTGCTCTATCTGCAAGGTAAGGAATTCCACCTCTACCCCGACTTCCCTACCGGTGGTGCCATCGACGCATCAAAATACAACGACGGACAGCGAGGCGGCGTGGTACGTGTGAGAGCAAAGATTGAAAAGCTCGACAGCAAAACTATTGTTATCCGTGAGATTCCATTCGGCAAAACAGCCTCATCACTTCAAGACAGCATAACCAAAGCCATAGAGAAAGGCAAGATAAAAGCTCGTAAGGTTATTGATATGACAGCCCGAGAGGTTGAGATTCTTGTGCAGTTGGCACCAGGAGTATCGAGCGATAAAACAATGGATGCCCTCTATGCTTTCACCGACTGCGAGATAAACATATCCCCCAACTGTTGTGTGATCGAAGACAACAAGCCACAGTTCCTCACCGTGAGCGATGTGCTTCGCCACAGCGTTGACCGCACTATGGGCCTGCTTCGCAAAGAACTGCAGATACGCAAAGCCGAACTCGAAGAACAGCTCTTCTACAGTTCTCTTGAACGTATCTTCATTGAGGAGCGCATGTATAAAGAGAAAAAATTCGAGCAGTCAAAGAGCCAAGACGAAGTAGTACTCTTCCTCGACAGCAAATTTGAGCCATACAAGAAAGATATGATTCGCGAGATTACCCGCGACGACTACTTGAAACTGCTCGAAATAAAGATGCAGCGCATCTTGAAATACAACAAGGACAAGGCCGACGAGTTGATGGCTAAGATAAAGGCAGAGATAGCCGAAATAGATCGCGACTTGGCTCACATGGTAGAGGTGACCATCAACTGGTTTACATATCTCAAGAACAAATACGGCAAGGATCATCCACGCTTAACCGAGATTCGCAGTTTCGACAATATCGACTCAACAAAGGTGGTTGAAGCCAATGAGAAGCTCTACATCAACCGTCAAGAAGGTTTCGTGGGAACAGGGTTAAAAAAAGACGAGTATGTATGCAACTGCTCTGATCTCGACGATATCATCATATTCTACAAAGACGGAAAATACAAGGTTACCAAGGTGGCCGACAAGATATTCGTGGGCAAGAACGTGCTCTATGTAAACGTGTTTAAGAAGAACGACAAGCGCACAATCTACAACTGTGTGTATCGCGATGGTCAGAAAGGTCCTTACTACATAAAGCGCTTCAACGTAACAAGTATCACCCGCGACAAAGAATACGATGTTACACAAGGCACAAAGCAGTCGCGCATAATGTATTTCACAGCCAATCCTAACGGCGAGGCTGAGGTTATCAAGCTCACCCTTGAACCAAATCCAAAGAAACGTCGCCAGAACATATTCCTGGAGCGCGACTTTGCAAGTATCCTCATTAAGGGTCGTGCATCAAAGGGAAATGTGCTCACACGCGAGAATGTTCATCGCATAGGTCTTAAGAGTCACGGACACTCAACCCTTGGCGGTCGCAAGGTGTGGTGGGATCCAGATGTGAAGCGTCTCAACTACGATGAACACGGTCGTCTGCTTGGCGAATTCAACGATGACGACAACGTACTTGTGGTTCTCGACAACGGTGAGTTCTATATCACCAACTTCGATCCCAACAATCACTTTGAGGACAACATCATCCGCATTGAAAAATGGGACGAGAACAAGGTGTGGACAGCAGTGCTATATGATGCCGACAACGATGGCTACCCATACATCAAGCGCTTCAACATGGAAGCAACCAAGCGACATCAGAGCTACCTTGGTGAAAATCCAAACTCACAGCTCATTCTACTCACCGACACAGTTTATCCACGCCTGTTGATGACCTATGGAGGAGCCGATGCAGTGCGTGGTTCTGAGGAGATTGATGTTGAAACCTTCATCATGGTTAAGGGATTCAAGGCAAAGGGCAAACGCCTAACCACTCTCAAGATTGCAAAGATTGAGGAGCTGGAGCCATTGAAATTCCCAGAGCCAGAAAACAATGGTAACGAATCACCAGATGAAGAAAACATTGACAACAGCGAAGAGGAAAATCTCGATCCTGATGCTGGCAAATCACAGCAGCAAGTAATCGACGAGATAACCGGTCAGCAACAGTTGTTCTCTGATGAAGACTTTTAAGAATCACGAATTTGGAATCGCGAATTACGAATTTGTCTAATTACGAATTATGATTTAATTCCAAATTATAAACTCGTAATTGCGCAATGCGCAACTAATTCAAAATTCGCAATTTCAAATTCAAAACTAATAATTAGTATTATGAAACGAGCAACACACAGATTAATGGCAATACTTGTGCTGGGACTTTTTGCTTTGCAAGCCTCGGCACAAAACAAAGCCTATATGTTTGGCATAGGAAACACCAATCTGCTCGACACCTATCTGTCACCACAAAACTATCATGGTTTAGACCTACGCTACATATCACACAGAATATCAGAGAAAGATTCCACACTCTTGCAACACCGGCAACTCTTCATGGGCGAGGTATCACTAACCAAACCACGCTCGGAAGACGGCAAAGAGATAAGCGGTATGGTGTATTATTCCTACGGATGGCTGTGGCCCATAATGAACACCACCATAGCAAACGGAAAATTTCGCATGCACGCTGGTGGCGCCATTGATTTCATGTTAGGTTTCATATACAACACCCGAAACGGCAACAATCCAGCCCAGGCAAAGATAGCCCTTAACCTTTCACCTGTGATAAATGCCGACTATCATATTCCAAACACCAAATTAGTGGTGAACTATGAAGCATCAGCACCATTAGTAGGATTGCTGTTCAGCCCTAACTACGGGCAGAGCTATTACGAGATATTCTCAAGAGGCGACTACGACCACAACATCGTGCCCACAACAATTGGCACCACCCCTACCCTTCGCCATCTGCTCACTCTTGATTTTCCACTCTTAAAGAAAACATTTCGCATTGGCTACATGGGCGACTACCAGCAAGCCAAGGTAAATAATTTGAAATATCATGCGCGTACACATTCTTTTGTTATTGGTATGGTGTTTTAGTCTGTGCTCTTGCATCGACGAAGAACAGTTCGCCAACGACCCGAGGGGCAACTTCGAGGCGTTATGGCGCATTATGGATGAACACTACTGCTTTTTTGCTGAAAAGCATGTTGATTGGGACTCGGTATATAACATATATAGCCGACAGATAAACTACGGCATGAACAATGAACAGCTTTTTGAAGTGCTCACAAACATGCTCAGCAGCGTGCGCGACGGTCATGTAAACCTTGTTACATCATGGGATCAAGGACGATATTGGAGTTGGCACGAAAAATACTATCGCAACTATTCCGATTCACTCATCACCCGATACCTTGGCAACGACTATCGCATCACCAATGGTTTAAAATATCGCATCCTCGACGACAATATCGGCTACGTGCGTTGTTCAACATTCCAAAACGAATTTGGAGCAGGCAATCTCGATGAGATAATGCTTCATTTCATTGCCTGTCGAGGACTAATCATCGACATACGCCAGAACGGAGGCGGCATGATAACAAGTGCCGAAGAACTGGCATCAAGATTTGTAAACGAGGACACCCCCGTTGGATACATACGCCACAAAACCGGCAAGGGGCACAATGACTTCTCATCACTTGAAGAACAGATATTACGCCCAGCAAATGGTGTTAGGTGGCAAAAGAAAGTTGTTGTCATCACCAACCGCTCTGTGTTCAGCGCAGCCAACGAGTTTGTGAAATTCATGAAACAAGCTCCCAAGGCAACCATCCTTGGCGACCAGACAGGCGGTGGTGCAGGTATGCCATTCTCAAGCGAATTGCCCAACGGCTGGAGTGTTAGATTCTCAGCCTGCCCTATGTACGACATAAACAAAAACAGCACCGAAGACGGCATACAACCCGACATAAAATGCCTGATGTCGGCACTTGATTTTCAACGGGGAAAAGACACATGCATAGAAAGAGCACGCTCAATAATTGCATCCCCAAACTAATTTTTCTTAAAATTTTACTCGTATATATCATTTTTTTCATACATTTGCACATATAATTGCATATAATATAATCACATAAAGACTATGAATAAAGATTTTATCATAGTTGAGGATTTAAAAGATTTAGGTTCAGAGACAACCAAGGACTATACATTACATGCTCTTTGCTTATTCGGAAAGGCAACATTTATGTACAATGGTGAACCAATGGAATTGTGCCCAGGCGATTTATTTATCGTTCGGGAGCAGCATTTTGTTTCACAACTAACCACCTCTAATGATTTCAAGATAAAAGGTATATATATTAGTTGCAATTTCATTGAACGCAACACACCTGACATGAATTTTGGCATTCGCAGCGTGCTGATACTTACTGTTAATCCAGTACTAAAGCTTAACAAGTTAGATCAATGGCGCTGCAAATCCGATTTAGAAAATCTGGAACACAGAATAGGCTTCAACGGACATAAATTTCGTGAAGATGTACTATCCACGGCATGCTTAGCCTTTTTCCTTGATATCTTCAACTTCGAAACAAATATATATGGCAACAATGAAGTGTCAAATCAGAATTCAAACATCATAACCGACTTTATTGCACTTCTGCACGAGGGGCACTATCGCGAACATCGCGACATTGGCTTCTATGCCGACAAGTTATGCATAACAGCAAAACATCTCAGTGAGGTGTGCCGTCAGGTTACAGGGCACCCTGCCAACTTTTGGATAAACCATTTTGCAAAGATAGAGATTAAACGCAAACTGCGCTATTCTCGTCTGTCGGTTGTGCAAATTGCCGAATTGTTCAGTTTCTCTTCCCCTGCACACTTCACACGATACGTGCAGACTCAGTTAGGTGCATCGCCAAAAGCAATAAGAGAATTATAACCCCTCCATAAAGAATTACAAGTGTGAAATTTGAAATTACAAAGTAGTCGCACTTTGTGCGATGTTGAGTTTTTCAATGTTCAATTTTCAAACAACAATGTTTATCTTCTAAATCTCAACACAGGTTTTTGCAAGTAAACCATATTTTTTCGGGAAAAAGTTGTAGGGTTTAATTTTTTATTTGTATCTTTGCATCCGCATTTGCGCCTGTGGCGGAATTGGTAGACGCGCTAGACTTAGGATCTAGTGGTTCGTGCCGTGCAGGTTCGAGTCCTGTCAGGCGCACAAAACCCTAACTTCTTTTAATAAGTAGTTAGGGTTTTATTTATATAAGTATTCTATTTATCCCTATCGAATTAGCATAAATTCCAAATATACGAAATAATCCCAGATAGCATCACTGCTTTCTGGGATTCGTTTTTTTTAACCAAATTGACTCGCTTGTCATGAAATATATATTTATTGGACATTATTTTTCCAAAAAGGTTTAATTCCAATTATAAATTCCACATTCCAAATTATTCTATCGCTATTTTGTCATACTTTACAGGTTGTCCATCAACAACCATTCTTGTTGCCTTCAGCATAATATAGCGTGCCTTGACGGGGGGGAAATGCACCTCTTGCAGAATAGGATGATTGCGTATATTTTCAAACTGTCCGCTTGCCACTTTTTGCAGTTTATTCAAATCGTTGCCAGCAAGAATCTCGTAATCGCTAATCAAGCCCTGATGACTTGCACTTTGGTCTGGCAGATAATAGAGAGTTTTTACACTACTCGCTGTTGATAATTCAAAAACAACAGAGGAAGCATCAGCCTTAACAAGTTTTTTATCTATCCCTTCCACTACAGATGCTTTTTCAGCATATTTCTCCTTTGCCTTTGGCGCATAGAACACACCAACATTATTAATACAGAGTTCACCACGCGACTTTTCGAATACCACCCTTAGTTTACGAGTTTCTATAGTCTTAAAACGCAACAAACGCTTATAACCTATAGTTGTTGTTTCCTCGCCACAATCAACAGGCAACCATTGACCATTATTGAGATACTCTACACAGAACTTTTCAACTCGCTGTCCAAGAGGAATATATTCCTGAAGCATCATGCGATTGACTTTTTGAACTTTATGAAAATCAATAGTGATGGTAGCAGCAGAAACCCCATCTGCAGTTGCCCAATAAGTATCGTAATTACCATCAGTGAGTTTCTTTGTAGAGAAAACTTTCCCTCTGGTGTTACTTGCTTTAACAGAAGCCTTCAGCACAAGGTTTTTCTTCAACTCGTCAGAAATCTGCTTATAGTAGTTAACTGCATTAGCCGAATCAATCGGATGAATAAGTCCTTCCTTGTTCACAGGGAAGTTAATAAGCTGAGTGCCATTATGCCCCACAGAACGATAATAAAGGTCAACAAGTTGCTCTACACTCTTCACCTTACAATCTTCTTTCTCATGATAGAACCACCCTGGGCGTATGCTCACATTACACTCTGCAGGAATCCATTTATCGCCATCACGATGTCCGTGCTGCAACTCCTGATAATGCTCATAACCAGGATAAACCTCCTTGCTACGTAAGAACGACCAGTTGGTAGCAAAAGCATATCCATCCTCGTTGCCAACCCAGCGACAGCCAGGTCCACCATCAGAGAATATCTGAGCCTTAGGCTGAAGTTTATCAACCATTGCCCATGCTCGAGGAAAATCATAATATGTTCTACGGTCAATCTTACGTGTTTCCTTTGCACCACCATACCAACCGTCACCACCATTGGCACCATCGAACCACACTTCAAAAAGCTCACCATACTGTGTTAGCAGTTCGTGCAACTGTGCATAGAAATACTCTCTATACAACGCAGTACCATAGAAAGCCTGATGACGATCCCAAGGCGAAAGATAAAGTCCGAACTTCAACCAATACTTCTTGCAGGCAGCAGCCAACTCACCTACAATATCACCCTTACCCTGTTTATATGGCGTGTTTCGCACACTATAATCAGTATATTTTGTTGGCCAGAGACAGAAACCATCATGATGCTTGGCAGTAAGGATAATACCCTTCATGCCAGCATTCTTCACCGTGCGAGCCCATTGTTCACAATCGAGTCGTGTAGGATTGAAACTCTCTAAAGGAGCATCACCATATCCCCACTCACGATCCCCGAAAGTGTTTGGACCGAAGTGAATGAAAGCATAAGTCTCCATCTTTTGCCATTCCACCTGACTTGCCTTAGGTAACGGTTCTATCGCTTTAGGTGCTTTCTGCGCCAAGCCCACAACAGAACCGAGCATAGTGATAACAGCAACAATATATCTTTTCATAATGTGGTTGTAAGATAAATAGTTGATAATTATAGATTTATGGTGACAAAGATACTAAAAAACGAGTGCAGAACAAAATAAACTCGTTTATTTTTTACGCCGAGTGCAAGTTTCTTCTCGATTTTATCGAAAAGATACTAAAAAACGAGTGCAGAACAAAATAAACTTGTTTATTTTTTATGCCGAGT
>OCVV011345678.1_pt1 | contig 15705 bp, 15 predicted proteins | sample 1539721 | NCBI WGS metagenome assembly OCVV01 (sample SAMN02144230, study PRJEB22623) | gut metagenome | biome: sheep rumen | host: Ovis aries | place: New Zealand
TCTAGGAGAATAAATAAATGTAAATGCAGAATCATACTTACATGTATTAACTACATCTAAAGTTTCCTTAAAATCTTCATCACTTTCATTAGGGAATCCAACAATAATATCAGTAGTAATAGCACATCCAGGAATTCTTTCTTTAATCTTATTAAATAATTCTAAATATTCCTCTTTAGTATACTTTCTACCCATAAGTTTTAATATTCTAGATGATCCAGCTTGTAATGGTAAATGAATATAAGGCATTATATTATCATATTTAGCAATTACATCAATCATTTCATCAGTAAAATCCCATGGATGAGATGTAACAAATCTTAAACGTTCAATACCACTTTTAGCAACCATCTCTAAAAGCTCAGCAAACGATACTTCACAGTCCATGTCTTTACCATATGCATTAACATTTTGACCTAACAATGTTATTTCTTTATAACCCTTACTAATTAAATCTTCAACTTCATGCATTATATCTTTAGATTTTCTACTTCTTTGTTTACCTCTAGTATATGGAACAATACAATAAGTACAGAACTTATCACATCCATACATAATATTAACCCATGCACTTATCTTAGAATCTCTCTTATAAGGAACATTTTCATAAACATCCCCTTCTTTAGAGTATACTTCAATATCTTGTTTATTCTTATGTTCAACTATTAAATTAGGTAATTCATGAATGTTATGAGTACCAAATACTATATCTACATATGGATGTTTACTTTTTATTTCATCAACAACACTTTCTTCTTGTGCCATACATCCACATATACATATCATAAAATCTTTATCTTGTTCTTTTTTATGCTTACATCTACCTAAATATCCAAATACTTTATCGTGAGCATTTTCTCTAACAGCACAAGTATTTAAAATAGCAATATCACTATCTTCTAATACTTCTGTTCTTACTGCACCCATATTTTCTAAGTGAGCAGCTAATTCCTCTGAATCATGAACATTCATTTGGCATCCATAAGTCTTTAAATAATACTTTTTATCTTTTAAAAAGTTAGAATATTCTTCATCTTCTAAATAAACATATTCTACTTCTTTATTAGTTCTTAATCTTTCATCTTCATAATTAGGTAACTTCATAATACCTCACCTCGACTTGCATAATTATATCAAAAAAGGTGCAATAATGCACCTATAATTTTACTATTTATCTTCAATATAAGGTTTTAATATTTTAGAACGAGATGGATGTCTTAGCTTTCTTAAAGCTTTAGCTTCAATTTGTCTAATTCTTTCTCTTGTTACATTAAACATTTTACCTACTTCTTCTAAAGTTCTTGGATGTCCATCAACAAGACCAAATCTTAGGAAAAGGACCTTTTGTTCTCTATCAGTTAAAGTGTTTAATACATCTTGAATATCTTTCTTCATCATACCAGCAAATTGAGGTTCAATAAACAAATCATCATTTCTATCGTCCTTTAAAAAATCTCCTAAAGTACTATCTTCTTCATCATCACCAACAGGAGTTGAAATAGATACAGGTTCTTGACTTATTTTATATATTTCTTTAACTTTATCAACTGGTAATTGAGTGACTTCTGCTAACTCTTCTATACTAGGTTCTCTACCATTCTCAATTACAAAATTACGTTCAATTCTTGCAACTTTATTTATAGTTTCTACCATGTGAACAGGAATTCTAATTGTTCTAGCTTGGTCAGCTATAGCACGAGTGATTGCTTGTCTAATCCACCAAGTAGCATAGGTAGAAAACTTAAAACCTTTAGATAAATCAAATTTATCTATAGCTTTCATTAATCCATCATTACCTTCTTCAATTAAATCTAAGAATTGCAAACCCCTACCAATATGTCGTTTAGCAATACTTACTGGTAATCTTAAATTATGATTAGCAATTTCCTTTCTTTGCTCAGAAACAAGTTCTTCATACTTTTTCTTTTCATTAAATAAAGATTGATCAACCTTACCATTCTTTTGTTGTATTTCAATTTTCTTTTTAATTTGTCCTAATGCATTCACATATTCTTTTAATAAAGCAAAGGCTTCAGCTTCTTGATTGCCCTCATATAATGGAATTTTACCAATATCTTTTAAATACATTTTAACTGGATCAAAAGTAATATCAGATTCATCATATTGTACAATATCAAATTCTTTAAGTTCCTTTTCGATTGCCTCATCATCTGCACTAGAAAGTAACGCTTTCTCAGCATCTTCTTCTTCCTTCTTATTAAATATAGAAATTAATTTATTTAAAGACTTATTAGATTCTTCATTAATATTTGATAATTTATTAAGAATAGAATAAAAAGCATCATTATTATCAAGTAAATTATATACTAAAGCCTTGGTTAGTTTAATATTATTATTCTTCATAAATTGTAATAAATTATTAACTAAACCTAATAATTCCTTCTTCTTAGTTGGTATTTCATTAATATTTTCTTGAATATACAAGTTGATTTTTTCTAAGTCTGACATATTATCATCCCCTTCGAATTGAGAGTTATTATAGCATTTTATCACTTTTTTTGCAAATTAAAAGACTATTAGTCCTTAAATTGGAACACATAGTCTTCAATAATAACGTCGTCTCCTCTTTGAGCACCCGCTTCTTCTAAAGCTTCTTCAACGCCCATATTCTTTAATTTTTTAGCAAATCTAATAACACTTTCTTCTTCATTAAACTTAGTCATTTTAAATAATTTTGTTATTTTTTCACCTTCTACTAACCAAGCATCATCTAATTTTTCAATAGTAAATGGTATTTCTTCTTCAAATTTATATACTTTTTCTTGAGATATTTCAACTTCTTCAGGTTCTACAGTATCTAAAATATCTGCTAACTTCTTAACTAATTCTTCAACACCATCTAAACTATAAGCACTAATTGGAATAATATCTAAATTAGGATATTCTTTTTTAAATCTTTCTAAGTTATCCTTAGCATTAGGTAAATCCATCTTATTAGCTATAACTACTAACTTTTTCTTATCTAAATTATGTCCATATTTTTCAATTTCATTTTGAATTACTTTAAAATCTTCAACGGGATCTCTTAATTCTTCAGCACCCATATCAACAACATGAGCAATTACCTTAGTACGAGATGCATGTCTTAAAAATTTTAAACCTAAACCTAATCCTTCAGATGCACCTTCAATTAAACCAGGTAAATCAGCCATAACAAAGTTTCTACCATCTTTTAATTTAACTACACCTAAATTAGGATTTAATGTAGTAAAGTGATAAGCAGCAATCTTAGGCTTAGAAGCACTAATAACTGAAAGTATAGTAGATTTACCAACTGATGGTAAACCAACTAAACCAACGTCAGCTAAAACTTTTAGTTCACACTTAACTTGTTTTTCTTCACCAGGTTCTCCATTTTCACTTATTCTTGGTGCTGGATTATCATGAGTAGCAAAAGCAGCATTACCTTTTCCACCTCTACCACCTTTAGCAACAACAAATTGTTGTTTATCTTCAATTAAATCACAAATAAATTCACCAGTATCAGCATCAGTAACAGTAGTTCCTTGTGGTACTTTAATGATAACATCTTCAGCATTAGCACCAGTTCTATCACTACCTTTACCATTAACACCCTTATCACCCTTAATTATTTTATGATATCTTAAATCAACTAAAGTTTTAAGTCCTTTATCAACTTCAAAAATAATGCTAGCTCCTCTACCACCATTTCCTCCATCTGGACCTAAGTTAGGCATACATTTTTCATGATGAAAAGATGTACATCCATCTCCACCATTACCAGCTATTAATTTTACTACGATTTCATCTACAAACATAAATCAATCACCGCCAAGATTATACCATAAACACGTTTGTTTTTAAACTATTTTGTTTATTTTAATATAATATATTAGGTGATACTTATGAATAACAATCTTTTTAATTTACCTAAAATAATTGAATCATTAAATAAAGGACTAACTCTAGCATCTAAAGCCATACCAGTATATCAAAAAATAAAACCTATAATATCTAATAAAGATTATCTAAATAATATCCTAAATTTAATAAATAAAGACAACAAAGAAGAAATAAAAGAAACAAAAGAAACAAAAAAAGTAGATAATAACTTACCTACATTCTTTCAATAATTTTCTAAGTAACATAACATTACTTTTTAATTCATTAATTAAATCAGTATTAGTCTTAGGAATCTTTTTTAATATATCACTATAATATTCAATTAAATAAGTATAATAATCTATTTTATCTTCTTTAACTATACCAAATCTAATTTCTTCATTAGTATTCTTTTTTTGTCCTTTAACAAATTTACAAATAACATAATATATATCATTTTCATATACAGTTATTTCATCTTCTAAATAATACCCCATATTATTAACGCAACTTCTTAAGATATCCAAATCATTATTAGATTGAATTATAAGTTTATTAATAGTATTCTTTTTCTTTAAATCACTAAGTATTTTTATTATTGTTTGAGTTCCCATACCACTTATAGAGATGGCATTATATTTTTTTATCTTAATATTTTTAATACCATCCGTTAAAAGTGTATCTATTTCTAATTGATATTTTTTAATATTTTCAATTGCATTATTTAAAGCACTCTCTCTTAAATCAGTTAATAATAAATCATTTACTTTATTATTCTTCTTTAAGTAAATACCTAAATAACCATGATCACAACCAACATCAATTAAATTATCATTACTATCTATAAATTTAGCTATTGCTAATAATCTTTTACTATTCATTAATCAGTTAAGAAATCCCTTAATTTTCTAGCACGAGATGGATGTCTTAGTTTTCTTAAAGCCTTAGCTTCAATTTGTCTAATTCTTTCTCTTGTTACATTAAATTTCTTACCAACTTCTTCTAGGGTATGAGAAGTTCCATCTTTAAGACCAAAACGTAATTCTAATACTTCTTTTTCTCTATCTTGTAAAGTATCTAATACATTTTTAATTTCTTCTTTTAATATTTCATTAGTAGCATATTCTTCTGGAGACATATTAGATTCATCTTGAATAAAATCTCCTAAATGTGAATCATCTTCTTCACCAATAGGTGTTTCTAAAGATACAGGATCTTGAGAAATCTTCATAACTTCTCTAACCTTATCTACAGAAATACCCATTTTCTTAGATAATTCTTCTTCAGATGGTTCTCTATTCAATTCTAAAGTCATTTGTCTTTGAATTCTAGCCATCTTATTGATTGTTTCAACCATATGAACTGGAACACGAATTGTTCTAGCTTGGTCTGCTAAAGCACGAGTAATTGCTTGTCTAATCCACCATGTAGCATATGTAGAAAATTTAAATCCTTTGTCATAATCAAACTTTTCTACAGCTTTCATTAAACCAATATTACCTTCTTGGATTAAATCTAAGAAAAGTAATCCTCTACCAACATAACGTTTAGCAATAGACACAACTAAACGTAGGTTAGATTCAGCTAAAACTCTTTTAGCTTCTTCATCACCATTAGCAGCTCTAACAGAATATTCTAATTCTTGTTCAGCAGTTAAAAGTGGAATTCTACCAATTTCCTTTAAATACATTCTAACTGGATCATTAATATTAACATCTTTTGTGATTTCTTCATCACTTAACATTACTGATTCTTCTTCTTGAATTTCTTTATTCTTTTCTTCATCAGCAACTACTTCAATATGATTTTCTACTAATACATTATAAATTTCATCTAAATTATCTGCATCTATATCTAATCCTTTTAATGCAGCAGCTAAGTCTTCAAAAGTTAAATGTCCTTTTTCTTTACCTAACTTAATTAATTCTTCTTCTCTTTCTTTTAATCCCTTGATTTCAGTAATTTTACCTACTTTAGCTTTAACTTTCTTAGTTCCTGCAGTAGCATCACCATCATCAATTACAATATTATTTTCTTCTAAAAAATTATTAATGTAAGATAATACTTCTTCATTAATTTCTATATTACCTAATGCATTTCTTAATTCTTCTTGTGTTAAGCTTCCTTTTTCTTTACCTAACTTTAATATATTTTTTTCAACAGTTTTAATTCCTTTAATCATTTTTTACACTCCCTTGTTTAATCATTGCTATTTCTTCTAATAACTTTTTCTTCTTATCTATATCTAGTTCTAATTTAATTTGTTCCTTAATCTTTTTAATTCTTAATTCACTACTCTTTTGATTTAAAACTTTGATATAGTTTATAAACTCTAACTCATTTAATTCACTATCATTAGCATCTATTATCTCAAATACTACTTTACCTAATTTTTCATTAGTTTGAATATATGAAATAAAATCCGCTACATTTATTGTTTGATTCTTTTCACTATAATATACTATTTCATTAGCTATATCTCTATATAACTTATCTTCAAAGAATCCTATTTTATTTTGATATAACTTAATATATTTTATATCATTCATCATATAAAACAATATTTTTCTAATAGCTATATCAATACCATTAAGTTTCTTTACTTCCTTTTTATCACTAACAAATATCTCTCTAGCTATCTTTTCCTCTTTATTTAAACTATCTAGTTTATTTTTTAATATATCTAATGAAATATTATATTCAGTTGATATTTTATTTAAAGTAACTTCTTTTAATATTGAATCTTTAATATTACTTACATCAACAATTATTTTATTAATATATGTTGCTAATTCTTCAGTATTATTAATGTTTATTTCTTTCTTTTGTGCTTTTATTTTAAAATCTATATAATCAATCGCATTATTTATATTATCTTTAAAAGCATCTATACCTTTATTAATAATATATTCATCTGGATCTTTATAATCTGATAATCTAACAACTTGTACGTTGATATCATTCTTAGTTAATAAATCACCATTTACTAAAGTAGCTTTTTCACCAGCACCATCACCATCTAAACATAAAATAACTTTAACATTTAATCTTTTAATTAGATTAATTTGATTTTGTGTTAGTGCAGTACCACCTAATGCAACAACGTTTTCTAAACCAGATGAAAATACCCTAATTGCATCCATTTGACCTTCAACAATAATTATTTGCTTTTCTTTTTTAGATGGTCCTCTAGCCTTATAATAGTTAAATAAATTATTACCTTTAGTAAATATTAATGTTTCCTTAGTATTAACATATTTAGATGTATCTTTTTCTCCACGATAAATTCTAGCAGAAAAGCCTACCACATTACCTTCAATATCTAATATTGGAAATACAACTCTACCTTTAAAGAAATCATATACTTGATCATTAACTATTGTTACAAGTCCAAGTGATTCAAGTAAATCAGCACTATAACCTTTACTATGTAACAATTTAAAAAGATCATCTTTACCATCAAGAGCTAAACCAATTTGGAAGTCATTAATGATCTTTTCATCAATTTTTCTTTCCTTTAAATATTTCTTAGCTTCAATACCACTTGATGTATTTAAATTATTTTGAAAGAACATAGTTGCAAGATTTAAAATATCATGTTCTTTTTTATGCTTATCTACTCTTTGTACTGATATATCATTTTTTAAATGATAATCAATCTTTTCTGCTACTATTTTTACAGCTTCAACAAATGAAACTTTTTCATAGTTTTGAACAAAAGTAAATACATTACCACCTTCACCACAAGCAAAGCACTTATAAATCTGTCTTGAAACAGATATAGACATACTTGGTGAATGATCATTATGGAAAGGACAAACACAAACATAGTCTTTACCCTTTTTAATAACTTCAATGCCATAACTTGATATTATATCTACTATATTAGCTTTAGATCTTATATCATTTAACTCTTCATTGTCTACATAAGCCATAAAAACATCCCTCACTTATATATATTATAGGTATGTGCCCAATTTCCTTTATTTTTAACGAAAAAAATGCAAAAAATTCAATTTTTGCACTAAAATTTGACATAATTTTACACTTTTTGTCTAATTTTTACTCTAATTTTATTAATTATTATTCCTACAAATATTATAAATAATGCAATAAGTATAATATAAAATATTACTTGACTATTATCTACACTCTTGTCATTTTCTTTACTCTCTGAATATACTAAAGCACCCTTATTATCACTGTCAACTCCTATATTCATAGCTAATAATGTATTATCTTCTATTTTTTCACTATTTTTAGGTGCTTTAACAGACTTTTTAGTATTATTTATAGATTTAGTTATATTCTTGCTATTTACGTCTATAACGTTCTCTTTTTTATCATCTATTATAATGGGTATTTCTTCTTTATCTGGCATATTTATTTTTTCTTTAATTGGTATTTCTTCTTTAATGGTTTCTTCTATTATTGGTTCTTCTATTGTAATTGGTTTCTCTACTATTTCTTCTTTAACCGGTTCATCAATAATTGGTTGTTCTTCCTTGATTGGTTCATCAATAATTGGTTGTTCTTCCTTGATTGGCTCTTCTTTAACTGGTTCTTCTTTTTTTATAAACTCATTAACCAATACTAAATCAATATCATCTTGTACATCTAAATCATACTTATCTATTTTAATATAATCACCATCTACAGTCTCTTGCCTAATAAAATATTTACCAGATAAAACATTAAATCTAGTCTTACCATAATGATTAGTTTTAAAGCATTCCATTTGTAAATACTTATAATCATACAAGCATAATAAAGTATTTCTAACCAGATTATTATCTTCATCAATTACTTTAACATTTATATCATACTCCATACCAATTACCAATTCTCTTTTTGCACTAACATTATTAATAGATAATATCATAATAAAAATAATAAATAATAAATTAAAAATTTTTTTCAAATCATCCTCCTTCGAGTTCCTTTCACTTATATATATTATCTATTAATGTCTAATTTCCTTTATTTTTATTAATTTTTTTATTTTTTTTAGAAAAAATATTGCGTATAACCCATATTTATGATAATATTTATTATGTCAGTTGGTAATTAATTTATGGACCCTTAGCTCAGTTGGTTAGAGCATTCGGCTCATAACCGAGCGGTCGTAGGTTCGAGTCCTACAGGGTCCACCACTGATATGCGGGTGTGGCGGAATTGGTAGACGCGCTAGACTTAGGATCTAGTTCCCAACGGAGTGGGGGTTCAAGTCCCTTCACCCGCACCAAATTAAAAAATACACTACAATGTAGTGTTTTTTTATTCTTTAATTATAAAAGACTAAATATTAACTATTTAGTCTTTTTATATACTATAAATTAATTATTATTTATTTATAAATAAATATGTTAAAACAAATACAATTCCTTCAAAGAAACCAACTAGTAATGATAGTACAAATACATTAGCAAAGCCACTACTATTTTCACTAGTACTGCTATTATTATTTGCAGCTGGTTTTAAAACTTTAGTTTTAGGCATATTTTTCTGATATTCAACGCCTTGTTTACTTGAATAAATCTGTTCCATACTGCTTTTCCAGTTTTGATGTTCACTAATATCTCTTTGAACTTTAGCAGAATTAACATTATTTACCATATTAGATATATCTGTATACTTACCACCATAGGATTTTTCGTTTATATTTAATCTATTACCTAAATATTCACCATCAATATTATCTAAAACAGTCCATTCATTTTCTCTTTTAAATTTAACATCTTTATATATTTCATCATGAATATTAAATAAAGATTGCTTATATTTTAATATCTTTTCATCACTCATATTAGTTTGTTTAAAAAAACTAATGTCTTGTTTAGAAAAATGTAAATCTCTTTCACTACATTCAATTTTTATTTTTTCACCTTTACCATTGTCTAAATTAGACATTTCTTGATCAAATTGTGCAGTTGCTTTTAACTCACCTATTTTGTCATCACTATAATCACTTAAGAATGTATGATCTTGATCGCCAAACACAGTTATTAAACCTGGAGATAATTTAGTTATTTCTTTCATTGTAGCCATAACTTTATCTCTTTTTTCACTGGATTCTTGCAATAAAGTTTCATTATACATAAAATCAACATTATTATCCTTAAGTTGTTTGATTAAGTCTATATTAGGATTAACAACTCTAGTAACTAAATCCTCTAAAGAAATACCAAATTTTGCATCCCATACTTGTCTATAATTCCTATCAGGCTTATTTATTTCAATTAATTCATTAAATAATTCATAAGTATTATTCTTCGAATCTTTTTCTATATTATCAGCAAAACTTTGCAAAGATCCTCGCAAAGAATCCCTTAATAATGCAATAATTTGTTCTTTATTACTAGCATTTAATCCCATACTTGCAAGCTCTTCAGCTGTATTTCTGTTAAGCATACTTCTAAGCCTATAAGACATACCCAATTTTTGTGCTAATTTTTGACCCATGACACTAACACCAAAATCATAAGTTAAACTTCCATCACTTTTAGAAGTAACAGTATTTCCATAACATAAAGATTGTATTACTAATTGATAAGAACCATTTTTATCTTTACATATTTTCATGTTTTCTTTAAATTTATCATTTAAAGCATTAATTTGATCAAATGAAACAGAAGTAAAATTTTCTGAATCAGTAGTATGATACTTCATAATTTTATTAGATATTTCTAATCCTTTTTCCATTCCATATGTATCAACACATATTCTTTCTATTTCACTATACATTGCGTCTAAGCCTTGTTGTAATCCAATATCTCCAATTCTAAGTTCTTCTTCGATTGGTAGATTTAAACCACTTAACTTTTTATGAAGTGCAAAACGTTTAGATTCCAAAACATTAGTATTATTTAATTCATTAACAACCAATGTACTAATTTTTGAATCTTGATACATATTAAATAATTGTCTCTTAATAGTATCCAATTGACTTTCATCACTAACTATATTAGGAACCATATATAAATTAGGAATATTATTAATCCATTCATTTACCTCATTAATACTACCGCAATTAATTAATGCTAATGCTTCAACCATTGAACCAGATACGTAAACGCCTTGGTTTTCAGAATGTAATTTAGTATCTATTTCTCCACTCATTTTCGATTGATTAGCTATTTGTAGCATATTAAGATATCTCTTAATTAAGTTCTCTACAGCTTCATTTATTTCTTTTATAATTTCTTCTTCTGACATATTAGAATCAACATATCTTTGTATTGCTTTTTCTCGCAATTCCTCAGATATTAAATTATGGTATTGACTATTAGTAGTTTCGACCACTTGATTAACATAATTAACTATTCTTTGATTTTTAATTAACCTATCATTATTCATATAATCAACTCCCATATATTATATATAAATATTATAACATAAAAAAATACATTAAACATGTATTTTTTTAATTAGTTTTTTTATTAGCAAACCATATTAAAACAGTAATTATATATGTAGTAATTAACATTATTGGAGCAATTATTAATGCGCCACTTACTCCATTTTGTACAAAATAATACCAATCATAAACTGGTGATACATTATTATTTTCCATATGTACTAAAATATTAGTTAAATAATATATCTCATATAAAAATGTTGGTATAATTCCATATATTGTATATTTGAAATTAATCTTTTTATCATTTTCTAAAAATATAAATGTAATAATACTAAATACTGGAATAAATAAATGAAAGAATAAATTACTATTCATTAATAATGCAACAAGTCCACCTTTAACAACAGGGCCTAAATAAGTAAACACCACAATAAATGTTAGAGCAACAGATACAGTAGCTACCATTTTTAATACATACGATGATAAAGATATTTCTTTATCATCTTTTAAATACTTATATTCTTTAATAGCAAATATCAAAGATACTATACCCATGAATATATTAGATTGAACAGTAAAAAATCTAAACATACCTAATTTATTAGATTCTAATATCAAATCATTTCCATTCATAAACTTAAAGCCACAAAACATTGCTATTGAAGCAAAAACTGTCATTATAACTATAATAATATTAAATATTAAGGCTAATTTTATTTTATTTTTATTTTCTTTCATCTTACTACCCCACTAATCCACTAATTTCATTTCCTTTAAATCAGCCATAATTAATTTAACTGATAAATTAATAAAATTATCTATATTTTCCATATCAAATACATAATCTCTATGTATTTTAGATCCTTCATATATTTCCCTAGCTTTATTAATAATTAAATTCATTTTATCCATATGAGCTTCTCTAATAATATCATTAAATTCTAACTTTTTATCATATAAGAAACTTAAATCTAATTTATATTTTTTAACTACTTGCTCATTTATATTAGTATAATCATTATAAATATACATTTCAGCCATATGTCCATGACAATTAACTATTGTTCCATCTATTTTTTTAATTAAATTTTTACTTTCATCATATATTTCAGGAATAAAATATTTAAACCATAAATAATCAGTATATAAATGAATATAATATCCTAGTACAAAATCATCATTTAAATAACTAATATATTTATTTAAAAATCTTGTTAAATTAGGTAAATCACCATCATCATCTAAAAAGTGTGTATATTTTTTTGTTTCACCAACTAATTTAGATATATCAGGTGCTATAGTACCAACTAGTATTTGCTTTGGATTTCTTTTTAATTTTTTATTTAATTCGTTACATACTGCAGCATGTATTAATGATGATGCCATACACTTATACTCCATTCTAAATACATTATAGCACAAAAAAATGGTAATTATCTACCATATTTTACAGATTCTTTATCATCATTTTCATGAACATACAATTGAACAGTTTTAGCAATCATTTTTGATCTTTGAACATCACTTAATAAAGAATATTCCTCAGTTTGATTAACCAATATATTAGCTTTCATAAATTCTTTTCTATATTGCTTAATATAATTTTGAATTTCAACTAATAATTCCCTATTACTAATATTTTTAATAATCTTAGGATCAACAAAAGTTGATGCTGCTAATTCAAAAGATGACAATTCAAAGATTTCAGGATCTACTTTACCAACCATAAAAAGTTTTCCTCCTAACTATAATTAAATTATAACATAAAAAAAAGACTATACACAAGTATAGCCTCCATCTATTGGTAATACTACTCCAGTAACATATGATGCTTCATCACTAGCTAAGAAGATAGCACCAGCATCTAATTCTCCTTCCTTACCATATCTTTGCATTGGAACATGTTCTTTTGCAAATTCTTGGAAATCAGGTGTATCAAGTACTGCAGTTGTAAGTTCTGTATAGAAATATCCAGGACAAATAGTATTAACTGTAATATTATATTTAGCTAATTCTGCAGCAGCAGCTCTAGTAAAGTTTACTACACCACCCTTAGATGAATGATATGCAATTGTAGGTATTTTATCATTTCCTACTAAACCATACATAGATGCTATATTAATAACTCTACCATAATTATTTTCTTTCATAATATTAGCAAATGCTCTAGTTACTTTAAACACTGAAGTTAAATCAGTAGCAATAGTAAAGTCCCATTCTTCATCACTCATGTCTAGTACACCTTTATCTTTAGATGATCCAGCACAGTTAACTAAAATATCAACTTTACCAAATGTTTCTTTTGCTAACTTAGCAGCATTATTAATATCATCAGTTGAAGTAACATCACACTTAATTGGTAATACTTTTACTCCATATTGTTCTAATTCTACTTTTAATTCTTCTAATCTTTCAATTCTTCTTGCAAGTAATACTAGATTAGCTCCTTGTTTAGCAAAACTTCTAGACATTTGTCTACCTAAACCAGAAGATGCACCAGTAATAACCGCAACTCTATTATTTAAATTAAACATATTATTCCTCCAATCCTGTTATAACTTTATATAATAAACTATATAATGTATAAGCTTCATCATTAGTTAAATTAATACATTTACTAACTTCTGTAGGAATACCTTTAACATTCTTTTTTAATTCTTGACCTTTATCAGTAATAGTAATAATTAAATTTCTTTCATCTTCTTCATTTCTGATTCTATTAATATATCCTTTAGTTTCCAATTTTCTAAGTAAAGGGGTTAATGTTCCAGAATCAAGTAATAAAATATTTCCTAAGGTTTTAACATTTAATTCCTTTTTTTCCCATAAAACCATCATAGTAATATATTGAGTATATGTTAAATCTAAAGCATCAAGAAGTGGTCTATACTTCTTTATAACCTCTTTAGAAGCAATATATAAAGGAAAACATAATTGATTTTCTAATTTTAAATCTTCTTTCATTTTTAAAAACCTCCTTATTTTAATAATTCTTTTACTTGATCTTTATTCTTAAATCCTACTGAAGTATTTTTTAATTCTCCATCTTCAAATATAAGTAATGTAGGTATAGACATAACTGAATATTTTCTAACAACCTCATCACTTTCATCAACATTTAACTTATAAAAGTTAACATCACTTAATTCTTCACTTAATTCATCAATTACTGGACTAAGCATCTTACATGGTCCACACCATTCAGCATAGCAATCAACTAATACTTTACCAGTTTTAATTGCTTCATCAAATTCCTTATCAGTAATTTGTTTTACCATATTATTTCATCTCCTTAATAGCTATTGTAGCAGCTAAAGATCCATCAGAAACAGCAGTAGTTAATTGTTTTAATACTTTATTTCTAGTATCTCCAGCTACATATATACCTTCTACATTAGTATATACTTCATCATGAGCTTTAATGTAGCCCTTTTCATCTATTTCAACAACATCTGCAAACATTTCATTTCTTGGTTGTTGACCAACAGCAATGAATAATCCACTAACATCAATTGTTCTAGTAGTTTCATCATTATTTTTAACAGTTATTTGATTTAATTTATCTTCACCAATTAAATCAACAACTTGAGAATTTAAAATTAATTCAATATTATCACTTAACTTAATTTGTTCAACGTATTTATCTTCTCCTCTAAATTGATCTCTTCTATGAATTAGATAAACTTTATTACATAAATTAGCTAAATATAAAGCATCTTCTAAAGCAGTATTTCCACCACCAACAACAGCAACATCTTTACCTTTATAGAAATTACCATCACAAGTAGCACAATAAGAAATACCTCTACCAATATAATCTGCTTCTTCAACAATATTTAATCTTCTATTTTCAGCACCAGTAGCTAAAATAATAGCTTTAGCTTGATATTCTCCATTATCAGTAATAACTTTTTTATCAGCAGTTATTTTCTTAACCATCTCAAATTTGAATTCAGCACCAAGTTTTACTGCTTGATTATACATATTTTGAGATAAATCAAATCCACTAATAGATTCAAATCCTGGATAGTTATCAACTTCAGTTGCATTTAAAATTTGTCCACCACAAGCCTTACCTTCAAAAACTAAAACTTTTTTGTTAGCACGTCTAGCATATATGGCAGCTGTCATTCCAGCTGGTCCACCACCAACTATTATAATATCATACATAAATTATACCTCTCTTACTTCTCTAATAATTTTATTATATCATCTTCTAGTAATTTTGGGTTCTCAATTGGTGATAATCTTCTAATTACTTTACCATTTCTGTCAAGTAAGAACTTAGTAAAGTTCCATTTAATATCATTTTCACTCTTACATGTAGTACTAATCTTAGAAACACCTTTCATAGCAATCTTATTTTTTAATCCATGAATTTCTTCTTTTGGACTATTTTCTTTTAAATAAGTAAATACTGGTGATTCGCTAGGTCCATTAACATCAACTTTTTTAAATTGATCGAATGTTGTATTGTATTT
>OCVV012837918.1_pt1 | contig 15703 bp, 14 predicted proteins | sample 1539721 | NCBI WGS metagenome assembly OCVV01 (sample SAMN02144230, study PRJEB22623) | gut metagenome | biome: sheep rumen | host: Ovis aries | place: New Zealand
CGCCTGTCATTTTCATCCTCTCCTTTCTCATCTGCCTGCTGCAGCAGGGCGAGCGCATGGCGTCTGGCGCGGGTTAATTTCATCCGTATGCTGTCCGGCTTGCAGTTCAGCTGCCCCGCAAGCTCCTCATTGGAATATTCCAATAAATATTTGCCCTCCAGCAGCAGACGCTCTGATTCCGGCAGCTGCTTCAAAACCGAAGAAAGAAAACCTGCGTTTTCCTTTGCCAGCAATAATTCTTCCGCGGACAGCTCATCAGAAGGAATCTGATCTGTTGTTTGCTCATCGCATCCGATGCTGCGCTCATTTCTTTTCTGTTCCCGCTTCAGATAGTTGAGCGAAACATTTCGAATCACAGAAATGATATATCCTGCGAGGATGCTGCGTTCCTTCCCGCGAAGTACATCTGCTTTTTGTATGAGTCTGAGAAGACATTCCTGCACCATATCCTCACAAATCATCTGATCCTGAAAATATTGCCTTGCCGTAAAAAACATCAAATTGCGAAATTCTTCATACATCCACAGGATAAATTCTCTGTCATCGGCGTCAGGTATGACATCGCAGAGAAACATAAGCACGGATTCTTCCCCCCTTTCCCTTGTCTTCTATTAAATAGACAATGAACCGGCCCGATCTGCAACACCATAATATCCTTTTTTTGCAAATTTGTAAAATCAAGCGGAAAACCTGCGTTCATGCCGGCTGCATCCCGATCAGAAAAAATGAGACAGCCGACAGTATTCGCCGCACAGAGAGAAAAAGCAGCTGTCACCTTCCGGCAGCAGCTGCTTGCAGTTATGTCTCTTGGCCCGCATTCGGGTTATCCCATTTCCTCAATATGGGAAATATACTCCAGCGAACGCAGGGCCTCAATAATTTCGCTGTGTTTTTTATACTTTTTCAGCTCCTCGCTGCTGATGGTGAATGATACGGAATAAACGCTCAGTCCGGAATTGATATAGGCAGGATTGAGCTCAATATCGTCAATGCGCATTCCCAGGCGGCGAATGGTGGTGGTAAAGGAGCGAAGATCGCTTTTGCTGTTCAGCTCCAGATGGACTTCAAAGTGATTCGACTTGTCTTTGAGATATTTCTCAATCGCCGGAAAGAAGGACAGGCTGCACAGCAGTGCGGCAAACGAGACCAGTGACGCCGTATACAGCCCCATGCCGATGGTAATGCCAATGATTCCGCATGCCCAAAGACCGGCGGAGGTCGTCAATCCCTTGATCTGACCTTTGGAGCTGAACAATACCGAGTATCCGGAAATCATAGCCGACGCAATCACCGCAGCGGCTGTAATCCAGGGCGCCTGACATCCGGTGTCAAGCAGAAATACCTCCACAATGGCGGCCGTGGTAGATGCCAGAGATACGATGATGAATGTCCGCAGGCCGGCGGAATGCCGTTTGCTCGAACGCTCACAGCCAATGATCGATGCCAACACCACCGACAGGACAATTCGAAGAATAACCGAGCCGGAATTGAGCCCCATCGACCACGGTCCCAGGACGGCGGCAATATAATCCTGTGTCATAACATACTCCTCCTGTTGCGAACTGCACCGGTGTGAATGCTGCTGAATGCCGCAATCTGTTCTTCCGCGGCTTCCAGAAATGCCTGCTCTTCATCCGAGCCGTCGGCATGCGGCAGCTCTGACTGAATTGCCTGAATGCGCTCAATCAGCAGCTCGACTGCACTCTTCTGTTCTCCGTTGTCGTCCACTTCCTCTGCGGGAACAATGTCTTCCAGTCTGGTTGCGTACGATTTCGATAAGTACAGCGACAATTTCGCGCAGGCGGGACCAATCAATTCATACAGAACACTCGATGCCAGAATGACCGTTTCCAATGCTACGCCGGTTTCTCCGCCTAAGGTCCGCGCACCCAGCGCCGCCAGACCGATTGCCACACCTGCCTGCGGAATCAGTGCCAGGCCGAGATAGTTGCGCACCTCTTTGGGCTTGCCGACCAGCAGACATCCGCCAAAGGCGCCGATGTATTTGCCTGCGATTCTGATGAGGAAATAGACGATGCCGACCGCAAGCAGCGGGGTGCTTCCCACTGCCGCCGATGTATTGACCAGGGCATCCAGCTGGAAGGACAGGCCGGAGCGGACAAAGAACAGCAGCAGGATGGGCGGCGTAAAATAATTCAGCTGCTTAAACAGCTTTCCGTCGCCTGTAATGTTGATATACACCGTTCCCATCGACATACAGCCCAGCAGCGGCGATACATCCAGAACGGCACAAATACCGCAAAACGCGAACAGCAGGGAAACGGAAATGATCAGCCGGTTATCCTTTGACCGCTTCAACGGCATCAACAGCTTTAAGAACAAACCGAACAGACCGCCCAGCAGCAGAACTGCGACGTTAACGGCAATCGGTTTGACAATGTTGATGACGCCGAGATGGGAGGCTCCTGTGCTGACCGCAAGCGCAAGCGAGATTGCAACGCTGTACTCAATCAGCCCGACCACATCGTCCAGTGCTACCACCTGAAGCAGGGTATCCACAAAATCTCCATGGGCGCCCGTCTGCCGGATGGTCATCACGGTAGAAGCCGGCGCTGTGGCGGATGCCAGCGCGGACAGTACAATCGAAAAGACCAGATCGACTCCCATGATGCAGTAGGTGACAACAAAGACAAAGACCGTGGCAAGGCATGCCTCCAGAATCGTTATGAGCACAACCTTTAAGCCGTTTTTCTTCAGCGCAGAAAGGGTAAAAAACTCACCTGTGCTGAACGCAATAAAAGCAAGCGCAATATCCGACAAAAAGTCGGAGCCCGTGATCACAGTCCGCGGGATGAGATTCAGACAATACGGACCGATTAAAATACCGGCCAAAATATACGCCGTTACATTCGGCAGGCGCAGCTGTTTGGTCAGCCGCGTCATGGCAAACCCCAGAAACAGCATAACCGCAATAGAAATGATGGTTGTCGCGGCAGAACTCGCTTCTGTCACGCCCTGTGTTAAACTATTCAACATATGATCCTTCCTTTCTCCGCCTTTCAAGTCAAATCAGGGCAATACCGCGACAGTCATACCGATGCCGGAATTACTCTCGTTTTACCTTTCCATATCCGCAGACGCCTTCCATGTGCATCAGGAAGCGTTCGGATTTCTCACGAAATTTGCCGCAGGGATTGACAAGGTGTGCAGGGACAGCAGCTGTCCGTACACACCTCAAAAACAGGAGAAGTTTTGCAAAAATGATTTTGATGCACACCCTATGCCTTATTATGGTTATTTGATGTAGATCGGATTGGTCAATGCAATTTTCTGATCCTGTTTCCCGTAAAAGGAACCGATCAGATCCGCCCGAAGCCAGCCGGAGGCTGCGTTTACGCAGACGCGCTGTGACGCGTCCGGGGCAAGGCGGCAGATGACTTTGCCGTTGTGAACCAGCTGAATTTCCTTCGCTGTCACAGATGCTTTTTCCCAGTCATTCGGCATGGTCTCGTCATCCAGTTGCAATTCTATTTCTATTTTCCCTGCGTCAATGGTATCGCCGATCTGCACCTGTGTGCCGTCTGAACGGATTCCTTTCATCGTCAGAAGCGGCCCTGCCGCCAGACAGATCTGTCCCGCCTTCACGGCATGCAGAACGGACTCTTTTGTCAGATTTTCCGCCAGAACATAGGTGTGGGCATAATGGTATGTGTCCTCACGGTGCCAGTCTCTTCCGCTCGTCGCTGTGATATGACAGCCGCGATTGAGAAGGGTCTCCCAAAGCTGCAGGGCACGATAGCTTTGAATTTTGCAGGGGGCATTGTCGCGTGACCAAACCTCCAAAAAGTCGACCGAATCCCAATCTGCCACCTGAAAATCCCAATGATAGCCTGTATTGATCGGATTATCCAGCGCAAACGGATGGGCAATTCCCGCAAGTCCGTGATTGCGATGAATCGAGGCAATCGCTGCGTCGATCTCTTCCGGCCGGACACCTCTCCAATCGGTATACCCCTGTTCATCCAGAACAAGCATATGTCCCCAATATGTCGTCCATTCGATCGCAGGAATCGGAACCATGTGTTCCCGCTCCGCCGCTTCATACAGCTCCGGCAGGCCGGACATCGTGTTGTGGTCGGACAGGCAAACAGCATGAAATCCCCGCTGCTTTGCCGCATGAACCAGTTCACTGACCGTAAAATCGCCGTCACTGTGCTGTGTATGTGTATGCAGTTCAACCGGATGCCATTTCATGTGCCTCACTCCCCTTCCACAATCAGATGTCCGGTGCACGTTTCTGACAGAATTTCGTGCAGATGCAGCATACCGTGCCACTCTCCCGCCATCTTTTCCGGCGGAAGAAATCCGAGAGATGCCTGTTCGGCAGAAATCAAATGCTCCTGCTCCGTTGCCCATCTGTGTGCATTTCCAAGATACACGCCGTCCTTGTCCAGGGAAATGGTAATCAGATTTTTCACCGGAAGAAAGCTCTCTTTTTCCATCGGCTGAAGCGCTCTCGGATAGCTGTCATAATACCGGTTCATTGCTTTTTCAATCGGAGGAAAGCAAAGTCTCGGGTCGGTTTCCGTTCCCGGAGAAAACTCAAACCGAATCCGTATTTGCTTCATGCCTTCTGAAACATAAAAGCAAAAGGATGCATCGGTCTGTGAATCCTGCGGTGTCCATTGATACACTTCTTCAAGAAGTCTCATTCCAGTTTCCTTCCTCTACATAATATGGTGTGCAGACAGGCTTCGTCTCCCCGCTGCAGCACAGAGCACACGGAGGATTTCCGTTTTCTGTTCCGAAGCTCTGCGTCAGCAGACCTGTTGTATAGATCTGCGCTGTCCGGCCGCGTTCCTTCAAATACGTTTCCGCACGGGCAGCCACCTCATCACAGGCACTGTTGAAGGTACGCACATGATCGGAGCACATCACAAAGATTTCCGGATCACACGCTTCGACCAGACACTGCGGCATGCCGTCCCTCTGTCCGTGATGGGTCAGCTTGAGCACTTCAGCGGATTCAAACCGCTCATCCGCGCATCGTTCTTCCCATCCGGCACACAAATCACCTGTCAGAAATGCGCGCCATCCGCCGATTTTCAGGCTGCATGCCAAACTGCATGTGTTTTCCGCGCGGTCAAATTCGCGCATCGCTTCCCGCGCCGCTTCGGCATTTTCCTCTCGGCAGAACTGTTCAAACTGCATGCGCCGCTCCATCATGTGCTCCTGATTCATGCCGAAAAGACGGATCGAGCACCCGTCCCACAGCGGTTCGTAGTCCCGTGTCTCCGTCCGTTCCCGAATCACCGTATTCTGCTGACGCAGAACCGCTCTCAGCGCGCGAAAATGCTTCAGGCCCTCTGTAAACAGACGCAGGCTGAGATCGTTCGGGCATTCCGGTTCCGCCGCCTCAATCGCGCGATCGACAGGGCATTCCGGCCAGCAGTTGACCCAGAATTCCCGTACCTGAATCGTGCGGGCGGTCTCCAGAAGCCCGCTGATGTGATCGTTGTGAAGATGTGTGCAAATCATGTAATCAATCGCGGAAACCTTTTTCTGTGCCAGAAATGTTTCCAGCCGAATGGTTCCCGGAACATGATACGCTTCGTCTGCGGAGCCGGGTCCTCCATCTATGACGAGACAGTGCGTGCCATCCAGCAGAACGATTGCCTCACCATAGCCGACACTTAAAAAATACAATTCCATTTTCTTCATATTGTTTCTCTTTAACAGAACAAGGGGAATCGGACGGGCTTCAAGCAAAGCCGTCCAATCCCCAAAGTTTTAATTTAACGAACAGATGCGGATCTCTCCTGATTGCGTTCTGCCATTACCAGAGCAACGCGCTCTTCCTCCGTGTGGACGGAAGGCGGCGTCATCAGGCTGACAACAACACCGACAACCAGGGTCAGAATGGTTACCGGGAGAGCCGGGCCTGCAAAGATGCTGACAATCCAGGCATTAAACGGAGCAATCAGCAGGTAGCAGACACCGAAGATGATGCCGCTGGTCATGGTTGCAACACCGCCCTGCCAGGTTGCGCGCTTCCAGAAGCGGCCCAGCAGCAGCGCAACGCCGATACCCGGGGTAAGCGAACCGATGACATTGCTGATGTAGCTCATGATGTCTGTTGCAAAAATTGTCATGCAGAATGCAGCGGTCAGGATGATGACGAGGATTCCTCTCGAATACTTCGGAATATCCTTGTCCTTGACCGACTTCTTGAATACCAGAACATATACGTCGGTCAGGAATGTGGTTACGCCGGCGATTGCATCAGAGTCTGCGGAGGACATGATGGCCGAAAGACCGGCAATCAGGCAAATGGCAGGCGGGAATACCGTCGTTGCCATGTAAGCAAAGGTAAAGTCCGGATTCTCCAGAACAGCAGTTGCGCCGGTGTTCGTCGCCAAGGTGAAGGCGGACATACCAACCAGTGCCGGCAGAATGGAGAAGCATGCAACAACAACCGCTGCAACCAGAATTGCCTTGCGCGCAGTCTTTGTGCTCTGCGCGGTGTATACACGCATGTGAGCGGTCGGGCCTGCCATCGCGCCGTAATAAGATGCCAGTGCAACAGCCAGTACACCGAGAACGCCCTGAGAACCAACGCCGAACGCGGTCATTGCACCGGCATTGCCCGCCGCAGTGTAAGCGGTGTTGATGGCCTCAAAGCCGCCGGCTGTCGGTACAGCCATAATTGCAATCAGAACGAAGCCGCCGAACAGAAGCACGGTCTGGATGGCATCCGTCCATACAACCGCCATGTAGCCGCCGATGAATACGTAAACGCCGAATGCCAGAACTGTAATCAGCTTTGCCGTAATCATGTTCATGCCGATCAGATACGCCAGATAGTTTGCGCCGCCGTTGATTGCGCTGCCGACCCAGATGATGGATACGATAAACAGGACAACCGACATAAATTTACGCATCTTCGGGCTGCCGTCATAGTAGAACTGCAGCTCCTCGGCCAGCGTGCGGAACTCATGCTTGCGGACAACCGCAAAACATAGGGCAACCGTCACCAGACCAATTGCGTTTGCCAGCGGATAAACCGCACCCAGCCAGCCGTTGCGGAAGCCGTTTGCCGTCGCGCCGACTGATGTGCCGGTGCCGACTGCCGTCGCTGCCGCCGTACAGATCAAAAGCGGCAGGCTGACATTACGTCCGCCCATCAGATAATCTTCTCCCTCGATGGATGTTTTCTTACTGGTAACGTATGCAATGAGAATCATCAACGCGATATATACGAAGAATCCCACTACAAACAGTACCGTGTACTTGCTGGAAATCATACTTCCATTGTTCTCACGGCAAAAGAGGATTTTTTACAATTATATCATCAAGGAAGATTTCAGCCCGGAGCGAAGATCCCCTCCGAACACGAGATGTCCTCCCTGCTCGGTGTCAGCCGCGAGACCTGGAGAAGAGCCGTCAAACTGCTGCGCAGTGACGGCATTCTCGTTTCCCGCCACGGTTCCGGAACCTATGTATTAGACCATCAAGACAGAATTGTCAACGATCTGTCCCAGCTGCAAAGTATGACAAAAATGATTTCCAACACCGGAATTCAGGAACGGGAATCGAGTACACGCTGCTGCATTCACAAGGCTCCGGAGGAGGTCAGTCAATTCTTTCAGGTTCCGGAAGAAACACCGTTTTTTATTCTTCAGAAAATCCGTCATGCGGATGTCGGCGTAATCTGCGCCAGCATCAACTATCTCCCCCTGCAATATGCGGAGAAAATCAATCAAACCGAACCGCCGAACTCTGTATTTGCATATTTAGAGGAAAATTACGGGATCTATGTGACGCAGGCGCTCACAGAGCTGTTTATCCCCGCTCCGACGGACCCGCTGCGGCAGCTTCTCAAGCTCCCCAAAAAAGCCGACTGCTTCGGCTTTCGTCAGTCGCACATCGATTCCCGCGGAAACCCGATTCTGTATTCTCTGGACTACCTCCGCAGCGACCTGTTTCATTTTACCGTAATGCGCATCCGCCCCTGATTTTCCGAACGGTACATCAAAACCGGTTCATCTGATGCCGGGTTCTCCCGGAAATGAACGAATCCTGCGGTCCTTTCCCGACCGTCAAAAGACAGTGCAAGCCCTGCCCGCCGGCAACGCTCCGGTGCGCAGGGCTTTTCTCTTTTTGTCAATCTGCTGAAAATAAAAAAGCAGCCCTGTCCTCCTTTGCAATCGGGAGCAGGGCCGGATTCTTCGAAGAAATATAATATCCTTTTTTTCTATTTTGTGGAAACCGTTTCAAACAGGCTCCAAACCCTTTTCTCGTTCTTCTGTCTGGTTCCCGACTGTCCCATGCAGCATTGCGCCGGGTTGCGGCAATCGGGCTGAGGCTCAGGCATCTCCATCCACCTTGCAGAAATACGCGCGCCGATCGTTGATAAACATTTTTGTCACGCGATAGCTATCTGTCTGCTCGTATTCCACCAGTTGAATCGAATGGCCGTCAAATGACAGAATTTCCGCGTCCGGTGCCCCGAGCAAAATCGGGGAATGCGTCGCGAGAATAATCTGAGATCTGCTGTTTTGCAGGCGGCGCAGCTCCTGAAGCAAAACGAGCTGCCGCTGTGGAGACAGACCGGTTTCCGGCTCATCCATCAGGTAAAGGCCGTTCCCGTGAAAACGGTTCTGCACAAGCGCGAGCATGCTCTCCCCGTGCGACTGCTCATGCAGCGAAATGCCGCCGTATCCGTCCAGATATCCTGTGCCGTCGTCATATTCATCCACCTGACTGGCCACATTATAATAGCTCTCCGCCCGCAGGAAAAAGCCGTCCTTTGGCTGCCGATACCCGCGAATCAGCGACAGCGCGCTCCACAGCTCGGAATGTGTTTCGCGTGTGTGAAACAGAAAATTGCGCGAACCACCCTCGGGATTAAAACCCGCGGCAATGGCAATCGCTTCGAGCAGCGTCGATTTTCCCGTTCCGTTTTCTCCGGTAAAGCACACGATATTTTGCGAAAAATCCAGCGAATCCAACCGGCAAAGTGCAGGAATCCGACGCAGATAGCTGTCCTGCGCCACCCGGTCCCAGTGAATACGAATTCCGCGGATCAGCAGCTCATTCATGCAGACTCTCCCCCCTTTTTGTGTCAGTATAACGGGTCACACGCGGTTTGTCAAAAAGAAAACCGATGCGGCTGAAAAACCGCACCGGCTGAAACTGCGTTTCGGCTGCTCACAGATGTCTGACGAACAATGCGCGAATCGCGTTGAGGACCGCGATGACCATGACGCCGACATCCGCAAAAATTGCAAGCCACATGTTGGCAAGGCCAATGGCTCCGAGGAACAGACAAATCAGCTTAATTCCAATCGCAAACCAGATATTTTCATAGACAATGCGCAGGCATTTGCGAGAGATTTTGATAGCCTTGGCAATTTTCATCGGATCGTCGTCCATCAGCACAACATCCGCCGCTTCAATCGCCGCGTCTGAACCCATCGCACCCATCGCAATGCCGATATCCGCGCGGGAAAGCACCGGTGCATCATTGATGCCGTCTCCTACAAAGGCCAGCTTGGCCTTCCCGGGTTTGGCTTTGAGCAAAGTCTCGACCAGTTCCACCTTGTCTGCCGGCAGCAATTCGCTGTGCACCTCATCCAGTCCGAGCGTCTGTGCCACCCGTTCTGCAATCGACCGGCGATCCCCTGTCAGCATAATGGTCTTTTCAATTCCGGCTGATTTGAGCGCAGAAACTGCGTCCTTCGCGTGCGGCTTGATGCGGTCCGCGATGACAATATGGCCGGCATAAGCGCCATCCACTGCCAGATGAATAATCGTACCGACTTCATGGCAATCGAGATGCGGAATATTCAGCCGCTTCATCAGCTTGTCGTTTCCTGCCGCGACGGTATGACCGTCCACTTTGGCAATCACGCCATTTCCGCTGATTTCCTGCACATCGCGCACGCGGGAGCGGTCAAGCTCCTTTCCATGCGCATGCTGCAGACTCCTGCTGATCGGATGAGAAGACGCACTCTCGGCAAGCGCCGCATATTCAAGCAGCTTTTCGCGCTCCATTGTGCTGTGATGAATGCCGCTGACTTCAAAGACACCCTCTGTCAGTGTTCCGGTTTTGTCAAACACAACATATCTGGTCTGTGCCAGTGTCTCCAGATAATTCGAGCCCTTGACCAGAATGCCCTCATGGCTCGCGCCGCCGATTCCCGCGAAAAAGCTGAGCGGAATGCTGATAACCAGCGCACACGGACAGCTGATGACGAGAAACGTCAGCGCGCGGTAAATCCAGACGCCCCATGCCGGTGCAAGCCCGAGCGCAAGCATGCGCACCAGCGGCGGCAGAACAGCGAGGGCCACTGCCGCATAACACACGGCAGGCGTATAATACCGCGCAAATTTCGAGATGAAATGTTCCGACTTCGATTTGCGGGAGCTTGCATTTTCCACGAGATCGAGAATTTTCGAGACGGTCGACTCTTCAAATTCCTTTGTCGTCTCAATTTTCAGCACGCCGGTCATGTTGATGCAGCCGCTGATGATCTCATCGCCGCATTTGGCCTCGCGCGGGAGACTTTCTCCGGTCAGCGCACTGGTGTTCAGCGTGGAATTTCCCTCCACAATCACACCGTCCAGCGGAACCTTTTCGCCCGGCTGCACCACAATGATACTGCCGATTTCAATCTCATCCGGATCTGTCTGCTCCAGCCTGCCGTCAACCTCAAGGTTTGCATAGTCCGGACGAATGTCCATCAGCTCGCTGATGTTGCGGCGGCTTTTGCCGACCGCATAGCTCTGAAACCATTCTCCGATCTGGTAAAACAGCATGACGGCAATGGCTTCCGTATAATCGCCGTCAGAAGTCAGCGCAAGCGCAATCGCGCCGATTGTTGCAACCGCCATCAGAAAGCACTCGTCAAATACCTGCCGGTTTTTTATGCCCTTGGCTGCCTTGATGAGGATGTCATAGCCGATGACAAAATACGGCACCAGATAGAGGATAAAGCGAAGAAGTCCCGTGACCGGCATAAAATGCAGCACGATCATCAGCAGCGCTGCAGCGATAATCCGCATCAGCATCTTTTTCTGTTTCCTGTTCATACCGCCCCTCCTGTTCTCCATGTCAGCTTTCTCTGCCGGTTGGTTTTGTCCCCTGACCGGCAGCGCAGGCGCCCCTGCATGTGCCATTGCCGCACACCCGAGAGCGCCTGCCGCCAAAAGCCAACCCGAACTGTCTGCGCATCAGAAGAAGATTTCGCAGTCGTCCTCTACCTTCCTGCAGTTTGCCAGAACCTCAGGCATGACAGTCTTGGGGTCAGCGCCCTCTTCAAACTCCACCTTCATCTTCAAAGTCATGAAGTTCACAACCGCATCCTTGACGCCTGCGGTGTTTTTCGTCGCAAGCTCCATCTTGTTGGCACAGTTCGCGCAGTCTACCTCGATCTTATAGGTCTTTTTCATGATTTGCTCTCCTTTATTCGCGTGTGAATTAAACGATTAAATTTATGTTTAATTATTATATCTATATCATACGCATTGTTTGATGAAATGTCAACCGCATTGCTGTAATTTTTCAAAAATATTTCCGGCGCAGCAGCAGATGCCGGCACGTTCCGCACTTTTCCGGTTTCTTTTGCGCAAATTTTATGATAAAATAACAAACACAAAGGAGGTTCCATCCACATGTCGAGAATTTCATTGCCGCACGATCACGGGCAGAATATAGAACATACCATCGCACATCTGCCGGAAATTGACGATTTTCAGACGGTTTCTGATATGTTCCGCCAAATCAGCGACGCCAGCCGGTGCCGTATTTTCTGGCTGCTCTGTCACTGTGAGGAGTGTGTCACAAATATCTCCGCCATTGTCGCCATGAGCAGCCCTGCGGTCTCACATCATCTGCGCCAACTCAAGGCGAGCGGACTGATTGTCAGCCGCAGAGACGGCAAAGAGGTGTATTATAAGGCTGCAGATACCGAAGCCGCCAGACTGCTGCACGACATGATCGAACGGCTTGCGGAGATCACATGCCCGACCTCCTGATGCGGGACTTTGCGCTTTTCTTTGCGCGCTGTGCAGGCAAAAAACGATCGGAAAGCAGGACAGCACCTCTGTTCTGCTTTTTTCTGTCTTCCGATTACCGCCTGATGCCCCAAACCCGTAGCAGGCTGCCGCTGTTTTATGCTATAATAAAATCTGAATCAAGATTTGAAATCTGACACAACACGTTTGGAGGTACTATGCAGGTCTGCGCCATTATAGCTGAATACAATCCGTTTCACGCCGGTCACGCAGCCCAGATTGCCGAAATCCGCCGTCGTCTGCCCGACTGTGCTGTCATTGCCCTTATGAGCGGCAATTATGTGCAGCGCGGTGCGCCTGCCCTGTGGGACAAATATGCCCGTGCTGCCTTCGCTGTGCAGGCGGATGGGCCGGATCTGGTTGTTGAGCTGCCGATTACCGCAGCGCTCTCCTCTGCCGAGGGATTTGCACATGGCGGTGTGTCCCTCGCAGCAGCACTTGGCTGTGTCACGCATCTGTCCTTCGGCTGTGAAACCGGAACGGAGAACAGCCTGACGCAGCTCGCCGCGCATCTTCGTTCCGATGCCTTTGCAGAACTTCTGCGCACGGAGCTTTCGTCCGGAACAAGCTATGCACTGGCGGCCATTCGCGCGGCACACAGATTATGTCCGCAGCACACATCGCTGCTCGAATCGCCCAACGATCTGCTCGCGGTGCAGTACTGCCGCTTTATGCAGCAGCTCGCCCCTGAGATGATCCCGCTCGCAGTTCGCCGGCACGGTGCTGCACACGACGGTATCCCGCAGGACGGTATTCCGTCGGCCTCCTATATCCGCACACAATTTCAAGCCGGTTCGATTGATCCGGCACTCGCTCTTCTTCCGGAAGCATATCGCTCCGCTGCGCGCACGGCGCGCCGGCACGACTGGTCAGACATGGAACCTGCTGTTCTGCCCTATCTCCGGAGATTGTCTGCCGAACAGCTGCGCCTGCTTCCCGGTGTTTCCGAAGGACTGGAGTTTCGTTTTGTACAGGCGTGTCAAAACGCCGGTTCTCTGGAACAGCTTTGGTCGGCGGTTCGTTCGCGCCGTCATCCGCTCAGCCGTGTTCGCCGCCTGACGCTGTGCGCCTATCTCGGTGTGACACAGCAGCTGACGGCAATTCCGCCCGCCTTTGTCACCGTTCTCGCACTCAATGCGCGCGGTCGGCTTGTTCTGCGCGAAATGAAGACAACCTGTGCCCTCCCTGTCATCGTTCGGCCGACGGCGGCGCGTGCGCTGACCGGTGATGCTGCCCGTCTGTGGTCGCTCACGCTCGGAGCAGATGACCTGTACCACTTCCCCGCTCCCGCCGGAGCAGACTGGTCTGCGACTCCGTTTTATGCTTCTCCGGAATAATGCCGCAGTCATTTGACTGCTTTGCAAAAGCAGGGTCGGGTTTTGTTTTGGGAATGCAGGGGGAATGCTGCGCAATCGGGGCGCTCCGGTTTCGCAGCTCTTTTTGTGCAAAAAAAGTGCAGCTCACAGGAACTGCACCTTCGTTTGGAAAATGGGATCAGCGAACAAAATTCGTCATCGTGCGCTGACCGGTCTGCGGCGGGTCAATTTTTCCCTTCGCAGCGTCAATCACGCGCATCAGCCATGCCATATTGCGTCCGAGCTTCTGAATGACCTCAACGCCCTCTGTGTCCTGCATGATCTCGCCCTTATCCAGACCATGAATTGCCTGCCAGTAATCAGAGGTTGCAATGACCATTTCCATTGTATTCATGTACGCGTTGAGCTGCTGGTAGGTTTCCAGTCCGCCCGAACGGCGCAGCGTGACGAAAGCGGCACCGACCTTGTGATGCAGCTTGTTGCCCGCGGAAAGGAATGCGCGGTCGAGGAAGCATTTCATACCGCCGGAGATGCCGCCGTAATAGACCGGGGATGCCAGAATAATGCCGTCTGCCTCCACCATTTTGTCAATCCATTCGTTGACCGCATCCTTCTGTACGCAGTGTCCTGAACCGGTGTTCAGACAGTGGTAGCATGCCATACAGCCCTTGACCTGATTGCCAACCTGAATGATCTCCATCTCAATGCCCTGTGCACTGAGTTCTTTTTCGATCATCTTCAGACATTGCTCCGTATTTCCGCCCTTGCGCGGGCTGCCGTTAAATGCAACAACCTTCATTGTGCTCGCCATCCTTTCTTCTCTCCTGTACCGGAACGGAGGCTGTCCGTTCACTGCCTTTTCTATGTCTCATAGTATAACATACCTTTTAACCTATTACCACCTTGAATTTCCGGAATGATTTGGTATGCCGCGCGCGGGATAAAACGGCTGTGCGTTCGGGCAGGCGGATGGTCGGCGGAATGTCACACCGTCGTTGACAACCCCCTTCTGACACGGTACAATAAAAACCGCACGGTTTCAATACTAGAACAGGAGAAATGTTATGATTGAAAAGGAAATCGCTGAGCTGCGCCGTCAGCTCCGTCCGGACCGCACCGGAATCGCGAAAGTATATGGCTGCTATGTCAATGAAAACCGCACCATTGTCTCGACCTTTGAGCAGTCGCTCGGGCTCACCACACAGGAGGAAACCGAGGCATATCTCAGCCTGCTCAAAAAAAGTCTTTCGGGCACGCTGGGCAAAAATCTGCGTGACATCGCATTCCGCAATGAACAGGTGATGAACGGCGAGGAGCATGCACTGCTGATGAAGCTGCGCAGCAGTGCGCTGGAGGACAGCGATGCGCTTCAGACGTTTTACAACAAGGTTATTTCCTGTGTTTCCTTTGATGAGAATTATCTCATTCTGATTGCACACAGCGCCTACGACGTGCCATACCGCGGCAGAGATGATCTGGATCTGGAAGACGGTTCGGACGATGTCTTTTCTCACCTGATTTGCAGCATCTGTCCGGTTAAAAAAAGCAAGCCCGGTCTCGGCTACGACTATCAGCAGCAGGCATTCTGCACCATTTCCGGCGACTGGCTGGTCTCTCCCCCGCAGCTCGGTTTTCTTTTCCCTGCCTTTGATGACCGCAGGACCAATTTGTACAACGCGCTGTGCTACACCAAAAGCACAGATGACGCACACGAAGCTTTCATCGATACCATTTTCCACACAGCAGTTCCGCAGCCTGCCGCCGAGCAGAAGCGCACCTTTGAGTCTGTGCTCTCGCGTTCGCTGGAAAACGAATGCAGCATGGAGGTCGTGCAGACAGTACATGAACAGCTCAGCGATATGATTCAGATGCACAAGGAAAGCAAAGTGCCGGAGCCGCTGCTCATCCACCGCAGTGCGGTAGAAGAGGTCCTTGAGGACTGCGGCGTTTCCGAAGAACATCTGGATGCTTTTAACGAACAATTTGACGCTGCGTTCGGCGAGGATATGCCGGTCAGTCCGCGCAATATCATAGACAACCGCCGCTTTGAGGTGAAGTCGTCCAATGTGACCATTCAGGTCAAACCGGAGGCGCGCGACCTCGTGCAGACCAGGACGATTGACGGCATTCGATACATTCTCATCCGCGCAGAAGATGACGTAGAAGTGAACGGTGTGAGCATTCAGTTTGACGAACCGGTTGCCGCCGGCATGGCATCGGAGGAATAACAGAATACAAAACAGGGGCTGTCTCAAAAAGTGATATGCTCCCTTCCAGGTAAACAAGCGAAAAAAACAAAAAGCTTGCTGCTGGGAAGGGAGCATTTTCTATGAGAAGGAGTAAATATG
>OCVV011304337.1_pt1 | contig 15702 bp, 21 predicted proteins | sample 1539721 | NCBI WGS metagenome assembly OCVV01 (sample SAMN02144230, study PRJEB22623) | gut metagenome | biome: sheep rumen | host: Ovis aries | place: New Zealand
GAACCAGTAAGTTTCCTTTGGCATTCACCCACAACCATGCGGTGCACTGGCTCCTATGGATGTGGTACTCTGCTGCTCCGCTTTATAGACCACTTTGGATCCCTCGATCCTGATGCTGCTCTGCGTGTTCACCTGAATATGATCGTAACTCATTTCTGATTTCCTCTTTCATGCATTTTCATGGGTTTCTCCGGTCATCCGGGAAACTTGCATGGCCTTCTGCTCCTTGAACGCCTCTGCCCCTTCGAGAATAAAAAACACAAAGAACTTATTTCTTCCTGATTGGATGCCTGATCACCGTTTTCAATTTCTCCGGAGCGACCTTTCTGGCATCGCTCAGATAGATTTCGTGATGAAGGCGCTGGTCGGTGATGTCCAGGACATAGCCCTGCTCTTCCATGAAGGCATGCATCAGTTCTACCGTGGCGGGCTCATCGTCATAGGGCCCGATGTGCATGCACTGCACGCACAAGCCTTCGTCATAGGTCCAGAATTCCGCTTTGGAGAAGTCTGTCTTCTTCTTTTTTTCCGCTTCCTTAACAGCCCAGTCAAAATCCTCTCTTGTCACAAAATCCGGCAGACGGATGACCGAGATCCAGCGGAAGTTTTCCTTGTGCGCGTAGTCAACGCCGTCGATACCTTCCTGCCACCAGAAGCCCTCCAGCGGCGGCACGACGAAGTCAAAATAGCCCTCCATCTGGCGGTCGCCTTTTTTGCTCATCTTAATCGTATAGGCAATGCCGTACAGCAATTCAATTGCCTGCTTGTATTCGCCGCCCTCGGCATTGGGATCCCCCTGGCCGCGGACCGCAATATAATTCATGCCCGGCACCGATACGATGCCGGGTTTGTTTTTGGGCATATAGAACTCTTTATATTCCTTCTTGAAATCAAATGCCATATTCCGTTTTCCTCTCAGAACAGTCGAATAATTCTCTTACCTCTCCCTGATCACAACATGCACACTGTCTCCGTCTCCCTTTTTCAGCTGCCTGCGGATTGCTTTCAGGAGCCCTATTATGTAGCACACATTCCCGTTTTCGTCTTTCACACCCATGTTGACAATGCTGCCATCATAAGGAACGCCGTCAAATTCAGCATGGACCTTTATTCGTCCTTTCCCGAACTCTTCCCGGATGTTCCATGGAAAAATGACATAGGCTCCTCCATTGTCAGGGACTTCATGAATAAGTGCGTCATACTCATACAATTTCTGTTCCATAATCTCACCTATCCGGCGGCAACTGCATAATAATCCATTTCTATTTTCTATCTGCAAATTCAGCCGCCTCCTGAATCCAGGCGATCAGTTCCTCGTCAATCTCCTTTTCAGTCCCGATCATCACGTGGTGCGTCCAGCGATTGGGATAGGGTTCAACGGCTGCATCAATCCGTGCAGATTCCTTTTTGTATGGCAGCCCGAAAGTGATCGTCAAAAAAGGATCCGGACGGTCTTTGGCCTTTCGAACCGGTGTAAAGGACACTGCCGCGAACATATATCGTTTAAAAAATGAAATCTGCGTTCTCTTCACTTCGATTCGTATGTCCGGCACCCTTTCTAAAACAACTTCCCGAAAAGCCATATATATGGGCAGCGCCTCTTGTTTGGAATCAAAGAAAAGCAGTTCATCTACGGAGACTGGTTGAATCATAGATCTCCTCCTTTTATTGTAATGTCTTTCGATTTCTAACCTCTTATCAGTTTATCAGATTCAGAACAAAAAAGAGCGAAAAATAATGCCTCTTCATTCACGATGCATTATTCTTCGCTCCCGCATTCATGCCGCCTGGCGGCCCAATCGTCCTATCATTCACTTGTCCAGCTTACAGATGACTGCATCCGGGAGAACCAGCTTGACGGTTCCCTTTGCCTTCTTTCCGATCCGGTCATACATGCGGCCGGCACTGATGCACTCTCCCTTGACTGTGTGGATGGAATTGGCCACATAGCCCACGAGTCCCAGGCCGTTTTTCATCTCCACGCGGATTGCCTCTGTGTCGTACCGGTTGTCTGGTTCCTTGACCAGCTTCACCTTCATCCCGGGTTTCATAAAATCGTGGCCATAGCGATATTTCGTGCCGGTTATTGTAAAGTAGATATTTTTCATCTTGTCAGTCCTCCCAATCGCTGTCAATCCTGTCAATTCTTCCAATCGCTGTCAGGCCTCTTAATTGCTGTCAGCCCACTCAATCGCTGTCATCTTCTTCAGAGCTATATTCAGAACTATAGTAATAGTTCGAACCGTATCTATCGAAACCCGCCTGATCACCATACCTTCTGTCTGCTTTCCTCGAAGCCCCTTCGGCACTATAGAGGAATGCCACCTCCGCAGCCCTCTCAAAGGCGTCCAATTTCCCGTTTCTGTCAAAATCAAAAAGCTGATCAAGTCCGAACATTTCATCAATCCTCCATAAATTCGATGTAGTCTCTCTCATCCGAAAAGAGCACATAGGTGCCATTGACATAACCCATATATCCACTCTCGGTCACATAACCTTTCATTGTGCACCTCCCTCGTACTGATTTAATGCTGCCCTGGTCTAAGCTCTGCCGTTTTGATGTCAGTTACGGTTTTTATCACATTACCGGCCCTGCTGAAACGTGAAATACTTTCACATCCCCGCCTGTCACGCCGCGCTTCTCTGCTTCTGCCTGGTCTGCATCCCGGAGGATCGCGGACGGCCGGCACAGTTTCGGCCCGTCCTGATCATGCCTGTCACATAGAACAGAAGCTCCAGAACATAGGCGGCAGATGCTGCAAGAAAACCGATCAGGAACAGTTCGATGCTTCCCTGCAGAACAGATGTGACAAAATAGATCGCAAACAGCACTGTGCTGAACGGATGCAGTTTCACGGTATCTTTCATTTTCGATTTCATCATCCAATACTCCTCTCCGGATCATGAGACGGCCTGCATGGTTTTCATTGCGCCGCCCTTTTATCTGATGCCTTCCTGCTGCCTTTGCTGTTACCCTTACCTTATGGGACAATTTTAAAAAATGTGGTGTCCAAAAAAACGGACAGCAAACAGGGAAAAGGGGGTGAAAAGGGGGTAAAAAGGGGGAATTTTCATGGTTAATTTCATAGAAAAATCTCTTGGGTTTCATGGTTAATTGGAAAATTTAATACTTAATTACATTTATTTCTGTATAAAAGAAAACCGCCGCACTGACGCTAAATGTCCAGTACGGCGGCCTCTTGGCGTGTGTATATTTAAAAAATAGGGGGGTACTCCTCTAAGGGGAGGCAATTCAGTCGGGACACTCGGGACGGCCCTGCCTGTCCCGGGTAATTCACTTTCGGGACAGTCACAACCGTCCCGGGTGTCCCGTTATTCTATTATGCAGCCATCTTCTCCAGGAAGTTCATCATGGTCATCTCGTCTTCGTAGGAAGTGGTGAAGATACCGAGCTGATCGTCATGGCCTTCTGTCAGTCTGATGATGCCTTCAATGTACTCATCCTCATTCTTCATGTTGAAGGACTCATCGTTGGGGCCCATCAGCCAGACTTCGTTGGTGCATTTGTTCAGTGCTGCGTTGAGTTCTTTGAGTTCATTTGCTGTTCTGATCTTCATAATATATAAACCTCCTGCCGATTAAACGGCTCATCATCCGTTTCTTTCCTTTCTTGTTCTTTTTTTCTTATTTTCTTTCGGATGATTTTATATGGTAGTTCTTGTTTTTGGTAGTTCTTGTTTTTTGCTCGATCAGGTTGTTTCCCTTGATCTGTGTACATAATACCATCAGGGGCATGTCCTGAAAATATCATTCGGGACAGCTTTAATAAAGATTTGGACCAGTAAAAACAGGCTGTTTTAGGTCTTTTTTGTCATTTCATAGCCAAAAAGTAGAGAATCATGGAAGTTTCGGGAACCGGAATGGTAAAATCGGGACCAATCGGGCCCCAATCGGGGCCTTTCGGGACCAAATCACCCCCAAATCAGGGCCAACCGGGTCCAAAATCCGGACCATGCTCACCATTTCCTTTGCTGCATGTCAATGTGACCCGGTTTGAAGAACCAAAAGGTTTTGTTTTTATATACTCAAGTACCTGATTTAAAGCAGCACTGCCAAATCCCTTATTCTGCCGGGATTCATCAACCATCATATGCCAGATATCATATTCAGGAATATCATAATCGTAAATCACCATAACATAGCCAACCATCGTGTCACCCTCATAGATTCCAAAAGGCTGGCACTGGTCCCTGTAAACATAAGCCTGGGCCAGACTGCGTATGGGATGAGAAACAAACGACTGCACACAATAAAAAAGCCGCGGCAAAAGACCGCGGCAAGAGGCAGACATGAAATATTTATAGTACAGCCGAGGTTCTCAACAGATATTCAGACTTTGTATTTTTCCTGATTTTTCTCATAATTAAGCACCTCCCTTTCTATCAGATTTTTTCTATATAATATCATAAACAAGTTGTCGATAATGTCAATCAATATAGTATTATGCCCGGCAGACCGGACCTGAAGAATAGAACAGCGGAAAAAAGTGTTATCAAAAGGACGTGCTTCTGGTATTATATTAAGCATAGGAAAAGTATTTTATCGGGGCTTTTCCTAAAGAAGAATATCTGTTGTTTATCGTTGTTCATTTGAGAGAGGGGAGGGAATAATATGACTAAATCAATCAAACGCTTACTAGCCTGCTTTCTGATCTCGGCAATGCTAGTCGGTATGACTTCTTTTACAAGCGCGGAAGCAGCACTCGCCAAACCCGGTCACTGCCATTTTTCCACCTGGACCAACAGCAGTTTTACAGCCTGCAAGATCAAATGGGACAGTGTTCCCGGAGCAAACAGATACACTCTGGTCGTGACTTACACAGACGGAAGTCATTACAAGGAGTATACGACGACTTCCACGTCCTACACACTGAAGAACCTTGCGGATAACCATATCTATATTGCAAAGGTAAGGGCCGCCTATGTTGATCCTGTAACCGGGCAGATTACAAATCAAAGCCCTTTCTCCAATATCACCTTTATAGTCCCTCTGCCCAGGCGGCTGTCGATCACAATCTCCAATGAGGGCAAGATTCAGGCGAAGCTGGACTGGAATACGATTTACGGCTGCAACGGCTATAATATCTTTATGACCAGCGACCCTGTGTCCAAGAACAAATGGGTCTGGAATCAGTCAACACCTACAAAGGCAAATGCAACTTCTGCAACGATCAAGAAATTCAAGGGTGCGAATCTGAAGAGATACACCAATTATTATGTGAGAATCGTCACCAGGAGAAAACGCAACGGCGTTTTCTGCGGAGTTCCTGTACCGGATGATTACTGCAATGCCGGATTCCAGATGATGTACATTCGCTGATGATCCGATCAGGTATTCATCAGGAAAAGGATTCAGTCCTGCCGCTGAATGCTGAACTCTCTGTTGAAAACAGCAGGCTTCCCATGAATTGAGATGAAAAAGAGATGAAAAGCCGGGACAGACAGTTTTGCCCAGTCTGTCCCGGCTTTTATTCGATGAACTACTATTATTTAGCGAGCAGCAATTATTTAGTGAACCAATTTTAAATTTAGTTAATCAATTTTAATAAGTAAACAGCTTTTCCCCGGCGGACAGCTTTTACCTGGTAAACAGCTTTTATTTGATAAGCAGGATGTAACAATATAAATGCCGCAAGGCGTCACAAGACATTGGAAAGGCAACAGAAAATGATTTTATATGATGGCAGGCCGGAAGACACTACCGGGCGTCTCCCGCGGGAAGTACGAACCTATGATTATCTGGATACTCTGCAGATTCCCTATCAGCGCACCGACCATGAGCGCGCCGATAACATGGAAGCCTGCAACGAGATCGATGCCGTTCTCGGTGTTTTGATCTGCAAGAACCTTTTTCTCTGTAACCGGCAAAAGACAAAGTTCTACCTGCTCATGATGCCCGGAGACAAGAAGTTCAAGACAAAGGAGCTCTCCTCACAGATCAACTCCGCCCGTCTGTCCTTTGCCGGAGAAGATGCCATGCTGAAATACCTGGACATCGAGCCCGGCGCCGTCAGCATCATGGGATTGATGAATGACAAAGACCACGATGTCACACTTCTGATCGATGAGGACGTCCTCAAAGATGAATATATTGGCTGCCATCCCTGTGTGTGCACCAGCAGTTTGAAACTCCGCACCTCAGACCTGATCAAAAAGTTCCTGCCGGCTACGGGACATACCTACACGACGGTCCACCTGGTGGGCGAGGACTAAGTCCTTCTCGGCATCATTCCCAAAGCGCTCGGATAACACGATGTTACATAAATTGAGATAATTGCTGAGAGATTTTTCTTCAGCAATTATCTCATCCGGAACATCTATTGCCATGAAAAACCACTCTTGCCAATTATATTTCTTCCAAAATCAATACCTACAGTATGTTCTTTTATACCTGGCAAGCTTGCCAATTCCTGCAGCTTTTTACGTAGGATGACTTTGTCCGGCAACTCAAGGAATTCCACCACATAAGAATCAACTCTTCGTTTACCCTACGATAGGCATTCCGTCCAGCACAGCAGGCAGTTCCTCACTCCAGTGTGATTGTGACGTCCCCATTGCTGAGCAGATTCCGCATTTCCTGCTCCGACAGGTCAATATGTCCCAGTCTTGTGTAAGCCCAGGAGTTCGAACCGTAGAAGATCACAATCTGATTTCCTGAATAGAGAACAATGTCTCCCGAATCTGTAACTGTCTGTTGATCTTCACGAACAATGTTCTGACCAATCGGACCGACCTGCTCAAAACCGCCGTACATGGACATCTGGATCGTAAGCGGAGAAAGCTTCTGAAGCGCTTTCACCGATTCATTCTCTTCCCATGCCACAGGTATTTCTTCCTCTCCGATCAATAACCGCATAGTAGTCTCCGCTCCTGTATTCTCTTCATCAACTTCCTTGCCTGCATCTCCGGTTACAGGTTTTGAAGCTGCCTCAGTTTCTGAAACTGCTGTGGTTTCCGCAGCTGTTGTGCTTTCTCCGGCTGTTCCGGTTCCCGCAGCTGTTGTGCTTTCCCCTGCTGTTCCGACTTCCGTCTCTTGTGCTGCATCTTTCTCCTCTTCAGAGCTCTCTGCAGTCACCACCTGTGACGAAGACGCCTGTGCTGGTTTTGTCTGCGCTTCCGAAGGGGTTGCAGTCTGCCCTCCGCAGCCGGCCAGAATCAATAATACTATCGCCAGGCTTACAACTCTTTTTTTCATATTATTTCAAATACTCCTCAAAAAAGTTCTGGATCTTGTCGAAGGGGATGATATCCTTTCTGTCATACAGGTCGGTGTGCACTGCATCCGGAATAATGACCAGTTCCTTGTTTTCGCCGTTCAGGAGTTTGAAGGTATCCCGGCTCAGGTAACAGGAATGAGCCTTTTCGCCGTGGATCATGAGCACTGCGCTGTCAATCTCGCCGGCATAGGTGAACAGTCTCATATTCATGAGAGATGTCTGGGTGTTGACTGTCCAGCCGTCATTGGAGTTGAGAGAGCGGGGATGATAGCCGCGCTCTGTCTTATAGTAATCGTAATAATCCTTGACGAAGAAAGGGGCGTCCTCCGGCAGGGGATCGACCACACCGCCCTGGCGGGCGTATTCACCGCTCATATAGTCCTTTGTCCTCTGCGCATTGATCATGTCACGCATCTGCCTGCGGGCTTCCTTGCTGTCAGCAGAGTCAAAATAGCCGTTTCCGGCGACGCGGGACATATCGTACATGGTGGAAGTCACAGTTGCCTTGATTCTGGTGTCAATGCAGGCGGTCTGCAGGGCCATTCCGCCCCAGCCGCAGATACCGATAATGCCGATCCGGTCAGGATCTGCCAGGTCACAGCAGGACAGGAAATCCACTGCTGCCTGGAAATCCTCAACATCCATATCGGGAGAATGCATGGCGCGGGGGAAGCCGCCCGACTCGCCGGTAAAGGAAGGATCAAAGGCAATGGCCAGGAATCCGCGCTCTGCCATTTCCTGCGCGTACAGGCCGGAAGACTGTTCCTTGCATGCTCCGAAGGGGCCGGAGATTGCAAGCGCGGGCAGTCTGCCTTCAGCTCCCTTGGGAATATACATGTCCGCCGCCAGGGTGATTCCGAAGTGATTTACAAAGGTCACCTTGCAATGATCCACTTTATCGCTCTTGGGGAAGGTTTTGTCCCATTCCTGCACCAGTTTCAGTTCTTCTGTCTTCATCATCGTACTTACCGCCTTTCATTACTAATTCTTTTTTACCAATTCAGTTTTTGCTAATTCTGTTTTTGTTAATTCTGTTTTTGTTAATTCTGTTTTTGCTGATTCTGCTTTGCTATTTCTGTTTTACTCTGATTTCCTTTTCTGTCTGTCGGATCAGGTAGTCCAGGCAGTCCACTCTTCTCTGGCTCTGATGGAGTGCTTCCATCAGGTCACAGCGGAATACCTTCATTTCGTGTAATGCATCGGAGAGTCTGCCGGCTTGAACTAATTGTTCCACGAAGTCAGCTGTCTGTTCTCTGCACCCGGCATCGAGCAGGTTATGTTTTACTGCCTTTTCGTCATTCATGGACTTTCTCCCCTTGTTGATTTCTTCTGTGTTTTCATAATAATCACTTGAGCCAATCTTTGCGAATAGTTATAATGAATATCATGATATTCGTTATTGGCATATCTTCTCGTGCATGCCATCAAAGCTGCAGCATCTCGAAAAGGTTGGGATTGATCAGGCTATAACGCAGTTGGGACGCTCGCTGTATTGTGTCGCCCCCTGAGTTGGGATGCTCCCCCTGAGTTGAGACGTCCCCTGAGTTGGGACATGCCCTGAGTTGGGACATGCCCCCTGAGTTGAGACACTCCCCTGAAAGGAACAGGCAAAATGGAAATCCGGACACTCAGATACTTCCTTGCGGTTGCGCGGGAAGAGAATATGACCCGGGCCGCCCAGGCCCTCCATGTGACACAGCCCACGCTGTCAAAAGCTCTTAAAGCCCTGGAAGACGAACTGGGCAAAAAACTCTTTACCCGGCACAGCTTCAGCATCAAGCTGACAGATGAGGGAATGCTCCTGCGCAACCGCGCCGAGGACCTGGTCAGCATGGCGGATAAGATTGAGAAGGAGTTTATCTCCCTGGACGACATAACCGGCGGCGACCTCTATTTCGGACTGGCAGAGTCTTACCAGATCAGCTATCTGGCCCATGAGATCCGTATCTTTAAACAGACCTGCCCCGGTCTTCGCTATCACATCACCAGCGGTGATACAGAGCAGGTCATGGAAAAGCTTGACAAGGGACTTCTGGACTTTGCCGTGCTCGCGGAGACACCGGATGCCCGGAAACATGAATCGCTGATCTTCCCGGAATCCGAGGAATGGGGGATTGCGATGCCCGAGGATGACGCTCTGGCATCAAAAAAGGTCATCCGGGTGGATGACCTGATCGGACTGCCTCTCTTCTGTTCAGAACAGAGCTGGGAAAATGATATTCCCCGCTGGGCCGGTGCAAAAATGGACCTTCTCCACCTGGAGGGATCCTTCCGACTGGCCTACAACGGTTCTATTTTTGCAAAGGAGCATCTGGGTTATCTTCTGACTTTTAACAAGCTGGTCGACACCTCTCCCGGAAGCGGCCTGACCTTCCGTCCGCTCGCCCCGCCCCTGGAGACAAAGCTCTATCTGGTGTGGAAAAAATATCAGACCTTTTCTCCATTGGCGGAAAGGTTCCTGGCCCAGATGAAAGCTGCATTCAGCGCCCGGTAACAGAACTCCAGTGTGTGTGACAGGACTTCGACTCCGGGCTAAGTGACCTGACTCCGGGCTGCGGGAACTGCAGCACGGGGAAACATGGGGACGGTCCATTTGTTTCACCAAATGAAGTAAAAAATGTGAGACGAGGTGATTATAAGTATGCGTTTATTTGTTGCTGTACAACTGTCGGAAGAGTTAAAGAAAAGTATCACAGGTACCCTTCACGATCTGAAGCAGAAAGGTGTAAAGGGGAACTATGTCCCTGTAAAGAATCTGCATCTGACTCTGGCCTTTATCGGAGAGACGGACGATCCGAATCGGGTGAAGGATGCACTGAAAGGAATCTCCTATAAACCCTTCAAGCTGTCTCTTTCGGAAATGGGGACCTTTGGAGATCTTCTCTGGGTCGGCATGAAGGGAAATCAGGGCATGTCCGCAGCTGCAAAAGCAGTGCGGGATGCACTGGATGCAGCCGGCATACCTTATGACCGCAAGGCTTTTACACCGCACATCACGATCATTCGCAAATCTTCCGGAAACTGGAAGCAGGTTCCGCCTCCCAAAGGACAGATGATGGTGAAAAGCATCTCCCTGATGAAGACCACTTTCAAGGACGGGAAACCGGTCTATTCAGAGGTCTGCTCTTTTTAAGAGAGCATGGGGGCATGAGGGACATGGGGACGGTCCTTTTGTATCTGTCCCCTTGTCCCCACTTACATATTTTCCATGCATTCCTGCAGAATCTGCTCTGCGTCAGCTCCCTCTATGTCCAGTCCCACGGCCTGAATGAGCTTCACATCATGGATCCCGTAATAGCCCTGGGCCAGGGCCCTGACATAGCCGAAGCCGAACTCTTCCGGCGCGTAACCGCCGCCTGCCGTCATGACATAGTAAATGTCCTTTGCCCGGCACAGGCCTCTGGGAATCCCTTCCGGTGTATAGGTAAAGGTGATGCCGCGGACATTGATATGCTCAAAGTACTGCTTCAAAGCAGCCGGGAAAGACAGGTCCCAGTAGGGTGCCGCGATCACGATCCGGTCCGCTGCCGCGAACTGGTTTGCCAGCGAAAAAGAAGGATTGGAATAATCTCCTGCATCGATCATCTGATCCCGCTTTGTGAGATATTCTTCATCCGTCACAGGGAAACGGATATCTTCAAGACGGACCTCCGTGAAGGGTTCGCCCAGTTTATCCAGAAGGCATTTGGCCAGTCGGTTTGTTCTGGAGTTTTTGCGCACACAAGCATTAATGTATAGGACCATTGGTATCCTTCCTTTCGTACTTTCTGTTCTTTCGTTCTAAACCATACACTAATATGATAAAATCATTACAGGAGGAGACAGAGGAAGGGGACGGTTCTGTGTCTCCTCAGGCTCAGGCATAGCCAAAGGGAGATATTTGAAGATGAATCACAAGGATAATCCGCTCGGGACAGCGCCTGTGGGCAGGCTTCTTCTGCAGTACGCGATTCCCACTATTATCAGCACGCTGATGGCGTCGCTCTACAATATGGTGGATCAGATGTTCATAGGTCAGAGGATCGGTTTTCTGGGCAATGCGGCGACAACGGTGGCCTATCCGCTGACCTTTCTGTGCGGCGCGCTCACCCTTCTGTTCAGCAACGGATCGGCAGTGAATTTTAATGTCTCCAACGGACGCGGAAAAAAAGAGGAGGCGCTCGACTTCGCGGGTGCCGGCCTGACATTGCTGGCAGCGGAGGGTCTGTTTACGACGGCGCTTGTCCTTCTCTTCACACCATTTATCGTCAACCTTTTCGGCGCGACGCAGGAGGTCTATCCCTATGCGCTCACCTACATGCGTCTGATCGCGCCGGGTTTTCCCTTTCTGGCTCTCACCTCCGGCGGAACTCTCCTCATCCGGTCGGACGGCAGTCCCCGCTATGCACTGGTCTGCTCGATGGCGGGCGTTGTATTGAATTTCATCCTGGATTATCTCTTCCTCTTTCCCCTGAACATGGGCATTGCGGGCGCTGCGATCGCGACGGTCCTGGGCCAGGTCGCCTCCGCCATCCTGGTCATCGCTTATCTGGTGCGCTTCAAAACCGGCAGGCTTCTGCGGCATCATTTTGCCATGACAAGAAGCAAGATTACCCAGATTATGTCAATCGGAGCGGCGGGCAGCCTCAACCAGGCGGCCATGCTGGTCATGAATCTGGTCCTCAACAGCTCCCTGAGCCATTACGGTGCCCTGTCCGAATACGGCGGGAGCGAGGCGCTGGCAGCCGCCGGCGTCGTCACAAAGGTCAATTTCCTCTTCTACTCCACCATCATCGGCTGCAGCATAGGCGGACAGCCCATCATGGGCTTCAACTTCGGAGCCAGGAATTACAGGCGGGTAAAAGAAACCGCCTATATGATCTACCGCTACGCATTTGTCATCGGTGCCCTGGAGACACTCTGCTTCTGGCTCTTCCCCTATCAGATCCTGAGCCTGTTCGGCAGCAGCGCCGGTGGCTATGAGGCTTTTGCCCTGCGCTACATGCATGAGTTTATGCTGCTGGTCATTCTGGCAGGTGTCCTGCCTGTCTCCATGAATGCCATGGTCTCGATCAAAAAACCGGTCAACGGCATCATCATCTCGCTCTCCAAGCAGCTGGTGCTCATTGTCCTTTTGCTCATCCTGCCCCGCTTTATGGGTATCGACGGCGTGCTGATCACAGGACCGGTCGCAGATTTTCTGGTGGCTGTCGCCGCATTTACCGTGGTCCGCAGGGCTTTCCGCCGGCTTGGAGAAAGGCGGTGATTTTCCTCCTTTTCAGGGCCTTCTAAGGGACTTATTATCCAGGGCTTTCTCCCGGGACTTCTTTCCGAGGCTTCTTTCCGGGGCTTTTTCCAGAACTTTTTCCAGGATTTTTTCCGGGACTTATTTTTTGATTCCAGGGATAAAGATTTTTTCTATACCGGCTTCCGACACCCCCTTCTTTTCAAAAGGGGGTGTTTTTTGCGGGCACGGGAAGCTTTTGCACAGGTTTCGTTCTTCACTCACCTATATAAAGCCCTATATTCCTGTCAACCGGCTCCAGGTCATAAGGCCATTCTATGAGACGGACATCGTTTTCCTCACACAGTATCCTCTTCTGCTGGTCGAGTTCCTGCCTGGCCAGGAGAGCCTCCTCTCCGCCGAAAAATTCAACCGGATGAAAATGCTGGATTCCCTGATATTCGACCGCTGTGTGCAGCGACGGGATATAGAGATCGAGGCTCTGGCGTCCCAGCCAGGCCGGCCGGTACTGGTAGAGGGTGTCCGGATATTTTTTCCGCACCGCGTGAAACAGGGTCAGTTCGTGTTTCCATTTTGGCCTGATGATCCCGTCCGCAGTGAGTTTTGTCCTGATCTTTGTGCGCTCCAGCCTCCAGTCAGTGCGGTAACCGTCCTTTTCTTCATAGAGGGCCAGATCCGTATACCACCATTGAAAAAAGGGCATGATGGTCCGGGTCAGGCTGAGAAAAAACTCAAGCTCGGAAGAAAAGTAACCCGCCTTCAGAATGTGTTCAATATTGCGCCGCACGTAAACGGTCTTGGCCGGATTATGGCAGAAAGGGAGGTTTCCCTGGTAGCGGGCCAGCCGGTCCGGAAGATAGGGGGAGCGCAGGACCATGCCGTCTTCCTGCAGATGGGTCTGATACCACAGAAAAGGATAGTCATACAGAGAGTATCCCCCGAACAGATCTCCTGAGCCGTTCGTGTACAGCAGGTGGAACATCAGCAGAACAGTGTCCATGTCTCTTTTATCAAACACGGCCAGATAGTGGATCTTCTCTTCATCCGGAAACAGATTCCTGACCGGCCGCAGGTCTGCAGCCTTTTTGCAGACCTCCATCACAACGAAAAACTGCGACACAAAGCTCTCGGGAAAAAGAAAGCAGGCATTGCGGTCCGTGTCAATGCCCGTAAACTGTTCCATAAAAGCTTTCACATAGGGATTTTTGGTCTGCTCCGGCCGCCCGGGCAGCCGCGACTCTTCTGTCTTTTCGATCAGCCTTCTGGTGGCATACCTGTAGGGAAGGTCCGCCCAGGAGAGCTGCACGAGAAAGCGTTCATAGTGATTCGATTCATATTCCTCCCTCACATCCTCATAGTCCCCCTGCCATGACGTGTGTTCCTCTAAAAGAGCGTCCATCGTCGAAAACGTGGACATTTCATGGTACTGGGGGTACCTCTCCCACAGCATATCAAGTCTGTCAAAAGAATAGTCTGTAACAGTCTTTTCGTGGATCGGCGGGTACAGGTTCCCCTGGTCCCCGCATGCATCTTTTTTCATAATGATTCCCGGTAAATCTGATCTGTTGGTGCAGTCTTTGTTTTATTTATTGTAGCAAAACAGGACTTCTCTCACAATCTGCGGCTGTTTCCCGTATTCTCCCCGAGAGTTCTCCCGGCACAAGATCAGAATGTTCTTTCCCGTCTTTCCCGGGACATCAAAGAATATTTCGTGCTTATCTCATTATTTGCATAAACTTATTTTATATTTTAAACAACAAACAATATATTTACAAACTAAAAAACGTTGACAGTTCAAGTTCACAGCTTTACAATAGACGAAAAATTTTAATAGTAAACTTGCCATGAATGAAGACAGCACTGCTGATCGTGCAGTGATTATTCATCCTTGACCTGGTGTTTTGTAAAAGAAAGGATACTGACCGAATGAGAAACTTTATATTCGTGTCGCCGCATTTTCCTGTAAACTATCGTAATTTCTGTATTCAGCTGCATAATAATGGAGTGAACGTGCTGGGAATCGGAGATACCCCCTACGACTCCCTCGATTATGCACTGCAGGGAGCCCTGACAGAGTATTATCGGGTCAACTCCATGGAAAACTATGACGAGATGTACCGCGCGGTCGCCTTTTTCTGCTTTAAATACGGAAAAATCGACGGCCTCGAGAGCAATAACGAGTACTGGCTGGAGCAGGACGCGAGGCTGAGGGAGGATTTCAATATCCCCGGAATGAGACCGAAGGAGCTCTCTGTTATAAAGCGCAAATCCGGCATGAAAGATTTCTATGCGCAGGCCCAGGTTCCCTGTGCGCGTTTTCACCTGGTGACAGATCTTGCGGAGAGCCTGGCCTTTACCCAGAAGGTGGGTTATCCGGTAATCGTAAAACCGGACAACGGTGTCGGAGCTATCGATACATATAAAGTCGACAACGAGGAAGAACTGAAGCGTTTTCATGAAATTGATCACGGGCAGGTCCAATACATTATGGAAGAGTTCATCCCCGGAGAGATCTATTCCTATGACGCCATTATCGACAGCAAAGGACAGCCCCTCCTGGAGACGGGAAATCACACTCTGAATTCGATCATGGACACCGTGAATAATCAGAAGACCAATGTCTTCTACATTGAAAAGCAGATCAAAGATGACCTGCGCGAAGCAGGCCGCAGATGTGTGGCAGCATTCGGCGTCAAAAGCCGTTTCATTCATTTTGAGTTCTTCCGCCTGACACAGGATCATGACTACCTTGGCAAAAAGGGAAGCGTGGTCGCCCTGGAGGTCAACCTGCGCCCCTCCGGCGGATTCACCCCGGATATGATCAACTTTGCCAACAGCACAGACGTCTACAAAGACTGGGCGGACATGGTCGCCTTTGACTCTATAGGTTCCAAGGAAGGAAGAGACAAATACTACTGCGTATCCGTGGGACTGCGGGACTGCCGCACCTATGTGCACACCCCTGAGGAGATTCACGGAAAATATGCGGACCGGATCGTTCTGGAGCAGCGCCTCCCCGACGTGCTGGCCATCGCAATGGGAGATACCCTCTATCTGGGAAGATTTGCAGAAGAAGAGGAAATGGACGAATTCGTTCAGTTCCTGGCACAGGAGAAATAAAACACGGAAACATGGGGACAGATACAAAAGGACCGTCCCAATGACATTAAGGTAAGCCCCCCCTGTGTCCAAAACAATAGTTTCTTATTCAATCAGAGGTGAAATATCCTCTGATTTTTTT
>OCVV011223560.1_pt1 | contig 15701 bp, 24 predicted proteins | sample 1539721 | NCBI WGS metagenome assembly OCVV01 (sample SAMN02144230, study PRJEB22623) | gut metagenome | biome: sheep rumen | host: Ovis aries | place: New Zealand
AACGACGGGCGTTTAGCTCAGCTGGTTTAGAGCATCTGCCTTACAAGCAGAGGGTCTGCGGTTCGAATCCGTAAACGCCCACACGAAGAGAAACATTTGTATTTCAAGCACTTACGTACCAAACGTGGGTGCTTTTTGTATGTTTGGTAATTGTCGTGAAATGGCAAATAATTACAAAAAGTACACTTTAGGAACAATAAAGTAACGTTTTTTCATCCCCAAACATTGCAAAAACATTGAAAGTAATTATTTAAGATTATGGCAAAGGTTTCTTTTGTGCTCGACCAACGCACGCAAAACAAATTTGGTCAATCGCCGGTTAAGATTCAAATCACCAACCGAAACACTATGACGCAAATCAGCACCGGCATCTTTGTTCGGGCAAAAGATTTTACAGACAATCCGAACTTTCCTATTGACAGGCATGTTCTCGGTGCTAAGGAGATCACGGCGCAACTGCAAGCCGCAGCGAATAAGTACATAGAGACTGTCTTTGATCTCCATGAACGAGGACGGTTGGATTCTATGACTGCTGCGGAGATACGTCAGTATGCCGAGCGGAAGCGTCAGCCTGTACAAACAAACTCATTCAGCGCAACGCTGAAGTACTACATGGAGCATTGCCGGACGGAGAAGACGCGCGGCACGTATGTCTATACAATGCAGAAGCTGAACGCATATACCGACAATGCCATACTGGAGTTTGAGGATATTGACTATCCTTTTCTGCTGGAGTTCAAAGACTGGATGATAGACCATGAGCTGAAGACGAACACACGCGGTATCGTGTTCCGATGTATGCGGGCAGTATGGAACTACGGCATCAAGACACGCATCGCCAAGCGCGACGATAACCCGTTCACAAGCGATTTCAGAATAGAGTCAGCCACTAAGGAGATTGACTATCTTCCTTTGAAGGTATGGAAGAAACTATGCACAGCCGACCTCAAAGGCGGTCAGGCGATGGCGCGTGACTTCTTCCTACTCTCTTTCTACCTGTGCGGCATTAACCCGGTGGACCTGTATAACATGGATCGGTCCGGCAGAAAGGAAGTGTCATTTGTTCGGCAAAAGATTGCGTTCCATGATCCAGAGCCGTGCAAGATTGGTATTCAACCGGCAGCGCAGGCAATTATTGACAAGTATCGCGGCGACAACAAACTGCTTTCGTTCTTTGAACACTATAGTTGCTATAATGTGTTCAAACGTTTCATCACGACCAAGTTGAAAGAAGCTGGTGAGGCAATTGACTATCCGCGTTTATATTTCTATCAGGCACGCTATTCGTGGGCAACCTACGCCGTTAATGTCGGTGTAAGTGAACTGGTTATAGATAAGGCACTTGGTCATAAGCCAAGAGGGCTTGTCGGGCAGCGGTACGCATATGTATCGTGGGATATGGTAAATAGGGCAAATAAGGATGTGATAGATTTTGCATTAGGGCAATAAAAAAAGCACCGTCAGATGTCTCATCCGCAGGTGCCCCATGACGGCATACGCCAATTGTTAAATTCCGATGCAAAGGTACTGCTTTTTTTTGACATATGCAAGAAAAAATACAAAAAAATGAAGATTTATTTGCATAATTCAAAAAAAAGTGGTAATTTTGACCCGATTTACACGGAATACTCGTGTATGTCGTTCAAAAAAGTTATTGCGAGAGGTTGATTCGGCTATTATATAGCGTGTGATGCAAGTCACATTTCCCTCCGCCAGAGTGGGACTTCGGTCTCGCTCTTTTTATTTATCTGCATTTCCCTCGAATTTACTTCGACAGGTAGTCACCAATGGTGCAAGTAAACATGCCGAAGAACAGAGTGTAAGTCACTCTCAGAATCTGTTCAATGTTCAGTGTGCAGCATAGTTTGGCGTACATGCAATTGAACGCTACATACTTGTCCCAATCGGTCACGTTCTCATGAAACTCAAAATTCTTAGTGAGCTGAAGAACCTTGTCAAGTGACCAATGCTCGCCTTGGTGCGCCTCGCCGTTTGCATCAGCGTAAAGTAGATGTTCCACTTCGTGCTTTGATTCTTCCTCGCTGGTGAAATGCTTTCCTTTACGTGACGGCGGCGGAGTTGGCATACTGCAACTACCACTGCCACCAAACAGGTTGCCATTGAAAATCAACAGCAAAAATAGCATCCATAGTAAGGTTGTGCTACCATAGCCGGAATTACAGCCCTCTAATAGTTTTTCAAAATCTTTTTGTTCCATAATAGTTTTTGTTTTTAATTTGTTTCTTTTTTCTTTTATTTTTTTGACAATTTAAAAGAAACACAAACGTCTATATTTCAAGCAATTGCATTGTATTTGTTTGCAGTTTCTTTTCGTTTTGTTTGTATTTTTGGACAATTTCTGGCCATTTAGAAAAGAAAAGTAAACTACTCATGTTCGCTGCATCTGGGACAGTCACATACGATACGCAGGAGACTACCTGCAAGCACGCAAGCTAAATCGCCGGTGAGATAGGCAATCTCTTCTCCGTGGTGCGGAATACCGCAAGCCTCGGTAAGATCATCGCCAAGGTGCCGGAGTTCGTGGCTAAAGGTATTGACAGTTTCCTCCTCCGATGTACTCCGTCCTATTACCATCACCGTTGTCCGAGTGTCCAGATTGGAATAGGTCATACCCGTATTATCGCGGAATGCTTTTTGCAGATGCCGCTCGGCACGCATGTACTGTTGTCCATCAATACCGATAGACTCTAACTTCCTCAGTATCTCCGTCGCATCGTCCTTGGACGCAGCCAAATAGACATAGACATGCCAGTCATATCGCTCTATGATAATCTCGTCGCGGATCATAGCATATCTTCCCAATAGACGGTACAATCGTCCTTCATGCAAGTGTCAGCGTAGAATCTGACAAACGGCATACCCTCGTAACCGTCCGGGTCATTGATGTAGTCGGACACATAGCGTACCAAATGCAGTTCATCGGCGATAGACGAACCGTAGAAGTCCGCCTTTGCCATATTAGCTACGTATAGCGCATCATAGATATGCTCGGTTTTCAGTTCAATGCCGGCGTTCTTGAACATCAACTCCAATCCCTCTTTGGTGATTGGCTTGATTTTACTGCCGGTTTTGTCGCGCATCATGCCGACTGCCCAGTCTAACATACGCTGGTTGAAGTGCCAACCGTAGTTGCTCAGATACTGCCTCATGTCACGGGGCATATCTTCATATATTGCTTTACTCATAATAGTCAAAATTAAGGGCAGGGGTGGTCTGTGCTGGAATTGCATATACCACTCCTACCCGGTTACAGATTTTAGTAACCACCGTGGCGACGGCGCATTTCTGCGTCCTCCAGACCGCGACGATAGCCCTCGCGGTAGGAATCATTGCCACGCTCGGCATACTCGCTACCTCCGTACTCGGCTTCCATTGCCTCGATGTCCTCGCAGACCTCGGTAGCCAGACGTTTGAGGCTTTTTGCCTTCTCCTTGAACTCATGCAGTTCTTCACTGCCGGAGCCGCTGCCTTTCTTGCGGATAATAAAAAGTCCCATAACTTATTTCTCCTTTGGTTTGTCGTCCAGAGTACGGGTAAGCAAGGCCTCTATACGTCCGATGGAACTCTCCAGTCCGCCGACACGCGCCGATAGCGATTCAATCTCCTTCGAACGCTCCGCTTCTTGGCGTATCTGCGGATTGAGTTCTCCAAGAAGATCATCGCACTTACGCACAATCTCTTTGTGCTGGTCTATGCTATTCAATATCTTCTGCGAGTTCCCCTTCAGAACGGCTATCTCGTTCAGCATGGATTCGCGGCTATCGCTAACCACGACACCATTACTACAGTCCGTGATAGACAGTGAGGTCAGAAGATTAGGAATCTTGACTACTCCGCTGTCTAACTTGACTTCGACATCAATAACCGTTTGTTGAGGAGGAAGAACCCCCATTCCGAAATTCTGAATCTGCTGGGGTCGTGGAGGGGTAACGGATGTTATTTCTCCAACTTCCAGTTTCAACTCGTTTTTATGCAGCACATATAAAGGCGTGCCTACCCGTAAATTCTGAAACATAATGTTAAACTTTTAGTGATTGATAACTTACGCCGGTACTACTCCCAACAACTGCAAGGTATTGTCCGCGCGGTTGTAGAAGAACTGGTACACACCCGACCCTTGCAGGTCGCCCACCGTCAGAGCTTCGCCGCCGTACTTGGTGGCTGATTGGGTGAAGCCGTTTGAACTGAAGATAATGGGTAGTGTAGCAGTTGTTCCTGTCGGTATCTCCTGCGTGATGTTGATGTACAGCGTCCCGAACGGTCCCGCAGCACGGAAAGGCGGCAGGGAGAGAGTGACTGCGGAAGTGCTAACCGCTATCGCCGTTGTCGGCAACAGAAGCGAACCGCCACGGTTCACTCGCCCCCATGAACTAAATGGAAATAACCAATCCAACATAGTCGCCTCCCTTCTTTTTAGACTTGACCAAAGAAGCCGTTACCTCCGAAGTTTCCGGCATACCCGAAGCCGTAACCTGCGTTTGCAAGCAAGTTCAGAGCGGTGCCCTGATTCATTGCTACAAGGTTCGGGTACGGAACACTAACCGTGTTCGGCTGCTTGCACTTGATGTCGTCCACCTCTTTGTTAAGAGCGGCGAGCTGTGCGTTGATGGGTGCCAATGCCTGACCGACGAAGCCGGTGATGTAGGCGTTCTGCTGACCCTGCGAGATTTCTCCGCGGAGCTGCGTGTTCTCCAGACGCGATGCGTCCAGTTTGTTCTGCAACTCGCGCATCTCCAACGCACAGAACTTGTCGTTGATCATCGTGGTCTGCGCGTCGATACGTGCAGCCAGCGCGTCGGTCTGCTGGAGTGTTGCCAGACGGTTCTCGTAGCCTTGCTGCTGGATGAGACTGCGCGTCTCGCAGCAACAGTTTGCAAACTTGTTACCAAGCTCGCAGTTACCTGCCTGAATAGCGTTGATAACCTGCAACCCGGACATGCCGACTTGGTTGCCCACCTGCTGAATACCCATGTTCACGCTGTTGAGCAGCGTTTGGATGGATGCGATGTTGGTGTTGAGCATACCGGCAAGGTTGTTTACTGCGTCACGGTTGCCTTGGATGGCTTGCATGAGATAGTCACGGCCCTCACGGTTGTAGATCATGTTGGCAAGGTCTTGCTGGTTGCCGTTCCAACCGCCATTCTGCATCCACATGAACATGAAGAAGAGCCAGAAGAAGCCCATATTACCACCAAAACCGCCGAAACCTCCACCGTTTGCCATAGCCAACAGCGTATTTGCGTCAATGCCGCTACGCTGCGACAACATGGTCAGCCACGGAAGAGTTGCATTTACACCGCCGTTGTCCGGGGTATAAATAGTTGTACTTTCTGCCATAGTGTAATAATAATTTGATTGTTTCACATTGTGTCCTTGTGCGCACTTTCAAAAGACGGTGCAAAGGTACTGCTTTTCGCAGACGTGTAGAATTAGTTACGCGATAAATGCGGCTTTAATAAGGACGCGATGCGACCATCCATCTGACGGAACAGATAGGAAGACTTGGTGAAACTGTCATAGTCTGCCAGATAACGGCTGACACTATGCGTGCCGCTGCGCTGCAGGAAACGAGCGATGGAGATAGACGGAACGCCAAGCGAAGCGCAATAGTGTACGAATAGACTGCGTGCGGCGACGAGATCATCCGTCTTGGTTTTAGATAGGATTTGCTCCGTGGTTAACTCGGTAATTTGTGCCACAATGGCAAGAATTTGTGCAAAAAGTTCACTTTTCATACTCAAAAATTTGGTCATATCAAAAAAATGTTGTACCTTTGCACTCGCATACGTACTAATATAGATATAGCGACCCTAACTCGCACGTTGGAGTACAATACTCTCTGTCGTGGTGAGTTAGGGTCACCTTTGTCCATAAGTCAGGTACGTATGCAAACTCTTCTGACGAATGGAAGGCAGGGAGTTTTTTTATGCTCCCTGCATTATTTTCTTATAAAACTTTACTTTTTCATATAATTTTGTATTAAAATTGCACTTTTATTTGCATAATTCGGATTTTTGTTGTACTTTTGCAGTCGCATACGTACAATAAAACCCAATCTTATGAACAAACATTTTATTTTATGCGCTCTTATCGCGCTTCTTTGCCTTTCTTGCTCGAAGAAAGATGAACCAACCCAAGTACAAGATCAGACTGTTAAGCATCAAGTCACTTTCCGTGTTCCAGAACTCGCCGTTAAGACGGAGCCGATGAACGCTCCTGGTGTGCGCAAGGTTGCGCCGCTGACGGATGAAGACGGATCGCAGATGACTGACCTCATTCTCTTCGATGGTGCTACGTACCTGATGCGGCAACAAAATACTGATCCCGATTTCGGCACGGTCACGGTCATGCTGACTGCCGGTGAGCACCACCTGCATTTCGTGGCTACCCGTTCAACTGAACTGAACTATAACGAGGGCGTGCTGAACTGCGCTTCTCTCCGTTCTACTTTCGGCAAGCACTACGACATCAACGTGACCGGTGGGTCGGATGAGTACGTCACCATGGATCGTCTGACCGGCATGGTTGTCATAACTATCGAGGACGAAATTCCTGCCGGAGCTGCGAACCTCCGCATTCAGTTTGGCGACTACTACAAGGGTCTGAACCCGACGACCTTTGCCGGTGTACGCTCTGGCGACTTCGATCAGACGGTCAGTCTCGCGTCTAAGGTAGGCCAAACGGATGTGCAGTACAAACTCAATATCCTTGCGCCGGTCTATGGCACCGAGAGCACCACGACCTACACGCTGACTGCCACCAACGGCAGCGGTGAAGTTATCGGCCAGGCAACCGGCACGATGCCGATCAACAGCAACACCAAGACGCTGCTCCACGGCAATCTGTTCGTTGGTACTCGTTCATTCATCAGCCTTGCAACGTCATGGGGAGCGGACAGCGACGTCACTTTCTAAAGCCAGAGACGCATGTGGTTGCCATCGAGACGAACATATTGTGTGCTTCCGGCGATCCTGTGCCTGTTACTTTCCATTTCGGTGCTCCTCGTCGGGTGTTCTAAGAAGAACGAGCCGGACCAGCCGAGCGAAGAGCCGGAGCAGCCGAGCGGAGAGCCTCTGCCTTTAACAGAGGCGGTTATTGTATTACAAACCGACTCCGACGAATGGCTGGTTCAATTATTCAAAGAGCATCTTTTGTATAGCGAGGCAGTAGAAACCAATCTACCTGTCCCTTGGCGCTTACCCGATAGGGAGGAAGCAAAGGTATTGAAAGACCTTTCTTTTCCTACCCCATCAGGTGAGCGTTTTGTTACGTCGGATGGTTATACGTTTGGTATGCCGTCTGCATCCGTCACGAAAGCCGGAGCGAAAACCAAGTATTCCGTGTTGGGCCTACATGTCCGCAAGACAACCATCGACGTTCCGTTTTAACCCATCGGCGGAGCGGGTGCTGCGGGTGCTGAACCCTGCATAGCCTGTTGCTGAGCCGCAGCGTTGGCCGCATCTTGCTCCGCTTCGGCTTGTGCTTGCTTACGGGCACGGACTTTCTCCAATAGTTTGTCTGCACCGTGTGCGGCTGTCGTTTCCAGATACTCTTCCTCAGTGATCTTGCCTTGGTTGAGCAGGTTTGTCGCCATATCTTCCGTTTCGGCACGTGCGATACCGTTCGACGGCGACTTAATGAGAGCCACGTCGCAAAGGATGTCGCGTTGATCAGAGTTGGTAATATACTCAATTACCTCGCGGTATTCGTCACCAACAATACGCAGATACCGCTCCAAGTCGTAGTTCTGCAACACAATCATCATAATCTTATAATCGAGTTGCTGAATCAGTCCGTAGTACCACTCCAGCGGGTCGGCAATGTTATTGTTGGCATTAGCCGCCTGCTGCTCGTACAGTTTAGAGGGAGTTCCTGCTGTCGGACGTTCACCACGGATAGCGTTCGGAGTACCGGATACACGATCCATAACATCCATGAACACACGCATCTTATTGATGTCTGCCATGGCGTTATAGTTGTCGGTCTTATCCACAGAACCCATGATGCGGTTTTCCTCGCCTTCCTTGATGTCAAGTGCAACAATAGCCGAATGCGATGTGTACTTCTGAGCAATCTGTGTTTCCGTAATACCGGAGCGGTCAAGAATATTCTTGTTGACCCACTTGAAACCCTTGGCGCGGTTCATCTCCATAAACTCGGAGCGAATCAGCGTGCGGTTGATGATACGCTGTACGTTACGCTGGTCTTGCACGGCACTGCATACCTGACCGTCCACCAACGGGAAAGCACCAAGCACAAACGGGTGCGAACCGTGGAGGAAGTTCGGTATCTCCTGCCGCAGCAGATAACCGTTCGGTGTAAGATAACGCACTACCCAATCGGTGTCGATGCGATATTCATACGTGATAATAGGTGTGTCGTTCGGGTCACCACCAGCCGCAGCACGCTCCGCTTGACGTTGCGCATTGACGGCTTCTATCTCGGCACGTGATTCGATTGTGCCTGGTAAGGTGTACCACGTACCGTCTGCGGTATCATGGCAAGCCCATACGGCGTGCGACTCCTTATGCCATACCTCAATCACGCGGCACTTGTACAACTCAGACGGTGTATAGAAGTCAATAACACGCTGCTGGTCGTTCTTCTTGTCAAACTGCTGACTGTAGGTCGTCGGGTATTTCTCGCGCCATGCCGCGTATGCTTGGTCTATCTTGATAGCATCTTCCGGACTATGCGAGAAGTTACGCAGCACCTCGTCCTTGCTCATATCGTGCAAGTAACCAATGGTTGTGACCTTGCTGAAATACTGCTCGGAGTTACCGATGTTATCATCCCAGAACATGCGATTGATGTCGCAACGCTCTGCATATACATCATACTCCTTACGCTGCTCGTCCCATCCCCAACCTACACGGAAAGCAGGAAGGGCACGGATGCGGAAATCCTCGTAACCACGCGAGCACACGCCGTAGATGTTCTGCGCTTGATAGATTTTTTGCATCACAAGCGTCATTACTTCTCCTATTTTCTGCTCCTCGCGGATGCGGGATTTTACGAGCGGGTCCATCTTGTCGCCGGTGAACATGCCTTCCACTGCCACGTTATTCACGCGGATAAGGTTGATGGAAAGCGGTGTCATACCTTGGTCGATAAGATATTGCTTCTCGCTAATTGGTCCGCAACCGTCCGGATTGGGTATCATCTCGCAGAACTGGTCGCCGAAGTAATACTTGCGGTTGATCTCGCACTCACGGCGGAACTCGTCTTTGGAGTTCCACATGCTTTGGCACGAGGCGAGTAGCAGCTGATACTCGTTCAGTTGCTCAATGGCGGCGCGTGAGGTGGGTAACTCGCCGTGCTTGCCTGGTAGCAAGTTCTTCAGCGAAAGGAAGAACTTGTTCCAAGGGTTGATTTGTGGAATATTATCTGCCATAGTTGTTATTGTTAATCGTGCCAACGGTCTTCATCGGTGAACTGCGGGATGTTGTAGCCGTAGATAAAGCGACGGAAGCCACCCATGCGACGCACAGCCTCCTCAAACTTATTGCGATACTCACGCGCTTCACCCTGAGCGTTTGCAAGGTCGGCAGTAAGGGTTGAAATCTTTGTGCCTTGCTTACGGATGGTTTCATCCTTCTCGCCGCACTCAATCCTTAATTGTTTGTGTTTAGAAGCAAGTTGTTCATACTTGCTCATTTCCTCTTCCCACAAACCCTTATAGTTGGGTTTATCAGCGAGTTTCTTTTCCAACTCTTCCTTTTCTGCTTTCAGTTTAGCGTACTTAACTTTTAGACGGTCAAAGCCGTTCTTTGGTTTCTTCTCGGTCGTTTCCATAATGATATAGTATTTAGATTGTTCTCTATTTCACTTTCGGCAGACAAAAACGCGGGTTTTGGTCTTTCGGCGGTGTTCTAAAGTTTATACCTTGAACAAGACAACCTTGCCTTTGCTGCCATCGTTATACATATCGACATGCACCCACGTCACGGCATCTTCCAGACGGACAGGATGCGGTAGCAGACTCGCTTTCGCCTGAATCAAACTCCGCACCTCAGCCGCCGTCATACCTTTCGCGTCAAAGTCCACACCTTTGCCGGTGCTGTGCGCAGACATGGATAACTTATTCTTCTCCGTCTTGGCTTGGATCAGCGGTGACAGGTTCGTCCGCAGACCGCGTTCGTCAAACTTGCCGCCGGTCATCCATGTGTTGATGGTCATCGGGGCTTTGATGATCTTGTCACGCAGCGCCAACAGGGTTTCCAGTAACCGCGTGTCGAAAAAGTTCCAAGCGAAGTCGCCGTATTTCTTGTAAGTCGGCTCGTCCACTAACTCCCGCAGCGAGAAATAACGCTGCACCTCTTTGATTAAGTCTTTTCTTTCCATACTATTCTTTATTTGGCATGTATCTTTGGTAATCATTGCAGAGTGCGGCGCAGGAGCATTGCATCCGGCAATACGGTCGCCACTCGCAAGTAAAACAACTATCTTCCATTAGGCACTTTCCAAACAATCTTCCTCAGCCCATCCCTTCAATGGAGTTTTACGTCCATCCAGACGAACCTTATACAACGGCTCATCCGTAGTTATGTTCTCGTTAGGAATGGCTTTAACTACTGTTCCGATCTTCCCTACTGAAGATGGCGTGAGAGGGTTACTAACAATCTTCACCCGATCTCCTACTTTAAATTTATTCATAACAATCCTCCTGTTTGGAATTTGAGGTACAACCTATAGCCTTTGTAGCCGAGGTAGCAGAGCAGCAGCAGGGCGGTGATGATGAACCACCATGTGCAGAAACGATCCCAGCCGGTGCGTTTGGGCATCTCACGCTCTTTCGCGACCTCGCTGGCATAATGCTCCACCTGCGCCGTCAGCGAGTCCGTCGTGGCTCGGAAAGCGTCAATCTGCGTCTTCTGCTCGCGGATAAGGTCTTCCGTCTCGGTGGACTTGCTGTTCTGCTTGACGCTGGCGACGTTGGTTGCCTCGCCCGTTTTGCTGTTGTACGTACCGCCGCCATCGCCGAAGTTAATCTCCGTACCGTCCTCGGTCTCTTTCTTGGAGTGAACCTCAACGCGGACGGTGTCGGTGATGGTGACGGTGACGGTGTCGTACACGATATGGGTACGGGTCGAGTCGTTGTACTCGGTCTTCTCCATGTTCTTGGTCGAGGCGCAGGAACACATTGAGAACAGCACCCACAGCAGGAAGCCCAGCAGGGGCAGACCGATGCCGTAGCGGATGACGGAGCCGACTACGCTGTCGTAGCGTCCGTTCGGATCAATGATGTACTTGCTTTTCATTTCTTGCGTCCTTTCGTTAGGGTCATAATTCTTGCCTTTTAATGATTTCAAAATCAAACAGCGGATGTACATATTTGCCAGTAGTACTTTCACTCAACGGAATACCATCACCAACCTCGTATGGAGTTTGTTCCGGTGAATTATATATACATCTGGTCACAAACACACAAAAGCATCCGTCGTCGTATTTGATTACTCCTTCATATTCAAGGATCATATGACCTTTCAGTTGTTCCTTCGTGCAAAGTTCGTAGCCCATCATGTGGTCTTTGCCAGGCTTGCCATCTTTCGTCCAATACTCGCCACCTAACTCCTCTACTATCTCTTTTTCGCGGTTATAAAACTCCATAGCGCGAACTGTATCACCCTCACGGAGTTTGTTGCCGTGAATGTCTTCGATATTCAAGTACATCAGACCTGCGATGGTCATCATTCCTGTTGTTGTTTCGATTTGGTATAACATAGCTATATTCTATTTACGTTTACCTTTCGGTTTGGCGTGTTTCTTATTCTCAAACTCTTGGAAGCCGCCGTTCAGGTACTCCTTGATGTCGGTCAGCAGTTCGGACATGGTGCCGATGGTCTCGTTCTGCGCACGGTTCTCGACTTGGATATCCGAGAGCTGCGAACCGATGTCCGTACGCAGTTGGTCGAACTCCTGTTTGCGCACCGCCTCGCCGCTATCCATGCGGGCAAGGATAGCCTTCTCGAACTTCTGCAGCATGGTCTCGGCAAAGTCAGCCTCCTTGCCCATCGCCTCAATCTTGGCGGTCTGGGCGTTGGCCTCCTTCTCCTTGGCGGCTGCTTCTTTCTCCTTGCGAGCGGCACGCCAGAAGATGATACCGCCGATGCCGCCGATCACTCCGACCACTCCGATGGCGAAGTTGCCGATTTCAAAAAACAAGTCCCAGTTCATGACTCTGCCGCCTCCTCCGGCTCGATTGTTTCGGGTTGGGGATGGTCGTGCTCCCATTCTTCGCGGGCGGCGGCGGTGCATTCCTTGTAGAAGTACTTGTACCACTCGGTCGGCGGGACGTCCACAGGGATGTCGCCCATGTGCTGATGGCACCAGTCGGTGCGCACTTCTTCGGTCTCGCCGGTCTCGGGGTTCGGCACAAACGATTGCCGGTAAAGCCACTCATTCGGTGGCGTGGGTCTCTGATTGATTTCCATAATTATGCTTTGTTTACGTTCCAATGTTTTTCGGTTCGGATGATTCGGTGAATGTCGGCGCGGAGGTCGTCGAGCCCGTCACCGAGCACTTGCGGGTTTCCGTTCGCGTCCCAGATGGATGAGAAGACGGCTTGGGAGAGGGTGAGGGTCTTGCCGGAGCCGTTGTCGGTGAGGCGCAAGGCGATGTAGGTGCGGAAGTTCTGGAGGAAGGTAGCAAGGTTATCATTTGTCAGCGTTGGAATCCAACCGCTAAAATCTAAACTAATAGCAGTACCTTCTCCTATCCGCAAATCTATCAACTTCGGACAATTATAGAATACCTCATTATGCAGACTACTACGCATCGAGAATTGCACAAGTTTGCCCATGACAACTCTCTCCAATTCGGGATTATTGCAAAGGATTGCCTGTGCCGTTACGTTCTGCGTAGTATCGAACTTCGGAATGTTCACCCATTTCATTTTTGGGTTGTTGCACATATAGTATGCCTTGTAGCCTTCCCACATGCTTGTCATCTCTGGCATATCTATATCCTCGCACTCTGACAAGCCGCTAAGGTTAGTAGATTGTCCGCTCGATAATTGTTTCAGTTTCGGAGCGCGGAAGTGCTTGAGTTTAGTCAGCGCATTAAATAGTTTAGAACCGTTAGCAGTCGGCACGGTCTCTAACTCGTCAATGTTCAGTTCCTCGATAACGTTATTGTTGGAAACGATATTTACGGTCGCATCTTTGCAACCAAGCGTGACCTTCTTTGCGTTCGGGAATTGAGCGAGACTATTGCGGTCATAAGTCCATCCGTGAGTATTATCTATCAGTTCAGTCACATCGTTATAGACGGAACTATCGCAGAGCATTCTCGCCACGCTCATTCCATCTTCCACATCTGCACCGGAAATCTTCCGATCTGCGAGGAGAAGGGGAGCGGAGGGGAGGTCGGTGAGGGATGAAAGGCGAGAGGGGATGCCGTAGGTATCGTTGCCACTCAAGCGGGTGATGTAGTGGGACCACATGTCCGACAGCGAGCGGAGAGTGCCCGAGCCGAAGGGGAACTGCCACAGCGCACGGAGCAGCAGCAGCAGGTTCGACTTCATTTGGATGATGGCCGACGCGAAGGTGTACGGCTTGTGCTGGGCTATGACCTCGGAATAGCCGTCATATCCGGCTTGGTGCAGGGCTTGCTGTTTCAACGGGTCAAGGGCCTCATTGACCAGCGAGCCGAAGTGCGGGTCTTGCGGCAGCGCAGACACCTCCGCTAATACGTCCTCGCCACGGCAGGTATCGATATTTTTCTTAATTTCACTCATAATCCATTATGTACTAATTCTCCCAAGTTAGACTCTTGGAATAAATCCCTACGATAGCACCAAACATCAAAACAAGTAAGTGGAACGGGAAGATTATCCACAATAACCATATCAATCCCCTCTTCCCAATTACCCTCATTGAACTTGTTACGGTCTCTACGATACAGGACTATTCCTGCATAGCCTTCCGGCTTCTTTTCTGTTGTCTTATACCACATAATCTCTACATTTCAAGTTTTGGGGAATAGGGAGCGGTCAAACTCCCTAAACCGGATTACCAAAGCCAATCATTCAGCTTTTCAAGGCAGACTTCAATTACAGAAGCCACAAAATAGATAGGTACTCCTATCAAAGCCAACGGAATAACAAGCAGGAGGTAAAGAGTGCGACAGAATTTCTCTTTGGCTGATGCCTCGATAAAGTTCTCACGGAACTTGGTTGAAATGTTCAGATCCATACCTCACCTCCTTATCCCAGCACATTCTCGTCGGGGTTAGCCGGAGGCGTGTTCGTCTCGTCCTCCTCGTCACTGTTCTCGGCGGTCGCAGGCTTGGTCGTCCAACCTTTCTCCGCACCTTCGATGACGGTCTTGATGTCGGCCGACGGACGGTAATTGACCTTGCCTTCCATCGCACTCAGTTCGAGGTCGTCGGGGTCGATTTTCCACGGTCCACTGACAGCCGGAACGAGTTTGCCGAGCGGTCCGAGATCGACGATGTAGCCCTCTTTGAGAGCCTTGCTCGCACCGTCGAGGAACAGTTCGGCAGCCACCTTCATCTCGGCTTTGTGGACGGTGGTGTTCACGCACGAGTCCTCGGCCAGTTGCTCGAACGACTTGGTGCCGTTGGTTATCACGCGGCCATAGTAACCCTCGGTCACTACGCCATTGACTTTACGCTTGAGCAGCGTCTTTTTGATGTTTAATTGCAATTTGCTCATTTGCTAATAATTTTGAAGTTATTTGCTAATAATTTATAAATTGTTTGCTAATAACCGCGCGGTGCTTCCTCTGCGGGAATCGACTGACCTGCGTTGAAGGCTTCGTTGCCTTGGTTCGGGGCTGGTCTGTGTGGGGGGTTCCATTTGATTCACCCTGTGCGGAGGGATTTGTTTTAGCCGCACCTGTCGGGGTTAAAGTGTTATGTAGAACGGTTAGGGGGTGGGAGTGTAGGATATGTCGGGGATGGTGAAGGAGCCGGAGCCTGCGTCATTGCCATAGAATGTCTTTGCTCCCGTAACTCCTACTGCTGCTAAATCCAACATGCCGCATTCGTATGTGTCCGTTCCCGTCTTATGCTTGAACGGCACAAGGTTTCTTACCTCTGTTTCTCCGTCATATAGTTTGCAATATTGGAATCCGTCTGGTGAGCGATACCCGTTCAATAGGCTTCCATTACGCATAATCGCAAACAGCGTGAAGTTTGACTCTGATGCAGAATAAGTGCCCGTTGTAGCCGTTCCGCTTTTAACGAGCGTGCCGTTCTTGTATACTTGGTAACTTGTTCCCTTTGCAACTATATGGACTTCATCGTCCACAGCCGCAGTCAGCTCGTTCGTCACAAAAGTAGTTCCGTATAACAAGTCTATATGACCGTTCGAATAGGCTTCAAGTCCTTTATAACCGCCATTGGTAGAACCTCCGAATATACCATTGCGAGACGTTTTCTTGAGAATGAAGGCTAAATCCATACCCGTATTCGTATAAGGATATATGCCTGTCAATATATAAGCGGTGTTGTCTCCGTAAATATGACGTATCGGCATCGTCACTCCTTGCGGCTCCAGTCCGAGGCTGCATACCATCATCGGGTCTTCGTTTATGAACCCAGCCAGCGCGGTAGCCTTGGCCTTATCGCTCGCAGCGATGCCGTTCAGATAGTCGTTCGTTGCCCTTATCACCGCCGTACCATCCACACCAAACGCCGCCATAATGGCTTTTTTT
>OCVV011336495.1_pt1 | contig 15696 bp, 14 predicted proteins | sample 1539721 | NCBI WGS metagenome assembly OCVV01 (sample SAMN02144230, study PRJEB22623) | gut metagenome | biome: sheep rumen | host: Ovis aries | place: New Zealand
TTGAGGGCACGGAGGGGGAAAGGTGACGCCGGAACACCTGCAAGGAGCGTAGCGACTGAAGCCGTGACGGTGGCGCATTTACACCGGGAGTGACCGTAGTTTTGCAGAAGAGTTGAGCACTTGTTTTATTCACCATTTAGATTGCATTTTCTTTTGAGGGTGGTATTTTTTTTTGTCTCATGTTATACTGAAAGTGATGTGTAACAAAATAAAAATCATAGTAATTTCATTTATGGTAATGAGTGTCTTTGCTTCATGCTCAGGCAATGCAATCAAAGACGGAAGAGCACGACCTTCAAACAGCGGAACCCTTCAAGTTGTGAAAGGGAAACTATGCGACCAAGACGGACAACCTGTTATGCTGCGTGGCATAAGTACTCAGAGCATTCTTATTAGTGAACCGCTTTTAAATGAACAACTGTTTAAAGAAATGTCTCGCGATGACGGCATGAACGTTATTCGACTTGCCATGTACACTTCTGGAGTTGGCATTACCGGTTACTGTACTAAAGGAGACAAAGAGCGCCACAAAAAAGATATTTTCGATGCTGTAGAAAACGCAAAGAAAAACGACATGTATGCAATCATTGACTGGCACATTTTAGGAGACGGAGATCCTAACATATTCATTGAAGAATCAAAAGTTTTCTTTGATGAAATGTCTAAAAAATTCTGTTCCTACAACAATGTTCTTTATGAAATTTGTAATGAACCCAACGGTGTTGAATGGCCAGCAGTTAAAAGTTATGCCGAACAAATTATTCCCATTATTCGCAAAAACGATCCAGACTCTGTTATTATTGTAGGAAACCCTGACTGGTCAAAAGATTTGGAAAGCGTTGCAGAAGATCAACTTGATTTTGAAAACATTCTGTACACCCTGCACTTTTATTCAGCAAGTCACAAAGAAGAATTCCGCGAAATGACAAAAAAAGTAAGTCAAGCAGGTCTTCCCATTTTTGTAACTGAATACAGCATTACTGCTTCAAGCGGTGGACTTCCCCGTGATATAGAAAGTGCAGACGAATGGATTGCTCTTCTTGAAGAAGAAAACATTTCTTACTGCTTGTGGGCATTGGCTAAAGTTCCCGAGGCATGTTCAATCATTAGACACGATGTTCATAAGAACTACGGATTTGTCGAAGACGATTACACTCCCACCGGAAAATGGCTTATGGAAACACTCAAAAGCCACAACAGTCGTTAAAAAGAATTAAAACAATTCAAGGCGTGACAGAAGTGCATCAAGTTTAACTCCGTACTGTCTGTCACTTGCCCATGTTCCTGCCAGTTCAAAAACAGTTGGTGCTTTTCCCCGCGGATTAACCCACTTGTAGCGATTATCAATAAGTTCATGTACAAGCACTTTATCTGCTGTGGTTGCGTAAGCGTGCAAGTGTTGAATGTGTGCGCGAACTCCTAACTGTTCTGTGGCAAAACGTTCTCCAGGATGATCTGCATCTATTGAACCCAAACCGCAGTAATTGTGCATGTCTGGAGTAACTAATCCGCCAAAACGCAAAAAGCCTGTTTCAAGACACATCTGAACAAAAGCACAATCGCTATTTATGCCTTCATCTTTAGCTTCACTTACATAGTAGCGAGCAAGACGCATAACTTGTTCACTGTTTGCTTCAGGATTATTTGCCATAAAAAAAGCATGCAGTTGTGACGCATTTTTTACCGCTTGTGCCGTTAATAAACGAGACACTGGTTTGGTGCGAAGTCCAAAGCTAAGACATCCTGCAAAAAGAAGTGAAAGCAAAAATGCACTAAAGACACAAAGTAATTTACGCATTATTTTATTGTTGAACCTATGTAGTTTGAACCGTCAAGAATTGCACGAATGTTTTCAATGTTTTTACCAGCGGCACAAATAACGGTTAATCCTAATTCAGAAGCTTTTTTACTTGCAATAGGATCGAAAGGACAGTTCTTTCCGGGAACCCATTCATCGCCTACCATTTTGCGGAAGTCTGCCCAGCTAATAGTGTCTATGGGTTTGGCATCAGGATTTTTACGAGGATCGTCTGTGTAAACTTTTTCAATGTTTGAAAGATTTACAACAGTGTCTGCTTCAAAGCGTTCTGCTAAAAGCACTGCATCGTTGTCTGTAGAAAAACCAGGTTTCCATCCTGCTGCAACAAGAATGCGACCAGTAAAATCACTTACCGAAGTGGGATCAATAACAACATCTTGTTTACACAAAGGACCAAAAACTGTTTTTAAAATCTGAGCATTAAGTCGTGTTGCGGTAATGCCTATCCAGTCACAGGCATAATCTTTTGCACTTTCATCTGGGAAAGCACATGCTTTTTTTTGCGCATCGGTAAAAGTTTCTGCAACAGAACGATATGCATTCTGATACACACGAGCTGGAGCTCCACCACCGGCAACAAGAATAAGTCGTGCGTCAGGATTTTTTTCAAGCCACTGACAAATCATATTTGAAAATTCAGCAAGAAATTTTACATCTGGTTCTGACGGAGCAATAATGGAACCTCCGACACTCAATACTTTTGTAATCATATATTCCTCCAAAAACGATTAGTAAATTCCTTTAACAATAGGATTAGTCCACAGTGAACTATAACTTGCTGTTCCACTGCTTGCTTCTTCCCAAATTGACTGTAAGGCATAGGTTCGCGGACGATAGACTGTTTTTCCGTTCGGTTCGGAAGTGCGTATTTGTGTCCATCCTCTACTGAATGCAACATGCTGACTGTCTAAGTTACCCCAATAGTATGCGGGAACACTATCTACTTGTGCAAAGGGTTTATACTGTAAGCCTGCTCCAATAGCAACATCTGCAGGGAACCAACCATATCCTTCAAAGTACAATTCTGCCCACCAGTGAGGTCGACAGGTTGAATCACTTTCAATAAGAATACCACCAATCGGAACTGTTGGAACTCCGGCAGCGCGGCACAAGGCAGTAAAGACAATTGCAAAGTCGTAAGCGTCACCTCGGTATGTTTCAAGCATATCAAGAGGAGACACATTGCCAACACGAAGTTCTTCTTGAATACGGTAATGAGAAAGCATGTAGTTGTAAATGCTAACAGCTCTGCGGTAACGAGAAGTTTCTTCACCTACAATTTTTTTTAGTAGTTCAGTTATGCGAGGATCGTTTGCAGGTACTAAGGCATCGGCAGCTGTATACTTTTGGAACAAGAGTCGAGTTGTATCAGAAAAGCGTGCGGGTATGGCATCTCGTTTAATGTTGTTAGTAACAGTGTAAGTGGTAACAACAAAGGTATGAGTGAAGCGTTGTTTTGCAGTTATTGAATTAGGCAGTGCTTTTTTCTGAATAATGTTAAAGGGATCATCTGAAATAAGTGCTTCTGGTGTACAGTCTGTCATTTCTACCGAAGGCTGAGATGCAGAAAGTGGCGGTCGTGGAACATACAGTGTTATTGTTGAACCCTGAGCAGAAACGGCATTTGAAATTTCTGCATCTACTTGAAGAACATAGGTGCGTTTTCCAGTAAGACCTTTTTGTCCTGCATTTGTTTCAACCGTAAGTTTTTGTGTTTGGCTTATACCCTTTTCTGTCTGAACATAAACAGAACCAGTCATTGCTCCGTCGGGAACATGAACTCTTATTTCTGTATCTGTCCACGATTCGTAGTCGAAGTCATAAGTGCTTGCAGGTATATACTGTGCTTCAGAATTCGTTGCATCTTCTTCACGGCTTGCGGTAAACAAAACCTGAGAGTTACCCCGAGATTCACCAAAGTTGCTGCCTGTTATGGTAATAGTTTGTCCTATGCTTGCACGCTGAGGTGTAATGGAACGCAAAGAAGGCAGTGTAGTTCTTGGACTGGTATGAGAAGCAATGGGAATACCAGATGCATTTGCAAAAAAGCCAGGTTTAGAACGCCCCGCAGAAGTTCCAACAATAACAAGACCGTCTTGCACATTTGCAGGAAGCAAAACTTTTATTTCTGTGTCGCTCCAATCAAGATATCCGGAAGAAGTAAGACGAGATCCAGCAATTTCTACGTAAGAAGAATTTCTCGAAGAGCCAAAGTTTTCTCCAGTAATGAGCATGACATCTCCTGGAGAACCAACAGAAGGATTAACTAAATCTATAACTGGTTTTTTGTTGACAGACATATTGGCAAGAATAATAACTAAAAATCCTAGCGCAATAATGCTCGCAAATGTCAAAAATCTGACCCATGCAAATCGTCTGAAAATCTCTTTATAAAAACGAAACGGATTCAATTTTCACTGCCCATCTTTACCACAATGTTACCAAGGGGAACAGTAACTGTAAAGGTAAAGCCCGAAATAGTTTCCTGTACTTGAGGCTGTTCAACCGTCACTACTGGGGCAAAAACATCGTAACTTGCAAGCGATTCGCGCACTGCTTGTGTACTTCCCAAACCCTCTGTTTGGTCAACAAAAATAATTTGTGTATTGCCCAAGTTTGCAGCAGGAATATCACTTGCGTTTACAGGAGTTGCAACAGAAGTGTCGCTGGTTAAAAGCGGAGACATACTGGTTGTAAGTTCTGCGGGAGACTGAATCTGAGTGCGGGCAACAGGTGCAAAATGAGTTGTTTGAACCGGCTGCTGTTTTGCAGAACGAACAGGGAAAATCAACATAACTGCGGCTGCAGCGGCGGCACCTGCAAGAGCACCCGTAAAGCGTGAAGAATTGCGCAGTTTAACCACATTATCTGAGAATGAAGATTTTTTAGAAAGAGAAAGTGTCTTACTATATGAAAGTTTTGTCTGTAAGCGTTCAAAACTCGCATCTATCTGAGCCTGACTGGGCGTATGTGCCTGTGCGTCTTTTGCAAAAAGAGTGTGCAAACCCTTTAGACGGTCAAGCTGAGCCTTGCAGTTAGGGCAAGATGCAATATGTGCTTCGTATTCTGCAATGTAAGCAGAAGGAAGTTCGCCATCGAGATAGAGTGAGTGAATATCTTTTTCAGGGCAGGTAGACATCTTCTTCTCCTATCAGTTTAGATAACTGTTCCCTTGCACGGAATACACGGACTTTTACATTTCCTTCCGTTATGCCGAGCACTTTACCGATTTCGCGGTAATTCATTTCACCATACTCGCGCAATACCAGTACTTCCTTTAGTTTTGCGGGCAGCTGATCCAGTGCTTCACGGGCTTTTTCTATGGCTTCATCCTTCAAGAGGTCTGTTTCGCCACTGTCCATGTGCTGTCTGCCCTCATACAAAGCCTTGTGATAGGCCTTTGCCTCACGCAACTTACGCTTGGCATAGTTAAGGGATGCATTTTTTACTACGCGAATAAGCCAGTATTTAACATCATCGATTGAAGGAAAAACAAGTGCCTTTTCATTCGCTTTAATGAGTGAATCGTGCACTAAATCTTCGGCTGCTTCTTCGTCGTTTACAACTCTGTAAGCAACCTTAAAAAGCAGCTCATACGTGGCGTTATATACTGTCCTAAAGTCCTGCGGATTATCGCAATGTATCTCTGCAGAACCTTCTCTATTATCTAACACGGTTATCCCCTATAAGTTACAAGCTTTCGCTCTGTTTTACACCCGTTTCCATGTTGGTCCACTTGGTGTGTCGATTATGGTTATGCCCCTCTGTGTAAGTTGATCACGAATTGCATCTGCACGGGCAAAATCTTTTGCTTTTTTGGCTTCAGTGCGCTCTTTTACCAAAGCATCAATTTCTGCTGCTTCTGGGTCATCAGAATGATCATTGGCTTTAGCTTCTTTAGCTGCTTCTGCTACCATTTGCTGCTGAACTTTTTGTGCACTTTCCAAAAGACGCAAACCTATAACACTGTCCATGCGGTCTATAAGATCAAGCGCTTCTTTGGGGTCAAGAGATGCGTCTTTAATTACTTTAGAAATAGTGCTTAAAGCAACCGGAGTCATAAGGTCGTTTTCCAAAGCAGCTTTAAAGGCATCGAGGTACTTATTTGCAGAGTCGCTTAAAGCAGAACGATTATCTGCTTCGCCTTTTGCGTATGTTTTTCCTGCCGAAAGTGAAAGACCACCTTTTTGCGCAAGTTTTACAATTTTTTGAATTAAGGCAGCGCGGCCACTCTTTGCGCCTTCAAGAGCATCAAGCGAAAAGACTAACTGTTTGCGGTAATGTCCATTCAGTAAGAAAAAGCGATAGTCTAAGGGTTCAAAGCCTTTGCTCTTTAAAGAAAAGCCTTTTTCTGGAGGAAGGTCTGTCTGCAGGGTAATAAAGTGTCCTGTAGACTTACTCATTTTTCCGCCTTCAAGAATAAGGAACTCATTATGAAGCCAGTAGTTAACCCATTTTTTGCCAGTAGCACCTTCACTTTGGGCAATTTCATTAGTGTGGTGAATAGGCACGTGGTCAATTCCGCCTGTATGAATATCAAAGTGTTCGCCCAAATACTTCATACTCATTGCAGAACACTCTATGTGCCAACCAGGATACCCTCTTCCCCAGGGTGAATCCCAAGTCAATGCTTGGTTTTCGAACTTACTCTTCGTAAACCACAAAACAAAGTCGTGGGGATTGCGTTTATTTTCATCAACAACAACGACTTCTCTCTTTCCTGCTCCCGCCTTTAGTTCATCAAGATTAAGCTGAGCCAAATCGCCATAATGTTCGTAAGTAGTAACATCGTAATACAAGTTACCACCAGCCATATAGGTATGACCGTTAGCTTCAATGCGTTTAATAAGTTCTATCATTTCTTGAACATGATCAGTTGCCTTACAAACCACATCTGGACGAATTATATTGAGCGCATCCATATCAGCAAAAAAAGCGTCAGTATAAAACTGTGCTACTTCCAAAACAGACTGATGTCTTTCTTGCGCCGTTTTAAGCATTTTATCATCACCGTCATCGGCATCTCCCGTAAGGTGACCAATGTCAGTTATGTTCATAACATGCTTTTTGTCGTATCCCAAAAAAGTAAGAGTTCGGTCTAGTGTATCCAAAAAAACATACGCTCGCAAATTACCTATATGAGCATAATTGTAAACGGTAGGACCGCAGCCGTAGAATCCCACATAGCCGGGAGTAATGGGAACAAATTCCTGCATGGTGCGTCCCATGGTATTGTATAGTCGTAATGCCATTTTACTTGTCCTGCACTCGCATTTTATTGCTATTTGTTCTATAATAGAACTTGCAATGACCTCTAGTATACGAAAAACAGCCGAAACTATCAAGAACTCGCCCTTTTTTAAAGGAAGTCTTTACTTTGACCATCCGCTTGCACCCCTTACCACTATGCATGTTGGCGGCAAGGCAGCAGTTTTTGTAGAACCTCAAGATGTTGAATCGGCAGCTTTTGCGCTTAAAACATTCAGTCAAGAAGGCTTTTGTCCTTTTATTTTAGGCGGAGGAAGTAATCTTATTGTAAGTGACAGCGGTTTTTCACAAGCAGTTCTTTCGACAAAAAGACTCTGCGATATTTCCATAAGCACAAAAGACAATTCCTATACTGTGGTAAGTGCAGGCTCTGGTGCCAAAACCGATGACATTGTAAGTCTTTGTGCACAAAAAGGCATTGCGGGAATGCAAAAATTTGCAGGTTTACCCGGAAGCATTGGCGGAGCTTGTTTTATGAACGCTCGCTGTTACGAAAAAAGCATAAGTGACATAATTGAAAGCGTAAGTTACCTTGATGCAAAAGATAACTACACGCTAAAAGAATACAGCTTTGACAGCAAAGATTGGGCATATAAACATTCTCCTTTTGTAGAGGGAACAAAAATAATTGTGCAAGTAAAACTAAAGCTTGCTCTTCCCAACTTAGATGCAGTTCAAAGGCTGAACAACGAAGGCAAAGGCTACATTGCAGACAGAGAACAAAAGGGACATTTTTCTTACCCCAGTGCAGGAAGTGTTTTTAAAAACAATCGAAGCTTTGGAAAACCAAGTGGTGCTCTCATTGATGAGTGCGGGCTAAAAGGTCTTTCGGTAGGAGATGCACAAATTGCACCCTGGCACGGTAACTTTATTATCAACAAGGGAAAGGCAAGCGCCAGCGACATTCGACAGCTTATTGAACAAGTACAAAAAGTTGTAGGCGAAAAAACAGGTTTTACTCTTGAACCAGAAGTTATCTTCTGTGGAAACTAAGACAGTTGTATGCGGCATTGCACGATTAACTAAGATTGTGCTATACTTAATACATGCAGATAATTCCTATCGCCAGCGGTAAGGGTGGTGTCGGAAAAAGTCTTTTGAGCGCAAACCTTGCCATTGCTCTGGGACAAGCTGGAAAAAAAGTTGTTCTCGCAGATTTAGACTTAGGTGCCTCAAACTTACATTTAGTCATTGGTCAACAGTCACCTAAAACAGGTATAGGTACTTTCTTAACAGGTCAAACTACTTTCGAACAGTCTATTGTTCCCACCGAATACGAAAATGTTTCATTTATGGCAGGAGACTCTGAAATTCCGGGGCTAACTGCAATTAAAGCTGCACAGAAAAACGATCTTATAAAACATTTTCACAAAGTTAATGCCGACTATCTTATTCTTGATTTAGGAGCAGGAACTCATCTTACTATTCTTGATATGTTCTTGCTTTCACCCCAAGGCATTGTTGTTACCGCTCCAACTGTCACTGCAACATTAAACGGTTACCTCTTTTTGAAAAATGTTGTATTCCGCATGATGTACAATACCTTTAAGCGCGGAACAGCAGGCTACGATTATCTTGAAAAACTAAAGCAAGATTCTTCATCACTACAGCGACTCTACATTCCAAAACTTACCGAACAACTTGCAAGCGTAGATCCAGAAAACACACAGGCATTCAAACGACGCATGGCACAGTTCCGTCCTCGTCTTGTCCTCAACATGATGGATGATCCCAAAGACGCAGACCGTGCACAAAAAATTCGTCATTCCTGTCAGCAGTATTTAGGTCTTGATCTTGAACACTTAGGTGTTATGTATCGTGACAGTCTGCAAGACAAATCGCTTTCATCTCGCTTACCCATTGTTATTTACAAACCGCAGTCTTTGTTAGGTCAAGCCATATTCCGCATTGCAGAAAAAATTCTTCAGTCAGAAACGCTTTCTTTTGACGAAAACTATGACGCTTTTGAAGCAAACGAAAATTCTTACGAAGTGGCACAGGAAGAAGCTCACGAAGATTTTAATACACGCATGTCGTATGTCGAAGATTTAATTGGAAGTGGAGCTCTTACCACAAGTGATCTTGCAGAAACAATCAAAACACAGCAGTACGAACTAAATGCATTACGCGCAGAAAATCTTTTACTTAAGAAAAAGTTAGTTGACGCTGCCAAACAGGGATTCAAACTGTGAGGAATCTATGACTTCTCTTTTATATATTGATTTAACAAATGTAAGTTGGATTAGACCAGAACTCTTTCCTTCTGTTCCTGTTCTTAATCTTTTAAAATGGTATGGCCTTATGTATGTAGTTGCTTTTGTAACTGCATTCATTGTTCTTCGCAAAGAATTAAAAGAAGGAGCTCTTAACGAAGACGGCTACATTGCAAGCGAAGATGACATATTCAGTTTTATTTGGTGGGGAATTGTTGGTCTTGTTTTAGGAGCACGAATTTTTTCTTGCTTAGTTTATGACACAACGGTTGACTACTGGCACAGACCGTGGCTTATATTCTGGCCCTTTGACCCAGACACAAAACAGTTTACCGGTTTTGCAGGAATGTCCTATCACGGCGGATTCATTGGCGGACTTATTGGCATGCTTTTATGGTGCAAGACACACAAACGCAATACCTTACGCTGGATCGATGCAATGGCTGTTGCAATTCCCTTAGGATACACCTTTGGCCGTTTTGGTAACTTTATGAATGGTGAACTCTACGGTCGCATTACCACAATGCCTTGGGGAATGATTTTTCCCCGTGCAGCAGGCGAAAGCGTTTCGGCAAGTCTTGATTGGGTACAAGCTTTTATGCAGCAGTGTGGCATGACACTTGCAGAAGGTCAGCGCTTAGTTAATCTTCCGCGACACCCCAGCCAGTTATACGAGGCCTTGTTTGAGGGAGTAGGACTATGGTGCGTCTTGTGGCTTTTGCGTAAGCACAAACCCTTTGACGGATTTTTAGCCTGTTGCTACACCATAGGATACGGACTGGTTCGTTTTGTAATTGAATACTTCCGTGAACCCGATGCAGATTTAGGTTACCGCATTAGTGCAAATGGAAGTCAAATTTTATACACTAACACTTCGCTCTTAAACATAAGCACTGGTCAGATTTTGTGCTTTATAATGATTACAGTAGGACTTACCACAATGATTATTTTGTGGCGTCTTAATGCTAAGAAAAAATCAGAACAAAAATAAAAAAGCCAGCAGTGTGAAGTGCACTTCACTGTGGACATATTTCACACAAAGCGCTGGCTTATTGCTCTTTAGTTTCTTTTAGTGATGGAAGAGTCTTATGCCCGTAAAGGCCATTGCCATTCCGTATTTATCGCACGTTTCAATTACATTATCATCACGGATTGAACCACCGGGTTGAGCAATTACTGTTGCTCCAGAACGATGAGCTCTTTCTATGTTATCTCCAAAGGGGAAGAAAGCATCACTTCCCACAGCAACATCGGTATTTTTTGCAATCCATGCCTTGCGTTCTTCGCGGGTAAAGGGAGCGGGCTTTGTCTTAAACCACTTTTGCCATTCGCCTTCAGCAAGAACATCATCATAATCATCACTGGTAAAGACATCGATGGTATTGTCACGGTCTGCGCGTTTAATGTCATCTTTAAACTGAAGATTCAAAACCTGAGGACTTTGACGCAACCACCACTTATCTGCTTTGTCGCCAGCAAGACGAGTACAGTGAATACGACTCTGCTGTCCTGCACCAATTCCAATAGCCTGTCCGTCTTTTACATAGCACACACTGTTTGACTGAGTGTACTTAAGAATAATAAGCGAAATAAGCAAATTGTCACGCTGCTCTGGGCTAAGCGATTTATTTTTTGTTACCATGTTTTTGAGACAGTCGTCATTAAGTTTAACAAAGTTGTGTCCCTGTTCAAAAGTAACACCAAAAACTTGTTTACGTTCAAGTTCAGCAGGAACATAGTTTGGGTCTATTTGCAAAACACAGTAACCACCTTTTTTCTTTGCACTTAAAATTTCAAGCGCCTCTTTGTCGTAAGCAGGAGCAATAATGCCATCGCTAACTTCTTTTTTAATAAGTAAAGCAGTCGCTTTGTCGCAAGTGTCACTTAATGCAATAAAGTCACCAAAACTTGACATACGGTCTGCACCACGAGCACGAGCATAGGCATTTGCAAGCGGTGTCAGTTCTACATCATCAGTGTAATAAATTTTTTTGAGTGTGTCTGAAAGGGGACGACCCACAGCAGCACCTGCCGGAGAAACATGCTTAAAACTGGTTGCTGCAGGAAGACCTGTTGCTTCCTTAAGTTCTTTTACCAGCTGCCATCCGTTAAGAGCATCAAGCAAATTAATAAAACCAGGCTTTCCGTTTAAAACAGTAAGAGGAAGTTCTCCCTGTTCCATAAAAACCCGCGCCGGTTTCTGGTTTGGGTTGCATCCATATTTAAGTTCCATCTCTTTCATACTGGTCATAATACAAAAAAAGCAGGCTTTATACAATTACTTGCAAAAAAGACGGTCATTCACTATACTTGCAGTACAATTCAATACTAAGGAGCAGACCATGAAAAAGACAATGGCTCTTATTGCTGTTTTAGCAGCAGGCATTACTTTGGCAAGTGCAGCACCTGTACTGTCTCTTCACGGAGCAGCAGGTAACGGTTTCTTTGGAACATCTTTTGCAAATGACGAGTTGAACAAAAACCAAAAGACTTGGGGCGAAAACTGGGACTTTGCATTTGGTGCAGGACTTAACTTTTCTTTAGGCGGAAACTTTGGAATTCAGCCAGAAGTAAACCTTGCCATTAACAACGCAGGTTACACTTATAACACAGAAAGCACACTTTCATTTAACTACATGTCTCTTGACATTCCCCTTTTGCTTACATTCCGTGTAAATAAATGGAACTTTTTAGTAGGTCCCTATGTATCTTTCCCCCTTACACAATTAACTACAACAGCAAAAGCAAACGCAAATTCTGATCCTAGTACAAGCACAGCCGATATTGCAAACGCTCCCTTTACCGTATGGGGTCTTACAATTGGTGCAGGTTATGAAGAGCGCATTGGCATTGGACGCTTAGTAATTGGCGCTCGTTATTCATTTGACTTCACTCCAATTCAGATTAAAAATGGACTTGGTGTAATCGACTTTACCCGTCGCGCACTGTATTTGGATGTAAGTTACAAGCTGGCTTTAGACTTCTAAAAAAGAGCACGGCAATGACTCACAGCACACCTCTTTTGAGGTGTGTTTTTTTTTGCTCTACACATTCACAGACACAGGCATTTTATGCTATACTAAGGGCATGAAAGTTGTAGTTATTGGTAGCGGCGGCAGAGAGCATGCCATTGCATGGAAACTGGCCCAGAGTCAGTCTGTTTCACAGGTTGTGTGCATCCCCGGAAACGGTGGCACTGCATTGGAAAACAAATGCGTTAACATTGCACCCGGTTCAGAATCTGCGGTAGACATTGCAAAACGCGAAGGCTGCCAGCTTGCAGTCATAGGACCCGAAGATCCTTTGGCAGAAGGTTTAGCAGATGCTTTTTGGCAAGCAGGAATTCCAACAGTTGGTCCTAAACGCGAAGGTGCTCAACTTGAAGCAAGTAAAGACACTGCTAAACAATTTATGAAAAAGTACGGCGTTGCATGCGCAAAAAGCAGAACCTTTACCGATGCCTACGAAGCTATTGATTATGTTCAAAAAGAAGGTGCACCTATTGTAATAAAAGCAGACGGTCTTGCTGCAGGAAAAGGTGTTGTTGTTGCGAAGACAGAAGAAGAAGCAGAAGAAGCTATTCTTGACCTTATGGAAAATGAACGAGTCGGAAAAGCAGGAAAGAAAGTTGTTATTGAAGAATACTTACGCGGAGTTGAAGTTTCTGTTTTGGCAGCAGTAAGTGTTGAACCTGGCAAAGAAAAGACAGCATGTATTGTTCCCTTTAAGTGTGCACGAGATCACAAACGCTTAGGTGAACATGCAACTGGTCCTAACACTGGTGGAATGGGTGCTATTTGTCCGGTAGAAGATTTTACTAAAGACATTGAAGATCAGTTTACCAAAAACATCTTAGAGCCAACACTCAAAGGCTTTATTGCAGAAAAATACGATTACCGCGGATTTATTTTCTTTGGTCTTATGCTCACCAAAGATGGTCCTAAATGTTTGGAATACAATGTTCGCTTAGGAGATCCCGAAACACAGGCTGTACTTCCGCTTATGGATTCTGACTTTGCAAATGTTTGTCGCGCTATTACCGACGGAACACTTAAAGACATGAACATACAGTGGAAAAATGCATTTGCAGTTGCCCCTGTAGCAGTAAGTGGTGGGTATCCCCGTGAATACAAAAAAGGCTATCCTCTCATAGTTCGTGAAGATGATCTTAAGGCAACAGGAGCAAAAGTTTTTGTTGCAGGAGCAATTGTTGACCGCAGAGCAACACATCCTACTGGAAACCTTGCAACATTAGTTACCAGCGGTGGTCGTGTTCTTGCTTGTAGCGCAAGTGCACAAACTTTCCAAGAAGCATGGGACAAAGCATACAAGGCAATGTCTTGCATTCGCTTCCAAAGCATGTACTATCGCAAAGACATAGGTCTTCCTGGGGCAAGCGAGTCAACATAATTTTTTACAAAATTATGTTGACTCTTACGAGAATTTTTACTTACGTAAAAATTCTCGGCGAATCTTTAAATCATTTTTTTCTTTCGTATAATTCTCGGCGAGTCTTTAAATCATTTTTCTTTCGTATAATTCTCGGCGAGTCTTGTCGTTTGAAATTTTATTTTTCTTCAGCAAGAAAGATTGTGGGATTTGAAAAGTCGTAACCGTTTCCGTCATCGGGTAAATCATCAGAAGAAAAACGCATATCTCTAAAGCCGTAGGGAACATAAGAGAGTGTCCATGTTTCAGACATTGCTTTATTCTTTTTGAAAATGAACACACCGCTTTCACATTCTTCTACATGAAATAAAACTTTTCCCAGTTTTACTTCATAAGTACCTTTCCAAGTAGTAGTGCTTGCTTTATCTTCTGCAACAAGAGTCATTTTTCCATCAGCAGTACAGGCGATTGTTGTCTTACACTTTCCATTGGTAAAAGACCATGTTCCCGCAAATAAGTTTGTGCTCGCTTCTTGCAAAGAGCTACCTATTGTCTGTCCTGCTTCCTGCAAAGAACCGCCTATTGTTTGTCCAGCTTCTTGTAAGGCAGAACTTACATCTGTCCACAGTTGTGCAGTATCTGTCTGAACCTGTTTCCATGCTTCGTTTACATCTTCGCGAACAGTTGTTTCCTGAGCACTTACTGCACTGACTCCACACAAAAGTAGAGCCAGGCACAGAGCTGTTAGTTTTTTCATCATTACACCTTAAAGCGACTAACTGCCGACTGCATTGCTTGAACACCTTCAGAGTTCTTTGCAGAAGTGTCGTTTACATCTTTAATTGCTGCAAGAATCTGATCGGTACCACTTACCATTTCGTTCATGCGGTCATTAATTTTAAGCATTGTTGAACCCAAAGTTGCCATTTCATCTGCAACCTGTTTTCCACTTTCAAGCATTTCGGTAGAACCAAGTTTAACTTCCGCTGTAGATTCATCAATGTTACGCATAGCTTCAAGAATCTGAACACTTCCGTCTGACTGTTCTTTCATAGCGTTCATAACAACTTCTTCTTGCTGCTTTACTGTCTTTGTTAAATCAAAAATAGCATTGAACTGTTTTTGCAAATTCTTAGTACTGCTGCCTACGCTGTTAATAGCACCTTCAAGTTTTTTAAGACTATCAGAAATTTTCTTACCCTGAGTATTTGACTGTTCTGCAAGTTTACGAATTTCTCCAGCAACAACCGCAAAACCTTTTCCTGACTCGCCAGCATGTGCAGCTTCAATAGCAGCGTTCATAGCAAGTAAGTTTGTCTGATCTGCAATAGACTGAATAATTGATGAAGCTTCTGCAAGACCTTTTGATTCAACCAAAATACGATCTGACAGTTCAACATTTTCTTCAACACTCTTATGTCCCTGGTCAGATGCTCTTCCTAACTGACTAACAGCATCTGCGTTCTTTTCAAGAATGTGAGTAACGCTATCTATATTTGCAACCATTTGACGAACTGCTGCAGAACTTTGTTCTACACCAGCAGACTGAGATTCAATACTACGGTTAAGATTTGTAATGTTAGAAAGAATTTCGCGAGCTGCACTTTCTGCTTCTTCAACACCAGCTGACTGTGATGCAACTTCATTACGAACATCACCAATGCTAGCAACAATTTGACGAACACTAGCGGCAGTTTCATTCATGTTAGAACTAAGTTCATCTGCAATAACTGAACTTGACTCAACATTTGAAACAACGGTTCCCAGCAAATGTTTTGTTGTTGCGTAAGCGTTGTTAAGGTCGTTAATCAGTAAACCAAATTCATCACGGCTTTCTACAGAAATTGACTCGCCTGAATAATCACCATTACCGAATGCACTACTGAACAACTGAATGCGCTTAAGACGATTCAAAAATCCTTTAAGCAAAAAGCGTATGTCGGTAACGTTCAAAACAAGGGCAATGAATCCTGCGGGGAACATCCTTGTCATGAACATATCAATCAA
>OCVV011244488.1_pt1 | contig 15693 bp, 17 predicted proteins | sample 1539721 | NCBI WGS metagenome assembly OCVV01 (sample SAMN02144230, study PRJEB22623) | gut metagenome | biome: sheep rumen | host: Ovis aries | place: New Zealand
GTTTGATTATCCTCTAAATTAACATTATATTCATGATTATTTATTATTACTTTCAGAGAATTATTTACCTCACTAGTTATAGTTTCTTCTAATGTTTTATCTTTGCAACTTACGCTTAATAATAATATAAATATTATTATAGTTACACTTATTATTTTCTTCATATTATTCATTAAATGGTTTTAAATTGCTAACAGCTTCTTCTTGAGTTATTTCTTTATTTGTATCTATATCAATTAGTTTATATTTAGTATTACCCATCTTTAGTTCATGCATATATGATAGTTGTCTTAGACCATGTCTTGATTCAATTCTTTCAACTAGGTCATGATTTTCTTCTTCTTTCATTGCATAAACTAAATCAACACAGGCAGTATCAAGTGCACAAATGTCTCTTGAGGCTAGAATACCAACGTTTGGTGTAACAACAGGTGCAGCTTCAATTCCTTCACAATCACATGAAACACTCATATTTCTCATAACATTGATAAATGTTATTTTATCTTTGAAATGATCTACAGTTGCTTTAGTACTCTCAACCATTCTTTCCATGAATTCTTCTTCAGCGATTGACCATTGTCCTTGGTTTGGATATGTGTGAATCATAGCTTTACCTATTCTTCCATCTGCACATCCGATACCTAAGTTTTTATTGCTTCCTCCAAAGCCACCCATGGTGTGTCCTTTAAAGTGAGTTAAGGCAATTAGGGAATCATAATTAACTATTGATTTACCCATAGTCATATGATCAAAATGTTTACCACCATTAACTGGTAAATCAATTGTACCATTTTCATCCATAATATCTACTGGACAAAAATCCCAACCATTTACTTTTAAAGTATTTTTATGTTGTTCTGTTGTATATCTATCACCATCATAGTAAGTATTTGTTTCTACGATAGTAGCACTTGGACAATTACTATCGATAAACTCTTTAACCCAATCTCTTGGTATGATATTTGGACCATGTGGTTCACCAGTATGTAATTTAACTGCTATTTTACCATCAATATTTTCATTAACATATTTGTATATTTTGCTTAATCCTTTCGCACTTAAGTCTCTTGTGAAGTATACTACTGATTCTTCACTTTCTCTTTCATTAAATGGAATATACTTTGTTTCTTTCATATTGTTTCTCCTTTGATTTATTATAACATATATTATATAAAAAAAGATTGAGAAATAACTCAATCTCTTTTATTTATTCCACTCATTTTTTTATTAATAAATCTAATAGCCCAAATAGAATTAATCTTATATAAGAATTTTAAGAATTTAGAATCTCCACCTAAGAATAATTTAAATTTATTTTTCTTAATACCATTAATTATTTGTTCTGCTCCATCTTTTGGACTAAGCATTTTAAATGATCCTGCATCTGAACTAGATGATACTTCAACATTAGAATTCTTAGTTATATTAGTAGCCATTGCACCTGGAAGTACAATCATAACTCTAACATTTGAGTTTTCTAATTCTGCAAATAAACCTTCAGTAAAGATTTTTAATGCTGCTTTTGAAGCACCATAAATTGTTTGACCAGGGAATGGAAAGAAACCACCCATACTTGCTACATTAACAATATATTGTTCTTTTTTATCTTTAGTTAAATCTTCCATAAAATATCTAATTAGATTTAGAGGTCCAAAGAAATTAATATTCATAACTCTATTAATGGTATCATCATCTAATGAGTCTACTTTAACAAACGGTTGAATAATACCTGCATTATTAATAATAATATCTGCATCAGAGTAATCCTTTTTATAATCTTCTCTAAATTTTTTGATTGAAGCAGTATTACCCATATCAACTACATACGTTTTTAATTTAGGAGTATTTAACTCTTCTTTTAATTTTTTTAAATTATCTTCATTAATATCTACTGCTGCAACATTAGCTCCTTCTTTTAATAATTGTTTAGTTAATTCTAATCCTAAACCACTAGCTGCACCTGTTACTATTGCATTTTGTCTTTTAATTTCCATTACATATCCTCCACTATTATCTTAATTATAACATAAAAAAGATTGAATCAAAGTTCAATCTATTTATAGTTTACTATTAATTGTAAAGTTAAATTGTATAAAATATAAATTACTTATCTTGGCTTATTAAATCTGCTAGATTGTTTAATATTTTATCTCGATTATCTCCTCTGCTTGTATTTATAAGTTTATATTTATATTCTTCACATTGTTCTTTTAAAATAATATTTTTGTTTATTATTTCTTTAACGTTTCTTTCAATATCTTCTTCAGATGCATAACTTGGCCAGTCAAATGATTTAGAGTAATTCTTCATGTCTTCTCTAATGTTTTCTTCAGTAATATCTAAATTAGCTAAGAAATAGATTTCTACATCATCTTTATATTTAAATTCATTTAATTGCTTTGGAGTAAATATATATTCATATACTGTACTAACTCCATAATTGTTAGCATCATCTAAACTTCTTTTAACCATTTCATTTAATAATTTTATATATTTATCATCGTTATGATCTTGTAATTCTTTAAATGATTCCTCTAGAGAATCTAATAACATATCATAATTATAATAATTAAAATTATATTTATTATGTAATAACATAGTTAATGTAGTTTTACCTGCTCTTTTGTTTCCACCAATAATAATAACTTTTCCTTTTTTCATATTATCACCATTTTAATTATATCAAAAAAAGACTAGATTACACTAGTCTTTTATATTGTTTTATTATTATTCATTTCTTCAATTAATGAAAATGTTCTTTCAATATCTATTATTGTTTTACCATCTTCATATGTTTTTTTATTATTTATTATAATTTCATTAAATTCATCAAATGTAAGATTATTTTTTATTTGAAGCGCTAATGTAAATAAACCTGATAGAACTGGTATAGACCAACTTACACTCGCATCTCCACAGTATTGATAATCGTTTTGGGTTTCATGTAATGGTATCATACTTCCTGTTGGAATACCAATTAAAGATTTAATTTTATCTAATTCTTTATTTTGCCATATTCCATAATAATATTCATTAGTATTTGAATCGATATTTATTGGAGTATAATACTTATGAAAATCTATACTATCTATTACATAGCATCCTTGTTCTTTTAACTTGTTTGATAATTCAAAAAACTTTTCATTTTTTCTATGCATACTACTTGATAGATTAACAACTCTTATATTTGCACCATTTTTATTTTTTTTATAAATATCTTCAAGTGATTTGATAACATCATTGATTTGTTTTTCTTCAGTTGGCACTCCTTGTGAGATTCCATAAAAATGTAATTTAGCTTTAGGTGCTACTCCAATGTTTTTGCCACATAATAATGATGCAACAACTGTACCATGATAATGTGGTCTATTATCACTAAAATTAGTATATGATACTAATTCTTCCTTTATTTCATTATGTAATGTTTCAAAACTATAGTCTATTACAGCAACTTCCATATTTTGTCCTTCAATACCTTTTGCATGTAATTGTTCTATAGCCTCGTCTGGTTTAAACATACTATCTGTTACTTTAAAGAATTCATTATCCATTAATGTTTTAGTAGAAAAGTTTATATGCCTTTTCATATCAGAAGTAATATTATTATCAAATATATGTCCTCTTAAATCTGAATAAGTAAAAAACCATAGATTAAACCAAGAATTATTATCATTATATTTTTCTTTTATCCATTCTAGTGTAATATTTTGTGGTATTTCACCAATGTTTTCATTGACTAGTTTTTTCATTCTTTCATAATTTTCATTCATAATATCACAACCTTATAAGTAAATTATATCATAAAAAATTAAGTATATTTCAACTTAATTATTAACTACTACTCTGTTTTATTTATAGAGATAGTTTTATTACTTGCTTCTGCTACTTTTAGTTTTAAAAAAGCTTCATCGGAAAGTTCAACGATTAGGTATTCTGCTTTATTTAAATCAACAACTACATTATGTTCTTTATCATAATAATTTATTATTCTTGCATTTTTATATATTAACTCATTTTCTATGTAAATATTTACTAGTTTAGTATCATTTGTTATATTAGATAACTTTATTTGTTTTAAATTAAATGAATATACACTGTTGCTTTCTTGTATTTCAACTATTTCTTGAATTTCTTTTTGTAATTCATTATTCTTTGCTTGTACTTCCATTACCTTATTATTTTTAATATAAATTATACATCCTCCAACTACTAGTAATAGTATTAGTATTAAAACTGAATATTTTAATTTTTTATTAATTCTTACCTTCTTATCAATATCTTTTATCATTTTCACATTCTCCTTAATTAATACGTCTAATGATACATTAAACTTATTACTAATAATAACTAGCGTTTCAATATCCGGATAACACTTTGCTGTCTCCCAGTTTGAAACAGTTTGTCTAGATACATTTAGTTTTTCTGCAAGATCTTCTTGTGTTAAATTATTTTGTTTTCTTAATTCTATTATTTTTTTATCAAAGTCCATAGTCTACTCCTTTCTTAGCTTAATTTTACAATTATAATTAATAATAAGTCTATCAAATCTATTTGACATCATATAAAAAAACTAGATTACTCTAGTCTTTATGCAACTATCTTCCTTTAGTTACCTTATTTAAATCCATAATATCATTATCTACTACAAATGCCCATTCTGTATTACCCATTTTTTGAGCTAATTGAGCATATTCAACTAAACCCTCCATATATAATTCGTCTAATACTTCAAGTATTAAACCACGATTAGCAGGCTTAGCCGATTCTATTCTTCTATAAAGATCAATAAGACAAAATGGTTTAGATTGATTCATTATTATTTTTCTAATTTCTTGTTTTGTAGCTTGTTTTTCCATATACGTCCTCCACATGTTTTATTATACACAAATAATTATTTAATTCAATAAATAATATTCTATCATAAAAAATAATATAAGTAATAAAAAAAGACTAGTATTAACGAGTCTTTTTACTCACTTTAATTTAATTCTTGTAAGATATTCATTATCTGTTTCACCTACAATATAAGCACCATTATCTTTTTGAACTTTAAGTGATGCTTGGTTATCTTTATGAACGAAAAGATATATTTCATTTTCTTTTATTAGATTATTACATATTTCTATAGCTAGTTTTAATCCTTGTTTGGCATAACCCTTCCCCCCTATGCTCAGGTAATACACAATATCCAATATGTCCGGCACCTTTTCTAAGAAAATCGTTTAAATAGTGTCTTATTTTAAATAAGCCAACTATTTCATTATCATCCCATAAAAAATAATATGTATCAGGTACTCTTCCTTCTGGAACATTTATTTCATTAGAAATATCAATTCTTTCTGGTATAACTTTATTTACAAAATCTTCTTTTGATACATCATGATATTTGTTTTCAAAGCCATTCTCCTCTCTTGGGATTTTCTTTATAGCTTCATATTCTTTTTCAAAGTCTTCTTTATTTAATTTCTTCAAAATTAACATCTATAATCACCTTATATAAATAATATCACAAAAAGACTAGTTTTACCTAGTCTTTTATGATTAGTTATACTTTGCTTTGATTGCGGCTTGTAGCACCATAAATTTTGTGCTGATTAATAAGATGACCAATTTTTAATTATTCAACCATTTTTATTTTTTTTTAATATTATTATTAGATCTTTCAGGAAGAATTTCATTAAGTATTCTTTCATAATTTTTATCACCTAATACATCTCCCATTATTCTTAGATAGCTTTCGTATCTATCTGCACTAATTAAACCACTTGCAATACCTTGCTTTACAATACAAGATTCATATGGTTCATTAAAGTGAAGACAATCATTGTATTTACATTTGTCTTTCCAGTTGTCAAATTCAGGAAAATAATCTTGAATTTCAATAGCGTTAAATGATGATACATCTAAACTTCTGATTCCCGGAGTATCTATTATCGATGAATTATCTTCCCAAACATAATATTTAGAAGTTGTAGTTGTATGTCTACCACGTTTACTCTTATCACTTACGTGGCTAGTTTTAATCTCATCATCACCCATTATTGCATTAGTTAATGAAGATTTACCTACACCACTGTTACCTACAAAAATAGCTTGCTTATTTAGTAGATATGTTTTTAATTCTTCTATTCCTATATTACTGTATGTAGACGTTTCAACTACAGTTATACCTAATTCTTTATATGTTGAAAGAATTTCATCATCTTCTTTAGTTTTTAAATCACACTTATTCAAACAAATAATTGTAGGTATATTACTATTTTGAAGAATCATTAAATATCTATCTATAAATTTTGGATGTAATGGTGGTTCTTTAGCAGCTACGACGATTACCGCTAAATCAACATTTGCTGCAATATTCTTTGTTGAACCAACATCATTTAATCTTGTGCTATCTTTTTTTGTTCTTGATAGAAGTGATGTTCTATTTAATAAGTGATTAATAATAAATGTATCATTAAACTTTTGTATTTCTACTTTATCTCCTGGAAATACAACTTGATTGCATACTAGATTAATATCGTTTCTTAATTTAGCTAATACTACTTCACCGTTATAAAGTATATACGCATCATCATATCTTACTTCGATAACAACTCCATAATTATCACTACTATCGATTATAAAATTATCTACTCTTTCATTCTTTTTACCGAATGCTCTTTCCTTGGCTCTTTGCTTTTTTTCTATACTCTTTTTTGTTTTAAAACTATCAAATGCATTATAATGTGGCATTTTCATCATTCCTTTCAAGAAATTCATTTTATAGATTTATTATAACACTTTTTACTAATTAAAAGAATTAATTCTTCCATAATAATATATTTATGTCTGATGGAACGTCTATTCCATCATCTAAATCGTAGTAATCTACTGTTTTTCCATCTCTTGAAAAAGTTATGCATTTTCCTTCTTTTTTTACTATATTTTCCCTTCTTACTTTTCCAATAGTTGTATCCATAACAAATCTTGTTGAGTTTACCCAAGATGGAGTATTCCAATTTACTTCATCCATTATCTTTTCAATTCTTTCAGCAGAAACTCTATTTACTGCTCCATATGAAATTGGGTCTGGTATAAATATTGATAAAGGTCTTACATCAAGTTCATCCATCTTAGTAAGTAGTTTTATTAATACTTTCGAATTATCATTTATACCTCTTAATAATGGAAATTGAGAATACATTCTTATTCCTGATTTTCTGATTTCATTAATTTTTTTCTCAACTTCGTCATCTATTTCATATGGATGATTAATATGGAATACTAATCTAACATTATTTTTACTTAATAATGAAATCATTTCACTTGTAAATATGGACGGATCATATACAATTGCTCTTGTATGAATTCTTATATTCCATTCTTTTAACTCTTCTAGTGCATATTTCATATTATCATAACCTATACTTAATGGGTCTCCTCCAGAGAAAATAACTTCTTTTACTTTTGGATTTTTAAATAAATATTCTTTTAGAGTTTTTATTTTATTAACAATTGTTTCTTTTAAATTACTTTGTTGAAATTTTGAAAGATTATAAGTTCTAAAACAATATTGGCAATGTGCAAAACAAACATCAGTAATTATAAACACTAAACGATTTTCATACTTTTGAATTATATAATCGCAATTTTCTACTGGATTATGTTTATCTTCTTCAACATAGTCTCTTGTTTCTACACTCGTTTTTAATTCAATTTTATCTTTAACTGGTATAACCGATCTATATAATGGTCCACCTTTTCCAATTGCATCAATTTCTTCTAATAATTTTTTCATATAGAAGTTTGAAATCTTAATTGGTAATAAGTTATCTTCTTCTACTAGCTTGTTATATCTTTCTAGTAATTCTTTATCTATTATTTTTTCATCTATCATTTTTTATCACCTTGTATCCTATTGAATTCTTTTTTCTATTCGTTTCTATAGCTTTTTCAACTATAAAATTGATTATTTGTTCAAATGAATATCCATCTGTTTTGGCACATGTAACAAATTCCCCTTGTGGATGAAAACTTACTTGTGCATTTACTTCAATTAGATAATACGTATTGTCTTTTTTTCTAAAATCTATCTTAGCATAACCTTTTATATCAAGTTTAGTTGCTATTAAAGATACTATATTTTTTAAATATTCAAAGTTTCCATTTGCAGTTTGAATATCTACCGTATCATCTTTTGTTGTTTTCATTTCATAATCATAAAATTCTGAATCACAGTTTACAAAACATGGACCAAGTGGTCCGATTCCTTCTACATATATCATGCTTAAATCTTGACCTTCTATGTATTCTTCAATCAGTACATTTCTATCATATTTTTCTAACAGGAATAATACTTGTTTTTTCAATTCTTCAAATGAATGTACAATAGATTTTTCATTCATTCCCATACTTGAACCTTCAGAATTTAGTTTTACAATTACGGGATATTCAATGTTAGTTAATAATTCTAAATCTTCTTTATTACATACACTATATCCTTTTGGACAATTAATGTGATCTTTAAGTAGGTTCTTTACTAAAAATTTATTGTGACACATTAATAGGTTTGTACTATCTGGTCCTGTGTAATTATATTTAAGTTGCTCTAATAATGCTCCATACACAGATTCCCTAGCTGGACCATTATAACCCTCGCAAATATTAAATACCAAGTCCGGATTGTAATTCTTTAATTCTTCAATCCATTTAAAATCTTTATCTGCTTCTATTTTTTTTACTTCATAATTTTTTATTAAAACGTTATATATACTATCGATTGTTAGTTCGGAATCAAATTCTGTTTCGTATTCAAATTGTTGTCTATTTAGATTAAATAATAACGCTATTTTTTTCATTTTAATTTCTCCTTGTTTAACCCAAATGCAAGAAAATGATATAATAATTCTTCTGCTATTACAAATGATGTATGTGAATCATCTAACTTAGGATTTAATTCAACAATATCAAATCCTGAAATATCTAAACTACGAAGATTTCTTAGTGCTTCATCACATTCGTATGGAGTTAATCCATTGCATTGTGGTGTTCCAGTTCCAAATACGTATGATACATCTAAACAATCTATATCAAATGTAATATAAAATTTTATTTTCTTGTCCTTATTTTTTTTAATTATTTCATCAATTACATTTAAGATTCCTTTTTCTTTAACTTTATTAGCAGTATATAAATTAATATTTTGTTCTTTAACATAATCAAACCATTCTCTACCTACAACCCCTCTTGGTCCAATGGTATACATATTTTCACCTTTTAGATATCCACCTTCGATTAATTTTCTAAAAACATTGCCGTGCCATATTTCTGGTAAATTTAAATATCTATCCTCTACATCCATATGAGCATCAAAATGAATTAAACCTACCTCATAATCTGGATATCTTTCTTTCATTGCTTTAAAGAATCCTCTAAAGCTTCCGTAAGTAATTGAATGATCTCCACCACAAACTAGCGGAAAACTATCCTTAGATATTGAATATGTTTTTTCTGTTATTGCATCTTGATTTTCTGAAGGATTTGTTGGATTAACATATACATCTCCTAAATCAGCAATTGAAAGTTCATTAGTTTTTAAATATTCATTGTGATCTAAATCATATAATTCTTCACCATATATTCTATCCCAGAATGAATATTCTCTTAATTGTCTTGGCGCATATTTTGCACCAAGTCTATAAGAAGCACCATAATCACATGGAACTCCCAAGAATACTACATCATAATTTTTTATGTCTTTTTCAGTAATAAAATTTCCGCCCATATACGTTGGTATTCCAGCATATATGTATTCTTCTTTTCTTTCTTCTATCATAATTATCCTCCATTCTTATATAATCTATTAGTTTATTTGTTATCTATTTTGAATTTATATAATATTTTTAAATTTCTATTATAATCTGTAACTAATTCTGGGGAATTAGCTGCTATTTCTTTGGCAATTGGTAAGAATTCCCTTTCAATATATTCAACTAACACTTCATCTTTAATCTTATTAAATACTGGACAATCATTGGATTTTGTTATTAAAAATTCTTTTTCATTTTTCATAACATAAAATGGCCAAGATTCACAGTCAAATGGTCTATATTTATTTGGTAATACACATCCTTTATTTGAAAGTAATGGGCATTTATACTTATTTTCATATCTTACTAGTTCTATTTGATACATACCATTTTTATCATTGAATTTTATTTCACTATTAATATTATTTTTTATATACTCCATTTGTTCTTTATTAAATACTGGAGCATCAATTAATTCATCAGGTTCAAATTTGCAACATATTTTACAATTTGCACAGTCTTCTCTACTTATTAATTCATTTAGCATTTTAATTCCTCCTAAACATATTGAACAATATCCATTGTTGTTTTCTTTTTGTGTTCTTTTAAAAATACTTCTTCTAAGACCTTATCAGTGTATTCACCAAAAAGTGGTCCACCTATTGTTTCAATTACATCCATACCACTCATTGTTAAATTAGCTTCTATAATTATAGGTTTATTATTTTCATCTATTGCAATATCCCATCCTATTAATCTAAAATGTGGAAATCTTTGAGCTGCTTCTTTAACAAGTTTTTTTACGTCATCCATAAATTCAAATTTCAATTCATCAAAGCTTCCACCATCTGGATGTTTGTCAAATCTTTTACCAAGTGCATTATATGCATATTCTGAAAGTGTTCCATCATCGTTTATTCTACAATAAATACCACCAAAACTTGCGTTATCGACTTTTGATTTTCCCATCCCCATTCTAAAAGCACACCATGGTAATACTTTTACATCATTATCTAAAATTAAGGTCATTATTCTAATTGTATTTAATGATTCTGGGTGTAGTTTTGCGGTTATTGATGATTGCTTAACGGTTTGTTGAAATACGTAATTTTCACCATCGAGTTCTTCTAAAAAACTTAATACTTCTTCTTTCGATGCGTTCTTTAAAAACTTTATTCCTTTACCTCCGTATGATGCCATACTAGGTTTAACAATAACGCTATCTTTATTAGATAAAATTTCTGACACAGTTTCTTTTGAGATAATATTGTAGTTTTCATCTTCAAATATACCATTAATCATATGAACATATGTTTTTGGTAATGGAAAACCTTTTAAGTATAAATCAAAATAGTTTTTATCAGACACACCAGGTTCTATCGCTCTATTATTTAAGTATTCATCAATGTAGCCTACTTGTAAATCATCAGGAATGAATCTTACATCAAATTTTCCTGTTTTATCAATATAATACTTGTGATAACCAATGTTAAAATCATCAGTATATTTTTTCCAATAATCGTATATTTCTTGTTCTTGTTCTTTAGTTAATTCTTTTATATTCTCTGAAAATAATTCTTTTATATCAATTCGATAGCATTCTTTACATTTATCAGATAGTTCTTTATAAAAGTTATCATATAGTTTAGATAAGTAATCATATGCTTCTTGTTCCCATTTTTCTAATGCCATAAGCTACCTCCTAATCCAACTATCCAATGTTTTGTCGATTTTATCATCTAGTAAATTATATTTTGTAATCCATTCATCATTGAATACATTATTTAAATATTTTTCACCACCATCACATAGAAGTACAACAGCAGTCCCTGATCCTTCTTTTTTATTTATATCTTCTAATGCTTTATATAAAACACCACCTGCTGAACCTCCAATTAGTAATCCAAATTTCTTAGCAAAATATCTGCAAGTATTAAATGCTTCTGGATCACTAGCATAGAAATTATTATCAATAATTGAGTAATCTATTATTTTAGGAATTGGAGCATCAATTGGATTTCCTGTTCCTGATTGGAAATAAGGTTTTCCTTCACCGCCAAATAGTATTGATCCTATAGGCTCTACAACATTTATTGTTGCTTTAGAATTTCTCTTTTTTAATCCGAGTGCTGTACCACAAGATGATCCACCAGTACCAATTGCAGCATAGAAAGCATCAATATTTGGTAGTTCATCAAGTAATTCTTTTGCTAATGTATCAGAATATGCTGCTCTATTATCAAAGTTATCTGCTTGATTTGGAAAAAATCCATTTTCCATTTTATCAGCCATTCTCTTTGCGGTCTTTTCTCTTTCTACGACTGCTACTTGATCTACTCCATAGTTATCACCAACTACTACTATTTCACCACCATACGCCTTAATCATATCTATTTTTTCTTTAGATGCATGATGATCTACAACTGCAATAAATCTATAACCTTTAATTGCTGAAGCTATTGCTAAACCTATTGCTGTATTTCCACTAGATGATTCAATAATAGTTCCTCCCTTTTTTAATCTTCCATCTTTTTCTGCTTGTTCAATCATATTTAAGGCCATTCTGTCTTTCATACTTCCGCCTGGATTAAACTTTTCTAATTTCAAATAAACCTTCCAATCATTGTTTTTCATTTTTATTTCAAATAATGGCGTATTGCCAATTAAATCAGTAACTTTATTAACAATCATATTCATAATCCTCCTTGTATTTATATCCTGATTCACTTCTTTCTACTATTATTTTTTTTGCTAATGGAATCTTATGAAATTCGCTTTCATTTGAGTCCATTTGATATCCTGCAGTATTATAGTAGATTAATAGATCACCTCGTTTAGGAGTGCAATCAAATTTTATTTTTCTCCAGGTAATCATATCTTGTTCTAAACATAAATTTCCTGCCACGCTTGCATATATTGTTTCTTTCTTACGTGGTGATTTTGTTATTAATTTTGGCTCAATTAAGTAATCACTTGAGAACCATTGTTCTGATAAGCAATTAATATTACCATTTGTAACCACTATTTTTTCACCATCTGATAATTGTTTAGTATATTTAACCTCATAAATACTAACACCAACATCTTTTAATAGAGATCTTCCTGGTTCTACTATTAATTCTATTTCATTTTTCTGACATTCTTTATAAACATTTCTTATTATGTAATCAAGTGCATCGCAATCTGCTAAATCACTATAGTACGGATAATAATCGTTTATAAAATGATTATTAAAATACATTTTTTCATTATTATTTCTTATAAAATTCTCATAGTCTTCTTTTGAACAGTAGTTTGTTGGAATACCCCCACCAATATCAATAAACTTAACTTTTATTTTTTTGCTATTGATAATATTTATAAGTTCAAATATTGCCTTAACCCTATCATTCAAAGAATAGTTATTAATATGAAATGAGAATCCTTCTAGTTCAATATTACTTTTTTCAATCATCTCTAAACATTCATCTATTTGCGAAATATTAATTCCAAACCTACTCACTCTATTGAGTAAATTAGAAATTCTAAGTAATACTTTTCCTTTCTTCTTTATTTCCTTTATCTGTTTGAGTTCATCAATATCATCAACAGATATAATAACTTCGTTATCTAATGCTAAATTTAGATAACTGGCATCTTTAGCTGGGCCAGAGGCTATTATCTTTTTAGTATATTTAAGTGCATCTTCTAATTCATATTTACTTGAAACTTCAATACCACAATTGTGTTCTGCTGCAATTTTTAATAGTGCATAACTTTTGTTACTTTTGCACGAAAAAAAGATATTTTTTTGCATATTATAACGCTCAAAAATATCTTTAAATTTGTCAATATTAGCCGAAAATTGGGCAGCAAAAAGCACATTTGATGGAGTTTCAAATAAAGCATATAAATTATATATTTCGCCTAAACATTCTAAATCAATGCTAGAGACTGGCATAACTTTTGAATATTTTTCCATCAAAATCCTTCCTTTCTTAACTAAAGAATAGCACCATTACATAAAAATGTAAACACTTATTCTTATTTTTTATATTTTTTTAATTTGTACCTCTGTTCTTTCATGATAGTTATTATATTTATAGAATAATTTTGCAGTCTCATTATATGAAAGAACTTCTATTATAATATATTCGCATTTTTGTTTTTTAAAATAATTTTCAAGATGATTCATAAGCATATTTCCTATTCCTCTTCTTCTTGCTTTTTTATCTACTATAATTTCAAGTACTTTTCCTCGCTTAGGACACTTATAATCAAGATAGTCATATTTATCATATTTAGGAATTACTCCTAATATTAAACCAACTACCTCATCACCTTCAATTGCTAAGAAACACTTTCCATTTGTTTTTTTCATTTCCTCTAGTTCAAGTGCTGGATATTTAATTCTGTAGTCTGGATGAACTCTATCTAATTTATCAATATCCATTGCGGCTATTTCTTGTTCTTGCATTACTAATAAATCTCGTACATTTTTTATATATTTTCTTTCATATTCAACTATTATAACTTTTGAGTTGTCTTGCCTTTTCATAAATTCTCCTTCAGTTGCGCATATTATAACTCTTTTTAAAAATTATTGTCTAGTTTTTTTCTACTGATTATAAAAAAGACTAGATTACTCTAGTCTTATTATTATTATTTCTTTAATACCAATTTATATTTTCCCTTATTTGATGAAGGTTCAAAAATACTAGCATTATATCTTTTATCTGGAAATTCACTTTCATGTTTTTCTAATAGTTTTAACCAATCATCTGATATTCTATCACTTGGTAATTTTAAAGATAGTATATCTGCTATTAATGATGGTGATATATATCCATCACTGCTACAACTACATTCATCAGTTGATCCATACCAATAAACACTTGTCCCACCTTCTATTTGGGTAGAAATATGAACTCTCTCAAAATCCAAATAAATTCCATCTTTGTTCATATTAAAATTACCTCTTTGTACTTGCATTAAATCAGATGAATATATTTGATCCATAATGTTACTAAATTTTTCTGGATTTGTTATTTCTACTTTTGGAACATACTTTTTACCATCCAATGGTGTAATATCTGAAAAATATGTAGGAATATATAATCCATCTTCATTTTTATTAAAAACAAATTGTGCTGTATAAAAATACATACTATACCAATTATATCTTAATTCTTGAACTCGTTTTAATAATTTATTGTATTTTTTTTCAACATCCAATCTTAAGAATCTTTCATATGATTTAGAAGCAGTACCATCATCTGTTAAAAAGCCAGTAAAATACATATTCTCATATTCAGATTTAATCTCAATATATTTTTTTAATTCCTCTAATAGTGTATTACAACTCATATACTCATCTCTTAAAGTTATAAGTAAATCTCCAAAATTATAATATTTTTGCATATCAATTTCTCCCAATATTTAGTCATTCACTATAATTTCATTATACCATAATACTTTACTAATACAATAATTTTATAAAAAAATAAATTATTAAAAAAGGACTAGTTTTACCTAGTCTTTTAATTATTCTTTGCTTTAATCGCAGCTTGTCAATACAAACAAATTCGTTATCCAAAACGTAAAAGCTGACATACTAAATATCGTATTCATACACATGTTGAATGACTAATATGACTTTTTTCTATATTATATATATTTTTCTACTGCTCGTAAAATCTTAATCTTCCGATTATTTATTCTTAGATGATTGTCTTATTTTTTCATGAAAAAAATAATTAATTATTATAGGTTTACCAGTTGGATTCTTTAAAAATGGTTCTTCATCTATAACATACATAAAACCATTTTTATCAGAATATTCTTTTACTTTATTATCTAATTCTTCCCAATATGATAAATCTTTTTTAGCGTATATTTTAGTATATAATTCTTTTAAATCTGG
>OCVV011325027.1_pt1 | contig 15693 bp, 15 predicted proteins | sample 1539721 | NCBI WGS metagenome assembly OCVV01 (sample SAMN02144230, study PRJEB22623) | gut metagenome | biome: sheep rumen | host: Ovis aries | place: New Zealand
CCCCCCCCCCCTAGCCCCTCCCGGGGGAGGGGATGGAGATAGTAATGGGTTGCGTCAGCCGTCCCCTCCCGTGGTCGTCCCCCCACCCCTAGCCCCTCCCGGGGGAGGGGATGTGGAATGTACCGGCACGCTTCATCCGCCACCTCCCAAACCTATCTTCATCCCCTCCCAAACCTATCTTCATCCCCTCCCAAACCTATCTTCATCCCCTCCCAAACCTTTCTTCATCCCCTCCCGGGGGAGGGGTAGGGGTGGGGGAATATGGCCGGTGTCCTCACTCTGGGGTGGGGGGCGGGGCAGTGGGGCGAAAAACATTGTTCGCGGGCGTACAATATTTAATATAGGGGTGCGTTATGTGGAGGTATGGATTTTGAACTTGTATCGGATTTTGCGCCCATGGGCGACCAGCCGGAGGCCATCCGCCAGCTGGTGGAGGGGGTGCGCAGCGGCCAGCGGGCCCAGGTGTTGCAGGGCGTCACGGGCTCGGGCAAGACCTTCACGGTGGCCAACGTCATCAAGGAGCTCAACCGCCCTACGCTGGTGATGAGCCACAACAAGACGCTGGCGGCCCAGCTCTACGGCGAGTTCAAGCAGTTCTTCCCCCACAATGCGGTGGAGTACTTCGTGAGCTACTACGACTACTATCAGCCCGAGGCCTACATCCCGGCCACGAACACCTATATCGAGAAGGACTTGGCCATCAACGACGAGCTGGACAAGCTGCGCCTGCGCGCGTCGAGTGCGCTGCTCAGCGGGCGGCGCGACGTGATCGTGGTGAGCTCGGTGAGCTGCATCTACGGCATCGGCAACCCCGAGGAGTTCAAGCGCGGCACCGTCACCCTGCGGGTGGGCGACCGCCTGCAGCGCGACCAGCTGCTGATGCAGTTGCTTGAAGGTCAGTATGTCCGCAACGAGATCGAGTTCACCAACGGCCGCTTCCGCGTCAAGGGCGACACGGTCGACGTCTACCCCTCGTTTGCCGACTTCTGCTATCGCATCTCCTTCTGGGACGACGAGGTGGAACGCCTGGAGAGCTTCGACCCCGTCAGCGGCCAGCGCCTCGAGGTGTTCGACGAGGTGGTCATCTATCCCGCCTCCAACTTCCTCACGAGCAAGGAGCACATGGGCGACGCCCTGCTGCAGATACAGCGCGACATGTACGAGCGGCGCGACTACCTCTACAGCATCGGCAAGAATTTGGAAGCCAAACGGTTGGAGGAGCGCGTCAACTATGACGTGGAGATGATCCAGGAGCTGGGCTACTGCTCCGGCATCGAGAACTACAGCCGCTACTTCGACGGCCGCGCGCCGGGCAGCCGCCCCTTCTGCCTGATCGACTATTTCCCCGACGACTTCCTGCTGGTGGTCGACGAGAGCCACGTCACGGTGCCGCAGATCGGCGCCATGTTCGGTGGCGACCGCAGCCGCAAGACCTCGCTGGTCGAGTACGGCTTCCGCCTGCCGTCGGCCCTCGACAACCGGCCGCTGACCTACCAGGAGTTCTACGCCCTCACGGGCCAGACCATCTACATCAGCGCCACGCCGGCCGACTACGAGCTGAGCGAGGCCGAGGGCGTGGTGGTGGAACAGGTGATCCGCCCCACCGGTCTGCTGGATCCCGTGGTCGAGGTGCGGCCCGCCGTCAGCCAGGTCGACGACCTGCTGGACGAGATCGAGAACACCGTCGACAAGGGCGAGCGCGTGCTGGTGACCACCCTCACCAAGCGCATGGCCGAGGAACTGACGAGCTACCTCATCAATCTGGGTATCAGGAGTAAATACATCCACAGCGACGTCGACACGCTGGAGCGTGTGGAGATCATGCGCGACCTGCGCATGGGTGTCTTCGACGTGCTGGTGGGCGTCAACCTGCTGCGCGAGGGCCTCGACCTGCCCGAGGTGAGCCTGGTGGCCATCCTCGACGCCGACAAGGAGGGCTTCCTGCGCAGCGATCGCGCACTGATTCAGACCATTGGGCGTGCGGCCCGCAATGTGCACAGCAAGGCCATCCTCTACGGCGACAGCATCACCGGTTCGATGCAGCGCGCCATCGACCTCACCAACCGCCATCGCGACAAGCAGATCAAGTACAACATGGAGCATGGCATCGTGCCGCGCCAGATCGTGAAGAGCACCGAGGCCATCCTGGGCACCACCAGTGTCATCGAACGGGCCGCCGAGGAGCGCGAACTGGGCGGCAAAGCCCCCGCGCGCCCCTACAAGGAGCAGCAGCAGAACCCCCTGATGGCGGCCGAAGAGGGTTCCGACCCCTACGGCACCGACGCCCCGAAGGCGCCGGCACTCGATGCGAAGTTCATGGCCATGAACAAGGATCAGCTGCGCAAGGAGATCCGCGAGCGGCAGCGCAAGATGCAGCTGGCCGCCAAAGAGTTGGACTTCATGGCCGCCGCCTCGTTCCGCGACGAGATCAAGGAGTTGCAAACCCTGCTGGAAACGGCCAGATAAATTCCCTAAAGCCTATGTTAAAGAACTATAAGTGGTATGACTGCCTGCAATATGGCGCCCTCTGGCTGGCCGTGGCGGCCATCGCCGTCAACTGGCACGCCGGCCTTTGGGCCCTGATGCTCCTCGTGGTGGCCACGCTGACAAAGGTGATCGCCCAGCGGCACATCGGCAATCCGGCCCTCAGCCGCCCGTTGCGATGGGTGCTGTGTGGTCCGATCGTCTACTGGATGGTGCTGGCGTTGAGTCAGTTTTGGACTTCCGACCTGGCCACAGGGTGGGAGCTGCTCGGCCTGAAAGCCGTGCTGCTTGCCCTGCCGCTGTGCCTTCTCGTCACGGACACCTCCTACCTCACGGCCGGCCTTCTGCGGGGCCTGGGCTACGCCTTGCTGCTGGCGCTCTGCGGCGCGTTCGGCTACTTCCTCGTCAGGGCGGCGTCGGCGGCCGTGCTGGAGGGGACCAGCCTGACCTCGTTTCAGGCGGCATTCTACGCCGAGCGCGAGGACGGTGAGGTCTACCACCACGCCTACATCGCTTTGTATGCCGTGGTGGCCATGGTTTTCGTCTACCACGAGCTCTTCACGCGCTGGACGCTGATGAGGGGCTGGTTGCGATGGCTCCTGGTCCTCGCCCTGCCGCTGCTGGTGGCCTATGTGGTGGTGGTCAATTCGCGGGCCGGAATGGTGGCCATGGCGATGGCGATGGTGGCGTGTGTGGTCCACCTGACCGTCGTGCGCCGCAGCTGGAAACTCGGCCTTGGCATCGGGGCCTTGGCGCTGATTGGCCTGGTGGCAGCCACGCAGCTGGTGCCGAGCTACACCAACCGGATCACGACGACGCTGGAGAACGTCGAGGACGACGCCCGCACCAGCATCAACCGTTGCAACTGGCACGCCTACGTGCAGAGCCCTGTGGTCGGCTACGGTGCCGGCGACTATCATGCGCGTCAGGTGGAACAATATGCCGCCGATGGGTACGACTACGGGTTTGAGGCGGGCTTCAATGCTCACAATCAGTACCTTGAAAGCCTGTTGGCGGCCGGTGTTCCGGGCCTGTTGGCCCTGCTGGTCTTCCTTCTGGCCCCATGCTTCTGGGCCTTGCGATCGAGGAATCACGCCTTCGTGATCACCCTGCTGACGGCCGTCGTGGCGCTCAACCTCCTATTCGAATCGATGCTGGAGCGCCAGATGGGCCTGCTTTTTATCGGCTGTCTGTACCCCATTATGGTTCTGATAATGAGTGTGGAAGAAAATAAATTTGGACACGTGGGAAAAAGTTAGTACTTTTGCAATCTCATTTGGAGAGAGGATTGTCCTATGGTGTAATGGTAGCACACCAGATTTTGGTTCTGTTTGTCTAGGTTCGAGTCCTGGTAGGACAACAAGAGAGGGGCGTCGGCAATGCCGACGCCCCTCTGCTTTTGCCCGTTGGGGGGCGCTATTGATTCTTTTTGACCCACGGCATGGTGGGGAGCTCGACGCTCTTGAAGGCCGAGAAAAGGCCGCCGCTGGCGGGTTTCTCGCGGCCGTAGATGTCGGCGATGAGGCCCTTGTACTTCTCCATGATGGGGGCGCGACGCAGCTTGAGGGTGGGCGAGAGCATGCCGTTGTTGGGCGTCCACTCGTCGGCCACCAGGCGGAACTGCTTGATCTGCTCGTGCGGTGCCAGCGACTTGTTGTACTCGTCGAGCACCTTGCGCATCTTGTCGTGCACCTGCGGCAGGGCGATGAGTTCGGCGTTGTCGCGATAGTGCAGGTGGTACTTCAGGGCCCAGTAGTGGAGGGTGTTGAAGTTGGGGCTGATCAGGGCGGCCACCTGCTTCTCGTTCTCGCCGATGATCATCACCTGCTCGATGTATTCGGAGCCGCGCAGGAGGTTTTCGATCAGCTGTGGAGCCACGTATTTGCCGGCCGAAAGCTTGAAGATGTCCTTCTTGCGGTCGGTGATTTTCAGGTAGCGGCCGCCGACGAGCTCGCCGATGTCGCCCGTGTGGAACCAGCCGTCGCTGTCGATCACTTGGGCGGTGTATTCGGGGTCTTTGTAGTAGCCGAGCATGACGTGCGGTCCGCGGGTGAGGATCTCGCCGTCGTCGTCGAACTTCATCTCCACACCGCTCAGCACGGGACCCACGGTGCCGATCTTCACCTGGTGGTGGGCCGGGTCGTTGACGGCGATGACGGGGCTGGTCTCCGACAGGCCGTAGCCCTCGTAGATGTAGATTCCGGCGGCGGCGAAGAGGCGTACCATGCGGGGCTGGATGGAGCTGCCGCCGGTGATGACCGTGAGCCGTTTGCCGCCGAATTTCTCGCGCCACTTGCTGTAGACCGCCTTGTCGAGGAACCACTGCCCCAGCTGGTAGAAGATGTCGGCCTTTTTCATGAGGGTGTAGTCGTAGCGTTCGCCGTGGCGGAAAGCCCAGTCGTAGATGCGTTTGCGCATGCCTCTGAAGTCCTTGCCGGCGGCGTAGAGCTTGTCGTGGACCATCTCCAACACGCGCGGCACGGCGCAGAAGCCGTCGGCCTGGATCTCCTGCATGTTTTGTTGTATAGTGCCCATGTTTTCAGCATAGTAGATGCTGATGCCTTTCGCCTGGTAGTGGTAGTTCATCGAACGCTCGTAGATGTGGTTGAGCGGCAGGAAGGAGAGGAAGCGGTGGCGGTTGTCGCAGGGGTTCACCTCGGCGTGGGCCAGGAAGTTGCTGCAGAGGTTGCGGTGGCTGAGCATCACGCCCTTGGGTAGTCCGGTGGTGCCGCTGGTATAGATCATCGTCACCCAGTCGTCGGGCTTGATCTCGCGCTTGCGGCGTTCGATCTCCGGCATCCATTTTTCGCGGTTGGCAATGCCGGCTTTCAGTATCTCCAGCATGCGGTGTTCGCCCTCGATGTTGGCCAGTGTGAACACCTGCGGCTTCACCTCCAGCTGGTCGATGGCGGGACGCAGGCGTCCGAGCAACACCTTGGTGCTCACAAAGATAGCCTGAGCTTCACTATGTTTCAGAATGTAGGCGTAGTTCTCGGTCGAGAGGGTGGGGTAGACCGGCACGTGGATGATGCCGCTCATGGCCAGTGCCATGTCGATGAAGTTCCACTCCGGGCAGTTGGCGCTCATGGTGACCACGCGGTCGCCCTCCTTGAGGCCTATCTCGCAGAGGCCGTAGGCCAAATAATGTGCATACTTGTAATAGTCGTGCGACGAATATTTTACCCATTCGCCGTTCACTTTGCCGGCCAGCATGTCATCCTTCGGGTAGCGCTCTACCAGATGGTCCAGCAGGTCGAAAATACGTGTGATTTCTGCCATTACTTACAATATGTTTTAACTATTTTTAATAATTTCGTTACACATTTTAGAATGCAAAAGTACATACATTTTTCAATACGTCGAAAAAAAAATTGTTTTTTAACACTAATTGCTGTCCTCAAGTGTCCGTTTCCGTACCCTCTTCCAGGCATCCTCCAGGCATCAACCAGGCATCATCTAGGCATCAACTAGGCATCCCCTCTGCATCATCTCTGCATTTGAGCGGACAGGATGCAAAGTTGACAACAGGGTGTTGATTTGTTTTTGGCTCGAAGTGTGTCGGTTGCATTTATTTTTGTATTTTTGCATCCGGATTTGTATGCATACACAGAATGGAAAAAGACGAGAACTATAGCCCCAAGGAACCGTTGGTAAAGCTTGAAAACGTGGTGATTAGCCATGACGAAGAGCCGCTGCTGAAGGATGTGAACCTCAGCATCGACACGGGCGAATTTGTCTATCTGATCGGCAAGAGCGGTGCCGGCAAGACGTCGTTGCTGCGTGCGCTCTACGCCGACCAGCCGATTGCCGGCGGCACGGCGCGCGTATGCGGCATGGATGTGGCTCACATCCGCCGGCGCAAAGTGCCTCTCTTGCGCCGCCAGATAGGCATTGTGTTTCAGAACTTTCGCCTGCTCGACGACCGCAATGTCTATGCCAACCTCGAGTTCGTCCTCCGGGCTGTCGGCTGGCGTCGACGCGACGAGATCCGCGCCCAGATCGAGAAGACGCTCAATGCCGTCGGCATCGCCCACAAGGCCGACGCTATGCCCCGCCAACTCTCTGAGGGTGAGCAGCAACGTGTCGGTATCGCTCGCGCGCTGATCAACAATCCGCTGCTGCTCCTGGCCGACGAACCCACCGGCAACCTGGACCCCGTCACGTCGGCCGAGATTATGCAACTGCTTGTCGATGTGGGGTATAATACCGGTACAACCATGCTCATTTCCACCCACGACTTCATGATGATCGACCGTTTTCCGGCCCGCGTCGTGGTGTGCGAGAACGGCACCGTGGTCGACACCGAGCACAAGGGCTGATTTTGTCGCCCGACAGGGACAATAATATGCAATAAAAAGCGTTATAGAAGCACTAAACAAGAAAATAACAGCATCTGCTATGAAAAGGATATTCAGTTTGATGATGGCCATGCTGCTGCTGGTTGGCAGCGCCGACGTGATGGCACAAGCCAGGCCCCGTGGCGGAAAGAAGAAGACCTCGCCGTTCATCGAGGGCCGTCAGAAAGTGCGTCAGGACGACTACGACACCATCTGGAAGTTCACCAACTTCAACACCAAGGACACCAAGATATACTATCTTCCGTACGACTACGCCAACTTCAAGCTCGGGGCCAAGCAGAAGAAACCCGACTGGGGCGGTATGACGCCGGTGGTCAACTACTTGCAGAAGTCGTCGCGTGCCACGGCCACCCTCTGCGCCGTCTTTGCCATCAACCCCGAGATCGAGGATGCCAAGCAGCGCGAAACGCTGGCCGAAAAGGCTCGCGAAGAGGCTCTTGCGGCCCTGCAGGGGTTCGACGAGTGGAAGGTGAAGCAAGAGATGCGCAACAAGTTGCTCTACCAGGTGGCCGAGATCGACTATAAGTACTTCAAAGGTGCCAACTACTACAACGAGCAGCGCGAAGAGCCTGTCATTCATGTCGGTATGTTGCTCTACTTCGGCACCAAGAAGAAGCCCATCTTCACCGCCGACACGGTCAGCCGCACGTTCGAGGACATCCGTTTCTTCCCCAACGACGCCACCATCGTCGAGTCGTGGCTCCCCACCATCGACACCATCGCCAACTACCTCAAGGAGAACGAGCGCAAGAGTGTACTCCTGTCGGGATATGCTGACAATCAGGGTACTGCCGCCTATTGTATCGGCCTTTCGCGCCAGCGTGCCACCGAGGTGAAGAAGGCCCTCCTGTTGCGAGGTGTCGACAAGGATCGCATCGAAGTGGAGGCCAAGGGCGACGCCGACCCCATTGGCGACAACGAGACCCGCGAGGGGCGGATCAAGAACAACCGCGTGAGCATCAAGATTCTGTAATCGGTCGTCCAGCCATCTATGCCGGACAATAAGGAAGTATACCGTCAATTATGTGAAACAGAGGGGTCTGGTATCCCTCTGTTTCAGCAGTATTGGTGGATGGATACCGTCTGCCGGGGCAAACGTTGGGATGTGATCCTCTGCTTCGATGGCGATCGGGTGGTCGGATCGATGCCGTTTCTCTATGGCAGTCGGCTGGGTATGAAGTATATCGTGCAGCCGCAGCTCACCCCGTGGTGCGGTCCATGGGTGCGCCAAGGCATTGACGGCGAGGCCAAACAGGCAGTGTTGGCCAGGCTGGCCGATGGGCTGCGAGACCGGAAGGCCCTGCTGCTCATGCAGAATTTCCCGCCCGAGATGACCGATGCTCTGCCGTTCACCAGCCGTGGATTCCGGTCGGTGTCTCGTTTCACCTACCGTTTCTCCCCCATTCCCGAGCCGTCAACCCTCCGCTCTGTGGCTGCCAAAGAGCGGCGTAAAGGTGTTGATGTTGTGGAAAATACCTATTCACTCGACCGGCAAGTGGGCGTTGAAGAGTTTGCTGACTTTCACATCGCCTACTGGGAACGCCGCAGCGGGCGCGATCTCCTCGGTCGGGAGTTCATTCTGCGTGTGTGCAACTCGGCCCTCACGCGGGGGCAAGGATTGCTCTACGGGCTTCGTAATCAGGATGGAACCCTCATGGCATCCCGGTTTGTGGTGTTCGACGACCGTTGCGCCTACTCTCTGCTCTCGGCTCTTCATGCCGATGCTCTTCGAAACAGTATGACCTTTCTGGTGTGGAAAATGATAGAAGATCTCTATGAGCGTACCCAAGCATTTGATTTCGAGGGAGGAATGGACCCGGGTATAGGCCATTTCTACCACTCTTTCGGTACCGAACAGACCCCGATTCTCTGTATCTATCGCTCGCTGATTCCTTGTGGTAAAAAGCTGTTGCACCTATGAATATCAAGCTGATAGTGGTTTCCAAGACCGATGTGCCTTACCTTCAGGCCGGAATCGACGAGTATGTGGGCCGGCTGAAGCACTATTGTGACTTCGAGTTGGTGGTGGTGCCGGCCTTGAAGAATGCCGGCCGTATGTCGCCCGACGAGGTGAAAGAACGGGAAGGAATATTGATTTTGAAGCAGTTGGAGAAGGTGGATCGTGTGGTGCTCCTCGATGAGCATGGGCGGGAATACACCTCGGTGGGTTTCTCGGAACAACTTCAACGACAGATGAATGCCGGGGTGCGTACGTTGGCATTCGTCATCGGAGGCGCTTTCGGATTCGCCCCGGCGGTGTACGATGCTGCCCACGCCAAGGTCTCTCTCTCGCAAATGACGTTCAACCACCAGATGGTGCGTCTCTTTTTCCTCGAACAGCTCTACCGGGCGCACACTATTTTGCGCCACGAAAAGTATCACAACGCCTAGCCTTTAGGCGAACGTGTAGTGTCTTTACACTCCTTTGGGTGTGAATTCGACGATGGCGTAGTGTTCGTCGAAGCGTATGTCTTTCAGTGTGATATGATCCAGTAGGCTGCCTGCTTGTTGTGTTTTGCCGAGCGAAAGCAGGATGCGGTTTCCGTCGAGGGGTTCGATCATGTCGCCACCCGGACGGTTCTTCGCCATACTGATGGCCTGGCGTACCATGAAGTCAATGCCGGCACCGCCCTCGTAGGAGAGGAAAATGTCGCTGCCGTTGATGCGCTCTACCGTCAGGTCGAGGCCTACACTTGCTGTCTTGAAGAGTACGTTTACGTCGTAACTGATGCGTACGGTGTGTGGGCCGCCGTAGATGATCGGGAGTGCGCGTCCGGCTCGTTTCTCGATCATTTCGCTGATTTCCTGGTAGGTGAGTCTGAGTTCCATCGTGTGATTATTAAATAAATAGTTGGGATTATTCGTTTGTAGGCGCCAGTCGCTCGGTGACGGCTGCGGCGTATGTCTTGGTGACGGGGATGGTCTTGTTGCTGCCATTCAGCTCCAAAAGCAGCGTCATCCCCTCCTTGCGTAGGAGTTTCACGTTGTCGATGTTGACGATATAGCCTCGGTGACACCGTTGAAGGGACGTGTCAGCCAGGCGTTTCTCCATATCTTTCAGGGTGTTGTGCAGGATAAATGTGTCTTCGTGTCCCTCGTTTAGGTAGTGGATGTTGACGTAGTTGTCGGCGGCCTCGATGTATAGTACATTCTTTCCTGAGGTACTGAAGACTAGACGGTTGCCGCGGTCGTGGAAGTTGAGTATTCGTTCACCGGCGGTAGCAAGTGTGGCGGTGTCTTGCGTCTGGGCGTTCTCCAGTTCGGCTTGCAAGCGGACCACTTCCCGTTGCTCGTCGCGCAGGCGGAAAACGAGGTATGAAATGACGTAGGGGATGGCTTCGATGGCAATGATTCCGAGTAGAAGATCGCCGGCCAAAGGAGCCAGCGTCAGTTTTCCGCCGCCACTTAATTGCCACATTGTGAAGCAAAGAACAGCTATGGTGACGATCAGTTCGACGAGAATCCAGATCAGGCATTCCGTTGGAGAGACTGTTTTTCTGCGTGATAGCAGAAGGAGTGATGTGCGGCTGATGATCAGCAGTAGCAGCCCTGCCACCGTCGTGATGGCTATTTGCAGTTGCGGAAGGATTGTTGTGTGTTGTGTTGTGAAGTCGAGCATTCCGGTGGGGTTGCCGAATACCACGATGAGAACTGCGAAGAAAACCGAGAGTATCAAAAACTGCGCCACGGCTGCCCTTTGGGTGAAAAAGCGATCGATTTCCGCCAAATTTCGCTGTTGGTAAATGTTCATTTCTTCTTTATTTCGTCAAAAATACTATAATTTCGCCCAAAATAACTCAATTTTACCTAAGATATTGTCCGATTTGCCGAATTTAACTTTTTTATTTTGTCGAGATGGTGTTTCTTTGCAACCGGATTTTTAATAAAAATTAAGATAATAACGCGGGCGAACACATCTCTGCAAGCACAGATAAAGCCCATAAAACTGATACAATGAAAATACTTGGAACTGGAAGCGCCGTGCCGAAGTTTACTGTCACCAACGATATGTTGTCCGACTATGTCGACACGAGCGACGAGTGGATCACCACTCGCACCGGCATCAAGAGCCGCCAAATCATCACCACCGAACGATTCGAAGAGCTGGCCGCCCTGGCGGGTCAACGCGCAATCGATGCCGCTGGATTGGTGCCTGATGACATTGACTTCATCATTTGCTCCAATGTGTGCAACTGTTACGTTACCCCCTCTTTGGCGTCTCTCGTGCAGGGCATTCTGGGCATCAAAGGTCCCAACTGCCCCACCATGGATATCAACTCGGCGTGTGCCGGATTTGTCTATGGACTTGATATCTGCGAATCCTTCCTGGCCACCGGCCGCGCCAACCGTATACTCTACGTCTGCGCCGAGGAGGTGACCCGCATGGTGGACTGGACACAGCGTGAGACTTGCGTTCTGTTTGGCGATGCCGCCGGAGCTATGGTGCTTACGAAGGGCGACAACTACCTGGCCAGCAAGCTGACCTCCACACCGATGCCTGACGTCATCTACTACCGTCTGCCGTGTGAACCCACACCGTTTGAGACGGGCCCCGGCATTGACACCCACATGCCGATGCAGCTCAAGGGCCGCGAGGTGTTCCGCATGGCGGTCACGTCGGCTCAACGCGACATCAAAGATGTGGTCGAAAAAGCCGGCCTTCAGTTGGCTGATATCGATCATTACCTTCTGCATCAGGCCAATATGCGCATCATTGACGCCATCAAACAGACCTTTGACCTGCCTCAGGAACGCTTCCTACACAACATTGAACGTCGTGGCAATACCTCGTCGGCCAGTATTCCTGTGTTGCTCGACGAGAAGATTCGCGAGGGTGTCATCAAACGCGGCGACCTCATGGTCTTCAACGGATTCGGTGCGGGCTTCGTCACCAGCGCCGCCGTTGTCCGCTATTGAAAACTAACTAATAAATATAGAAACAAATTAATAATATGAACAGAGTATTCATCACAGGCGTGGGCTGTATAACCCCACTTGGAAATAATATTGAGTCGCTGTGGAACAGCGTGATCAACGGTGTGTGTGGCATTGACTACATCACCAAACTCGACCGCGAAAAACTCCCCGTCAAGGTGGCCGCCGAGGTCAAGGACTTCCACCCCGAGGACTACGGTATCGACAAGACGATGATCCGTCACAACGACACCTTCGCTCTCTATGCCCTGGCGGCGGCCGCACAAGCCATGCAGGACAGCGGTTTGCGCGTCGGCGAGGATGTCGATCCCACCCGTTTCGGCACCTCCATAGGCAGCGGCATCGGTGGCATCACCACCTTTGAGCGCGAGCATGCCAACAAGATGCAGTACGGTCTGCGCCGCATTTCGCCCCTGTTCATCCCCGAGATGATCTCGAACATTGCGGGCGGCAACGTGGCCATTACCTACAACGCCCAGGGGCCCAACATCCCCGTCGTGACGGCTTGCGCCACCGGAACCCACAGCGTGGGCGAGGCCTACCGCCTGATCCACGAGGGTCGTGCCGACGCCGTCATCACCGGCGGCACCGAGGCTGCCATCTGCGAGATGGCTATCGGCGGCTTCTCAAACATGAAGGCCCTCACCACCAGCGACGATCCCATGGCAGCCTCGCTGCCCTTCGACGCCCGCCGCAAGGGCTTCGTGCTCGGCGAAGGCTGCGGCATCCTCATCCTCGAGAGCGAGGAGCTGGCCAAGAAGCGTGGCGCCAAGCTGTACGCCGAGGTCTGTGGCTACGGCAACACCTGCGACGCGCACCACTACACCGCCCCGCATCCCGAAGGCCGTGGCGCCGCCCAGGCCATGAAGCTGGCCCTCGAAGAGGCTGGTTTCAAGGCCGATGAGCACCTCTATATCAACGCTCACGGCACCGGTACCCCCCTCAACGACAAGGGCGAGACCCGCGCCATAAAGACCATTCTCGGCGAAGACGGTGCCCACAAGGCCGTCATCAGCAGCACCAAGTCGATGCATGGCCACATGCTCGGCGCCACCGGTGCCGTGGAGTTGATCATCAGCGCTTTGGCTCTCCAGAACGGCGTCATCCCGCCCACCATCCACCTCGACCAGCCGGATCCCGAGTGTGACCTCGACTACACGCCCCATACCGCCCGCCAGTGGCAGGCCGACATCGCCCTGAGCAACACCTTCGGCTTCGGCGGCAACAATGCCAGCGTGGCGCTGAGAAAGATTAAGTAAAAAACAGTTAAAAGTCATACAATGAACGTATTGAACAGAGACGAAATCAAGACCTTCCTGCCGCACCGCGAGCCGATGCTGCTCATCGACGACGTGGTGATGGAAGGCGATACCGCCATCGCCCACTACCACGTGCGCGGCGACGAGTTCTTCCTGCAAGGCCACTTCCCCGGCAACCCCGTGGTGCCGGGTGTCATCCAGTGCGAGATCATGGCGCAGTCCAGCTGTATTCTGGTGCGCGACGAACTGATCGGCCGTACGCCGCTCTACAGCGGCATCAACAACGTGCGCTTCCGCCAGCCGGTGCGCCCGGGCGACACCATCGAGGTGCGTGCCCGCATCACCAACCGCCGCGGCATGATCTTCTTCGTCGACGCCAAAGCCACCGTCGGTGGCAAGCCTTGCTGCCAGGGCGAACTGACATTTGCACTGATAGACAACCAGCCTCACCCCCAACCCCTCTCCTAGGAGGAGAGGGGAGTGGTTAGCTATGAGCGACTTCCTTTGCTGAACCGCCAGCCCTGACCCCCTGACCGGTATGAGCTGACCAAGGCTTTTGCCAAGGACAACCGTCGCAACATGACCGAGGCCGAACGTGTGTTGTGGGATGCGTTGAGACATCAGATACAAGGATGCCGATTCCGGCGGCAACATCCGGTGGGCGACTACATTGCCGATTTTATCAACCTACCCAACCGGTTGATAATCGAAGTGGACGGCGGCTATCACAGCGACCCCTTGCAGCAGGCAGACGATGCAACAAGAACCGCCAACCTCGAAGACCTCGGCTACGGTGTGATGCGATTCAGTAATGAAGAAGTCGTGTACGACACTCGCAACGTGATTGAAAAGATAAAAAACAGATTGTATAATCAGCAATAAAAAACAAGCCCTCATTCTACTCCCCTCTCCTCGCAGGAGAGGGGTCGGGGGTGAGGCCGAAATCTATGCTTCTAGAGAACAAAATAGCCCTCGTCACCGGTGCCTCGCGCGGCATCGGCAAGCGCACCGCCCAGCTCTTCGCCGAGCACGGTGCCACCGTGATTTTCACCGATTTGCAGGAGAACGACGCCAGCCGTGAGCTCCTGGCCGAGCTGCAGAAGGTCAGCCCCCGCAGCGCCTTCATCGCCAGCAATGCCGCCGACTACGACCAGACCATGGCCGTCGCCGAGCAGGTGCAGAAGGACTTTGGCCGCCTCGACGCGCTGGTCAACAACGCCGGCATCACCCGCGACACCCTCCTGCTCCGCATGAGCCCCAAGGACTGGGATCTCGTGCTCGAGGTCAACCTCCGCTCGGTGTTCAACTACTGCAAGGCCTTTGCCCCCATGATGCTCAAGCAGCGCTCGGGCTCCATCATCAACACCTCGTCGGTGGTGGGCGTCAACGGCAACGCGGGCCAGTGCAACTACTCGGCCTCCAAGGCCGGCATCATCGGCTTCACCAAGAGCCTTGCCAAGGAGCTCGGATCGCGCGGTATCCGCTGCAACGCCATCGCTCCCGGCCTCATCGAGTCGGCCATGACCCAGGCCATGCCCAAGGAAGCCCGCGAGAAGTGGCTCGCCGAGATCCCCCTGCGCCGCCCCGGCACCGACCTCGACATTGCCCGCACCTCGGTCTTCCTGGCCTCCGACCTCAGCGAGTACATCACCGGCCAGGTCATCTGCGTCGACGGAGGCGTCTCGTTGTAAGATGAATACCGCCATCGAAACTCTGCTGGCGCACCGTTCGGTGCGCCAGTTTACCGCCGAACCCGTCAGCGACGTACTGCTCGACGAGATGGTGCAGTGCGGCATCCGTGCCTCGAACACGGGCAACATGCAGCTCTACAGCGTGATAGCTACCACGCAGGAGCCTCTCCGCAGTGAGCTTTGCAAGCTCCACTTCGGCCAGTGCGCCACGGCTCCGCAGTGGCTCACCGTCTGTGTCGACGTGGCCCGCTACCACCACTACTGTCGTGTCAACCAGTGCGACGAGCCCTACGGCAACCTCCTCTGGTTCACCTCGGCGCTGGTCGACGCCTCGCTCTGCGCGCAGAACATCTGTCTGGCCGCCGAAGCCCGCGGCCTTGGCTTCTGCTACCTCGGCACCGTCAACTACAACACGCGCCAGATAGCCGAACTGCTGCAGTGCCCCCGTGGCGTGGTTCCCGTCATCGCCCTGGCCATGGGCCACCCCGCCGAGGAACCCCGCCGCAGCGAGCGCCTCGGCACCGACGCCATCCTGCACCGCGAGACCTACCATGTGCCCACCGACGACGAGCTGATTGCCACCCACAAGGTGCGCGACGACGACCCCTTCAACAAGCGGATGGTCGAGGAGAACGGCACCCGCAACTACTGCGAAATCTTCACCACCAAGCGCTATCCGCGCCAGATGAACGAGAGCGTCAGCCGCGACCTGCTCCAGTTCCTGAAGGACAGCGGTATGTGGAACTTCTAGCATCCTGGCCCTCGAGCTTGGGATAACGCCTGCCTCGGACAGATTGATGTCCGGCGGCAGGCGCTTTTTTATACTTTTTCCAAACGTCTCGTCCCGAGGTTGCTATAGCCTTGTCTCCCTGACTTCTCCCTGATGGCTCCCTGATGACTCCCTGATGACTCTCTTAAAACCAGGGCAAAACCCTTGCCCTGTCAGCGTTTTGCGAGTTTTCCAGC
>OCVV011360130.1_pt1 | contig 15686 bp, 14 predicted proteins | sample 1539721 | NCBI WGS metagenome assembly OCVV01 (sample SAMN02144230, study PRJEB22623) | gut metagenome | biome: sheep rumen | host: Ovis aries | place: New Zealand
GGCGCTTCGCTTGAAATTGTATTTAGAATTATCATTTAGAATTTTAAAAATAATTTTACGTTTCAATTTTAAACTTCATTTCGAGCCGGAAGCGACCATAAGCCTCACCCCCGACCCCTCTCCGAAGGGCGAGGGGAGTAGAAAGAAAGTGAAAAATGAAGAGTGAAAAGTGAAGAGTGGAGCGTGAAGCGTGAAGAGTGGAGCGTGAAGAGTTGCCATCCGGATGGCATTTTTCACTTTTCACTTCTCACTTTTCACTCCCTCTCCCCTCGGGAGGGGGCCTAATCGACTCTTCCTGGATAGGCTTCGAGGGCTTTGCGGAGGATGAAGAGGGCACGGACCAAGTCGTGCTTCTTCAACACGTATGCGATACGTACTTCATTCTTTCCTGAGCCGGGAGTGGTGTAGAAACCTGCTGCGGGTGCCATCATCACAGTCTCGCCTTCGTAGTTGAATTCACTTAAGCACCATGCGCAGAACTTCTCACTATCATCTACTGGGAGTTTGGCAACGGTGTAGAAAGCACCCATTGGGATAGGGGAATAGACGCCTGGAATGCGGTTGAGTCCATCTATCAGGCACTTACGACGCTCCACGTATTCGTCATATACATCGCGCTCGTATTCCTCTGGCACATCGAGCGATGCCTCTGCGGCAATCTGTCCGATGAGTGGAGGGGAGAGGCGTGCCTGACAGAATTTGAGGACGGTTTTTCTGACTTCTTCGTTTTTCGTGATGAGTGCACCGATACGGATACCGCACTCGCTATAGCGCTTGCTCACGGAATCAATCAGCACTACGTTCTGCTCTATGCCTTGGAGGTGGCAGGCAGAAATATATGGGGAACCCGTGTAGATGAATTCGCGATATACTTCATCGGAGAAAAGATAGAGGTCGTATTTCTTCACGAGGTCGCGAATCTGGTTCATTTCGCGACGCGTGTAGAGATAACCCGTTGGGTTGTTAGGGTTACAAATGAGGATGGCGCGTGTGCGCTCGTTGATGAGTTCCTCGAATTTCTCCACTTTTGGCAGGGAGAAGCCTTCCTCTATGGTAGTGGCGATGGTGCGAATGACGGCGCCAGCAGAAATGGCAAATGCCATGTAGTTGGCGTAGGCTGGTTCGGGCACGATGATTTCGTCGCCTGGATTGAGGCAGGAGAGGAACGCGAAGAGCACAGCCTCGGAACCACCACTGGTGATGATGATGTCGTCGGGAGTGAGATTGATATTGAATTTCTTGTAGTATCCAACCAGTTTCTCGCGATAGCTGCGATAGCCTTGACTTGGGCTGTATTCCAGAATCTTTCGGTCGATATTCTTGATGGCATCGATGGCGACTTGCGGCGTTGGCAGGTCGGGCTGTCCGATGTTGAGATGATAAACGTGGATTCCTCTGCGCTTGGCATCTTCTGCCAGTGGCGCTAATTTACGAATTGGTGAGCTTGGCATTTCTGTGCCTCGCACTGATATTCTTGGCATCGCGTAAGTTTGAAAAATTAAAAATGAAAAATGAAAAATTAAAAAGCATTGCTACTGATAGCATTTTTACTTTTTACTTTTTTCTTTTTTTCTTCAATTGAAGATGCAAAGTTACGGCAAATTCGAATGAAATGCAAAAAATATGGTCGAATCATTCGCTTTTTCATGCAAAAGAACTATTTTTGCACAAAATTTAAGGTAGGTTCAATAAATTCTGATTTAGTTTTCCTACCTATTAGTATTAATATCACTTCGGTTGTTTTTTGTTTGATTCGAAGTCTTTTTGCCACTTTTTTCGGTTACATAGCTCGCTATGCGCCCTCAAAAACTGACAAAAATCCAATCAAATCAATTTAAAAATCAATCCGACATAATTTTTTGAACCTACCTATGTCTATGAAAGTAGGAATTGTACAACAATCGTGTACTGCTTCAATTGAAGAAAATCGAGAGAAATTAGCCAACAACATACGTTGTGCTGCTGCTGAGGGTGCGGAACTGGTTGTGTTGCAGGAGTTGCATAACTCATTGTATTTCTGCCAAGTGGAATCGACGGATTGCTTCGATTTGGCAGAGCCTATCCCTGGACCTTCCACAGAGTTTTATGGAAAACTTGCCAAGGAACTGTCCATCGTTCTTGTCACCTCGCTTTTTGAGCGTCGTGCCGCAGGCTTGTATCACAATACGGCGGTGGTGTTTGAGAAGGATGGTTCGATTGCAGGCAAATATCGCAAGATGCACATCCCCGACGATCCTGCCTATTACGAGAAATTCTATTTCACTCCAGGTGATTTGGGTTTCCAACCTATCCATACTTCTGTGGGGTGCTTGGGCGTGCAGGTGTGTTGGGACCAATGGTATCCAGAGGGTGCTCGACTCATGGCTCTGCGTGGAGCAGAACTGCTGATTTATCCTACGGCAATCGGTTATGAGTCTTCTGACACGAAGGAAGAGCAGGAACGTCAGCGAGAAGCATGGACAACGGTGCAGCGCGGACATGCCGTGGCAAACGGATTGCCTGTCGTTGCGGTGAATCGTACGGGCTATGAACCCGACCCATCAGGGCAAACGAATGGCATTCAGTTCTGGGGAAGTAGTTTTGTGGTAGGGCCTCAGGGTGAGTTCCTTTATCGCGCGTCTATTAATAAGGAGGAGGTAGCGGTGGTTGACATCGACATGCAGCGTTGTGAGAATGTGCGTCGTTGGTGGCCTTTCTTTCGTGATAGGCGAATCGAAGAATTTGGAGCTCTTGCCAATAGATTTTTAGGAGATTAAGCCTCTTTTGCGACAGTTTTTCGCGTTCCTCCCTCATTCTGACGCAAAACACCCCGTTTGTCGCAACAAAAGAGATAACTCACACAGACATTTTTTTATGGTTTGCTCCAAACACCCTAACTTTGCACCATCAAACAAAAAAAATAAAAAAACGAAAATGAAAAAGTACAATTATTTGATGGTTGCTTTGATGGCAATGATGTTTGCAGTAAGCAACAGTGCAATGGCACAGAATGACACAAAGTCTGAGTTTAGTTTTTCCGTAGGTGGTTATACTCCTAACCAGACTACCCTCGCAGAAGGATTGGGTGAGGGATTTGGTAAGGCTATAGCTTCCATGATAACTTTGGGTCTTTACGACGCAAGTAAAACTGCAAAAGATGAAAAGACTTCCCCTGCTTACACTGTTCAGTATCTCTACCGTGTTACTCCTAATTTGAAAATTGGTGGAGCAGTCACCTACCAGCACACCAGTTATACCTTGAGTGTGAAGAACAAGGACACGGGAGCGTACGATGATGTGGCAAAGAATAGAAACAATTATTTCACAGTGATGCCTACGGTGAAAGCCTCGTGGTTCGACAGGAAGAACATTTCGCTCTATTCCAAAGTGGCAGCAGGTGTGTGCATTGCCTTCAAAGATTCAAAAGTGAAGAGTGGGGTTTCGGATGAAGATGCAAAAACCTTATTAAAGGAGGTGGAAACGAAGAAAGGTACTCGTTTCGGTTATCAAGTCAGTCCAATCGGTTGTGAATTTGGTTCCAAAAACATTCGAGCATTCGTTGAGCTGGGTTATGGATTCCAAGGCCTCGGATTAGCAGGTTTGAGCATACAATTTTAGGCCCCCTCCCGTAATTGCTCCTATTCCGCAATTACCCCCGAGGGGAGGAGAATAAAGCCTCACCCCCGACCCCGAGCCTCACCCCTAACCCCTCTCCGAAGGGCGAGGGGAACTTAGAGGGCGAGGGGAGTGAAAAGTGAAGAGTGAAAAGTGAGAAGTGGAAAGTGAAGCGATTCCATCCGGATGGCATTTTTCACTTTTCACTCTTCACTTTTCACTTTTTATCTGGCTTCTTTGAAGATGGTTCTGATTCCTTTTATTTTCTGTCCTTCCACTCGTTTCAGCACATCCTTGATGACGGTACGTGAAACAGCGGCGTAGGAGCAATGGTCCCTCACATCGATGCGACCTACATCGTTGCGCTCCAATCCACCTATCTTGCAGAGGAATCCCAACACATCCATCTTGCTGAGCTTATCCTTTTTCCCCTTACCTATATAAATAGTAGCCATCTTGGGCTGAGCAATGGGTGGCAATTTCTTAGGAATATAGAATTCTTGCACGGTATGCTCGTCGATGTATTCAGGGAGCGTTTCTTCCTCGTTAAGAATCATGAATGCTCGTCCTTCCGCCTCCCAACGAGATGTGCGTCCGTTGCGATGCGTGTATGCCTCCTCATTGAGAGGAAGATGATAGTGGATGATGCAATCCGTATCTGGAATATCAAGCCCACGGGAGCCTAAGTCGGTCGATACCAGCACATGGCTTGTGCCGTTGCTGAATTTATAGATGGCACGCTCACGTCGGTCCTGTTCCATGCCACCATGAAACATCTCGCATGCCACCCCCTGTGCTTTCAGAAAATCATAAACACGACCTACGGCATCTCGATAGTTCAAGAAAATGATGCTCTTTGCATCTCCCAAGGCACGCAGCAAGTCGAGTAGGGTGTTGAGTTTGTCTTTCTGAGGAGAGTGCACGATGCTGAAACTCACTCGTTCCTCCGCTTTCAGGTAGTCGATGCGCACAGTTTCGTTCAAATCCACAAACTGAGGAATCTGTTCCGCATCCGTAGCACTGAGAAGCACTTTTTTCTTCACGAGAGGAAGCATGGAAATGGCCTCTTGCATCTCTTCCTGAAAACCGAATTCCAAACTCTTGTCGAATTCGTCGATGACAAGTGTTCGTACATACGAAACCTCAAAATTGCGTTTGTTGAGGTGATCCACTAATCGTCCTGGGGTGGCAATGATGATATGTGGCAGCACCGCATTCATCCTTCGGTGCTCATCCATAGCGGGACGACCCCCATAGCAGCAGATGCTTCTCACTCCCGCTTTCATGTTCTTCACCACCTCGTCTGTCTGCATTGCCAATTCTCTCGATGGCACTATCACTACAGCCTGCACACTGTCTCTCCCTGTGTCGATACGTTCCATGAGCGGCAGAAGGTACGCAATTGTTTTACCGCTACCCGTCGGTGATAGTAGCACAATATCTTTATCTTCCTGCTCCTTCCATATTTTAGAAACAGAAAGCTGCATTTCGCTTAACTGGGATATACCCAGAGCAGACAAAACATCGTTTTTCATGAGCTATTTTTTTTACCACGAATTACTCGAATGTACACGAATTATTAGCTAGGCGTAAGCCAATTATAAAAATATGATATAATTCGTTAAATTCGAGCAATTCGTGGTTGAGAATAATTCCAACTTATTTCTCTTTTCATTCTACTCTCCTCGCCTTTTGGAGAGGGGTTGGGGGTGAGGCTTTTCCTTTTTACTTTTCTTAGTACCATTGTATCGAACTTGAGTACGAGCTCTTCTTGTCGTATTTCAGTGCGTCGGTCAGTGTGCTGGCATTGGCACGCATGGTTACGTGGTACGAAGTGAAAGGACCAAAAACCATGCCTCCCGAGATGTTGAAACAGTGCATGTCACGAGAGATATTTACCGAAGTCATCGATATTGCCTTGCTCGTGAAATCGTAACCCGACGAATAGCTGATGTTCCATCCCGACGACAAACGCAAGCTTCCCGAGAAGTTCAAGTTCTGCACAAACTTATAAGGATAGCGCATCGTTTTCTTGTTAATCTTTGCAGATCGGTCTTCCGACATGGTGATACCGTAGGAGATGGAGAACGACCAAGGAATATTGAATTTCATGTAGCCATCTGCATCCAGTTCGCTGTTGTCCTTCTTGCCCTTTTGCTGATTGGCGTTGCGTCGTCCTGGTCCTATGTTATCGTTTTCGCTCTCGCCTTCGTTTTCGTTCTCGTTCTCGCTTTTGTTTTCGTCTTCCTCATCGTCGTCGTGCCCAAACAGTTTGCGAATGCTTTTCTTGATTTTGCTCCACGACTGATTGTTGAACGTGTAAGATAGGTTCTTCGAAGTGCCTGTGAAGCGTCCCCAACGCCCATACGACCACTCTGTCCTGTTGCCTTCAACAACATTTCCATTTTGGTCGAACTGGTAGGCGTATGTCATCCATGTCGTGTTCATGTTAAACGTGACCTTTCCCCATTTCAGTCGCAAGCGAGTGGAAAGATTGCCCCAAGGCTTCTCTTTGGCAGCCATGTTGTAGGAGAGGTTCGCGCCCAGCTCGTCGATGATGCTGATTTTCTTCACGCCCGTCGAGTCCTTGTCACTCTTGATTTTCATTTCAATGTTGTTGCCAACGTCAAAGGACACGATGCCCGACTTTCCTTTCCCTGGATAGCTATACACAGCTCCCTCGTAAGGAGAATAAGCCACTTGGCTCACGTTTCCCTCCAAGTCCGTCTTGGTGTAGTACTTGTGGTAGCCATACCTGCTCGCCCCGAAGTCGGGAGCATAGGAGAAATTAACGGTGGGAGTGAACACATGGCGCACCATTTGCAGTTTCTGTCCCCACACTTTAGGATTGAACTTGTAGAAACCGTAGAGTTTCGTGTTGACCTGAACACCCAAGTTGTAATTATGCACATGGTTGAAACCGTAGATGGTGTCGCGCACCACTGCCTGCTTCATTTGGTCCCAACTCTGCTCCACCTTCCTTGTGTACCAGCGAGCCTCGTAGTTGAACGAAGGCACCACGTTGATGTATTTCAGCACTTGGAACGATGCCTGAATCGGAATCGAGTGCTTGATACCGTTCTTCCAGTCCTTCACCAAGTTGCTCTTCAGCAGTTTGTCCTCCTTCGTCTGGATGCTGTTTTGCAAAGAAGCCTTGTAGTACATCGAGATTTTCTCGTACCAACGTTCCTTGCCCACCATCTTCTTCCTTCGGAACGGGTAGATGCGTTGCAAGTTGATGCTCAGGTTGGGAAAACTCAAGTTGATGGTAGAGTCCTTCAGGTTCTGCGTAAGGTTCATACTCGACGACAAGCTCAGTCCGATGGAAGGGAAGGAACGCGAATAGCTCACCGACGAGGTTCGTGTACTCTGTGCGTAGGAAGTAGGGTTGTAGAGGCTCGTCAGGTTGTGCTTTTCGTAACTCTGCGTCGTGAAGTTCACACTGGCAGAAAACGAACTGTTCGGGCTCGCCTTCGCATCCTGTTTGTGGCTCCACTGCAGCTTGAAGTTCGTCACCTTGGAATAGTCAGGCAGGTTCTTTTCGCCCGTGACGCTCACTTGGTAGTTGAAATAGAAGTTGCCCGAATACTTGTATCGCTTCTTATAAGTGGTTTGAGCGCCGATGCCCCACGAACCCTTGGTAAAGATTTCGCCAGTCAGCTTCAAGTCCCAGTTGTCGTTGATGGCAAAGTAATAGCCACCATCGCGCAGATAGAAGCCTCGGGTGCTCTCGTCGCCATAGCTCGGCATGATGAAGCCTGAACTGTATGAATCCGTGAAAGGGAAATAGGCGAAAGGCACAGCCAACGGCAGCGGCACATCCTCCACCACCAGCCAAGCAGGACCCGAGAACACACTCTTGCCTCGATACACCTTCGCACGGCTTAGCGCAATGTAGAAATGCGGATGCTCCTCGTCGCAAGTCGTGTATCTACCCCTTCGCATGTTGATGATTTTGTCATCCACCTTTTTTGCTTCCTCACTGCGTAGGAAACCCTCTTGCTGCTCCGTGGCAACATTCGAAATGAACGCCTTTTGCGACTTGAAATTGTAGGAGATGGCATCTATCTCATATTCATCGCCTCCCTGCTTGAAGAGAGGCTTTCCATGCACATTTCCCAAACTGTCCTCCACGCCCACGGCATGCACCAGCGCACTGTCCATGTTCATCTGAATCAAGTCGGAAGAAAGCGATACATTCTGGTAATCCACCTTGCCCTCGCCGTAGAGGTATGCGTTTTTCGTATCCATGAAGAACACCAACGAGTCCTTCGACTCGAAGGCAACAGGGTCCTCCAGCGCACCTTTCTTCGACTTGGCGATGGAGTCTTCCACAGCGGCAATGGAATCGTTCCATTGCACCGCCCTGCCGTTTCCCTGCTGCGTCGCGGAGCGATTGCCTTGCGGTGCGATACTGTCGTTGCCGATGCCGTGTTCACGATCGAACGCCCGTTTCACGGAGTCGAGTTCAGCCAGAGCTTTCTGCTCTTCGGTGAGGGTGGGTTTCGTCAACGAATCTCGCTCTGCAGTTCGTTGAGGTGCCACAGAGTCGGGTGCCACATCGAAGCGCAAGCCATCCGTTTTTCCCATGCCGTCGCTTCGCCCACTCTGTGCGATGGTGAACACAGCCGTCAGCATGAGGAAAAATATGTAGATTCGTTTCTTCAAGACCTTATGAGCATTATATGGTTTTGGTAGCGATGGGATTCTTGTTGAAAATCTCTCGTGTTCGTGTTTCTGAACCTCGCATAGCTACAAAAAATCATGCAAAGATACGGATATTTTCCCGCCCTGCAAAAATTCTTGTATTTTTTAACGATAGGCGCATTTATTCATAAAAGCGATGATGAGCCTTAGGTTCGACGAAACTAAACATGAAAACGTAGAGATTTTATTGATTGATGCGTCCATCGACGCACGCAGTGAAAGCGGTGCAAAAGTTTTGTAAAAGCCCTGAAATGTTTGTGTCGTGACGGTGCAGAATTTGTGTCGTGACGGTGCAGTGTTTTAGTCAGACTGAGCTTCCTTCGAAAGCAATGAAAAAACATACATTTTCAGAGGAAAACGCAAGAAAATCGTACAACTTTTTGATTCATCTCAAATTCCTTTTGATTGGCTTTGCCAAACTTATGGTTCCGCCATGCGGAAAAAAGACCTCTCATCCACCTTGCGGAAATAAAGAAATTCTTTTGATTGATTCTTTTTTCTTATTTTTCTTTATAACTTTGCACAAAATATGAAGGTTTGACTCTATGATTATCTACAATACAACTTATACTGTTGCCCAGACGGAGGCACAGAACTTTGTTATCTATGTGCATGAAGTGATGTTGCCTGCTGCCCTTGCTTCAGGTGCTGTTACCCATCCTCGCCTTTTGCGCATCCTTTCCCACAAGGATGAGAACACGGAATGCTTCTCCCTGCAGTTTGAAACGGAAGATACAGCTGCCCTTCATCGCTGGTACACGGATGTTGGAGCAAAACTTCATGCGGAAATGCTGAAAGTGTTCACTGACAGGGTGATAGGTATTCCAACAATGATGGAGGTTGTGTTTTGAAAAGCCTCACCCCCGACCCCTCTCCAAAGGGCGAGGGGAGTAGAATGAAAAGTAAAGAGTGAAAAGTTATGAGTGAAAAATTATAGACGAAAAACGAAACGATACTGTTTATGGAAAGCAGAAAGATGGAGAAAATCCTGTTGGGCATTGACCCAGGCACGAACGTGATGGGTTACGGGGTGCTGCGTGTTGTTGGGAACAAGGCTGAGATGTTGGCGATGGGGGTTATCAATTTGAAGAATATGCGTGACCCTTATCTTCGCTTGGGAAGGATTTTCGAACGTGTGACGGGTGTGATAGATGAATACAAACCTGATGAACTTGCCATCGAAGCTCCTTTCTACGGGAAGAATGTGCAATCGATGCTGAAGTTGGGACGTGCTCAGGGCGTTGCGATTGCTGCTGCCATCGTCCGTGACATTCCTATCCATGAATACGAGCCTCGAAAAATCAAAGTGGCAATCACGGGTAATGGTGCCGCTTCGAAGGAGCAAGTGGCTGGTATGCTCCAACGTATGCTCCACATCAGTGCGGAGGACATGGAGGTGCAGATGGATGCCACTGATGCCCTTGCTGCCGCCTATTGCCATTTCATTCAGATGGGGGCTCCTCAGTCGGAAAAGAAATACTCTTCGTGGAAGGATTTTGTTAAAAAGAGGGGCCTCACCCCCAACCCCTCTCCAAATGGCGAGGGGAGTGAAAAGTGAAAAATGAGAAGTGAAAAGTGAAGAGTGAAAAATCAGTCAACAAATAACACAAATTCTCTAAAATAATAATGAAACTATCTAACTATCTATCGATTGCGGTGTGGGTTTTCCTACTTTTTATTTCCTTTCCTGTCTCTGCTAAGGAAGTGGTTTGGTTTGATGGAATCCATCCTGTCAACTTTTCCTATCAAACGGATGTTGCTCCTGTGGTGAGGATTGCAACGGATATGTTCATGTCGGACATGAAACTGACGACGGGTATGTCGGCTGAGCAGAGAGATAATGGGAAATCGCAGATTCTGATTTACCAAATGAATTGTGCGAAGAAGTCGGTTGTGAAGAAACTTCGAAACATGGGTATCGATACGGACGAACTGTTGGCAAAGATGGATGCTTTCTGTGTGGCTGAACGAAACGGAAAGATTTATGCGATTGGCAATAACGGACGAGGTACTGCTTACGCACTGCTGGAACTTTCTCGCATGGCAGGGGTTTCTCCTTGGGTGTGGTGGGGCGACAACTTACCAGAGAGGAAAGAACAACTGAACATCAAGGAAGGTTTTACCTCGATGCAGTGTCCCTCGGTGGAGCGTCGTGGCATTTTCATCAACGATGAGGACTGGAGTACGCTGGTGTGGAGCCATCGGTCGTTTGAACCTTCCGACTACAAGACGGGTGCTGTGAAAGGTAAGCGATTGATGCAGATTGGTGTGCAGACCTACAAGAAAATCTTCCAATTGCTTTTGCGATTGCGTGGCAATATGATATGGCCTGCCATGCACGAAGGTACTGTTCCTTTCTATCAGGTGGAAGGAGCGATGGCAATGGCAGATAGTTGTGGTATCATTGTTGGAACGAGTCATTGTGAACCGATGATGCGTAACAATACGACGGAATGGAGTGTGGATGAGCGAGGACGATTCAACTACCTCACCAATCAGGAACAGGTGCAGGATTACTGGATTTCGCGTGTGAAAGAAGTGGGGAAGAATGAGAATGTCTATACCATCGGTATGCGAGGCATTCATGATGGAGACATGGAAGGTCCGAAGAATTTGGAAGAGAAAACGCTGTGGCTACAGAAGGTGATAGACGACCAACGTGAGATGCTGCGGCAATATGTGGCTCATGACGTGGAAAGCATCCCGCAGGCTTTTGTACCTTATAAGGAAGTTCTGCAAATCTATGAAAATGGTTTGCGAGTGCCCGAGGATGTGACTTTGATTTGGTGCGACGACAACTATGGCTATATGACGCGTCTGCCCAATGAGGAACAGCAAGCTCGCAAGGGTGGTTCGGGTGTGTATTATCATCTGAGTTATTGGGGTCGTCCTCACGACTACCTTTGGTTGACTTGCACGCAGCCAGGACTTATCTACCAAGAGATGAGCGAGGCATATCGGCATGGAGCGAGGAGGCAGTGGATTGCGAATGTGCACGATGTGAAGGTGGCAAGTTACGACCTCGAACTTTTCCTCGACATGGCATGGAACTATGCTTCGTTCCGTCCAAACACCCTGCAGAATCATCTGCATCAGTGGTTATGTCGTGAGTTCGGACTGAAGGCAGGTGATGCACTTTTCCCTGTGATGAAGGAATACTATCGACTTACCGCCATGCGCAAGCCTGAGTTTATGGGATGGAATCAGGTGGAGCTCGACAAGAAGAAATACGAACGTGGCATGTCGCCTGTTCAAGATACGGACTTCAGTTTCTCTGCTTTTGGTAATGAGGCTGATAGGTATCTCGAACGGTACGATGCTTTGCAACGAGAGGTGGAGCGAATAGGACAGATGATTCGTCCTGCTCAGAAAGATGCTTATTTCGGTGCTATTCAATATCGAGTGGAAGGAGCTGCAAATATGGCAAAGAAGCAGTTGGAGGCTCAGCGTGCAAGGGGTTTGGCACGAGAGTATGCTTCTCTTTCTCGTACTACATACGCTCGGAGCGATTCCTTCAAAACTGCCATTTATATGGCTGAAGCTCTCAGTCAGGACGCATACTATCGGATTCTGCAGAATGATAAGCATTTCAATGAAATGAATCATGGCAAATGGCGCCATTTGATGACGTCTAATCCTCGTAATTTGTTGGTATTCCAAGCTCCTATATTGCCCGACACACTGTCGGAGAAACGTGTTCAGGAACTTTTGAAACTTCATGCACAACAGAAGCATGCGCTGCATCCTCTCGAAATGGATGGAGCGATTGCTAAGAATGCTGACCAGTTCGATGAATCGATAGCGCAACTCACTCCCGTGCAACTGTTGGGGCATTCCATGAATGCTGTCCCTCTACCAAAGGATGAGTGGGTGAGTTATAGTTTCCAAACAGAAAAGAAAGGAGACTATGCGCTGCGTATCGCTTTGATTCCTACCCAACCTCTGGACAAGGGTGACATTCGTTTCTCCGTCTCCATCGATGACGGTGAAGAGCGTGTGTTCAGTTTGAAGGAAGCATATCGCTCGGAACAATGGAAACTGAATGTGCTGCGTGGACAAACCGTTCGGACGATCAATGCAAAACTTTCAGCTGGTAAGCATCAGGTGGTGGTGAAAGCACTCGACGAACACATCATCCTCGACCAACTCATGCTCGATCCTGATGTGAACCACAAATTCTATTTGTTCCCAACTGAGATTGAATAAAAAAAGCCTCACCCCCAACCCCGGCCTCACCAAGCCCCTCTCCAAGGAGAGGGGAGACCTATCCACCAGAAGGCGAGGGAAGTAGATTGAAAAGTGAAGTATGTGGAAAGAGAAAATGTATTGTTCTTCAGTCGAATCTCCATTGGGGATACTCACTCTTGCAAGCGATGGGGATTGTCTGACTGGATTGTGGATGGAAGGACAAAAGCATTTCGGTGCATCTTTCCAGTTGGAAGCATGCTCGGATTTGCAGATATTTGAGGAAGCAAAACGATGGCTGAAATCCTATTTCATGGGGTGCCAGCCTTCGTTGACATTTCCATTGCGATTGATAGGAACAGATTTTCAACGTGCTGTGTGGCAGCAACTTCAGCGTATTCCATACGGCTCTGTTACTACATACGGTGATCTTGCTCAAAGTTTGAATTTATCAATGAAATCCTCCCGTGCTGTGGGAATGGCAGTGGGGCATAATCCTATCAGCATCATTGTTCCCTGTCATCGTGTGATAGGTGCTAACGGTAAACTGACTGGATTTGCAGCGGGATTGGAGCGAAAACGCTTCCTTCTCCAATTGGAAAGCCTCATTCCCGACCCCAGCCTCACCCCCAGCCCCTCTCCAAGGAGAGGGGAGACCTATCCTCCAAAAGGCGAGGGGAGTAGTTAGAAAGTTGATGAAAAATGAAGAATATTGTAATGAATAATGAAAAAACCACTAACTCCCGAAGTGGTGACGCGAAGGTTGGACTTGTGTTGGAAGGTGGTGCTATGCGTGGGCTTTTCACCTGTGGTGTGATAGATGTTTTTGAGGAAAAAGGCATCTCGTTCAATGGTGTGATAGGTGTGAGTGCCGGAGCTGCCTTTGGTTGCAACCTCAAGAGTCATCAACCAGGGCGTGCCCTTCGCTACAACATGCGCTTTGCTCACGACTGGCGGATGTGTTCCTTGCGCTCGCTCATCTTCACAGGCGACCTCTATGGAGCGGATTTTGCCTACCACGAAATGCCCAAGCACCTCGATGTTTTCGATGTGGATACCTATGATAAGAACCCCATGGAGTTCTACTGTGTTTGCACCGATGTGATGACGGGTAAGGCTGTCTATAAGCTGTTGCCCGAAGCCAACGACACCGCTTTCGATTGGATTCGTGCTTCTGCATCCATGCCGCTCTGTTCAAAAGTCGTTGAACTGGAAGGTTATCAATTACTCGACGGTGGAATTGCCGATAGTATTCCTTTGCAATACTTCCAAAGTGTTGGTTACGCTAAGAATGTCGTCGTTCTCACTCGCCCCGATGGTTATGTGAAACGAAAGAACCGCTTCATGCCGTTGATGCGTTTGATGCTTCGCAAATATCCTCAATTCATCAAGGCTGTTGCCCAACGCCATGAAATGTATAATGGCCAACTTGCTTTCGTGAGGGAGCAGGAGCGGCAAGGCACCACCTACGTCATTCGTCCTTCGGAACCCTTACCGATAGGACATGTCTGCCACGACCCCGAACAGATGCGTCTTGTTTATGAGTTGGGACGACAAATAGCCTTGCAACAAATCGATGCAATAAAGAGGTTTATAAATGAAGAATGAAGAATCTTTTTTTGATTCTTCATTCTTTATTCTTCATTTTACTCCCCTCGCCTTTTGGTGGATAGGTCTCCCCTCTCCTTGGGAGAGGGGTAGGGGTGAGGCCGGGGTAGGGGGTGTGGCCTTTATTTCTCCAAGCAGGCATCGAGGTCTTTTGTAATTTTTTCTCGATCCATTTTCTGACCGATAAACACCAGTTTCACCATGCGGTCGCCGTAAGTATCATCCCAGTCACGCATGATGAGTGGGTTGCGTTCAGCCATAGCTTTCAGTTCCTCTTCAGGAGCAGTAGCCCACCAAAGACCTGATTCACTGATTTTCTTTTGTACACCTGACTGTTCGAAGATGAAGCTCATGTCGGGACGATCTGAAAAATAGCATAAACCTTTTGCACGAATCACGCTCTTAGGCCAATGTGCAACGAATTGGTCAAATTCATTGATGTTGAAAGGCTGGCGACGATAATAGACGAAGGTTCCAATGCCATATTCCTCTGCTTCTCCTTCATCGTGGTGGTGGTGATGATGATGGTGATGGTGGTGATGCTCCTCCTCATCTTCTTCTTCGTCGTGATGATGCTCTTCGTCATCCTCATCCTCCTCATGGTGGTGGTGATGTCCGTGCAGAGCCTCTTCTTCCTCTTCCTCAGTTGCTTCACGCTCCAATTCTGTAATCCATGTGGCAGAAGTGGCAACACGTTCGAAATCAAACATATTGGTGTTGAGCAGCACATCCAATTCCACATTGCAATAGTCGCAATTGATGATAGTGGCTTTGGGTTGCAGTGCATGGAGAATTTCGCGGATGCGTCCGAGCTCCTTTGGTAAAACCTCGGATGCCTTGTTGAGGAGAATGATATTGCAGAATTCTATTTGCTGAATGATGAGGTTCTCGATGTCCTCCTCGTCAATGTGTTGACGGGTGAGGTCGGAGCCACAGGCAAACTCACTCTGCAAGCGGAGAGCATCCACCACCGTAGTGATGCAATCGAGGCGTGCAATACCATGCTGGGTGTATTGTGGGCCGAGGGAAGGAATAGAGTAGATGGTCTGAGCAATAGGCTCTGGCTCACAGATACCGCTTGCCTCTATCACGATATAGTCAAAACGTCTCAGTTTCAGAATATCGTTGATTTGCTCAATGAGGTCCATTTTCAGTGTGCAGCAGATACAGCCATTCTGTAGTGCTACCAGGCTGTCGTCCTTCTGTCCCACGATGCCGCCTTTCTGAATGAGGTCGGCATCAATGTTCACCTCGCCAATGTCGTTGACGATGACGGCAAACTTGATATTTCTTTCGTTCGTAAGGATATGGTTTACCAAAGTGGTCTTTCCGCTACCCAGGTAACCAGTGAGTAGGAGGACGGGAGTGATGTCTTGTTTCATGATTCTTTCCTTATTTTCTGAGTGGTAATATAGGACTCAGTTCCAATTGTCTTGCAAAGATAGTGCAAAAAAACGAAAAAGAAGACCTTCAATAAAAAAGAAATGATGAACGACTCTTCTCGAGCGGTTCATCATCATACTGTTCTAACTAAATAACACCTAATTGTATAAAAATATCACCTAACTAATATTAACTAACTTCTGCTTTAA
>OCVV011361027.1_pt1 | contig 15679 bp, 12 predicted proteins | sample 1539721 | NCBI WGS metagenome assembly OCVV01 (sample SAMN02144230, study PRJEB22623) | gut metagenome | biome: sheep rumen | host: Ovis aries | place: New Zealand
CTTTAGTAATAATCTTAATTGGTACTTGTCCTTTTCCACTAAATCCAGTAGAAATAAAAGTATCAAGATTAGTTGTTAAAGAAGATAAATCAATGGTTAAATCTGTTATACGATCACTATTACCTCCAACATTATTAAACATATCTACGAGATTAGTAGACTTAGTTAATTTTGGTAATTTAATATAAGAAAAATTATCAACACCATGAAACATATAAGGTAAAACAGGATTTGAATTAAATTCAAAATCTAATAATACTCCAAATTTATTTCTTATACCACCTAAAATTGCTTCAACACCAGCATATTCAAACATGGCGGTACAGTTAGCTACACGCTTTATATTCATCGCGCTAAAGAAATTGTCTGGAAGTCCCCTTAAAGAAGAACAGTTAAAAAACATTTTTTCCATAGAACTCGGCATAGCATCCAAGGAATCTTTATCAAAGAAATTTTCAAAATTTCCTATATGATCAATATTTGTATCATCACTAGTATCAGGAGTTTCCATTCCATAATATGTATATGTTCCATCATAATACTTGTTATTATCCCAGTCTCCTTTAACATAGTCAAAGTCAACAAATCTAAGTGACCAATTATATGCAAACATTGAAAGCATAGAAACTCTCGTTTTAAAATTAGCATTTCTCATATAAACATTTTTCAAAGTATTTTTACCACTCGAACCACCAGCAGCAAACATATTTACACATGAAACAGTACCTTCGGTTACTTCACTATTAATATTATCTAAATAAATAACCTGATAACGTGTAGCCAAAAACATATTAGTAAACTTTTCACACTTGGATAAAGATCCTTCTTTAATATAGTTAAATACAGCCTTGGAAGAAGGTCCTGCTGCACTAAACATAGAAGTACAATCAACTACATTTGGTAAATAAAAACCACCCTCAATAGTATCCAAATAATTATAATAAAACATATAATTAGCATGAATTAATACCGATTCTCTTGTATCATTATTAATTAATTTCTTTATACTACAATTATAAAACATATAAGAGCCATTGTATGGACCACCATATCCTTCTGTTCCAAACGTATCATCGCCAAATGAAAACGCTGTTAAACCTGCTCCAAAAAACATATGGTCAGCATTATAATTATTTACAATCGTCCAATTACTAATATTCAAACTTGAATTAATTTTTTCATAGTAAAATGCATAAGAAAGATTTTCCAAATTAGGAGTGTATAAATTTACAAATTGCATTCCACCACCAGAATATACATGTGTTTCAGAATTATATGTTCCTAAGGCACTCATAACCGAAACATTGGATGAGCTTACATGAAAACAAATTCTTTCAATAGTATTTAAAGCTGGGAAACTACAATTAATAAGTTTGAATGTTGTCAAACTATTACAGTTATCAAGCATATGCGCCATAGAATTCAAATTATTCATAGAAACACTACGAGAAATATCTCCAATTACAACAGTTTGTATATTTGAATCACTAAGCAAACGTAAGAATGATGTAACATTATCACACCACAAATCCTTATAATAAATAAACTCAGTTAATCCACTATTAGAAAACATTTCAAAAGCATCCACTAAGCTACTTAAATTAAATGCATCACCAGATGATTGTCTAAATGGAGATACAGTAATACGTTTACATCCCTTAAACATAGCAGACATTTTTCTTACACCATCGAAATTTAAATTTAAAAATCCGTTTATACCGTCATTAGTAAGTTTTTCACAATTTTTAAATAAATTCTTCATATCTTCAATTCCATTGGAACTAAAATTTTTAAAATTAATGGATTCTAACCTTATACAATCAGCAAACATGTTAGCCATGCTCTTACCAGCAACAGTAACGCCACCAGATTGACCAATCATTATATCGTATGTATCTGTATTATCGTCAAATTCGTAATATAGAATAGATGTCTTATTTTGAGCAAGAGATACATCTATACCATATCCACCAAACCCATTAGAGTCTAGCGAATTACTAAACGTAATTTTTCTAACATTATCTGGCACAATACCTGCCTTATTAACATTACTTAATGTCAAGAAATCTTTGTTAATTCCCATTGAAGTAGAAACAGACTTCTTAGTTGCAGTACAAGTGTAATTATATGTCTTATCTGTTTCACTTTTTGTTCTTCCAGGAAGATTTGATGAATATGTTTTATTACAATTTTCATCCTTAGAAGAAGTACATACACAATCAACTCCTTCGTCATCACAAACAAAGTCTATTCTTTGCTTTGCTTTAGAAGGATCAGTCTCATCTGGGTAATATAATCTAAATGAGAAAGATAAATCTATATCATAGTGATAATTATTACTATCAACAATAGGAATAACTATATTAGCCGAATTAACTTTTTGTCTACTATACTTTTCAGTAGGATCATATTCTGCTGAATAATTAAGAGAAACATATCTAGTTTTACCTGTAACTCTATCAACAAAACTACCAAGTGTTACATCATTATTAAGTTTTTGAACAACACTATATGACTCAATCCAAGAACTACCATCACTTGGTGAATTTCCCATAACACAGTTATCATAATAACCTCTTGCATATTTAACTACCCAAGTAGCATTATCATAAGCATTTTCATTTTGTTTATAAACCATGATGTAACCCAAATCATTAATATCATATGATTTATTAAACTCTAACCTAGCACAAGCATATGGTTCGCTTTCATCAATCTGATTACTAAACATATTAAAATCTTCATATGTACATGCTGAAACAGCACTTACTCCTATTTCAATCATATCTTGCTCAATTGCTTTAGTAATTACTGCTTGAGAAATCAAAAGATTTGATTTCTTCTTAGCAGCACTATTAGCATTTTGAACTTGTAATAGAAGAACAAATAATAAGCTCATTACAAATGAAATAATTATTACACTTACTAATACTTCAATAATAGTCATACCAGACTGATTATAATTTCTTTTCATATTATTTGTCCTTTCTATTTACCATATAAAATAAATGGATTTTTAACAGTTCCTGCTCCACCTGAAATTGGAGCATCCATCTTAATAGATATAACAGGTCTTAACCCGTATGAACTAGATGCACCCCAATAATCCATACCATCATTTGAAGAATAATTACCAACAGTAATATGCCAAGCAGTCGTAGACAAATATCTAGGATTCATTACATAAAATGCTAGCTTAGTATCAGATATGTAATTATTAGTAGAAGCTCCTAAAGCTAAATACTCTTCAGCAGTTAAAAGAGCAACTGGATATTTAAGTAAATGATTACCTGTATTATCACTATCCTTATAACTATAAGCATATTGAGTATCACATGCAGTAAATTGACTATATTTAGAAGCACTACTTCCACCATAATAATACTTATCATGTTCAGTGCTTGAATAGGTTTTATTATCAGAAACATAAGTTACAAAAGTTGAATTATTAAAACGGTTATACCATGTTGATTCAGAACCATTAAACGAATAAGCTATTGGAGTAAAATCGTTACAAAAGACAGCTTTATCATCTAAAATTTCATTATACTTTTTAAAATATTTCTCAAACCATTTATCAATAGTTGCTTTTGCATTTGAATCAGTTGTTCTTTGTTCAACCGAACCAAATGTGTAGTTAAATAAATTAGGAGGAATAGATTCAGGAGAATCACTATTACTATAAGAAATTCTATAATACTTAACATTATCACCGCTACCAACCATTGCATAAATAAATGTATAACCATTATCACAATAAAGATTAGTAACACCTGCATCATCTGCAACCAATTTACCAGTACAATAATATCTATGTGAAAACGAATTCTTAAAAGTTTGAGTATCTTTCATCGTATAAATAACACTTGTTTCAGCAGGTAAATAATATTGTCCTTTTGCACTATCATATCTTATTTCTGATGAAAATTGGCTCTTATAATCTTTCCAATGATTTGGATCAAAAGGTTGTTTAAATAAATCATAAGCATACTTAATAATTAGTTTACCATTTGAAGTGGTTGTTGCAAGAGGAGATACTCCAGCAAAATATGCAATTTGATTACCACATATAGTCTGTGATGAATCCATACAAAAATATTTATATTTTTCATTATGAACCTTATTAATCAAATCTTTATAATTATTTGATAAGTAATCATCAAAAAGAATTCTTTCAGCTGTATCATCCAAAGAAAATACCCCATCAACATTTTTATATCCCTTAGCCAAATATATATAAGTACCTAGTTTTACAGGAGCAGTTGAAGAATCACTCATTACGTCAACATAAGCTTCGTAAATATGAAAACTTCTTAAAAGTTCCCAGAAAGTTTGTTGTGACTCTATTTTTTTACTATTTCTATAATATGTATATCCAGCAGTGGCAATACCTGTAGCTCTAGAAAAAGAATAAGAACTATTATTAATAGACATATTAGAAGAAGTACAGCCTGTGGCAGAATCATATAAACCAGCATATATAGCTTTAAATCCTGTTGAAGATCCAAAATTACTCATTAATTGGAAGCATGGTTGACCAACAAGCTTTGGTTCACCATTAACTTTGCTTTCTGTATAAACATAATAGTTTCCTAATGGTTTATTATTATTTTTTCCATCATAATAATAAGTTGTTACACCATCAACAACAGTTTCTTTTAAATTATCAACAATTCCATTATTACACTTCATTAATCCATCAAGAGTATTATCACCACACCAAACAGCATAAAGTGTTCTATTATTATCTGTTGCTTTTACACTTGTATTAGCATAATAACATAGAACTTCAGTTGCAGTACCATTATTTGTACTCTCAACGCAAGTATTTAATTCATCAGCTGTAAGACCTGACTTAGTTGACCAACCAATAATTGTTTTACCACCAAATTCCTCTAAATCAGAGAATAATCCTGTACCAACAGTAAATGATTCTCCATTAAAAATATCTCCACCAGAAAATGCTTCTCCTCTTTCTCCTTCTTTAGGATAGAAGAATATCGGATAAGATCCTTCCTTTTTACTTACATCTGTCATAGATACAGATGAGTGAGAGGCTTCTTTACTTATAAGTAACTCTAAATCAGTAGTATCAAACCCAGCTGGATAAACAAATGGTTTTTCATATTTAATAATAAGCTTGTCATTATTTTCATTACTATCTAGTGTATTTACATAATTAATAGATGATGCATCAAAAGCAGCATTTAAAGCTTCTTTAGCCATATCTTGGCTCTTTTGTAATCTATTAGTATTTATATAATACATTTTTTCAATTCCATATGTAGCAATCGCATTAAACAATGGATCATTCTTGATAATTTTTGCTTTTTCTTTTAAAGAAGGATTAGCATTTAATTCTTCTTCTGTATATGATGCAATAGTTTTATATTCATCATATGAGCAAACTATAAAACTTGCTATCTTATCGCTTGAATCATAATTACTTATATAATTGGAATAAGAAAGTTTATTACCTGCATAATCGTATGCCTTACATATTGGGTTTAATCCCGTATCATTCGTAGAATATGTACTTGCATAATATCTAAATGATTCTTTAAAACGAGATGTTGCAGCTGTAGCATAAGTTGCATCAATTAAACTTTTAACATAATAAGTTTTATATATTGTTTCTATTGAATCGTGATTATTTCTTTCTTTTGATTTATTAACTAAATATGCAAAAGAAGAATAAAGTGACATCAAAGTAACTGTTAATAATAAAACTACAATTAATGTTTCGATTAAAACAAATCCATTTTTCTTTCTCATATCTATGCCCCCGTTGTAAATAAATATGGTAATGTAGCTGTTCCATTTCCAGAGTCCGCTCTACCATTTCTAACAAGATTGCCTTTATTAACAGTTAATACCACTACAAATCTAGGAGGATACTCACCATTACTGCTTCTACAAATATAATTACTACTATCTTGGCAATCTCCTAGAATATCACTTGTTACATAATAGCAATAATCAACAAAGTTTTGTCCAATTATACCTGAATATAAATGTCCATAACTTAAGTCATTACCACTATTATTGCTGAAGTCCATAATGCCACCATTAGAAGAAGCACCAGTTGAATGGCATACTCTATTTACTTCATCTGGATTAGTACCACTATTAGTATCAGTTGGTCCAAGGAATTCTAAATATTCTCTTTTATAAACCGTAAATCCACGTCTTGTACTGTCAAAATAAGTACCAGTGTTCCAGAATACAAACTTATCTCCTTGATCCATAATTGCATCAACAATATTATCATTTAAACTTAATATTTCATTTAAGTCATCATCATTTAAATATCTAATATCTGTTATTCCACCATTAGCAGTATATGGGAATGCATATTTATACGCAGTTTTAGCAGTTTCATCCGCTTCTACTGAAGACCAATATTTTCTTGATGAATAATATATATGACTGTTTAAAACTCTTTCAATATTTTTTAAATTTGGACTGTATGTATTAGTATTTAAGTTAGTATTATCTGTAATAGGTGCATAAGCTCCACTATTATCAAGAGCAAGTGAATTAACTAAAGGTTGATATTTTTGAGCAGTTGAATCAGATACAAAATAGTATACTGAGTCTTCATACTTACCCTCATTTTTATCTATTAAATCTCCACCTTCTATTTTAAATAGAATCCATCTAGCATCTGGACTAATTGGAGAATCATATACTTTAACTCCTGATAAAGCATCTGCTCCTTCAGGATCAATTGTATCGAAAATTACATAATCTCCTAAAGCAAGATCTGTAACATAAGTATTATTATATTTTGATAAATCTTCTTTTGCTAAATCAGCAACTCTATCTATTAATAATTTATTTTGAATATAGTTAGCCATATAAGCTAAGAATAAAGTAAGGAAACAAAGTAAAAAAGCATACAAAACTGATGTAGCAATAAATCCGTTTTTATCCTTCATTCTATATCACACCTATTCTATACAATATTATAAATTAAGAAGTTTAATATAACAATACGATAGACAACAAAAAAAGCATAATTACTTATGCTTTTTAAATAAATCTTTATAAACATCTTCAAATGTTTCAACACATACTATTTCTACTTGTTCTTTAACATTTTCAGGTACTCTTATCAAGTCACTTCTATTATCTTCAGGAATAAAAACTTTTTTATAATTATTATTGTAGGCACCAATTATTTTTTCTTTGATTCCACCTACTTTTAATATATCTCCATGTAAATCTATTTCACCAGTAAATGCTACATCCGCGCTTATTTCTTTATCAAGTAAAAGTGAAAGTATTGCACTAGCAAGTGCCATTCCTCCAGATGTACCAGATTTTTTTATTGAATATACTAGTGAATTAATATGAATATTCTTAGACATAATTGTTTCTTGTTTAAGCCCAAATGTTTTAGCATTTCTAATTATATAATTAAGCGCAACTCTTGCAGACTCCTCAACTGAAGAAACAACATTACCAGTCATAATAAGTTTTCCGTTCCCTGGTAAATCAATTGCTTCAAAATTAATAATAACACCACCATAAGGAGTAACTCCTAAAGTAGATGCAATACCTGGATGAATCTTTTTAACCATTGAATAATTATATTTAATTGGTCCAAGTATTTCTCCTACTAAATCAACAGTTAAAGTTTTACCTTGTTTATCATTAACAAGCATATTTCTAACTATTTTCTTTAATGTTCTATCTAAATTACGTACTCCTGATTCTTTAGTATAACCATCAATTACAAGTCTTAATGCATCATCAGTAAGTTTTATTTTCTTCATATTATATTCTTCAAATATATTAGGAAGTAAATACTTCTTTGCTATATCAATTTTTTCCTCTTCTGTATAAGAAGATACTTCAATAACTTCAAGTCTATCTCTTAACATAGGAGGAATATCTTTAATATCATTAGCTGTTAATATAAACATTACTTTTGATAAATCAAAAGGTTCTTCAATATAAAAGTCTACAAAGCTAGTATTTTGTTTTGGATCTAATATATCTAGTAATACAGCTGCAGGGTCTCCTTGATAGTCTTTAACCATCTTATCAACTTCATCAATTAAGATAACAGGGTTAGAGTATCCACATTTCTTAATACCTTGCATAATTACACCAGGACTTGATCCAAGATAAGTTCGTTTGTGTCCTGTTAACTCAGTTGAGTCATTAAGTCCACCTACGCTTATCTTTAAGAACTCTCTATTTAAAGCATTTGCAATAGATGCACCAAGTGTTGTTTTACCAGTTCCAGGAGGACCAACTAAACAAATAATTGGAGAACTAAGTTTACTACTTTGTTTCTTAATTGCAATAAACTCTATAATTCTTTGCTTTACTTCTTCTAGTCCATAGTGACTAGCATCTAATGCTTTTCTAATTCTTTTTAAATCAGTTTCATCTTTAGAAAAACTATTCCAAGGTAGACTTATTACAGTATCAAGGTAGTTTCTAATAACGGATGAATCTGGATTAGTTTCACTTGTAAACGAATACTTCTTAACTTCATTTAAAAGTTTAACTCTACTCTTTTCACTTATTTCAAGATTATTAATCTTTTCTTCATATAATAAAACTTCTTCATTCTTATCTAATGAAACACCTATTTCTTTAGAAAGTTTAGAAATCTTTTGTTTAATAATATAATCTCTTTGTTCTTTTTCAAATGAATCTCTTAAATCATCATCAATCTTATTTAAAAGTTCAGTTGCTCTTAGTTCATTATAAACATCTTTAATTAAATCTTCCGCTCTTTGATTATAATCAAACTCTTCCATGTATTTTTTCTTTTTTTCTAAATCTAAATCACATAAATTAGTAACTAAGTCAGTTATATAATCTAGATCATTACTATTATCAATTAAAGATTCAATTGAGTTACTTGCTCCTGGAGTTTCTTCCATATATTTATGAGCAAATTCTTTTATTTTTTTAGTATTAGCTTCTTCTTCAACAGTTGGAGGATAACTAATATAAATTCTTTTTACATTAGCAAATAAATTATCATCTTCATAAAAATATTCTTTTGCTTTAACTCTATTAAGTCCTGATAAAATAACTCTTAAATTACCATTTGATAAAAGCATTTTTCTTGTAATCTTAGCAATAACACCAACTTCTGATAATTTTGAAACATCTCTTTTACCTTGAGATTCTCCACTAAAAATAACAAGAATTTTTTTGTTGTATTCTTCACATGCTTTATCTACTACTTCCTTAGAAGTATCCATAGTTAAATCAAGTTTAAGATCTTGATAAGGAAGCAAAACATGTTTACTTAAAATAAGAACCGGTAACTTTTCAGTCATTACATCTTCCTCCTTCAATTGAGGTTTATTATATGTACAACTTTAGATTTTGTAAAGAAAAAAATACACAATCGTGTATTTTTATTTTTCTTCTTTTTTACTAATCAATTTTAAAACTTCTTTTGCATCATCAAAAATAGTTTTTAATGATTCTTTTTTATTAAGTTTATTAATAATGTTTGCAAGCCTCTTTGAACAATCTACATCCACATACCAGTTCTTTTCTTTAATATCATTTGATACATAAGAAAGATTAGTTGAATATAGTTTATCAAATATTCCTTCATCATATGCTTTAATAAACTTATCAGGTCCTTCAGTTAAAAGAGCAAATGTAGAAACCAAATATACTTTATTTGCACCCTTTTCTTTTAAGTAAGATGCTGTTTCTATCATTGATGAACCACTGGCAATCATATCATCTACTACTAAGCAGTTCATACCCTTTACATCTCTTCCTAAATAAACATGCTCTACAATTGGATTTTTACCATTTACTACTTTTGATAAATCACGTCTTTTATAAAATACTCCAACGTCTGTTCCAAGTATATCAGCATAGTATCTTGCTCTCTCCATTGCTCCCATGTCAGGACTAATTACAAGTAAATTATCTATTTCTTCAGTATTTACAATAGACTCTAATATATCATGAGCAACATAGAAATTTTCAAAAGGTAAATTAGGAATGGAATTAGATACATTAGGATCATGTGCATCAAATGTAATAATATGATTTACTCCTAATCTTTCTAACTCTTGAAGAGCAATTGCACAGTCAAGAGACTCTTTACCTTTTCTCTTATGTTGTCTTGCTTCATATAAAAGAGGCATTACTAAAGTTATTTTAGATGCATATCCACTTATAGCAGATATAACTCTTTTAATATCTTGAAAGTGTTCATCAGGTGCCATATGATGAGTAAATCCATGCATTTCATAAGTAATATCATAGTTACCTACATCACTTAGAATATATATTTCTTTATCTCTTACAGTACCATTTATTTTAATTTTTCCTTCACCATTATTAAAACGATCTCTAGTAATAGGAATAATAAAACTCTTATCAGTTTTATGCATCTTCATTAAATGCTTATCTACTTTTTCACCAAATTCTTGAATATTATCAAGAACTATTAATTTTAAGTTTTCCATATATTACCTACTTATTGTTTTTATATTCAAATAATACAGATGGTCTATGTCCTTCACCCGTTTTCATTTTATTAGTTTTACTTACCTTATCTTTAATAATTCTTCTAAAAGCTGGATCAAGTAATTTTTTACCTAGTATTACTTCATATACTTTTTGAAGTTCTCCTAAAGTAAAATACTTAGGCATCATATTAAATACAATATCAGTGTATTCTAACTTATTTTTTAAACGTTCTAGACCAGAAAGAATTACAAGTGGGTGGTCAAATGCTATAGATTTATTATCAACAACTTTAAACGAATATCTATCAGTTGTCTCTTCTTTTAATACTTTCTTTATACTAAATTTTAAAGTATCAGATCCATTATCTAAGACAATAGTAACTATATTATCCTTTTCTTCAAAAAGAGTAATATCAAACCAAGAAGCATTTTTATTTAAAACCTCAGTTAACATATTCTTATCTATTAAAGACATATATGATGTAGAAATAATACGCATTCTTGGATCTCTTTTTGGATTACCAAATGTATATAATTGTTCTAAATAAATATTATCTAAATTGGTTTCTCTTTTTAAAATTCTTTTAGGTGCTTCATCTAAATCTTCATCATATCCAACAAATCCTCCAGGTAAACACCACATATCTTTAAATGGATAATTATCTCTCTTAACTAGTAATACACTCATACTCTTATCATCAGTTTTACGATAATTATTTGAATCATTACTTGATACACTTAAAACTAAAATATCAGTTGTTAAAGATACTTTTTTAAATTCATCAGGATTATAATCTTTTAAGAATTCTTCTTCACTTTTATATTCTTTCATAACTACACCTCTATTCTAATTATAACATACTAGTCCTAATTTAATATTGATAATAATTCTTCCTCGATTCTTTTAATAATAAGTTCTTTATTATCTTTTCTATCTTCATATTTAGTATGCATTTTTATTTCATGATATTGCTTATTCTTTTTCTCATAAATACTTACATAAATAGTATTATCATCACCATATGGATTAGCTGGATCCACTACACCCATTTTTCCAGTTACTCCAACTCCAATATCAGAGTGAGCAAAATCACTTATGCTCTTACTCATTTCTCTTGCTACTTCAATAGAGTAAACACTATATTTATCAATAGTCTCACTACTAACACCCATTTTAATTTTATATTCATTAGAATAAGTTACAGCACTAAATAAAAGTACTTCACTTGCACCTGGAATATTAGTAATTGCATTTGCAACACCTCCACCTGTACAAGATTCCATAGTAGCTATATATAATCCTTTTTCTTTTAATTTTTTTACAACATCTTTCATTTTAGTCTTCCTTTTCATATAAATTATTATTTTTAATATATTCTAATACTCTTTTATCTAAATATTCATTATCTAAATTATTACGAATTTCTGTAGATGATACATCTATAAAATCAAAGTCATTAATAACTATAAAATTAGGAGTATTATATTTAGTTATATATGAATCAATATCAATACTATTTCTATTCATTACTATTATTTTATATTTTAATAATTCTTCATAGTTTTTCCATTTATCAAAGTTAATTATATTATCTGCACCAATTATTAAATATAACTCATCAGTATATTCTTTTGATAACTCTCTCATTAGTTCATAAGTATATAGAATACTATTATGTTTTCTATCAATTTCTATTGTTTCGTTTTCAAAAATACTTAACATATCAATTCTTTTTTCAACATCTACTAAACTTGTTTTATCCCAGTAACCTGATGTAGGTACTATTAGTGCTTTATCTATATAATTATTATCTAATAAATAGTTTACTAGTTTTATATGTCCTTTATGAACTGGATTAAAAGAACCAATATAAACTCCTAATTTCATGTTAATCACCTATTCTTCTGCTTTTACCTCACCATATTCAAATGAAGGCATAAGTTCTAATTTAAACTTATTAATCTTATGTTTTCTATCAATTATATTTTTAATATTTTCATCTTCACATACACCAGTTCTTAAATAGTTATCTAAAGTAGCATATGTAAATCCTAAATTATCTTCATCAGTTTTACCGCATAAACCATCACTTGGAGTTTTATAAACTAATTTTCTTGGAAGACCTAGTTCTATACCAAGTTGTTTAACTTCATCAACTGTTAATTTTGCAAGAGGAGATACATCTCCTGCTGAATCACCATATCTAGTTGAATAACCTACCCAATCTTCTGATAAATTACATGTATTAATTACTCTTCCATTTACTGTTTGACTTACAGCATATAAAGTAGTCATTCTAATTCTTGGAGGTAAATTAATAATTGTTTGATCAGTTAAAGCATCCTTACCAATTGTTTTTAATGCTTCAATTACATTTTTCTTTTCTGCTTCTACTGCATCTTTAATATTAACAGTAATATTTTTAATATCTAAAAATTCTACTACTTTTTTAGAGTCTCCAATGTCAGCTTGTACTCCATTTGGCATTAATACTCCAACTACTCTTTCTTTACCTAATGCTTCTACTAGAAGAGCTGCTGTAACAGTTGAGTCTTTTCCACCTGAAATACCAATTACAGCATTACATCCATCTCCATTTTCTTTAAACCAATCTTGAATCCATTTAACTAAATCCTCTTTTACTTTTTTAACATCAAAATTATACATTTTTCTTATTCCTTTCTTTATTTAACTTCATCCAATTTCTTAAACCAATTATAGCCATGATTAAATAAATTGTTTTCTTTGTTAAATATACTGTATCAAAATGAACTATATACATGATAACGGCAATTACATCTGTAATAATCCACCAGATATATTGTTCAGCATATCTATATAATTCTAATATAGTTGCAACAATACCAATGGCTACTGTAAGAGCATCTAAGAATGCTACTGTTCCACCTACATATAAAAGTATTTTATAAGTTACAAGTGTAGTTATAGCAACTACTCCAACACTTATTAATCTTTGTTTTAAAGTTAACTTTTTAGCCATTGTTTTTTCTGGTAATCCTTTATCTCTATGTCTTGCCCAGTTAATCCATGATGCAACATTCATAGGTAAGTAAAATAATACTTCTAAGCAGAATGTCCCATATATCTTATAATACAATAAATATATAGCATATACCACTGTATTTATAAGTCCAAATATAAAATTAGATACGTTTGCTTTAGCACAGAAGAAGATACAAATAATACCACATACCGCACTAATAAAATTTACTATTGTTAACCATAATGGATTAGTAGTACTTGCTGGATTAGTTATTGCTTTATATACAGCAAGTCCTGCTATAAATACCATTATTACTATCATTATAATTTCATACCACTTTAATTCTTTAAAACTATTTTTTAAATTCTTTATACTGTCTATTCTTTTATTAAATCTTAATTTTAGACCATCCATTCTTCTCTTTCCTCTTTTCTTTTCATATTTCTTATCATTGTTCCACTTATTGGATAATGTTTTCTTTTAACATCCACAAGTCTATGTATTGCTTCAGGATATGCTCTTGAAAAGTATTCTCCATAGTTCTCTTCACTGGAATATACTGCATCTAACTTAGGTCCTACTACATTTCTTACTAATGGTGTTTCTGCATCCCAGTCTTCACTTCCGTCACTTAATTTACAATCAGTTACATCTATAAAAACAGGTATAGCATTTGGATAATTACTTGCTAGTTCAATTACTTTCTTTTTTCTTTCCTCAACAGATAAATATTTTGAATGATTATGCTTTAATATTTCTATTTCATCTTTACCACCATAGAATAATATTACATATACTTTTTCACATTCACTTGCTGCTGTTTCAACACAGTATCTATGCCCTTTATGAAAAGGCATAAACTTACCTCCATAAAAGCCTATTTTATATTTCATTTTCTTTTATGCTCTTTAGCTCTAACTAGTGCTAGCTTACAGTTAGAGCTATTAATATATCCTTCACTCTCTAATTCTTCTGCTTCTTCTAATGTGAATTCCATGTATTTAATATATTCTCCTGGATCTAAATCTTGTTCATATTCTTTTTTACAATTATGAGCAATAAAGATATGATTATATGCACTTGAACATCCTTCATCTTGATAAAAAGCATCTACTTCAACAATACTTTCAGGAACAAGTCCAGTTTCTTCTTTTAGTTCTCTTAAAGCTGCATCTTTAGGATCTTCATCTTTTTCTATGTAACCTGCAGGAAACCCTACACATACACCCTTTTTAGTAAATACTCTTGGTTCAATTACTAATAGTAAGTTATTACCCACATAAGGAACTATTATTACTGCAGAACCATCTTTTGATCCTTTTATTATTTGTTCTCTTTTTTGAACCATCCCATTATTAAGAGTATAGTTATAAGCTTTTATTTTAACGAAAGATGGTTCAACTTCTTCTCTTTTAACAGGTTTATACTCTTCTATTATTTTATCTATTAATTCTTTCTTTTTATTATCCATTTATTTTTCTCCTTTCTTTATTTTTTTCTATACTTTCAAATCTATTTGTTTCATAACTAAACTTAACATTCATTTGAGTTATGTCTTTTACATATTCTTCAAATTCATTTATAAATTCTTCTGGTATATTATTACCATAGAAGTTTCTTAATAATTGAAGTGAATGTTCAGCAAAGATAAAAGGTCCAAAATAATCATTTTCATTAACTTCAACATTTAAGAATCTATTACTAAACTCTTTATTTAATTCTTCTCTATTCCACAATTCGTAGTAATGAGATTCATTCATTACATATTCATATATTGCTGTTTTAAATGCTTCTTCTTCAGACTTACCATATAGATATACATCAACAATATCTCTGTCATAGTTTCCTTTAGAAATATAACCTATACCTTCTAGATAGAATATTCCTAGATAAGCATCTCTATCGATATAATCATATATTTCAGTTGATTCAAGTAATGGTATTGGTCCAATGCTATGTTCTACTACTTGAATAAAGTTTAGTAATCTATTTCTTATAGCAAATGTTTTTAATAGTTCATTATCTGTATAAGTATCTTTCTTATAAAGATTAGTTCTATTATTAGTTGATGAACAATAATTATATGTGTCTATTATCTTTGCTCTCATATATATTCACTCCTATTTAACTCTTTTTCTTGTTTTTTGAATTAAATCATTTTTGAAATTAACATATTCTTCTGTGCCATCTACATAGTATTCA
>OCVV011343703.1_pt1 | contig 15676 bp, 17 predicted proteins | sample 1539721 | NCBI WGS metagenome assembly OCVV01 (sample SAMN02144230, study PRJEB22623) | gut metagenome | biome: sheep rumen | host: Ovis aries | place: New Zealand
TTTTGTCTTGCAACTTCTAAGGCTTCTTCACTTATATCAACTAAATCCACAGAATTTGTGGATATTTTTTTTTCTAAAGATAGTCCTATTACTCCACTTCCACAACCTAAATCAATTATATCCACAGAATTGTGGAAAAATTTATTTATATAGGAAATTGTGTTTTCGACTAGTTCTTCAGTTTCGAATCTTGGAATTAGGACATTTTCATTTACCATAAAATTATTACCATAGAAGTTAACACTTCCAATTACATATTGTAATGGTTTACCTTCTTTTAACGCTTCGATTTCTTTTTTGTATAAATCCACTTTATCTTCAGGAACTATTTCATTTAAACAATTAAATAATTCTAGAACGTTTTTATTTATTAATTCTGCAAGTAGAATCTTTGCATAGTCTGAATGAACATGTTGTTTTCCATATACCAATAGTTCTTCAACAGACATCTTATTCTACTTCTCCTTGAAGTTTTCTCTTTTGATCTTCTTGAATTAAAGCATCTATAACATCATCTAGTGCTCCATCCATGATTCTATCTAGATTATTTGTAGTAAAACCAATTCTATGATCTGTAACACGGTTTTGAGGATAGTTATAAGTTCTAATTTTTTCTGCTCTATCTCCTGTACCAATCTTACTACGTCTTTCATTTCCTTCTTTTTCAAGTCTTTCTTCTTCTTGTAATTCATATAATCTAGCTTTTAATACACGCATAGCTTGTTCTTTATTTTGAATTTGGCTACGTTCATTTTGACAAGTTACTACTAATCCTGTAGGTAAGTGAGTAATACGAACTGCTGAGTCTGTTGTATTAACACCTTGTCCACCGCATCCACTAGAACGATAAATATCAATTCTTAAGTCATTTGGATTAATTTCAATTTCTACATCGTCATCTGCTTCTGGAATAACTAATACAGTAGCAGTTGAAGTTTGAAGTCTACCATTTGATTCTGTTACTGGTACTCTTTGTACTCTATGAGAACCACTTTCATATTTTAATAATGAATAAGCACCTTTACCTTTAATAATAAGCTCTATTTGACTAAATCCTCCAGCAGTACCATCTACTGAGTTATAGACTTGATAAGTAAATCCATGTTTTTCTGCATATCTTGTATACATACGGAATAGATCTCCAGCAAAGATGTTTGCTTCGTCTCCACCGGCAGCTCCACGAATTTCCATTACAACGTTTTTACTATCGTTAGGATCCTTTGGAATTAGTAATATTTCTAACTCTCCATCTAACTTAGTCTTTTCTTCTTCTAGAGTTCTTAATTCTTCTCTAGCCATTTCTCCTAATTCAGGATCTTTAGTCATTTCTTTTGCTTCTTCAATATCATTTAATACTTTCTTATATCTTTTATAGCAATTAACAATATCTTCTAAATCTGACATTTCTTTAGAGTATTGTCTTGTTTTTTTGATATCTGATAAAACTTCTGGTTTTGCTAATTCTGATTGTAGAAATTCATATTTTTCTAATGTAGCTTCTAATCTTTCTATCATATTCTCTCTCCCTTTCGGTAATCAAACGTATTATATCATACTTTTAACAGAAAAAAAACTAGATTATTGTTCTAGTTCTAATTCATCTTCATCAAGGATTACTAAATCTTTTAGTTCTTCGTTAGTATCCTCATCGTAATCTTCTTCCTCTGTATCATCATAGTTGTCTTCATCATCATCATCGTCTGTATCAATATCTTCGTCTTCAGAAGATTCCTCTTCTTCATCTTCATCGTCATCATCTACATCTGTAACTTTAACGACTTTGTCTGAAGTATGTCTTTCTCTTAAATCAACTGTTCCATCTTTTAAGATTATAAAATGCTTATCTGTAGATAAAGCTGTAAAATAATCAGCTATTTTCTTTTCAAATGTACTTTCAGGTAATTCTAATAGTTCAATGATCTTTTTGAAAAGATCAGCTGTTTTCATTGGTTTTTTACTTTCTTCTAGAATTAATTGTGTTATTTCCTTATTGGATAATAATTCTAGATCTTCCTTTTTCATCTTTTTTAGACTCATAAAAGCCCTCCTTATATTGTAACATTATATGTTGAATGCACAAATTTGTTATTGTAAAAAATTTACATATAAACTTATAACATAGAATACATGTAATTACAATACATTTTTATTACATTTTATCTGGTACTTCTATTCCTAGAATATCAATTAATAAACTATTTACTTCATATACAAGTTTTGTAAGGGCTAACCATGAGAACTGCTTGTCTTGATTTTCCTCTAGTAAAACCTTATTTTCTGCATAGAATTTATTGTATTGTGAAGTTAGTCTGTATAAATAATCAGTAATCTCATTCATTGATTTTGTTTCTAAAGTTTTGCTTAAAACTACTGGTAAATTTAGAATAGTTAAAGCAATTTCTTTTTCATCATCACTGAATAGATTATGGATTTTATCAAATTTTATACCTTCTGCCTTGTTTAATAATGATTTCATACGAATTGTTGAGTATAGAATATAAGATCCTGTCTTACCTTCTAAGTCTGCAAATTTTTCTATTTCAAAGATATAATCTGTTCCTCTATATGGAATTAAATCTGAGTATTTTAAACAAGCTATTGCTACTTTATGTGCAATATTTTGTTTTTCTTCTTCTGTTAAGTTTTCTAATTTTATTCTTTTTATGGTTTCTTCATTTACTAGGTCAATTAGACTTTTAAGAGTCATTACTCCACCATCTCTTGTTTTGAATGGTTTTCCATCTTGACCGTTCATTGTACCAAAACCGATGAATTCTAATTTAACATCTGGTCTTACTAATTCTGCTTTTCTTGCAGCACGGAATACTTGTTCTACATGTAATTCTTGTCTTCCATCAATACAATACCATATTTCATCTGGATCAAATTCATGTTTTCTTTGTAAAATTGTTGCTAAATCTGTTGTTTCATAAGAAATTGAACCATTTGATTTAACAAATAATAATGGTGGCATTGGAGCTTTATCTGTTTCTTCAGCAACATCAACTATTTTTGCTCCTTCACTTTCAATTAGTAAGTTCTTATCTTCATAAATCTTAGTTAATTCATCAACATATGGAATTGCATCGCTTTCACCATACCATAAGTCATAGTGAACATTTAGGCTATCATATACCTTTTTAATCTCTGCTTTAGATATATCAATAATTTTCTTCCACAATTCGTAATAACCTTTTTCTTTGTTTTGAATCTTAGCAGTTATTTCTCTTGCTTCTTCTAGGTATTCTTCATCTTCCTTAGATTTTGATGATGCTAGTGGATAAATTCTTTCTAAATCATCGTTTGTAATAGGTAATTCTACATCATCATAACTACCTTCATAATTTTCGTCAAAGAATGGTAAATCTGGATACATTTTCTTAATTTCTAGTTCTACTAGTCCTAGTGGTCTACCATAGTCTCCAAGATGCGTATCGCCCCATACTTTATAACCCATAACACGTGCTAAATTCTTTAGAGCTTCACCTAAGTTAGCACTTCTTAAGTGTCCTACATGTAGAGCCTTGGCAACATTTGCTCCACCAAAGTCTATTACTACTTTCTTTGGTTCTGGTTTATCAATACTATCTACTACATGTCCACTAATACTATTTAATTGTTCTACTAAATAATCATTAGTTAATGTAATATTAATAAATCCAGGCCCTGCAATATTAATATTTGTAAATTTATTATCTTTTTCTAACTCTTTTACGATATCTTCTGCGATTGCTCTAGGATTTTTTCCGTATTGCTTTGCTAGTTGAAAAGCTTCATTTATTTGGAAATCTCCTAAATCTTTTCTGTTTGAAGGGAGTAGATTTATATTATCTACTTCATATCCTGCTTTTTTAAAGACTTCTTTTAATTCTTTATTTATTTCTTTAATTATACTCATTTATTTCACCTCTATTTGGTAAGTAACCCAATGATCTTCTGTAGTGAATTCAATTGTTATATCTAAATCATTTGTTTCGATTTTTTTTGTATTAATATTAGTTATAACTTCATTTGGTAGGGTTCTTACTTTAATAGTACCTTTAGTACTGTTTCCTTCCTCAAATTTATATTTAATTTCATAGTCTTTATTTGACCGTGATAATTCTAGTTCATCGTAAGAAAACCGTACGATAGTATTTAGTTCATCTTTTTCTACATAAGAGATTATATGTTTTCTAGCATCATAAAGAGCATCAATTTCATATTTGATGTTTTCATTTGGAGTAATAGTTGTTACTTTAATATGCTTTTTCATACTTTTTCACCTCTTTTGTATAAAACTTAGTAAAGATTATAGCACAATTTCTTTTAAATTCATACATATTTTTCATGGGAGTACGCACAATAACTATGAGGTTGGTACTATGAAAAAAAGAAAGTCTTTACTACGTCGTTTAATTAAATTATTTATTATCGTTACAATATTTGCTGTAGGAGGTGTTTTTATTTATATTAAAACTGCTCCTAAACTAATGATAAATAATGCAAATAATATATTGTTATACGATAGTAATAATAACGTTTTTTTTGAAGGTAGTCAATCTAAGAAATGGACTTCATTAAATGATATTTCTAAATATTTGATTGATTCTACTATATATACGGAAGATAAAAACTTTTATAAGCATTTTGGATTTGATTTTTTTCGTATAGCAAAAGCTTCTTATGTTAATATTACAAATCATTCTACTTCTCAAGGTGCATCTACTATTACACAACAGTATGCGAAAAACTTATTTTTAAGTTTTGATAAGACTTGGAAAAGAAAATGGGATGAAATATGGTATACATTACGAATAGAAGCTAATTATTCTAAAAATGAAATATTAGAAGGATACTTAAATACAATTAATTATGGTCATGGCCAATATGGTATTGCGAATGCTTCAAAATATTATTTTAATAAAGAACCTAAGGATTTAGATCTTGCTGAAGCTAGTATGTTAACTGGTATACCTAAGGCTCCTGCTGTATATTCCCCTTTAGTTAATTTAGATTTAGCTAAGAAAAGACAGAAAAGTATTCTTAACTTATTACTAAAAAATAAAGTTATTACTGAAGAAGAGATGGATAAGGCATATAATGAGGAACTTATTTTTCATTCTATAGAAGATGATATTGAGAGTGATTCTTATATGTATTATATGGATGCTGTTATGGATGAGTTAGAGACTATTCGTGGTATTCCTAAGAGTTATGAAGAGATTAAAGGTCTTAAAATATATACTAATTTAGATATAGATATGCAAAAGAAGCTTGAGAGTACTATAAAAGATACATTGCCAGAGTCTAAGATACAGACTTCTGTTGTTATGATGAATCCTAATACTGGTGGTATTATTGCTTTAATGGGTGGTAGAGATTATTTAGAATCATCATATAATCGTGCTACTAAATCTATGAGACAAGTTGGGTCTACTATGAAACCATATTTATATTATGCCGCTTTAGAAAATGGTTTTACTACTAGTTCAACATTTACTAGTGAGAAGACTACTTTTCCTGTTGGCAAAGGCGGATATTCTCCAGTTAACTATAATGACGTATATGGTAATAAGCCTATTTCTATGGCTACTGCAGTTGCCTATTCTGAGAATATATATGCTGTTAAGACTCATTTATTTTTAGGAAGTGATGCTTTAATTAATACGGCTAGAAGGGTCGGAATTACTGCTAAACTTGAGGATATTCCATCATTACCATTAGGAACTAATGAAATAAGTATTATTGAGATGGCTGCTGGATATTCAGCATTTGCTAATGAAGGATATAAAGTATCTCCTCATTTTATTGAAAAAATAGTTGATGGTAATGGAAGAGTACTTTATAAGAATAGTAATTCAAAAGAGATGGTTCTTAATTCTAATCTTACTTTTATTCTTAATAATATGCTTACTGCAACTTATGATCCTGATTACATTGATTATAATTACCCTACTGCAATTAGTTTATCTAATAAGTTAACTCATAAGTTTGCTTTAAAAAGTGGTACTACAAATAGTGATAATTGGAATATTGGATACAATAAAGATATCGTATGTGCTGTTTGGGTTGGATATGATGATAATCAATCATTAAAGAAAACTGAATATAAATATGCACAGAATATATGGTACGAATCTGTTGAATACTATGAGAAGGGACGAAATGATAATGATTCTTGGTATTCTATACCTAAAAATATATCTGTAGTATTAGTAGATCCTATTAGTGGTAATCCAGTAGATGAAAGTGCTGAGAAAAAGAAATTCATGTACTTTATAAAAGGAACAGAACCTAAAGAGACTAGGCCTACTTTTGATGAAATAATGGATAATAATTAGATAGATAATATACTTTTTTTCTTCCTTTTGATATAATTATTTTAGTGTTGGAGGGATGATATGATAGTAGAAATTATTATTGGTGTTGTAGCATTAATTATTGTTTTAATTATTATTACTAATATTAAGAGTAAAAATAAGTTTAACTTCGCTATTCTTAAGATTGACGAGGCTGAAAGTAACTTAGATGTCTTATTATTACGTAAGATGGATTTATTAGAAAGAACAGTTCCAATTGTTAAGAAAGAGTTAAAACTTGATGATTTCTTAACTGAATTATCTTTTATGGCTGAAGCTGATTTAAATCATTTTCAAATGAATGATATGCTTAGAAGTCAATATAATGAATTATTTAAGACTTTAGATGAGAATGATAAGTTATTTAAGAGCGAAGCATTAAATCGTATTCTTAGAGATTTAAATGAAAATGAAGAAGCTATTGTTGGTTCTATTAAATACTACAATGACAATGTTGTTATTTTTAATCATTTAGTTACATCTTTTCCTTCAAAAATAGTTGCATTCTTTAAACATTATAAGAAAAAAGAATTCTATAATAATGAAGATAAAGAAATGTATGAAATTATTAATCAATAGAGAGAGGTAACTTATGAATTTTATTGAAAATATTAAAAAAAGAGCAAAAAAAGAAAAAAAGACTATTGTTTTACCAGAAACAATGGATCGTAGAGTATTAGAAGCTGCAGTTAAAGTAATGGAAGAAGATATTGCTGATGTTATTTTAATTGGTAATAAAGAAGAGTTTTCTAAAGGAAATGAAGATTTAGATTTTTCTAAAGCAAAAGTAATTGATCCTAAAGGTGAGACTGAATTAACAAAAGAATTAATTGATACTTTAGTTGAACTACGTAAGGCTAAAGGAATGACTCCTGAAGAAGCTGAAAATTTATTATTAACAGATTATATGTACTATGCATGTATGTTAGTTAAGACTGGTCGTGCTGATGGTGTAGTATCTGGTGCATGTCACTCTACTGCTAATACATTAAGACCTGCATTACAAATAATTAAGACTAAACCTGATACATTATTAGTATCTGCTTTCTTCTTAATGGTAGTTCCTGATTGTGAATATGGTCATGATGGAACATTTATATTTGGTGATTCTGGACTAGAGCAAAATCCAGATCCTGAAAAGTTAGCTGCAATTGCTGCAAGTAGTGCTGAAAGCTTTAAGCAATTAGTTGAAGCAGAACCAATAGTAGCAATGCTATCACATTCTACTAAAGGTAGTGCAAAGCATGCAGATGTTGATAAAGTTGTTAGTGCTTATGAAATTGCTAAAGAAAAATATCCACAATATAAGATTGATGGAGAACTTCAATTAGATGCTGCTATCGTTCCTAGTGTTGCTAAATCTAAAGCTCCTGATAGTAAAGTTGCAGGACATGCTAATGTGTTGATATTCCCAGATTTAGATGCTGGTAACATTGGTTATAAATTAGTTCAAAGACTTGCAAAAGCTGAAGCTTATGGACCTATTACTCAAGGAATTGCTGCTCCAGTAAATGATTTATCTCGTGGTTGTAGCGTAGATGATATAGTTGGTGTTGTCGCAATTACTGCAGTTCAAGCTCAATTTAAGTAAAAATAAAATATCCACAGGAATTGTGGATATTTTTTTTGTTGTCCTCTATTTTTTCAACAGTTATTGTGGATTATTCTACTCTCCAATTAACTTCTTTTATTCCATTTTTCTTTAAAAATTCATTTGTTTTTGAGAATGGTTTACTTCCAAAGAAGCCATTATATGCTGAAAATGGTGATGGGTGTGCTGATTCTATTATTAAATGTTTTGGATTAGTAATTAAATTTTTCTTACTTCTTGCGAAAGCACCCCATAAGATGAATACAACTGGTTCTTCTTTTTTATTTATAACTTTTATAACGTTATCTGTAAATATTTCCCAACCTTTATCTTTATGGGATGCTGGGTTATGTTCTTCAACAGTTAATACTGCATTAAGTAGTAACACTCCCTCGTTTGCCCATGGTTTTAGTGAATTATGTTCTGGAAAAGGTATTCCTAAGTCACTTTCTAGTTCCTTAAAAATGTTTTTTAATGAAGGTGGTTTTAACACTTCATTACTAACTGAGAAAGATAATCCTTCAGCTTGTTTTGGTCCATGGTATGGATCTTGTCCAATTATTACAACTTTTAAGTTATCAAATGAGGTATATCTAAAAGCATTAAATATTTCACTTCTTTTTGGGTATACTGTCTTTGTTTTATATTCCTCTTTTAAAAACTCTAATAATTTTTTAAAATAGTCTTTTTCATATTCATCTTTTAATAGTTCATCCCAATTGTTTCCTATCATATGACCCTCCTATTTGTGATAACTTTCATTATTGTTTATTTTATAAGCACGATAGATTTGTTCTAGTAAATTTACGCGAAATAATTGATGTGGGAAAGTCATTTTAGAGAATGATAGTTTAAAATTAGACATATTCTTAATTTCTTGGCTTATTCCGTAACTTCCACCTATTATAAATGTTATATTACTTGATTCTAGATAAATATTATTAATCTTTTGAGCAAATTCTTCACTTGTAAGCTGTTTTCCTTCTATTTCTAGCGTTATTACATAATCTCTAGGTGAAATATACTTTTTTATCTTTTCACCCTCTAAATCCATGGCTTTTTGGGGTTCTACTAGACCTTCATCTTTTACTTCAATTATTTCAATATTTGTGTATTTACTAATTCTTTTTGTATATTCTTCTATAGCATCTTTTAAATATTTTTCTTTTATAGCTCCGACTGTGATTATTTTTATCATATTCTCACCTCAATTTATATTTTATCATTATATCATAAATAAAAAAACTCAAGGTTTCCCTTAAGTTTTATATTTCTATACATTCTGTAGGTTCGTATTGGTCTGCTACTACAACTTTTATTTGTTCATCAGGTACTTCTTCTCTTAATGTGTTTAGTGCTAACTCATGAGTGTTATTAGTTTCACTTAAGTGAGCTAATACTATTGTTTTTGTATTAGAACTAATAATCTTTTTTAGATATTTTGCAGTTGTCCTATTTGATAAGTGTCCTTTATCACTGATTACTCTTTCTTTTAAGAATCTTGGATATGGACCATCCATTAACATTACTTCGTCATGGTTACTTTCTAGAACATACATGTCTAGACCAACCATCTTTGCTAATATCTTTCTATTCAAATAACCTGTATCTGTTATATAACACATCTTTTTATTATTATCTTCAAAGATATAACCTACTGAAGATGGTGCATCATGTGATGTATGAACTAATTCAACTTTTAGAGAATTTATATTAAATTCATCATCAATAAATGTACATCTTGCATATGGAACATATTCTTTTATACTATCGTACATTTTTTCTGGGACATAAGCATTTATAGTTGAATGACTTATAAATGAAGCCAAGCCATTTGTGTGGTCTCTATGACAGTGTGTAATTAAGATGGCGTCAAATTGATCAAAAGAAAGGGAATTTTCTTCTAACTTCTTTTTCAAAGATAGATAGGAAATTCCCGCATCTATTATGATGTTTGCGTCATCACTTAAAAGGATTGCACAATTTCCTTTGGAACCACTTGATAACATCTGAAACTTCATATTAATAGAATATTAAAGCGTTAAGCGGTGTTCCTCCCATATATGGATATCCTGTCCATACTCCGAAGTGTAAGTGTACTCCGGTTGCGAAACCTGTTTGTCCCATTCCACCAATGACTTGTCCTCTTTGTACTCTGTCTCCGACATTTACATAACGACATCCGTTACATAAATGAGCATACATAGTATAGTATCCATTATCGTGTCTTACAGTAATGAATTGTCCATTATCATATTTATAACCAGATTGAACTACTTCTCCTGATTCAGCAGCGAAGATATTTGAGCCATATCCACATCCAGCAATATCTGTACCATCATGTAGTGCTCCCCAACGCCATCCGAATGGACTTGAAATAGTAGAACATGTTGCTGGCCAACCAAACATACCTTTTGATGGTAGTGGAACACCATATCCTCCACTATACCATCCACCACCCATTGGTTTAGTTCCTTTAACAACTATTTCTTCTACTGGTTCTTTTAATACTTCCTTAGAAACTCCAACGACTGAAAGTGTTTCACCATTAACCTTTTGAACTTTTTGAGTTACTCGATTCATCCCTTTAACTCCTTGTTGTCTGACTTCTGACCAGTTTGTATATTGGTTAGGATCTTCTTCAGTTTTTGTTGTATAGTTTTGTTCTTCATCTTTTACAACGTGATCTTCTTCAATAATACTTATTTGTGGTTTTAAAATACCTAATGTTACTTTTTGTCCTTTATATAACATGGCATTAGCACTTGTGATTGTAGGATTGGCAATTAAAAATTCTTCTGTTGAAATTCTATTATTGAAGGCTACATCTTCAATAGTATCGCCATCTTTTACTTCATAAGTTTGTTGTGGTTCTGTTGTACCAAATAGTAAGTATTTACTTAGATCAATCTTATCCATATAAATTGTTTTATTTACTGGAATATTAGTTTTCTTGATTGTTATCTTATTATCTATATATATTTTTTCAATAATAGTACCGGTATCTTCAATCTCTTTTTGAGTATTATTAGCAAAAGCATTATAATCCTCTTCTTTGATAAAGGCTTTAACAGTATTATCAATTGCTTTTGTAAATGTATCTTTTTTAATTACATATATAGTTTGATTATCTGTTTTTATAGTTTTTCCATTATTACTTTTCTTCTCTACACCTTTGATTGTTATTTGGTATCCTTCAATCGTAAATGGAGAAATATCCTTTATCTTATTATAGATTGTTTTAACACTTGATACTTTATTATAGTAAGTAATTTCTTTTACTATATCTAAGTCTGTTGGTGCATATACTTTTTTAACTTTGTATTTTGCTTTTATTTCAGCTTGTTTTTTATCGATATAATTTTCTAATTCTACTTTTGATTCAATTAATCCTAAAGATTTTCCTTTGAGGTATACCCTGTATACTGTCTTTGGATTTTGATTAATGGATGAAAAACCTGTTGTTATAACTGTGCATAGAATTAATAGAACCCCTAGTATCTTCTTTATCCTATTCACTTTGTCCCTCCGTACTCTTTTCTCTCTTCATATTTAAGAATGTAGATGTGTTCTTCTTAAATAATAAGTCTATCGTAGTGGTTGGTCCATTACGATGTTTTCCTATAATTAATTCACTGATACTATTGTTGTCTTCTGTTCTTGCTTCTTTATTATAGTAATCATCACGATATAAGAAGGCAACTATATCAGCATCTTGTTCTATTGATCCAGATTCACGTAAGTCACTCATTAATGGTCTTTTATCTTCTCTTCCTTCAACACTACGTGACAATTGTGATAAGGCAATTACTGGTACATTTAATTCCATTGCTAGTGTTTTTAAACTTCTAGAAATATCTGATACCTCTTGTTGTCTATTAGTTCCATAGTTCTTTCCACCTGAAATTAATTGTAAGTAGTCGATTACTACTAATGCTAATCCTTTTTCAGAACTTGCAAGTCTACGACATTTTGCTCTTATTTCTCCAATTGTAATACCTGGAGTATCATCAATTACTAGGTTTGTTCCTGATAATTGTGATGATGCTTCATTAATTCTTTTCCAATCTTGGTTTAGAAGATTACCTGTTCTTAATTTAAAACCTTCTAATTGTCCTAAACTTGATAATATACGCATTGCTAATTGTTCTGCACTCATTTCTAAGTTAAATACTGCTACTGACTTGCTTTGTGTCATAGCTACATGAGTTGCTAAATTTAGAGCAAATGCTGTTTTTCCCATAGCTGGACGAGCAGCTATAATTATAAATTCATTAGGATGTAATCCAGTAGTTAATCTATCTAAATCATACCATCCTGTAGATAATCCAGTTATTTCTCCTTTTGTTTCTGATAATCTTTCTAGATCAGCTTGTGTTTTTGCTAAAACATCTTTAATGCTACGAAACTCACTAGATTTTCTATTTTTTACAATGTTTAGAATCTTCTTTTCAGAATTATCTAATATTTCATTAACTGTTTCATCAGTACGATATCCTTCAGTAGCAATATCTTCTGCAGTTTCAATCAATCTTCTAAGTAATGCTGTTTCTTCTACGTTTTGAATGTAGTAATCTATATTACTTGCTGTTGGTACGAAGTTAACTATTTCTGTTAAGTATTCTACTCCTCCAACTTCATTTAATTGATTATGATTCTTTAAGTAACTTGTTACTGTTGTAAGATCTATAGGTGTTTTTTCTTCATTTAAAGCAATCATACTTTGAAATATTTTACTATTTTTATCACTATAGAAAGATTCTGGTTGTAATGATTCACTAGCCTTTTGTAATGCGTATTTTGATAGAAAACATGCCCCTAATACTGATTCTTCTGCTTCTAAGTTGTTTGGTAAGTTCTTAATTGGCATATTCTATCACCTCTACTTTATTACGTGTACTTTTACAGACCCCTCTACTCCTGGATATAAGTTTAAGGCTACATTATGAAATCCCAATGAAGAAATTGGATAATCCATCATAATTTGACTTTTTTCTATTTTATAACCTTGTTTTGATAATTCATCTTTAATTTGTTTAACACTAATGCTTCCAAATACTTTATCGCCTTCACCAGTTTTTACCTTAAACTCTAATACTACTTTAGCTAACTTTTTCTTTAGGTCTTCTGCAGTTTCTTTTGCTTCTTCATCTGCTTTAGCTTTCTTTGCTTGTTCATGTTGTAATTTAGCTAAGTTTTCTTTAGTTTTAATTACTGCATAACCATTTTTTATTAGGAAGTTTTCAGCATACCCATCTTTTACATTCTTTATTTGTCCTTTTTTTCCTTGATTCTTTAAATCTTTGATAAAAATTACTTCCATTATTCCGACTCCTCCTTAATAACTTCTTTTAATTGCTGTTCAACTTTACTTATTGTTGTTTTTTCAAACTTCGCAGCACCGTTGTAAGTGTCTCCACCTCCACCTAATTTTGATAGAATTTTATTAATATCGAAGTTTCCTAAACTTCTAGCACTTATACCTATTGTATCTTTACCAATCTTTCCAACTACAAATGATGCTTCTATATTATTGAAGAATAGCAATGTATCTGCTACTTTGGCAAGATCTTCTCTTCGATATATTGTGTATGGTGTTGCTTTAGTGAAAGCAATACTATTATTGATTGTCTCAATTTCTGCTAGTAGTTTTTGTCTTTCAGTGTATTCATTGATATCTTGTTTTAATAGATATTGAACTTTTTTTGCACTTGCGCCTAAACTGGTAAGGTAATAAGCTGTATAGAATGTCTCTGGATTTGTTTTTAAAGTGAAGTTATTGGTATCTAGTACCATTCCAGATAATAATACAGTGGCATAGTATGGTTCAATTTCTACATCATAGTGTTCAATTAATTCTGTAATCATTTCACATACACTAGAAACTTCTGTGTCATTTATCATAACACAATCTTTAATACTTGTCTTCCCTAAATCATGGTGATCGATACATACTTTATTTTCTATTTTCTTTAAAGCTACTTCACTTTGAACTAGATCTGCTTTATTTGTATCTAATACTATTAATAGATTTTTAGAAGGCCTTTTGTTTTTCTTTTTATCAATATCATCACTTTTAATGATATCGATGCAGCCCTCTAACTCTATTAATACTTTTTCTACACCTAATTCATGTGTTTTATCATCAATAATTATATATACGTCTTTTCTTTTTTTCTTAAGAATCATGTACATACCGATACAACTTCCTAGGGCATCTAGGTCTAAATCACGATGTCCCATTAAGAAGATTGTTTTGGCTTTGCGAATAGCTCTATTAAGAGCTCGTCTTTGCTTTAAAATCCCCATTTGATTCCTCCTGTAAATTCATATTTATTATATACTAATTTACTATAAAAGTCTAACAAAAAAGCATACCCACATAGGTATGCTAAATATTATCTTGAATAAGGCATTAAAGCGATTGCTCTAGCTCTTTTAACTTGTTTAGAAATGTATCTTTGGTGTAAAGCACAGTTACCAGTAACTCTTCTTGGAACGATTTTACCTTTTTCGTTAGTATATCTTCTTAAAGTTTCTGGATCTTTATAATCAACTGTCTTACCAGCACACATCATACAAATTTTTTTCTTTCTTCTATTGAATTCTGCCATCTGATTCCCTCCTTCTTTCTTAGAAAGGTAATTCATCATCACTAATTTCGATACTTGAACCGAAATCTGCGAATGGATTACTATCTACGTCTGTTCCTTTAGGTTCTGGAGCGTCTCCAAAATCATAAGGACTTGGTCCTGCGTTATTATTGTTTGATGCAGGAGCACTCATACTACTAGAATTGTTTGAGGAATTTTTTGATCCTAAAAATTCAACATTATCTGCAACAACTTCTGTTACATATCTTTTTTGACCATTTTGATCATCATAGTTACGTACTTGGATTCTTCCTTCAATTGCTACTTGGCTACCTTGACTTAAATAGTTTTTACAATTTTCAGCTTGTTTTCTCCATACTACTATATTGATGAAGTCTGCTTCTCTTTCTCCATTTTGTCCAGAGAATGGTCTATTTACTGCCAAAGAGAATGTTGCTACTGGTAAATTACTACCAGTGTATCTTAATTCAGGATCTCTTGTTAATCTTCCTATTAAAAATACTTTATTCATAAATTACCTCTTTTTCTATTAGTCTTCAACTTTAACGATTAAGTGACGAATAACGTTTTCGTTGATTCCAACTACACGTGCAAATTCATCAATAACTTCTGATTCAGCTTCAACAACAAATAAGAAATAGTAACCTGTTTTGAATTTCTTAACTTCGTAAGCTAATTCTCTTTGTCCCATATTCTTTTCTTCAGCAATTGTTGCTTTTCCATCTGTTAAGACCTTTTTCATATCTTCAGCAGTCTTTTTGATTTCTGCTTCTTCCATATCTGGTCTTACAATGAACATAATTTCATATTTATTCATTCTTACACCTCCTTCTGGTCATTAGGCCATACAACTCGTGTATAGCAAGGAGTATTTAAAATACTCGTACGTATTATAACAAATACAAATTCTTTTGTCTAGTTTAATTATAGAAAAAACCTACAAAATTTTGTCCTAATTTATCTTTATTTCCTTTTCCTGCAGCATAATGAGAATAATATTTATCATTTGTAATAGTATTAAGTGGACTTTCTACTAGATGTTTAATACCCATTTGTTCTAATTGGATACGTATTGCTCCATTCATATCTATATGAAAACCATCTTGTTTTTCTTCTATATTATCTTTCCA
>OCVV010948225.1_pt1 | contig 15675 bp, 12 predicted proteins | sample 1539721 | NCBI WGS metagenome assembly OCVV01 (sample SAMN02144230, study PRJEB22623) | gut metagenome | biome: sheep rumen | host: Ovis aries | place: New Zealand
TTCTTTCATATAACCCACAACCACGGTGATGTCCGTAATTCCGGCTTCTTGCAGTTGTCGAATCTGCCGCTCAATCAGCACTTCTCCTTTGACAACCAACAACCCTTTAGGTTTCTCATACGATAGTGGCGCAAATCGGGATGACATCCCCGCAGCCATAATGATTGCATTCATAAATTCAATTCTTGTTTTCAGCTACCCTCTTTTGCGCACTCGCACACACAAGTGTGCCATGCGCAACAAATCAGCGCGCAAAATTACAAAAAAAAAATGACATGTACAAGAAAAAAGCCTAATATTCATTAAAAAACTTAGATTTTTAATCTAAAAAACGAAGATTGGGCTTTTTTTGATTTAAGATTGATTTTCAGTTTAGAGGACGTTGCACTATAGGTTAGAGGACGCTTCGCTATAGGGGTTAGGACGTTACACTTTAGTTTAAAGGAGGCAGAACTATCGGTTGTTTACGCTTAGCGATGAGACCAGATAACATTTTCGCTTCCTCATTAATTAATGATTCTTTTACAATTGTTGTATCGTTTCGTCCGCAAAGGTATATTCATCATTTTCATAATCAATGCTTATCAGTTGAGCATAACTAACCTTCAGATTTTTGTAATCCTTTTTTAACCTGTTAGCATATGCTTTCAAATATTCATCATTTGGAGTCACCTTTATCAATGGGAATATCTCTGCTCCTGGTTTTGTTAGTGGATAAATAGGGAATGAGATCTCTTGGTATGTTGATGGCTGTTCTATGAGGAGGACATAGTTAGCATATGCCATTGCATTGATGATTGTTTTTCCCTCTTTATTATGCAGATGGGCATGAACCAATCCTCCCCCTGCTTGGATCAGACCTATTTCTGTCAATTTGGCTATTTCCTCATATGTTAACTCAATTTTATCATTTTCCCTAAACGAAGGATCATAATAAACAAAATGCGATCTGTCATACATTACATAATTCGCCACCTTCTCAAACAACTGGGCCTCTTCACAGGTTATGTTTCGCAACACATCCAGAGTACGCAAGGAATATGATTTGGGGCACTTGATCTCCCCAGCCAAAACACGTCCCCATAGATCCTGCATCGTTTCATCCGATATATCCTGCACTATATCAAAGAAACGCGTTGCCCAATCAGGATTAACCGGTTCGGATGATACACTCTTTTCTTCTTCTAATGATTGTGCAGCTACTCTGACGACATTATTGATATTCGTTTGGCGTTTCTGCTCCATCAGCAAGACACGCGTTTCTATCATAGAGAGTTGATCATACTGCTCCATATCTTGCGCAAGTATGGCGTTTGTCTTCGCTCGCTCAACGGCCTTGATTCTCTCTGCCTGCGCCTCTGCTTTCGCTATATTCACCAACCTCTGAGGTTCATATTTCACTCCAATTGCATTCGCCACCACTTCTATCAATTTTGTTAGCGGCTTTAACAAATCTATCGAAACCAGACTATCCATATTTATTTCTTGTTTACACATCTTACTTATTCGGTATCATTTAACGCCGATTATGTGGGTTAATTTCGCGTTCCGTTTTCTCTAGTTCAATTTTTAATTGAAGGTTGCTGATTGTGCTTTAATCCTTTATCGAGTTTATTAATTATCACATCATCATTGTGCATTAAAATGCTATCGTTTGGATTTTTAACTATTTCGTCTCTAGTCACATTTTGTATCTTCGTTACATCTCTATTTGATAAGCCTCGAACTCCGAGGAATATATTAAGCACAAGCCCTGCTACTGTCAATACCGTACTAATGATAGTTACCATCTTGAGAGATTGAAGTTGATATGTCTTATCTCGAAAACTTCTGACCAATTCCAACAATCCGTGTTTTGCTGCCTCGCTATCGCTTAGCGCAACAACCTCGTTGATTGATAGAAAATATTGTTTTTCTGACGGAGCACAACCATCGAACGGATTCATCTTATTTCGTTCCTCCTCCACATGTCTTACAAAATCTTCTATTAAACCATATTCCTCTTGCCGCTGGTTAGTCAATGCATAATGGAGAAAGTCTCGAACAAATGTTTCGTATGCGACATTGGGGTATCTCTTATATACATTATCAAAACCGTATGCATCTTTTATGGCTTTGCTTAATATACCTTTACATAGCAGTTTGTAATCATCATTTGCATTTTTAATTCGCTCCTCTCTATTGACCATTCTGCGATAATAGAAATATGTAAAAGACCCCACAGCGGCCACTACATAAACAATAGATAGTAGGTATAGCAAATTATCACTCCATATCCATAATAACATCATATCAAAAATTCCTTTCATTATTCTTTATTCCTTATCACCTGCTTTAGACGGAATATACTCTCATTTTACCGCCCTCTGGTAGAACGATTATTGCTATCAATTCTCACTTATCCTCGACCCAAATCCACCGGCTAATAATACTACTTTCATTATTGTGTTATTCTTCTGTTATATTTGCTCCGACTTCTTTACACAGCTTACTTCCTGCTCTAATGGGGATTCTCTGACCATGTTTAGCATTACATTCCGGACAGAGAGGAGTAATGTATAGCCCTCTCCGCCATTTTGCATCAACTGGAGGGAGCAACTTTATATGACCACCATGAGCGCGATAATCTTCTATGTTTGCGCCAATTGGCAGATTCTGCCTTATTTGAGCCTGAGTCAGTTCGCCAACAAAGATCACTTTGTCACAACTACTACAGTGCAGTATTGTGTCATAATTTTTAGTAATGGCTCTCCAATAATTGATCCACGATTTTCCACCGTGTGCATCTCTGTTACTAGTATCCCCTGCATTGAGGGCATATCCTCCTGTTTTCACCGTTATAACAACGGGATCTCCGAAGCTCTGAACAATGTTCTGCCGATAGTTTTCCAATTCTGCAGCTGTCATATTCCGTGATTATTTTTGATATTTTTTATTTATGCCTAAACGTCACCTTTAACTTATTAAATATTATTGGCTTTACATCCGATACATAATGCCTATGTAACTTGAGATACCCCAACAACTCCTCATTCTCCGGGTTTTTATCAAACTTCTGAATCTCACAACCAATATAGATAAGTTTGGCATAGTCTTTATTTATCGCTTTTAACAACTGCGTTTCGCGCTCCTTGTTATATTCCATAGTTCTATTTATTTGATTGACGATGGAAATCTTTATTCTCCAGGCCTCCTCACCATTAAAATCATACGCATTCATAGCAGCAATCAAACCATCCATATCGGCATTTGCAAAATCACCTATCTTCTCATAGTAGAAGCAATACAATCGCGCATACTCTTTTGCATTATTTTCTCCCGCCTCAAATGGATATCTATCCATAAATTGCTTCTTCTGATCCAAAGTCATTGAGGAATTCAGCAGTTCAATACCTACTTCATTGGTAATTTCAACAGGCATATCATCTTTGCTGATGAACTCATCAAAATTTATTATCAAATACTCGGCAAATAATTGTGGCGATTTTGTAGATATCAGTTCTATAGTCTTATCGTCAAAATATAACAAATCTTGTTTGTTCAATGCACGCAATTTATTTTCCGGCAAATTTTCTATAAGTTCAACATCAAAAGGTTCAGAGAAACAGTTGAGCAGTTTATAGAATTCTTCATCCGTTATTGATTTATCTACTATTAATAACAGCGTTCCTAATTCATACGCTTTCTCGCAATCGCACTTATTCTCAGACAACTCATCAATATGAAGTTTAACAAATTCAACTAAAGGTGTCATTACCCCCATTCGTGTCAAGCTATTCCCCACGTTCTCCCATGTTGGACGAACTAAATCGGCACTCAATAACATCGGCACACGATTATCGTATTGCACTTCGGCCATATTTATCTTATTGCTCTGACGCGAAATGTAGTCATCAAACTGTTTCGATTGGAATGTTTGATTATTGATAATTTTAACCATAACTTCCGGTGTTTCCTCTGTTGACGACTCCGGTATACTTCGAAGCAAATCAACCGGATTTTGCAACAGATATTTCATCACAACTTTATCTCCTGAATATATCTGAGAGAAGGCTGCATGATTGAATGAATCGCTATATATAACACGCAGATTTCGCATATTGATTTCAAAATAGTTGCCACGTAACACAAAATCATATAATGCTTGCGTTGCTTCCATTGCTCTATTAACCAACGAGAATTTCAAATCATGGAAACGGATAAAATGTTTGATGTCTTCAAAGTTATTATTATCCACAACGCTTTGGCACACGGTTTGATACATAGAGCCCAATAATAACCTCTCTGCATCATTCAATCTCATATCACACGGAGCCGCGTCGATATACAACCTATACATCGCATCGCGAGTCGCCTCATCTTCGATATTTGTAATGTCAATAAGTGCATTCTCCCAATTTTGCATTACCATTTTAGTAAATCTCTTACCAAAATCTTGTCGTTTAGAATATTGAACAATAAAATCAGGATGCTTGCGAGCTGTCTCTATGAGCAACATCAAATGCGTAGTGTCATTCTCTTGTATTAAGTTATCTACAAAATAGAAATTAAGAATACTTTCATTCCGATAATCAGCGCTCCTCAACCGTTCTTTTATGGCATCAATATTCTTTAATTCCAATTTTGGATCGCAATAAATCCCTTGTAAAACAGAATTCACAAATATCACATCTTTCTCAGTCAATGCCCCCGGATAGGTATGAGACATATACGATGCGTAATCATCTTCAATAAATCCTTCCACCACAAAGATAAATAGCATCGTACAATTATAAGAGAGAAGATCGTCGTACTTCTCTTTAGAATCTTTATATCGTTCCGTGTAAACTGACTCACAAACCTCATCAATAACCTTCCGCGCTTCTCCCAATCCTCGTTGATTTATTAATACACTCAGCTTCTGATTTTTTATCACCTCTATTTCACGCAGTGTCTTATTCTTCTCATTGATATTTTCCTGCAAAGATTCTTGAGCATTGCGCATAGTGTCATCATATTCTTTTCGACCTTCCGGATAGGCTTCTTTCAATAATTTCTCAAATTTCTTATCATAATTTATTTCTGAGTAATCATCCCCAATAATAACATATTTGCTTATCTTATCTTGAACAAGCATCTCATATAGCCTATCGTTTTTCTCAAACCTATCAACATCAAAGGCGCGTCCTTCGATTATGAGCTGCGAAATTCCTTCTTGCTCCAAAAGCATCAATATTTTTCTTCTGCAACTTTGAATAGTAGAAGAATGTTGTGCAATTAATTTATCGTAGTTTTTGACATCCTCTTCCATGCCCTCAATTAAAGGCTGATAAAATTTCTTCTTACTATCCCAAGCGAATACCGCTGGTAAACATCCCTCTTTAGAATAAGCCGCCGCATAATCTTTCGGGAAGGCATTCTTATAAATCAATAAAGCCAATAATTTCTTTTCTGCCCCGGATAAGTTTGTAAACGTATCGTGATATGTCGCATATTCATTGATAATATTGGATAGTTCGCGCTTACTTTCTATAAACATTCCCATTACCGATATATCCGTTTCGTCGATTTTAGACAATATATTCTTGCGATAACCGCTCAACAGATAATCTACTGCATTATACTTATCCACCACAGGTATTACCGGAATAATATAGTCAAAGCATTTCGTTCGGATTTCGCTATTAAACACGTCATCACGGATTGCATAAATAAACTTAATACTACGATTCCAGCGTTTGAAATAGTCCGACTCATTCAAAAGAATATTAATCTCCCGAAGTTTCAGAAACAACCGTTCCGGATTCTTAATTCTATCCAAATCCTCGAATACAACAATTTTATAACCTCCGGCCTTGAAGAAGTACAAGATCTCATCTATTAGTTTATCTATTTTAGATGATTCAGCATGCCATTCCAACTCCAGGTTGGATGCATTAATTTTCCCATGCCATTTAAAAAGATGTGCACGACGGATTAAATAGGTTGTTGTAAAGATAAAAAACAGGCATAAATATAGTATCGTCCCACACTCAAATGCGGCCTGAGTACATGGATGCAAGCTATTAAACCAACTCTCTACATTAATAGGCCATACCTTAACCGGCACAAAAAGGAAGATTAGGCTTAGTATACTCAATAAAATTGCAAATGCTCTCCATATACCTTGTGCAATACTTATATGAGATATACGACCATAACGCGTCTGCCGTGTTTTGTTTTGGTTCGTTTTGTGAAGGATATGTTGAAAAATCTTTTGCTCTATCTCATTCTCATAGCGAGTTGGTGCTCCATATGTCTTTAAAGATTCAGTATCTATAAAATTAGAGAGCGATATTGAAAGAACTTTTCTACTACGAAACCAATAGCTTCGTTCTGCTAAATAGGTTTGTATAACTGAACTCTTACCGGATCCATACACACCCGTGATAGCTATATTATTGCATCTGTCGCTATCTATGGCATTTCTTAACTCGCGAACAGCCGAATATCTATACCGTTCGTTTATATCTTTACTGCTTGGAGATAGGATCATAGGCGACAACAAGGTGCGATTTTCATCCATCGCATCCCAATTGGCCATCCATCGCCTAATAGCACGTAGCCATTCAGCTACTTGCCACTTATGCATCCTTGCTTTGATCCTATTCCAACACATATTTTTATGTATTCACAATTCTTATCTCGCTCAAAATGCTCGAACGATAATTTCAGCGCGCAAAGGTACAAAAAGAAAATAACATATACAAATGTATATGCCACTTTTTGCTATTTTTTTTGTTTTTTACAATAAAAACAAACGATTTTCCAACTTTATAGATAAAAAATCGGCAATGGATTAGAGATTTTCCTAGTAACTTGGCTTCTTTCATATTCCTCCCATCGTCGTATCCCTAATTCCACTTGCGCGGATGTCAACTGAGCAAGTGGAGCCAATTGATCTGTCAACGCTAGTCCTTTTCGTCTCAGCACTTCTCGTACTTCGTCCACCGTTTGCGTCACTCCAAATTGCCTACTTAATTCCAACGCTCCCATACTCAATGGGTAATCGTCTCTCCTTATCCAATTTGCAATCCCTACCCACTCATCGTCCGGATAAAAACGTTGCTGTCGGTACGACATCGCGAACACCACCTTCGATGCTTCTGTATCATGCCGAAACACTATACGCACGAACTGCTTACTCTCATCAAAATCATCCCCCTTATTCATCTTATACACGAATGACGATTGACGAGTCGGACGCTCAAAGTACTGAAATCCCAAAGGAGTAATATTTTGCATCACCGCTGGTGTATTTTGCAATTTAGGATTCGACATATAAAACACACCTATTCCTTTCCCGAAACCGGTCTTAGTCGGCAAATATTGATCTCCCTCTTTATAGGATGCCGCAAAAAACGCGGCCACCCATTTACTATTCGTGATATCCAGGTACTCCGTCGGTATCTCATAATGCTGCGCTATCGCCATACGCTCAATCCTACAATTGCGCTCCACTTCCCTAACCACCGGATGAGTAATAAATGACAATATGAACTCACATGCTCGCAAACGGGAAATCAACTGATAATCATCCGATTCCTTACCCTTCTTACGGAACAACGATGGATAACTCGGACTATGAAAACTATTCTGCCCTCTCATGTACAAAAACGGAGTCTGAGAGCATGGATAGAATCGTGTAACATTCGAACGCGGCTGATCTGCTACCGGCATATAACGCCCCATTTCGTGCATGTTTAGAAAATCGGCATCCAATGCCAACAACTTTCGCATCTCCACATTCTCCAACGCAGAGATATACTCCACCACATCCAAGATAGTGGGTAATTGCGCTATCAAATCACGCGATGGATTTTTTAACTCATCCGGAGTCAATTTCGTCGTCTCTAAAACAGTCATATCAGTCATTGAATCGAGGTATTCTCTCTACTACGTGCAATGCTGTATCACTATCTCCTGACTTGATTAGAATTTGTGCTTTCAGCATGCTTGTACGCACCAATATATCGATTCGCTTCGAATCTCTCGCCAACTGTTCCGCACGTGTCAACTCGCTTATTGCTGTTTGGAATTGCCCCTTTGCAGTTAATACATCCGTCATTCCCCATATGATGTATATTAGCAGTTCCGTTTGATTATACCGTTCTGCATACTCTGCAGCCTCGCCATACATATCCATTGCCTCATCATATCGTTTCTGCTGGAAAAGCAATCTACCCTTTAACTTCAGCGGTATCCCACGGTGCACATGCAACTCAGCATTTTCCAAACTCTTCTCAATATAATATTCTGCCTTCTTCTCATCATTCTTCTGTAGCGCATAAACTGCCATATTATGATAGATATCACTGCGCACCTTCAAATCAGCAATATAATCTATCGCTTTTTCACCTTCGTCTAGAACAGCCAAATCACCGGTTAATGCCCAATCCACTTCCATTCCCAAATGATACATCATGGCTTTCAATTGATCCATTCCTTTCACCTCCGGTGCCATCGCCTTCATTTTTTTAATACAAGCAGAAGCTTCCTCGAGTCGTCGCATCTGATACAACCGCTGCACTCGTTGTGCCAACTCCTCAAACTCTCCTTCTTTCTTGCGTTCCAGCATAAAAACAAATGGAGGTTCGGTACATACTGGAAAATCAATTTGACCCTGTATCTCCGATTTTACTCCCTCCATCTCTACTCTATATAGAACTGCTGTTTCATCTACGTCTATAATGGTAAAGTTCTTTAGTAATGGATGACTTTCTCCAACTTGTAAATCCTGACAAAGTTTTTCATATGCCTTGCTCCCCTTTTTCAATCTCCCGTCGAGCGCATCTATCGGTGCCACTGGCACGTTCTTAAGATATTTAAACAGCGCAAAAACAAACGTTTGTGTCGGAGCGACCAACTCACCGGACATTGCCGACAACACCACCTCTAACTCCTTACACAGCTGAGATATCTTAAAGAATCCGGCAACATTCATTGGACGCGTCGGATCCATATTCCCCTCATCATCTAATTGCCATAGACACTTATTCAATTCACGCATAATTGTCTCGCAATGTTTATCCCTATCTATCTGATGATGCGCACACCAGTCACAATAAAAATTCAACACCGGAAACTTACCCTTCCATTCTTCCCTTGCCTCCAGTTCTTTCCTTACTTGCAGCATCACGTATGCCACTTGTTCCGAAGAGATTGTCTCCCTTCGTAGTCCTTCCAACATATCTTGTGTCGCCTCTGTCATAACCACCTATTCTTGTATTATTCAGCGCAAAGGTACAAAAAAAATCCCACATATGCAAGAAAAAAGCCTAATATTCGTTAAAAAACTTAGATTTTTAATCTAAAAAACGAAGATTGGGCTTTTTTTGATTGAAGATTGTAGATTGGAGAGAGGAAGGGAATGATGGAATGATGGAATGATGGGAATGATGAAATGATGGATTGTTATTTTGCGGTTGCATGAATTCGTTTAGCGTTTAGTGACTTACTCCTGTTAATCTTCTAAATTCCAACGAATATCTCGTTGCATTGGCTTGATCTTGTTCTAATATTCATAATTTGAGTTGGCCGGTGGTATCGAACCACATCCATATGGACTACCTTTACAGCCAACCAATGCCCGGCTCCGCCCCGGGATCTCCTGCTTTCAAACAGGCGTGCTACTGCCGAACTTTCTTCGCCTTGCGAAAGGCCGTTCTTTTACACCACAAAGCCTTTATTCTACGAATGGTTGTTGTTGCGCTCCTTCTAATAGTTGTTTCTCTGTTGGATTAATGCGCTGAAAATTTACATCTCTCCACTCAATATGATGTAAATCAACTCCTTCACCAACTTCATTACCGGTTACAAATAACTTGTCATCCTTTAATATTCCAAACACTTGCGGTTTTTCCTTTCCTCTATATAATCCAACGAGTTGAATTATCCCTCCTACCGTATATTCTTTAGTTTCCTCTATTGTCTTCCATAAACAATGGAATACTCCCCTTGATGTATTTTCCTCATTCGTAACAATCACATGGCTCAGATTATTTTCAAATTCTAAAGTTCCGCTTCCCATTGCATACACTCTACCGGATACTTGAGGGAAAGGCAGTATTTCTATAGCAATCTCACCTGCACCTATATTGAATAGGGTTATTGAAAACGTGCCATCACATTTGGTTCCATATAGTATCTGACAAGACTCATCCTTTCTAAAATCACGAAATCTTTTTTTATGATATTCTAACGCTTCTTGTATTTTACCTTGCTTTGTTTCTATATCTTCATTTACCCCGAACATCATTCCACTATCTATTTGGGAGCAAATATTACTTAGAGCCATCATTGGAAATTCCACATAACCACTAAAAGCAAATAAATCGGGATAGTTCTTTGACCATATTAATTTAGACCCGATATCATATGTCTTCTCTTTTATGCCCCAAGATATACGGCTATCCGCACCAAAATATATGGCAGAGGCGTTATGACGACCTTTGATTTTATCAATGGATATCCAAGCAACTACAAGTGACATATCAAAAATTCAATTACTTTATATTCAAATAATATTCCTCGTTTTCAACATTTCTTTTGCTCGCAGCGCCTTTACATTTTGAGGTTCAATCATCAGCCAGTAATTAACCTTTCCTAAAATCGATTTCATGTAGTAAGGGCTATGATTCTCTATTCGCTCCATGTGAGCATCAATCCCCAAATGTTCTATATAATACAACTCTTGAATCAATTTCCGTTTGTACGATTTTGGCAACTTCGCAACACCGGTTGACAAACTAATTCCCGTTAAGATTTTCTTACCTCTTGGTCCGTATAGATGAACCTTTTCTGGATTGACATTAAAACCACAATCCCTAATTATAGTTTCTACATTTTGCACAAACGACCCGTTGATATGCTCTCCGGCAAAAGCGATATCATCCGCATAACGTGTATAACTAAGATGCATCTTTTCCGCGAGTTTTGACAACCTGCTATCCATAAATCGTGATACTATATTGCACAACACGGGGCTGGTAGAGGATCCTTGAGGTAAGCAATCGCTGCAGCAACACAATCGCGCAAGATAATAACTAACCTCCTTTGTGTAACCTATCTCACGAAACACTCGTACCACATATGCCGTTTTAATGGAAGGGAAGAAATCTTTCAAATCGATTTTCAACAAATATGGCTGCTGCAGATGAGGCTGGATATTCGTCAAAATAGAACGTTTCTTACGAAAAGCATGTGCATTGCCCGATAACGACACGTTTCTCAATATATTCTTATAAATCCATCTCTGTATTTCCCTCATTGGAACACATGGGGCAGATATTGTACGTTTACCTCCACTCCGCTTGGGTATTTCAAATGTGTGATAAAACTTTGATGTGTCATAAACAATCCTTTTAAGAAATGATTGTTTTACGCCAAGCAGCCCGCTCAAATGTTCCAAATCAAATATCACAGGCATGTTTTGCCAAACCATTTGGCGCACATATTTCATGTACACCTCAATCGTTTCCGGAGCAATATTACGATTTTCGTAATAGCTCTGCCAACTATTAATGATATTTTCTTGCTGCTGCTTGTTCATATAAAAGGAAGCATGAAGATATAGCAAATACTTTCTGTAAAAATTCGGCAGGCTTCCAAGCCGCCATTACAACCTTAAATAAATTAGCGAATATGCACACATAGGCGGTAATTTATTTAAGGGTGTGGCTCTTGACGCGCAAGAGACAAGAGCCACACTCTTAAAGTGTAGCGTTAGCTTTGACGGAGCGAATCGCTCCTGGTTCTATTTGCTATATCTTCATACTCCTCAATTGTTCTAAAATATTCCTTCCTGGCAAATATGGCTGGAATGGATCAATTTTTGTTATACTTTTCTTTTCAAAGTAAGACTGCTGATGCCTCCGGATCTGTGTCTCTCTACGGATTCTATGCTCAGCGACGAACCTTCCTTTCTCAGTTAACTTAATGATATAATTTGATTCGTCATATGATACGATTCCACGATTGCACATACGCATAGTTGCCTCCATCAGCATGCTGGCCGAACAATGATAACGTGTGTGGATTTGCAGCAACGACACGTCGCCCTGCGCATAGAACAAATCATGCATTAATATTTTTCGAATCTCTTTAATATCCACGTTGACATCTTCTAAATAATGTTAAACGATCACTATCATCTAAATATTTCTTCCACCAGAATATTGGGAATATGCTATTGGGGGGATTTTGGTTCGCTATAGCAAACAACGCTTCCGCTTTCCCATACCCTAACGAATTCTCTTCCAATAGTGTATCACTAATTTTAGGTGCCAATTTACTTTCTAATAATAGCATTACGTCCTTGTATACATTTTTGTCTTCTTTTGTCCATTCTGCATCCCCAGTTATCCCCTTGGGCAACTCCCAACAGCAATGTATTCCACACCCACTCATTCTGACTTTTTGTACAGCGGTGTCTATTCCGGCCAACAAACAAACTTGTACTTCTCTTCCCTCTTTTCTCATCACATCACATCTATCCTTAATTGTTTTACCGGAGCCGCAAAATTCATCAACTAATATATATTTTTTAACATTTGGATGTGTTTTTTGAAATCTGAATCTTATGCCGAAATTATTACAGGTTTCTAACCCTTTTGACATTGAATCACATAACGTGTACTTTAGATTTTGCAACAACCCTTGAGAACTATCCGCTTCGCTATTATTGGCGGTTGCTAACAAACAATATTCACTTTCCATTCCGGCTATCATTCCTTCAATATAAGAACTCATATCCTTTAGTAACTCACCATACTTTGGATATAGTACGTATTCGAACTTATTCAATAAATGGCATATCAAATTCCATTGTCGCTCGTCATCACACAAATCTTGCAGTTCTTTTAACTGCTTATCTTTCCCTTCTAATAAAGCCAGCTGCTTACTTAAAAGTTCAAATATTTGTGATTGGCTTGCTTCGACTGGCATCTCAGTTTAATATTTCAGCCTGCAAAGGTACGAAAAAAAAATGACATAAACAAAAGTTTATGCCATATTCTTTCATTTTTTTTCATTTTGTCATTCAAAAGGCATAAATTTATAAAAATAATCGTGCCTCGCTGGGACTAAATATTGTATCGGACATCACCCAATAATAAAATACTATCGTCAGCACTCTCTTTGATAGGCTCCACGGCAAGTAATAAATTTTGTAAAGACTTCATTTTAGGATTCTAAATATCTCTATTTCTTCATCAAAATCTAACATCATCAAAAAAAAAAAACAAGTTTCATATTATCCTACTAATTATTTGGTATAATCTTACTGACACTACCGTTTTTGAGATGATTTTATTGTTTTATGAAACTTCTTATTTTCTATCTTTCGTTTTGGTCTCTTCTCACTTACAGAAGCGATAGAGAAATACGGAGCAATATTCAGCAGTTAATAACTATTGAATAGGACTCTCTTACTGCTTCTTCATGCCAATTGGAACTATGGCGAATAGACTCCTGCATATATTGACGAAATTCATCAGTATATGTCGGGTTAAACTGAGTAACTTGTCCTCCGGACTCTTTAGCTAACTCGAAAAATCCTTTTGTTTCTTCCATAGTGTTCAAATTATACTATCTTAAGTTGTGATTAAATGATTCAAATCTTGTCGGCAGTGCCGGAGATACGTTCTTGAAAGAACGAGATAGTTCATCATAAATTGTGAGAACGTTATTGTTCTGCTTCAAAATTAACGATGCGTATGGATTGTCGGGCGAAGAAGGGCTGGTTGCATCAAGGATAATAAGAGAATTTACCTTCTTTTGCAAAAAGTCAGCCTTGGCAGACACCTCTGTAACCCATATAAACTTTGGCATTTCCAGTCTTAAATATGCTATTTTCATAGAATCTGAAAAGTCCGGATTATTGCGAATATACTCCCGGTATGATCGGCAGGAGGTAAGGAATGTCCTGACAACGCTACCAGTAGCAAAATTAAACTCCTTAGCTATAAAGAAATGCGCCGTGTCAATTGCCTGCTCAGCAGGCAAATAAATCTTCTTATGTAAGGGTACAATGAACGCTTGAATGTTTGCACCCGGTAAATACGGAGTGGGGTTAATGAACTCTTCTATCTTATATGAGGGGCGATTGTCATCATTGAACACGAACTTGTTAACATTATAATTCCAAATAACATACCCAGTAGCACCCATCTTGATGCCATTATTCATTTGAGCTCTATCAACCTCATCGCGTCCTACGCATACAACAGCATGGCCACCGATTTTAGAACCAATAGCAACAGCCAATGGCAGTCCACTTTCAACATAGCAAGTAAAAAGTTCCTGAAATCTCGTATTCTTGTTAGTGTATAAAAGCGAACTGAATCCTTGCTGCTCTAAAGCCATTGAAATTTGTTGGATTGTTAAACCTGAAGATGGGACCATCCTTTGCGTGGAAAAGGCGTGGAGATTATTAATCAGTTCAGATGGTAATAGAGGTCTATAAAGCGCATATTTATTCCCAAAATACTCCATTAGGTTCCATGTGGTTGTTTCGGCGCAGGTCATATATTCGCCATCTTGGGATGCATGGGGAAAAGCCTCAACTACAAGTTTCACACCTAAGCAAGTTGCGTGAAATTTTGCTAATGCTACCTTTACGTTATTGTACGGTGCAACTTTGGCTTTGGGCGATATAATATTTCTTCCGATGCATTGACCTATAGGACGTAATACCAAGAAACCTAGGTAGAGTTGTTGAATTGCCTCTTCCGGCATCCTGATAAATTCACCAATTGTAGAGAATCCCGGTTCGAAAAAGGATAGTCGCACACAATTACGGTAGTAGGGTTTCAACTTGGTAGAGAAATAATTATAGTATGTATCGCGGAATACAGCATCTACGTACTCCGTCTCGACAACCATCATTAACTCCGGACGTAAAACCTCTAAATGTTGCTTTAGGCGATCCATATATTTACCCAAATGCTCATCCTGCTTTACGACAATGGACATTTGGCTTATTAAAACATCAGAAAAACTCTTATCGCGTAAGAATGTTCCTATATTAACGACGTATTGCTTTATCATAAACCGTCAATCCATTAATTTTATTGCCACGAATCTCGTATCGCCTGTATAATGTGCGGAATAGGGATTCTCACCAAAGATTATAAAAATCTTTTTGCTCCAGATCAGTTCCCAAAGAATTTTACTTAACAGGATTGAGGACTCAGGATCCATCTCGCGGCTACCATATTGTGTTTGGGACGCATTTTTCACCTTCTGATCCTGTATTGCTGAACTAATTATATGGTTGCTCAGCATCTTGAAAGAAAACTCTGACGCTATATTATCTATATAACTCAGAACTTTCTCTCTCATTTCTTCTTCCGTGTACTCAACAGGAACAGGATTCGGATTATAATACATTATTCCCATAGCCTTGATGATTTCTTGCTTTATCAGCTTTCCGTAATTTTCCAAATTCCGCGCAAAGGTAAGCAAAAAAAATGACATATACAAGAAAAAAGCCAAATATTCGTTAAAAAAATTAGATTTTTGATCTAAAAACGAAGATTGGGCTTTTTTTGATTGAAGATTGGAGATTTGGCAATTAGGGATTAGAATAGTTGTAATGCTTGGACATGTTCTTGTTTGCCGCATTCGTCTTCCCATGTTATTTAGAGTTTGTATTCT
>OCVV012864663.1_pt1 | contig 15674 bp, 14 predicted proteins | sample 1539721 | NCBI WGS metagenome assembly OCVV01 (sample SAMN02144230, study PRJEB22623) | gut metagenome | biome: sheep rumen | host: Ovis aries | place: New Zealand
CGGCGGCGCAGACTTGTTTGAGATAGAGCCTGCACAGAAATATACCGACGCTGACCTGGACTGGCGCAACAAACAGAGCCGTTCATCGGTAGAGATGAAAGACAAGAGTTCGCGTCCTGCCCTGAAACAGAAGTGCGGCAACATCTCGCAGTACGACGTAGTATATATCGGTTTCCCTATATGGTGGAACACCGCACCTACAATCATCAACACCTTTATTGAGAGCCATGACCTTAAGGGCAAGACGGTGATATTCTTCGCCACGTCAGGCGGCAGCGACATCACCGGCGCAGAGAAGAACTTCCGCGCTGCATATCCAGAACTGAACTGGCAAAAGGGGCGTTTGCTCAATTCTCCGTCAGACAAGGAGATAAAGGAGTTCATGAAATAATCATGAACATAGAGTAAGATAAAGAACCTACTTATACATAATATATGCAGACAGCACGGAAGAACTACTCTTCCGTGCTGTCTGTTATTGTGCATGGGAACCAACGTGTGTCGATAGTTATTGGCGAGGCAGGCTCGGCTGTTGTAATGTCTTTTGTTTCTTCGTTTGCCCCGTAGCCTATAACGCGACGTAGCTGACCGGTATTATCGTCGGCTGGCTGCATGACGTAATAACTAACAAGTCCGTCGGTCACTACTGAGTATATCTTGTTTCCCAGAGCATCGTGTGTTACTGTCACGGCATCCGTCTGTTTCCACGGTTTTCCTGTCACTTGTTTTGGATGATACATCGCTTCGATGTCATACATGTTGTTGTTGACAGCCACTACAGAATAATCACCCTTAAAAGAAGAGAAGATGCAATATCTGTTGCCATAGCCATAGGTTCCTTCATCTGTTTTCCTCAGCACCAGCGTAGGATTTTCCCCGTCAGTGATGTTAAATATAGTGTAGCTGTTGAAACCTTGTTCTGATGCCTTTGCCGGCATGCTGTTGCCAAACCACTTGAAGGTAAAATCCTCAATATTTATCTGTGAGCGTAATAGCATCATCCCGTTCCATTTGTGTACGTGGGTTATGGTGGGTAGCGAGCTAATGTGTTCATAGAGCAGGAAATCGGTGCCTTTCATGGGGAACGACCAACTCAGCATGCCTCCAGCGATGGCGCGTTTACGGTATTCTTCTGTCTGCACGTCAAGGAAAGCATCAACCGGACTTTCCGCTGGTGTCAGGGTCTCTGTGTCGGGGTCATAGTCATACCAGCACAATATATTCTGTGGCATGACGTGTTGCTCATACAAGCTTACGGCAAAAAAACGGTGTCCGTCTTTCTTGCGCCATACGCATGCCTCCATCTGATTGATGTCAGTTTCGGATGTAAGGTGAGCATATCCTTGTTTACGATCAACCAATACGCTCCAGTCGTCTGCATCCTGATATGCTTCACCGTCGGGTGTCTGTGTGCCGTGCTTGATAACCTGTTCCACGCTCCATGTGGGCAGGGCACCATGGAAAGCCTTTAGCAATGTCATGATGCTCGGTGCCTTGCTGCCACCTTTGATTTTTATCTCGCGCTTGCGCCATTGCGCATCAATAGTGCTGTTGTTGAAATAGTTTCCTTCTGCCAAGGCAGTCACGGTGCATAGCACGAGTGCAGCAAGGCAAAAAGTTTTCATTAGTATCGTTCTCATGTTACTTTGTGAATTAAGAATTAGGATTTCTGCTATGATACAAAGCATATTCTGATTTTCTGCAAAATTATACATTTTTTATGGAACATGCAAATTATGGCATGATTATTCTTTCAATTTGGCAGTTTCAGAGGAAAAAGGACAACGTTCAGGCATCTATAAACGGGAAGTAAATTTGCACGAATGAAAAACAATTCGTAACTTTGCAGCGAGAAAATGAAAAGAAGCGGAATGATAAGATTTATGCTAACAGAAAGACAAAGTATGAAGCGATTGGTATATTTCACCTTAACCATGTTTTTCGTGCTTATAGCACAGGCTGCTGGAAAACAGAATTTCACCATCAGCGGCAAGACGCTGTCAAGTTCGCATAAGGTGGTGGTGTATGACTTTGCCCTGCACGAGCTATTGGAAACCGTCACTGTAAAGGACGGTGCATTTACCTATACTGGCAGTGGATATGCTGGCACATACCTTGAGTTGATAGACGAACACGGAAAGAAGAGTAACCTCATCATCATAGATGGAGAAGAGCTGAGCCTCGATATGGTGAACGACAAAATATCAGGTTCCCCAATTAACGAGGAGCTCTACTATGTGTCACACAAAGCATATGAGTTGCATCACGACAAGAAGGATAGCGAGGCGCGTAGCTACCTGCTTGAAAGAATAGAGGCCAACAAGAACAACATGGCACCCGTTTACTGGATATACCGTTACTACCATATACTGGGACATGAAACTGTGAAAGACCTGATGAAAGGTGCTGGCCGCTACACTCACAGCACTGCAAGAAAGCACGTGGACAGGATAACAGCAAGGATAGATCTTGAGAATGCACTGCTGGGCAAACCGTTCAAGGAATTCACGCTAAAAGACCTTACTGGTGCGAAGCACAAAATGAGCGAGTATATAGGGAAGGGCAACTACGTTCTTATGGACTACTGGGCTTCGTGGTGCAGTTCGAGCATTTTGGAGATTCCATATATCAAGTCAGCCTATGAGCAGTATCACTCCAGAGGATTCAACGTAGTGGGCATATCTCTGGATGAGGATAAGAAAAAACTGTTGTCTGCCGCTATCAAATATAATTTGCCGTGGGTTACTCTTTGCGATTTTTATAAATGGGACAGTGCTGCGGCATTGGCATACGATGTGCACAGCATACCCTTTAACCTTTTGCTGGACGGCGAAGGAAAGATAATTGCCGTAAACCTGCGTGGCAAGGCCTTGGGCAGGAAACTGAAGGAGTTGTATGGCAGGGAAGATGGAAAATAAATAAAAATAAGATAACCGCTATCTATCAGTCAAGTGAGCTACTTGCAACGTAGGTACGGAGTACCCAGAGGACTACGGCAATATCGTGTATCAGGCTAAGGTATCGTTGAGCGTGCCGGTATGGTAGGTGTAGTGGCGCACCACATACAGTTCACATGACATTTTCCATATTTCATAATTTATTTTGTCGTTTCATTAAAAGCATGAGCAAGAAGAAACTTATAAAATACATATTATGGAGCATGTGGATTGTCTATATATGCGTTGGCCTATATAGTTTTATACAGAATGAGAAGAGCAAGGACATCGTCACTACAAACAAAAAAGACGAAAGTCTGTCGGTGACATCAACCACAGACTCTGTTGCTGACAAAAATACGGACGACCCCAAGAGAACCACCCTCCTGAGATATGATAAGGGCAACACGAGTGAGCATGAAGATAATGATAATGATGAGGAAGAGGAAGAGAAAGAGGAAGAAGCATACGAAATGGGCGAAATAGATGGTTATGAAGTGACTAACTTCGACGACCAAGTCCCTGGAGACGAATACGATGAAGAATTTTTAGGCAACCGCCCAGACCCTGAATTGTATCCACAAGACGATGAAGAGAACAAGTAAAAGTGGGAATGCAGTATCTACTGAAAAAAGGGAATGGAGCACTTGAATAACAAGGGAGAATAAATACTGTTTGACCACTGAGCAAGTGCTTACTTGATGCGAGCACCGGCAGCAGTATATTGTTTGCCGTCCTTCACAATCACTACCTTGCCGTTTACTACGAATACACCCTCTGAAGTCTGATTACCGTCAGTAACAGCATTAACGGCCTCCACACTTGCATCAGGGGACGAGAATACAGCCGTTTCCGCAAACGCATTCACTATTCCGAAAATGTTAATACCTGAGTAGCAACTTAAAGACGTAAAAAAGTTAACCAATAGGGCTTTATTGTGAATATTTGTTAATTATTTTGTTCGTTCTGAAAAATGACAGTAATTTTGCACCTCATAATGCTACACATAAAACGACATATCTCCGCATGGGTTCTGTTGGCGGTGTTCGTGCCAATGCTCATTTTGTCGTCACTTCACGTTCACCACGGAAGTCTGATGGCTGATGAGGAATGTGCTGAGTGTGTGCATCATCATTGTGACGGACACATCACGCAGGGGGGCAACGCCATTCATCACTGTGTACTGTGTCAATACCTCAGCATCACTTTCTACGCTGCTGCCATTGCAGCAGTGCTATTCTACTGTCATACTGCAAAGACAACCTACGCCCGTCAGCAATGCAGCCTGTGCCTTGCCTGCCGAGGCTTCATCAGTCTCAGGGCGCCTCCGTTTGTTTGATTTCTGATGGAAGGCTGCGCTTTCCACGTCAATGCTTTCCACATCATTTGAAAAGCATAAGGTGGGTCCTGTCCGTTCCCACCGCAACTGAAATCAAACAAGCAACAAATACTTTTATATGACAAGAAAAATTACTGCTGCGGCGCTGATAGCGTGCGCAGTCATTTGCCGTGCGGCAACGATTAATGACACCACCCCCGATAATTCAGGCATTAACAACCACGACCACAGCGCATGCGTGGACGACAGCATAAACCCACAGAAAGAAGCCATACTGAGCGAGATAACGGTGCAGGGACTTACCGGCACTCAGCGCATCAAGGATGCCTCATCGCCTTTTACGGTGATAGCACCAAAGCAACTGCGCGACATGAGTGGCACGAACATAGTTGATGTAATAAGCCGCACACCCGGACTGGCACAGATAAGTACCGGAACGGGCATTGCAAAACCTGTGATAAGAGGCTTGGGATTTAACCGAGTGGTAATGGTAGAGCAAGGCATCAGGCAGGAAGGCCAGCAGTGGGGCGACGAACACGGACTGGAGGTTGACGGCGAGGGCGTTCACTCTGTAGAGATACTGAAAGGCCCTGCCTCACTGATGTATGGCAGCGACGCCATTGCCGGTGTAATGATACTGCACCCGGAACATAGTCTGCCGGAGAACACCATGCAGGTAAAGACCGGCGGAGAATACCAGTCGAACACCAACCTGGGAAAATACCTGCTGGGCTTCGCCGGCAACGCAGCGGCAGGAAAGGCAACAAACCTGCTGTGGAACTGGCACTATACGGGCAAGTCGGCACAGGATTATGAAAACAGACATGACGGGAAAGTGGGCAACTCATGGTTTGACGAACACAGCCTGCAGGGCATGCTCGGAATAGAAGGCAAGTGGGGACACAGCATGATGCGTCTGTCAAACGTGAATTTCAAGCCGGGTATCGTTGGAGAAGAAGATGCCTACCAGCGCGTGATACATACTAAGGTGGTAAACAACAGCATGTGGAACATCGGCAAGGGAAAACTGAAGACCATCATCGGCTACCAGCGTAACTTCCGCAGGGAATATGAAGAGGACGAGGTGGCGCTGGCAATGAAGCTGCATACCGTAAACTATGACGTGAAATATGACTTCGCACCGCTGTGGGAAGGCATGCGCATGAGTTACGGCATCGGCGGCATGTGGCAGCAGAATGTAAACGAAGGAGAGGAGACTCTTATTCCTGACTATAAGCTTTTCGACTTCGGAACGTTCCTTACAGCCACCCAGCAGCTGAACAAATGGCATCTGTCTGGTGGCATAAGGTTTGACAACCGAAACTTGTCAGAACTTGACCGCGAGGGAACACGACTGGCTGGCAAGAGCCTATCGGCAGTGACGGGAAGCATAGGCGCCGTATATAACATAAACGAACGCATGAACATACGTCTGAACACGGCACGAGGATTCCGCGCACCGACCGTTAGCGAGATGTATTCTGACGGCGTGCATGAGGGAAGCGTGCAGTATGAGATAGGCAACACGTCACTGAACCCTGAACATAGTTGGCAGACCGACCTCGGCTTTGACTACACTTCACACATATTCAGCATACAGGCTTCGCTGTTCTATAACCGCATAGACAACTACATCTTCCTTACACGCCTCGCCGACGTGGTGACCGACGGATACGACACATACCAGTACGTACAAGGAGATGCCTCGCTGGCAGGCGGCGAACTGTCAGTTGACGTGCATCCTACGCAGGCACTTCACATCCAGAACTCATTCTGTTTCGTAAGCGGAAGAAAACTTCACAACAGCAACGACGATGACCGTTGGCTGCCAATGATGCCACCTGCACGATGGAACTGTGACATCAGATATAACTTCAAGGATTTTGCAGGCGGACTGTGTCGCAGGTCTTTCATCTGCGCCAACATGGAATACAACCTCAGACAAAATCATTATTATGCAGTTGATGATACGGAAACGGCTACACCTGACTATGCCCTGTTCAATCTGTCGGCAGGAATGGACCTGCACTTGTTCGGACATAACTGCATAGAACTGTCTGTATGTTGTCAGAACCTGTTCAACAAGGTTTACCAAAGTCACCTCAGCCGCCTGAAGTATGTCGATACCCCTGACGGGCATGGCTATCACGCCATGGGACGAAACTTCTGCATAAAGGCATATATGCCTATAGACATACACTTCTAAGAATCTTAGCCACGCCGTCATTGTCAACCGTATCGGTTACGATGTCGGCGTGTTTCTTTACCTCGTCAGAGGCATTGCCCATGGCTACGCCTATGGCAGCATGCTCAAGCATGGCGATGTCGTTGCCACCATCACCGAAGGCCATCGTCTCAGAAAGGTCTATGCCGTAGTATCCGCATATCTTGTCTATGCCGGTAGCCTTGCTCGTGCCCTTGGCTATGCAGTCGGCAAAGAGCGGATGCCAACGGTTTGCATCACAGCCTTTCAGCACGTCCTGCATGATGCGCGGCTCCTGCTCTTTGTTGAAGAATGCAATGATCTGCATGACGTCAAGGTCAAGTGCATCGCGAATGTCAGACACAGGAGGAAGTTTTATATCAAGTAACTTGAATATTTCTTGCAGCGCAGGCATATTTGCATCTACGTTACATACCACAGCCTTGTCATTACACGCAAAGGCTATTGGCATCGGATGCGCCTCGCTGTCGGCTATAATGCGGCGTATGTCGTCCTTCGGTACGGGATTGCTGTATATCTCCACCCCGTCAGACGTGGTGCAGTAGGCTCCCGTGACCGACATGATGCCGTCATACTCCAGTCCGTCAAGATTGTTGATGAACGGAAGAGGTCTGCCCGTAGCTATGAAAACCTTTATACCTTTTTGCCTTACCTCACGTATGGCGTCAAGGGTTGACTGCGGTATTTTGTGTGTTTTGAACGATACCAGTGTACCGTCAATGTCTAAGAATATAGCTTTTGTCATCGTGTTCATGCTCAGGGAAATGTCCCGCTACCTTTTGTTTCGTCTTTGTAGGCTCGGCCATCCATTTTTCCGCATTATTGTTATACTGCAAGTCTGTATTGTATAGAAGTGTGAACGGTAATGACCATTTATGGTAATTATATGTTTCTTTGGCGATACAATGTGAATTTCGTATAGTTATCTGTCCGCATCACCATAGGCTATGTGACGACTTTGCAAGGCACTTGCCCAGGCCTGCGATGCTGCTGACAATTTGCCTGTAAGATACTGTTCCATCATAACCGCTCCAATAGGAACACCGAGGTCTGCGCCGAAGCCACCGTTCTCTACATATACCGCAATGGCTATCTTCGGGTCGTCCATAGGCGCAAAGCCCATGAATACGGAGTGGTCACGACCACGGTTCTGGGCAGTACCAGTCTTTCCACAGGCTACGTAAGGATAGCGGCTCAACGCATGGCAAGTGCCACCTGTAGCAGATGCACGCATACCTTTCACTACGACGTCGTAGGCAGCACGTGAAGCCTTCGTGTAATGTTTCTGCGTATAAGTGGTATCAAGTTTAGCTCCCTGTATGTGCTTTACTACGTGAGGAGTAATCCAATAACCACGATTAGCTATCGTCGCACCGAGGTTGGCTATCTGCAAAGGGGTGAGGTTAACCTCGCCCTGACCAATGGATATAGAGATAATAGTAAGGCCATTCCATGAGCCTTTGTAGGCATGGTTATAGTATTCTCCGTTAGGTATCAGACCACGCTTTTCGCCAGGCAGGTCAATGCCTGTTTTGTAACCGAACCCCATTGATACCATATAGTCGCGCCAAACGTTCATGGCATTGACAGGCTTGCCGTACTTCTTCCTGTTACCAATCATATAGTACAATCCCCAACAGAAGAAACCGTTGCATGATGTGGATAAGGCAGGAACTACAGGTAGCGGTGCTGCGTGTCCGTGGCAGCCTACATGCAGTCCTTTGAATGAGAAACCGTGGGCACAAGGATATGATGTCTCAGGTGTTATGATTCCTTCTGTAAGGAAAGTCAGTGCCTGTGATGTCTTGAAAGTAGAGCCAGGAGGATACTGACCCATGATACTGCGGTTGAGCAGAGGCTTCCATACGTTGCGTTGCAGTGCAAGATGGTTCTTGCCACGCTTGCGACCTGTGAGTAAACGTGGGTCGTATGTCGGTGATGAAACCATGCATAGTACCTCACCTGTCTTAGGTTCTAAGGCTACAATGGCACCTATCTTTCCTTGCATCATTCGCTCACCCAAAGCCTGTAAGTCAACATCTATAGATAGTGTGAGGTTTTTGCCAGGTACGGGGCGACGGTCAAACTTCCCGTTTTGATAGTGCCCCTTAATGCGCCCGTGTGTGTCTCGCAACAGTATCTGGATGCCCTTTTCGCCTCGCAGAAATTTCTCGTAGGAGCGTTCTACACCCAGTTTGCCTATGTAGTCGCCTTTTACGTAGTACTTGTCTTCTTCAATATCCCCCTGAGAAACTTCTGCCACATCACCGAGTACGTGTGCAGCATAGGGATATTGGTATTGACGAAGAGTACGTTTCTGAATATAGAAACCCGGAAAGCGGAATAGCTTTTCGCGGAACACAGCGAAATCTTGTTCGTCAAGTTGTGTTATGAATACTTGTTGGGTATAGCGTGAATATCCGGGGTTCTTATTCCTGTCCTTAATGTCGGCCATGCGTTTCTCAAAGTATTCGCGTGTTATGCCGAGAGCCTCGCATAGTTCAAGGGTGTCAAGATGTTCGCGAGCCTCGTTCATCACGACCATTACATCGTATGAAGGTTGGTTGAATACTAAGAGTTTTCCGTTACGGTCGAAGATGGCACCGCGTGCTGGATATTCTGTTTGTTTTAGAAAGGCATTGGAGTCAGCGAGTATGCGATAGTCATCGCTCATGATTTGTAGCATAAGCAGTCGCAGCATATAGACGATGACAATAATGATAGCTGCACCTCCGATGATGTATTTTCTCTCTGTATAATCACGTGTCATACGCTCTCTACCTCCTTGCGCTGTCAATGATTAGTATGATGACCAGTGTGAGTGCCAGACTTCCGCCTACTGCTATTATCCATTCCTGCCACCATGCGGCGGTGAAGGCTTCCAGAGAGAAGAATACAAGACAATAGACCGTTATGAGTATGAAGGCATACGTGGAGTATTTCATCCATCCCATCGTATTGATGGCTGGACGCAAATTCGCATCATCTTCTTTCTTTAGGAATAATTCCAGCACCAAGGGTTGTATAAAACCTACGAGCGTCATTGTCGTAGTGGCAAGTCCTGGAGTGTTTTCAAAGATGTCAACGACAAGCCCCATTATAAAGCACAGTAGTGTTTGCAGCCAGCGTGAATAACCTCTTGGAAACAATAATGCCAGATATACATAGAGCAATGGCGTAGCCACACCGAGGATGTGGATGCGTCCAAGCAATAGTGCCTGCACCAATGCAAATATTATTATTAGGAAGAAGTATATCACTGTATTATATAAGAGAGGTTGTGACTATGTGGTTGTTTATGTTTTGTTGACTCTTTACAGATGGATTGTAGCGATTAGCTGTTAACTTACAGTATGTGCCTTATTCACTTTTTCCTTTGTTGGTAGAAAGGGAATCCTGTGCTGCACGTATAAGTTGTAATTGCTCGTGCATTGCTTTGTTGTCGATTACGCTGACGTGACGCAGGTTGCCAAAGTCGGTATATAACTGTACTTGCAGTCGGTAAGATAAACCGTCAGGAGAATTGAATACGTGTATTATCTTGCCTACTGGTATGCCAGGTGGGAATATAGCGGAATATCCTGATGTCACCACGCGCTCATAGAGTTTGAAGTGAGCGTGGCGTGGTATCTCATCAACGTAGGCAAGATTGCTATATCCGCCTTCCCATTTGAGATAACCAAAATAATTGGTGCGCTCAATCTTACTGCTTATGCTTGACTTTGATGACAAAATAGGAATGACGACAGAATGATGCTCGCCAGTCAGATAAACAATGCCAACGACACCAGTGCCGCAGACTACGCCCATATCCTTGTGCACGCCATCGGCTTCACCTTTGTTTATGGTAATTAGGTTGTCACGTTTGTCGATACTGCTTTGTACTACCTCGGCAGGTATTATGTTGTAAGGCGTAGGATCATTTATTCCTGGCACATTGACAGTATCTATTCCTTGTCGGTCAAGCTCCTCACGTAGCGTCTGTACTTGGTGCATCAAGTAAAGATTGCGCGACTGTAAGTCTTCGTTTTCTTGTTTGAGATTTAGGAAAGAACGAATGTTAGACTCTCCTTCATATACAAGTCCTGCAACCGTGTTGGCTGAAGAAATCCATGCTGCTCCCTGATAGCTGTTATAAGAAAACAACATTACCAAGCCCGCGGCCTCAAGAATGAGGAACACGAGCCAATGGTAATGTTTTGTTATAAAATCAAGGAGATTTCGCATTATTTATTATCTCACTTAAAGTGGAACCGTATATATAGCTCAACAAGAAACCTTGTTCAGTATATATAGTCCTACGCAGTGATAAGAAAATGTATTATCTCATAAGGAATGAGAACCTGCCAATGTTTTTCAAGGCTATGCCAGTGCCCTTAACTACGCTGTGGAGAGGGTCATCAGCAATATGGATAGGTATTCCTATCTTCGTCTGCAGACGCTTGTCAAGACCACGAAGCAGCGCGCCGCCACCAGTGAGGTATATACCATTCTCTACGATGTCAGCATAGAGTTCAGGTGGAGTGTTCTCCAATGCTGAGAGCACGGCATCTTCAATCTTGCGAATAGTGCCGTCAATGCACTTTGCTATTTCCTGATAGCATACAGGAACCCGCATTGGCAGAGCAGACACACGGTTAGGACCACACACGATATAGTCCTCTGGAGCCTCGTCGCTGAGGTCGGTAAGTGCAGAGCCTACGTTTTTCTTAATGCGCTCAGCCATGCGTTCAGATACCTTTACGTTATGCTGCTGTGACATATAGTTCTGTATGTCGGCAGTAATCTCGTCACCGGCAACGCGAATTGAGTTGTTGCTGACGATGCCACCGAGTGAGATTACTGCGATTTCAGTAGAACCGCCGCCTATATCTACAATCATGTTGCCCTGTGCGGCCTCTACGTCAATGCCAATACCCACGGCAGCAGCCATAGGTTCGAAGATCAGGTAAACATCGCGTCCGTCAGCATGCTCCGCAGAGTCGCGCACTGCACGCAGCTCTACCTCAGTAGAACCAGAGGGGACGCCGATGACCATGCGTAGCGAAGGAGAAAACAGGTGGTGACCGGTCTGTACCATCTTGATAAGTCCGCGCATCATCATCTCGCATGCAGAGAAGTCGGCAATGACGCCATCACGCAACGGACGCACAGACTTGATGCGCTCGTTAGTCTTCTCATACATTTCCTTGGCCTTCTCGCCTACAGCCTCCATCTGGTTGGTGTCGCGATTGATGGCAACGTAAGAAGGCTGGTCAACGACAATCTTGTCGTCGTATATAATGACGGTATTGGCAGTGCCAAGATCCATCGCTATTTCCTTTGTAAGGTTGAAAAATCCCATTTGTTTTTAAAAGAAATTTAAGTGATTAACTGAAAATAGTATTATCGCGTTTTTTCAACTTTACTTATTTGTTTTCTCAAACCATGCGTGTATGGCAGTGTCATAGTGTGAACTAACGCCAAATGCACGTGTAGCGAACATACGACGGTCTTCAATGTCGGTCTGCGCACCTTTCTTGTTGAGTATGTCGAGCAATACGCTGTACTCAGCCTTTGAAGGAACAATCACAACATCCTTGAAGTTCTTTGCTCCAGCGCGGATAAGTGAAATACCGCCTATGTCAATCTTCTCTATGATATCAGCTTCAGAAGCACCGCTTGCAACCGTCTGCTCAAATGGGTACAAGTCAACAATTACGAGGTCTATCTCAGGTATCTCATACTTAGCCATCTGGTCAAGGTCGTCCTGCAGTCCGCGACGTCCGAGTATTCCACCGAAAATCTTTGGATGCAGGGTTTTTACGCGCCCACCGAGTATTGAGGGGTAAGTCGTAACATTCTCTACTGCCTCACAGTCATAACCGAGAGATTCGATGAATTTTTGTGTGCCGCCTGTTGAGAGGAATTTTACGCCCTCAGCGTTGAGCTTTGCGAGTAACTCGTCAAGGCCGTCCTTGTGAAAGACGCTCACCAGAGCAGTCTTAATCTTCTTTGCTTCTGCCATTGCTTTTTACGTAAAAGAGTGTTATAAAAAAACCGGTTTGTTAAAATTGATGTGCAAAGTTACAAAAAATCTTTTGTTTCTCAAAATTTTTCTTTATTTATTATGTCACAAACCCGAAAAGTTGATTTATTTATTGCCAAATAGCGTGAAAGATATTACCTTTGCGACTGTTAATTAACATAACCCACCTAAAGAAATGCAAACTTTCCGACTCCTGGCCGGACGTATTGCCGTGGCATTGTCACTATTGCTTTTGACAGTGCCCGCAGTCTATGGTCAATCGAAAAAAACTACACAGTCAAGGGGTAACGCCCAGCAGAAGGTTGCCCCGATACAGCAAAAGGAAAATTCTAAGCAGGAGAGCGAGGCAAAGTCTCAGAACAAGGATGCTCACAAAAACTCTTTGCAGCAGAAGGGAAATGCTCGGCAGAATGTGTCGGCAAAGCGACAGAAGAGCACGCAACAGCGTGGTAAGGCTTCTTATTACTCGCGTCGCATTGATGGACATCGCACGAGTAGTGGCGAACGACTAAACAATGATTCGCTTGTCTGTGCTCATCGTACCTACCCGTTTGGCTCGAAACTACTTGTGCGCAACCCTGCCAATGGTAAGGAGGTTGTGGTAAGGGTAATAGACAGAGGACCATTTGTGCGCGGACGAGTTGTTGACCTTTCGTATGAGGCGGCTCGCAGACTTGGTATGCTGAGTGCTGGTATCGCCCTTGTTGAAGTATCGTTGTATGACGATACTGCCATTCCTTACAAGCCGAAAGAATATAAACTGCCGGAACTTGAGCTTGAGTTGAACGACGACGGCGATAGTATGACGCCCGTATGGCAGCGTAAGGAAAAGCCTGAAACCAAGGATAATGCTACGGAAGATGCTAAGCATGAAGCAAATGGCGTTGCTTCAGACAATCAGAAAACTAATCTGTACAAAGGACAACAGCAGGAAATTACGCAGAAGAAGACTACCTCTGCGGTAAAAAAGAAGCGTTCAACAGTTAGGCGCAAGACTTCCGTCAAACGTAGAGGCACAGTAAAGAAAACGACAAAGAGAAAACGATGAAAGAATACACCGACGAGGAACTGGCTCAGATACTCGACCAAGACATATTCCATAAAATCTCTGACGCTGCCGATGAACTTGGCTTGGAGTGCTATGTCGTAGGGGGATACGTGAGGGATATATTCCTTGAGCGTCCGTCTGACGACATAGACTGCGTAGTGGTTAGTCCTGACAAGAGTGTTAAGAGCCCAGGTATAGAGGTCGCTAAACTGCTAAAAAAGAAGTTTGGGCGTGGTGCGTATTTGTCGGTGTTCAAGAACTTTGGTACTGCACAGGTTAAAATCAGTGCTCATCGTAAGTCGCAATCCTCAGACGAATGTACTGATGACGATACACAAACGGAAGCATCCGAAGCGGGAATAGAAGTGGAGTTTGTCGGCGCACGCAAGGAGAGTTACCAGCGCGACTCGCGCAAACCCATAGTGGAAGACGGTACACTTGAAGATGATCAGAACCGTCGTGACTTCACTATCAATGCCATGGCTATCTGTCTCAATAAGCATCGCTTCGGCGAACTTGTCGATCCCTTTGGAGGATTGGATGACCTGTGGGATGGAGTCATACGTACTCCGCTCGATCCTGACATTACATTTTCAGACGATCCACTGCGTATGCTGCGCTGCGTTCGTTTCGCAACGCGACTGAATTTCTATATCGATGACGAGACATTCTCAGCCCTTGAGCGTAATGCAGGGCGCATAAAGATAATCTCTGCCGAGCGCATCAATGAGGAACTGAATAAGATACTGCTGACTAAGCATCCAAGTAAGGGCTTCGTGGATTTACAACGTTGCGGACTGCTGCCTCTTGTCCTGCCAGAGTTGGCTGCCATGGATATGGTGGAAGAACGCAACGGCAAGGCTCACAAGAACAACTTCTACCATACGCTGGAGGTGCTCGACAATGTGGCAGGGGTGAGTGAAGGGCTGTTCCTGCGCTGGGCGGCATTGCTTCATGACATAGGTAAGCCACGCAGTAAGCGCTGGGACAATCAGCAGGGCTGGACTTTCCATTCCCATGACCATATCGGAGCGAAGATGGTGCCGAAGATATTCAACCGTCTTAAGTTACCGCAAGACCATAAGATGAAATACGTGCAGCTACTCGTTGATATGCACATGCGTCCGATAGCCATTGCCGACAGCGAAGTGACTGACAGTGCGGTACGCCGATTGGTAAATGACGCCGGTGATTATATCGATGACCTGATGATACTCTGCGAGGCCGATATTACAAGCAAGAACCGCGTGCGCAAGCAGCACTTCCGCGAGAACTATGTGCTCGTGCGTGAGAAGATAGAGGACTTGAAGCAGCGTGACTATAAGCGCCTGTTGCAACCATGCATCGACGGCAACGAGATAATGAAGATGTTTGGCTTGAAGCCTTCACGCGAAGTAGGCGAACTGAAGCAGTACCTCAAAGAGGCAGTGCTCGACAATTGCGTGGAAAACGAGCGCGAGCCGCTCATGCAGTTGCTCGTAGGGAAAGCCAAAGAGATGGGACTGCAACAGCAGTAAACGATACTAATTCTAAATTCTTTTGGAAATCAGCGTGTTACCTATAAGATAAGCAGAAACAGGTAACACTTTGGAAACGAAAGGACTTACATATTCCTACACGTTTTTCACTAAGTCAAAGAACGCTCTTACTGCTCGCAAAGGTACAAAATTTCTCCCAAACAGCCAAAGAAACTGAGTACTTTTAGAATCTTATATTTTCTTTACCCTGTTTTCTGTACCTGAACTCTATTTATAAATCAATACTGTTATCTCTAATAGCATTATTCAATAAATCTTTAGGGTTTAACAGAATTGTGAAAAAGAAAAATGCTACTGATTATCAAGCGTTTACAATAATCTTTTGTCGTTTTCTTTTTTATTTCTTTTCTTTTCTGCCATCACTCAACTCATATCTACGGTATGTCCTACCTCCACTGGTGGTTAATTCCTTTCCGACCATCTTATATACAGTGTTTCGCAAGTCTGTCAGCTCAACATCAGGAAGTCTTCCGGCTATCTCAGACATTAAGCTTTGAGGATGCATTTTCAAGTCTTCAATAATCAATGCTTTCAGAGCGTATGGCTCAATATTCTTTAGCG
>OCVV012868195.1_pt1 | contig 15673 bp, 8 predicted proteins | sample 1539721 | NCBI WGS metagenome assembly OCVV01 (sample SAMN02144230, study PRJEB22623) | gut metagenome | biome: sheep rumen | host: Ovis aries | place: New Zealand
GAATCTACCGCCCGTCTGAAGGAAGCAGGTTTTGATGCTCATGGTTACATATCAGAAGGCACCGCCCATGAATTCCTTACCTGGCGCCGCAGCCTCTACCAGATGGCACAGTTACTATTTAAGTAAGATATATGCTGAAAAATCTTTTTTCCTCAATACTCTTTGTTGGCTGTGGGCTATGTGCCCATGGCCAACAATTGCCTTTGGTCTATGATCAAGAGCATACGGGCAAGCATTTTGCTACCCCCGACATGCCCGGCTACGACCAGTTGCCAGAATGTCGCGAACTCCCTGACCCATTGGCATGGAGCAATGGAAAGGGAGGGGTTGTAAATTTCACGGAGTGGGCGCATCGTCGCAGTGAGATAGCCGCAGAGATTCAGCATTATGGTATCGGGCGCAAGCCTGCTGTTGAGCCTCATCAGGTGAAGGCACGAATGGATGCAGACACACTGATAGTGGATGTAACGGTGAATGGGCAGACACTCACCCTCCGTTCCACCATCCATTATCCCAAGACAGGCAAAGCTCCCTACGCCCTCATGATAGGCACCAGTATGCTCAGTCTGCCCAAACCACTATTTGAAAATCGTCCCATTGCCACCATGACCTTTCATGAAGCACAGGTGAATGATTATTCCCAATGGCGGCCACATCATGACAGAGGCGAACATGCCTTTGACCGTCTCTATCCTGAGCTCACGGCCAACGGAGCCTATAGCGAATGGGCATGGGGATTGAGCCGACTGATTGACGGTCTGCAACTTCTCGGGCCGGAGGTTACTAAAATCGACACCCGCCATATCGGAGTCTCCGGTTGTTCCTATGCCGGCAAGATGGCACTATTCTGTGGAGCGTTCGACGAACGAATCGCGCTGACTATCGCCCAGGAGCCAGGTGGCGGGGGAGCAGCAGCATGGCGCATCTCCCACCAACTCGACAGCGTAGAATGTCTTGAGAAAACAGATTACCATTGGTTCCTTGAAAGCATGCGTACCACCTTCTCTGGTGACAGCGTCTATCGCATGCCATACGACCACCATGAACTCTGTGCCATGATATGCCCCAGAGCGCTACTCATACTCGGTAATCCCGACTATACATGGTTGGCAGACCGCTCCGCCCTTGTTTCTGCCAAAGCAGCCCGTAAAGTATGGCAATACTTCGGCATCGCAGACCGTATGGGTTATTCTATTGTGGGCGGTCATCCCCACTGCATGCTCCCTGAGAGTCAATATCCTGAAGTCGAAGCCTTCCTTGACAAGTTTCTCTTAGGTAAGCCCACAGATACCGACAATATCCAAATCTCGGTACTGAAATAAATAAAAATCGCTCCGCATTATCGATAATGCGGGGCGAGTATATAAATCAACTTAAGTCTTCATTTGAATCATCTAATTATTAAGGTAAAGTCCATTTACATCATGTAAGAATAGCGTTTTCTTGTCGTTGTAGAATCGAACGAAGTCTGAATACGACTGCTGTCCCGGGTAGGGCGCAAAATAGTGAGCAGACTGTTCATAAGCATTACGCCAGACCATCACATAACATACTGGGTATTTAGCCAGTACAGGAGCTAATGTTTTTGTCCACCAGTCCTTCACCTTGATTCGCTCATAGCCGGTTTCCGTTAATGCCAGAGGCTTTTGATGCTTCTGTGCGATACTGCCTACTACAGCAAGGCTCTTATCCAACTGAGATGCGAAGGCAGCTATTTGCAAAGTATCTGCGTCAGGAGCCACACAATAACTCTCTACCCCCATTACATCAATCATGTCGTCGCCTGGATAATTCTCCAAATATTCAGCCTCATCAAAAGCGACACTATCTATTTCTACTGAATAGACAAAAAGAACATTCACCACTTCTTTGGCCTTCAACTCTTCAGCCACCATCTTCCATATTTCTTTGGATTGGTGTTTACGAAGACGCAGCAATACCGGGACTTTTACTCCATAAGGTGTTTCCAAAGAATTCAGGAAGTCCGCAACAGGGAGAATCTGTTCCGCCTTACTCATTTTCTCTGGAATAGTCCATGAAAAAGATACCATTCCACCTTGATCGTACTGGCGGACAGCAGCCTTCCTAATACGATCAAAGGAAACTCCGTCAATATTTACGGAATCACCTTGCTCAATGCCACCAAGTTCGAAGCCTACAAGAGCAGGGAAATCGTTACATACACTCTTCACATCGGAACGGTTTTCGTCACCATTCCAACCGACACCATAGAGCGTAGCATCTTGATGCCCGAAGAGGTACACCCCACTGTCGCCCAACTCCTTCAGGTTCAACAACAGATTTTCCGTCCGCTGTGTTCTACCTGAATCTGCCAGTGGGTCGTCAGCTTTATGCTGATTGCCGCCGCAGGAGGCAAAGCCTAATGCGGCGGCAATGATTATCAAATATTTTTTCATTCGCTAAACATTATTCTGCTGTAGGCGATTTTGCCCAGATAGCAGGGAAGTCATCATACGAGTCACTTGTACATGCCTTAATCATCATTGGAACGACATCGGCACCGTCGCCAAGATAATCTCCTGTGCTATGATCAAACATTCCAAAGCACTCAGATATATATGGCTTTCCATCACCACCCATTTGCTGTGTATTATCAATGACATTGTTATCCCAAATCATCATTGGAATACCTGCCAAATAAGCTGAACGGCAGAAATACTCAAAATAGTACTTACGGAAAGCGTTGAACTTCTTATAAGCATTACTCTCAGTTTGAGTCTTCACATTATTCGGATCAACATATACACAACCATACTCACCAAGGTAACAAGGAATGCCCTGCTCAATGTATTTTGTACGAAGCTGATAAAGCAGATTTATGATATAATCCTCATTAGCTCCAGATACTGAATAGCCATTTTTAGCATTATGTCCCCATGTATATACTTTCAGAGAGTCTGCCTTGGCATCATACGGGCTCTGGCAGAAGCCTCCCGGATCATAGCTGTGCACAGCCACCATCACATGGTCGTCAGTCGTCTCACTTTCCAATTTCTTTGGCAACTGAAGATAGTTAACAGTCTTCTCGATATTAGCAGCATAACCGCTGACGCCCACCCAACGATTGGTGTTGTTGCCACCAGTCTTACGGATAGCATCCAAAGCATATTGGTTCCACTTATTCAACAGAGCGAACTGAGCGTCAGAACCTGTAGTCCAGTCATCACCACCATGAACCTCATTGAAAGTTTCAAAATACAGCTTATCCACAGAATAATCTTTAAATCTGGTAGCAATAGCCGACCAAAGCTGGGCAATCAATGTAGAGTCAGCTTTAGCAGCTACAGGATTACCTGCTGCGTTGGCAAGGTCTGTCTCGAATGAATCATGATGAGTATTCAAAATAACATTCAGACCTGCTGCAATCGCTTTGTCAACCACACCTGCCACTTCGTCCAAATAGCCTGCATCCTTCCATTCCAAAGGTTTTTCATCAGAAGTGCCTGTACCTTCAGTAATATGAGCAGTCCACGTTGTAGGAATACGAACCGTCTTACAACCAGCAGCTGCCAACTTGGTAAAGAGTGCAGCATCAACTGTGCTTACACCATCCCAGTAACCCCATTCCATATTGCTGGTATCGAAGTGGTTTCCAAGATTCCAACCCCAACCGAGTTTCTTGGTAATCTCTGTGGCTGAATTTGAGGGTAAGTCATTGATTGTCCATGTCATCGAAATCTCTTCGTTGTAAGGATCTCCCTGAGGACCAGTAATCAAACCAGCAGGGATTACTAACGTCTGAGATTTGTTGAAATCAACATCTACTGTAATAGTCAAAGAATTACTTGCTCCAAGGACGAGAGCCTTCTTGACAGGAACACCGTTCAGCGTAATCTGACTGGTATTCTTGGTCATGAAGTTGATATTCTTATCAAACGTCACTGTGATGGTCTTTTCACCATAGACCAAAGCACCATTTGCAGGAGTGATAGAGACATACTCTGGCGCACCCACTACCGAAATCTCATATTGAGCATCCGTGTCCTGGCAGGCTGTGGCAAATAGTGCCACAGCTGCTAAAGACATTGTATTGATTATATTTTTTAGTTTCATAATTCTTTGTATTTAATTAAGGAAGAATTGTCATTTTAGAAATGCCACTGATTTGTCCTTGAATCACAAGACCACCAGCAACATCAGCAGCAGTCAGTTCATATTCCATAACATCCTTTTCTTTATTCCAGTCTGTTAACGTTGTAATGGTTTTCCAACTAGAATCATTAATCTGAATCTGCCCAGTTTCATTGATATCCTTGTAGAAATACAATTTAGAACCAGCCTTAGCATCAACTGAGGATAAAACACCTGCAGTCAATGAGAATCGACCGTCGTCACCCCATGTGAAGGAATAAGGATAGGAGATGTCCTTACCATCCATGTTCTTGATCAACGTAGCCAAATCAACTTCCAAATCAATTTCCCAAGAGAGAGTAACCTTTGAGAATGTAAGGCCTGTTCCCTGAATGATTATACCTATGTTATCTTGTCCTTCTGCACTAGCCTTCTTTGACTGGATATTATTCAAAATTTTTTGCGTAAGGACTAACTTCGTCTCTCGATTAGCAAACGTCCAACCATAAAAGTCTGTAGGAACGAATTTCTGATTGAATTTTGCACATACATCTGGATCTGCTGTTTCGTTCTTTTCAGACCCCTCAGTAAATTCAATTCCACTCCAGTCTCCATAATTAAACTGAGCCTGATCCCACTGTTCATTAACCTGAGAATAGGAAATCGTCATAATAGCACCTGCAGGAGCGCTATCAAAAGATGCTGCGGGAATCAGCACACGACCTCCATCACCCCATGTCAACTGTACTAAACCCGTCCACACTATTTTATTAACAGATGTTGCTGGAATGACAGCAATACTATACTCAATCTCACCATTAGAAGAAATCAGTTTCAATACTGATTTTGCTTTCGCATCTTCTGGAATTCCAATAATCAACTGGTTCTTTTCTTCACCTGTCAATATCCACTGGCAATCTGTTCCATTCATTTGAACACCCGTCAACATGTCACCATTAGCAACTGTGATGGTCATCGAATTGCCTGCTTTCAGCTCTTCCTCTGCACCAGGCAAAGCAACAGCATAACAGAATACTGCCTCATCGATAGTCAATTCAGGAGCCTCAACTGAAGTACCATTGGCAAGATTCAGTTTTGGCTTGCCAGACTTACCTTCCATAGGAACTTTAACTGTAAGTGTTGTTCCGTCGGCAGAAACTGCGTCTTTCTCAAGTTCTGCTATTGCCTCACCGAAAGTAACGCTCTTCACAAGATCAAGATCTGTACCTGTAATTTGTAATACAGAACCAGCACTAACAGGATTTGCACTGTAAGCGGTAGCAACGGGTTTCACCAAAGTAAAGGCGACTTCAACCGACTCACCATTTGCCATGACAAGCTTCAGCTTACCCTCTGTTGCAGTCTCAGGTACAGCACCTACAACCACCTTATCGGCAGCCACGGTAATCTTGTCACCACTCAAAGCATCAGCACCTTGAAATTGAACTGCTGTAACCACATCCATATCCTGACCACTTATTGTCAGATCTGAACCTGCTTTCACAGGATTAGGAGCGGCAACACCATTGCTGGGCTTCACTGTAACCAAGGTAGCTACAGGAACCTCTTCATCTGACTTACAGACAAGGCTGAACACACCGCTTGGAGCCTCTGCGGGAAGTGTAAAGGTCAAGGTTGTACCATCCTTACTTACTTCAAATTCTGTAAATTCCACCTCACCGAATTTGATAGCACTGATGACATTATAATAGCTACCCGTCAACGTGATGGTCTCACCTGCTTTGGCAGTAATCTCGCCTTCTACCTCTGCCTCACCACGGGGTGACGCAATTTTGCTAGTTGAAGGAAGCCCCACTGTAAGAGCGTCCTCAGAAACTATTGTCTGATAAGTCAACGCATCCTCTTCCTCCTTCGTACGCTGAATGGTTAAGTCTGCGGTGTACAGCTCCAGCTTACCAGATTTTGCCTCCTCAGGAACAACTACGTCGATGTAGTAACGATCCTGTTCAACAAAATCGCTGGAAGATACAAGTACACCATCAGCGAAGGCGAGAGAGTAGATGAGGTTCAGGTAGTCACCCTCGATTCGGATTGTCTGACCAGGCATTACAGCCTCCTCAGGAATCTTGGTAATTTCAATACCCTCAATATACTCTATCTGGGTCCTCGTTGTAATGGTCTGGTCAGTTTTGGTCTTCAGGGTCACGTAGCCCACCTCAGGACCATCCTTAGGAACTGTAATACGGATCTCACTGGGAACACCAGACTTAACAACCTCAATATTCGTAATCTCACCTACTCCAGGAATCGTGATACTGGCAATCTGGTCGAGGTTACTACCTACGAAACGCAACTGTCCACCGCGCATCACGGGATTAGGACCGTATGCATTGAGACTGACACCACCCTGATACTGGTTAGTGCCCAAATCGTCTTTGCTACAGGCTGTCAGGGATAGCCCGATGAGGGCTACCACTAACAGAGAAAATATATTCTTTATTTTTTTCATAACTGTAATCATTATTATTTATTAGGAATTACACGGATGTTATCAATCTTGATGATAGGCTGACATTCCTCACCATTAACACCACCTCCTACAATGAACATAGTGAGGCTTGCGAAATCCTTCTCCTTCAAGTTGAAGGTGAGGCCGGAACCATCAAAGTCATAGACGAAACTGGAAGCAACAGGAATAGATACCGTAATCCATTTTCCACCAGTGTCAAACGAACCGGTAGCTGTCCATGGGCGATAAAGAGCACGGGGCAATGGTTCTTTGTCTTTGAAGTATGCCTCAGAACAATCTTTTAAGTAAGCAGCATCTCTAAAGAAGTGGTTGTTGGCTGCAAAGACTTCGTTACCAAAGACGTCAGGGCTCTTTCCGCCCAATGACACATAGCTTGTCGGCGCAAAGATAATCTGCATAGCACCGGCTTTCCAAGCATTGCTGGCAGGGATACACATTTCAAACTTAAAGATCAAATTCTCTGGTTTTGAGAAATCAGCAACGTCCATCAGACGGATACCTTGAGGATCCGGATAACTCTGAGGTGTGTTCCAGTCGCCGCACCAGTACTCGAACGAGAAGTTGTTATCATCCCAAGCACCGTCTTTTTTCATGGTAGCATTACCGTCACCTAACTGCATGTAGTTACCATCAAGGCCTCCATCACTGGCAATAATACGTCCATGCCAGCCTTGATCTTTACGTCCGTTATCGAAATTGAACAACAGACCACGACTATCCAGATAATGGAATACAGAACTGGAGGAACCGTATGTAGAAGTCATGGCTACAGGACCTTCTGCTGCACCTTCTGGAATGGTAACGTCAACTGAAGTATAATCATCAGATATACTGTTGATGACAGCAGGTATCAAGCTTCCATTGGCATCTGTAAAATACACTTCCAGCGGAGTATCATCGTAATTCACAAAGTAGTTACCTGTTAAAGTGACACGGTCACCTACAGCAGCATACTCACACGACATACCAGAAATGTCCGGAGCAGGAATCTCCACACTGAAATCATAATCTACGGTCTCACCGCTCTGGGTAACCATGTAAATTTTGTTTGTCACTTCCTTGGGCACACTCTTGGGCACATCTACTATCAAGGTGTTATCTGTAATATAACTAGTATTCAAGACCGCCTTCTGATCGTTGAAATAAAGCTCATAGACACTGCGAAGGTTTTCACCCACCAGACATAGTGTGCTCTGAGGTGAAGCGCTCTCCACCAATTCACCTGTTGTGTAGTGGATGTCTGACGCATCATTATTGTTCTGAACCTCAGTAGAAAGGCAGCGAACGTAATGGACAGTAGGTGTGCCGTCAGCTACCTCATACTTGTCGGGTTGGTCTTTACAGGAAGATAGTGACAATCCTGTCACGGCAAGTACTGCTAACAGCAACCCTTTTGTATATTGTTTCATCTTATTCATAGTTTAATCTTTACTTTTTGATGGATTAGTAAGTATAAGTAGAACGGACATCAACATGTTCACCTTCTACATTAGAACCGAGGTTCGGATTGAAGAGTACGTCCTCTGCCGACATAGGAATGGCGAAATAGCCATTGGTTGATACCTCAGAATCTTTGCGCAACAACACGTTAACATTAGGTGCTGCTGTTGAAGTATCATAGCCCTGCTTAGAAGCATCAAGTTTCCAAGAACCATTTTTCCAATAGTCCTTATATAGATCATTGAGACCCCAGAACGAATTACGTTTCTGAGCCGTCAGTTCCTTCACACAGAATTCTGGGTCGTAATAGCTGACACGCACATAATCGTACCAACGGTCACCCTCCATAGCAAACTCCAAGCGACGTTCCTTCCATATTTGTTCCCAAGAAACACTGGTCGATGCATTAGCAGAAGGTACTGCACGTCGATGAACAGCATCAAAGGCAGCAATCACATCAGCATTGGTAGAAGTAGCACGACTTGCGCCCAACATAGCCTCTGCATAAATCAGATAGACATCTGAGAGACGAAGAATGTGAGTAGGCAGAGCATACGACATACGTGCAGGAGCAATATTCAGAGCATCCTGATGGTCTTGAGTATTACCATACAGATGTTTTACGCAGTTGGCACCAGTAGCTGCCTGCAGCGAACCTGTTGCAGCCTCGTTGTAAGTGTTGTCGTAGATAAACTTCAAATAATCATAACCGCCATGATCTTTCCACATATAGTCATAGGTAAAACCAGGCAGCATCATCGTGGCCTTCAGACGGGTGTCAATATTACCAAGCCATGAATCAGGCTGATTCTCTATCAGCTTTACACCAAATGCCTCCTGCAGGTCAACAGAACATCCGTTCCAGCCACCCCAGCAGTCGCCGAACTCATCCATACCCTCCATCGCGAGGTCACTCTGCAAGGTGTTCTGACTGGTCCAGTTCGAACCCACTGTCCAACGCCATGCTATCAGGCTCTCATCAGCAAGTCCCTCTGTAAGCTTCCAGATATCACCATAGTTCTCGGTCAGTTTACGTCCAGAGTTATCAATTACATCTTTAGCATACTCAGCAGCTTTTGCCAAATCACTGTCACTCAGTTTACCACTGACGCCGGCCTTAGTCAAATAAACTTTAGCCAGCAAAGCCTCAGCACAGTAATAGTCAATACGGCCAGCCTGTGGAGCTTCTTTCATTAAGAGTTCCATCGCTTTTTCCAATGTCATGATGATATACTCATAGACATCTGCACGCTTTACCTTTAACGTGTTGCTATAGTTTCCTGATGACATCTCGTCAGCTGTGCTATGGATAATGGGCACATCACCAAACGAGCGAACAAGGAAGAAATAAGCAAATGCCTTCCATGTCAGGCACTCACCCATACACTGATTGATGGCTTCCTGAGAGGCAGATGCCCCTTTCAGATTGTCGTATACCGTATTAGCATGACCTACAACGGCCCACAGAGAATAAGACATATTGACCAAATCTTGGTCAGAACCATTCAATGAGAAGTTCATATAAGGAGAAGACCCCCAGTAGTAGTTGCCTGAAAGCACCTCACCCACCTTGATAAATCCACGCTGGAAGTCATACCAGGGCGAGTTATACAGATAGTTGACACCAGAATAGCACTGGGCATCTGTTTTATAATAGTTATCGACGTTATAGCCGTCTTCAGCTGGTTTCTCCAGAAAATCCGAGCAAGAAGTCACCGTCAGACCAAGCAGCATCGCAACAGCAATATATTTAATATTTGATAGTTTCATAATTTGAAGTCTTTTAGATTAGAATGTTACGTTAAGACCGAATGAATAAGTTGTAGGAGAAGGATAACGTGCATTGTCCAGTCCCATTACATTGGCACTCTGTGTAGAAGCACCGATTTCTGGGTCATAACCATCATAACCAGTGATAGTCAGCAAATTCTGGATATTAGCATAGACACGTAGCATCTCTATGCCCCATTTGCCTATCCACTTCTTGGGGAAGGTGTATCCTAACGAGATATTCTTCAGACGAACATACGAGCCATCTTCAATATAGCGGTCACTCCAACGGTCGTTGTCGTTCGGGTCATTAATTGATGCGCGAGGCATTGATGTGCCAGGATTAGCCAGTTTGACATTGGTAATATCATCATACCAATAGTAAATCAGCTGCCCGTCGCCACGGTCAATACCACCCGTGTAATCTTTATTAGGATCAATAGGTGTCAAAATTGCACGACCTGCAACATCCTTCAACTGGTTGGTCCAAGTTGAGTTCATGTGGGTCATCTTCATCTTCAGATAGTTACCTACCTTGTTGCCTACAGAACCATTGATAAAGATGTTCAAATCGAAATTTTTATAACGGAAGGTGTTGTTGAAACCGAAGGTCCACTTGGGCAGTGGCGAACCGATGTTGGTACGGTCGTTCTCATCAATAACACCATCACCATTCAAATCTTTATACTTGATATCACCTACGTAAACAGTAGAGTTTTTGGTAAACACGCCATTTGAAGGATAGGCACTTGGTTTTGGAGAGTTCTCAATATCCTCCAATGAGGTATAAACACCATCGGTTACGTAGCCATAGAAATTGAAGAGGCTCTCACCAACAACGGTGCGGCTTACTACATCAGACCACTGGCCGTAACCAATCAACTGAGCTGTGCTTGAACCATCTGACAAATCAACAAGCTTGTTCTTATTGATAGAGAACTGAATCTCAGAATCCCACTGGAACTGTCCAACAAGAGGATGTGTATTCAATGTGATTTCAAAACCGGTATTTCGAATGTGTCCGTAGTTACCCCAAGGTGCTGCAAGCGCAGAAGAACCGTTACCGCTTGTACCCATGTAAGAAGGGAGTTGCAACTGCATCAGCATATCCTTCGACTCTTTCTTATACCAGTCAATAGTCAGGTTGATGCGATCGTTCAGGAAACCAAGGTCAAGACCTACGTTCCACTGCTCCTGACTCTCCCATTTAATATCCTTATTAGCAATCTGAGCTGGACGATAGCTCATACCCAGAGCGGTCTCCATACGTGACAGTGGAGAACCCCACTTATAGCCACCGATGGCAGAGTTACCTGTCTGACCCCAACCAATACGGAGCTTACCATTAGAGAGCCACTTGCCTGCCCAACTCTCAATAAACTTCTCGTTAGAGAAACGCCAAGAGGCAGCAAAAGAGTGGAAACCAGCCCAACGCTTGTTAGGTCCGAAGTTTGAGCTACCATCGTAACGATAGGTGTATGTTGCATTGTAGCGGCTGTCATAGCTATAGGTCCAACGAGTAAAGAAGGAAGCCATTGAACTACTTCCAAAGCCTGCATTAATCTGAGGAGTACCTGTACCTAATGCTGGATTGTGAACCGCGTCAGAAGGGAGACCTGTATTATAAACAGAAGTAAAGTCATATTTTGATTCCCAGCACTCCTGTCCGATCATAGCTGTTGCGGAATGTTTGCCGAAGGTGCGGCTATAGGTCAAATAGTTCTTTAACTGCCAGAAAGTACTGGTATTCTTCTGAATACGGCTCTCGTTGCTGGCTCGTTTCCAAGTTCCAAGGTCAACCATTGGCTCGTAGGTTTCACCCTTGTTCCAACCGAAGTCAAAACCAATTTCGGTGTGCCATACCAGATTCTCAATAGGAGTAACCTCAAAGAATACGTTACCATTCAGTTTCTGACGCTTCAGCAAAATCTGGTCCATCATAGCCATAGCGATGGGGTTCGGGTTCGTATAGCCTTCCTGAGACACTGAGGAATAGCTACCATCTACATTATAAATAGGTATTGAAGGAATGGTGGTCAGAGAGTAACCAATCAAACCTTCATCAGAGTCAGCCAGTTTCAGATCATCTTTGGTGTCAGAATAAGTAACACTCAGACTCATCTTCAACCATTTCTTCAACTGAGCATCCAAATTGGTACGGAATGACATACGTTTGAATTCCGAACCAATGATGGTACCTTTTTGGTCCATATAGTTGCCACTGACATAGTATTGAATCTTATCAGAACCACCCTGGGCACTCACTTGATGAGAGTGCTGGAAGGCTGTCTGGAAAACAGCATCCTGCCAGTTAGTTCCCTTGCCCAACAAGGAGGGGTCTGACAACGCACCGGTGTACTGCGCCTCACCTACTGCTGCGTATGAATTATAATACTCTGCATATTCACGGAGATTCATCAGATCCAAGCGCTTGGCCTGACGGTTCCATGCTATCATACCATTGTAACTGAATTTGGCATCGCCTGCCTTACCGCGCTTAGTAGTAATCAGCACAACACCATTAGCACCCTGAGCACCATAAATAGCGGTGGCTGAGGCATCCTTCAGAATTTCCATACTGACAATATCAGCAGGGTCAATAGTTGACAAAGGAGAAATAGTAGAAACGCTACCATTACCAAGGGCATCACCTAATCCGTATGACGCACCTGATGTTCCACTGCTCTGAATGGGCACACCATCAATGACATACAAAGGTTCTGCGTTGGCATTAATGGTTGCAGTACCACGAACGCGGATGGATGATGAAGAACCAGGAGCACCTGAAGTTGACACAGCGGTCACACCTGCTGCACGTCCTTGCAAAGACTGGTCGAGTGAGGTAATAATTGATCCTTTTACCGCACTTTCACCCAAGGATACAGAAGCACCGGAAATGTCACTCTTCTTCATCGTACCGTAACCAACGACTACGACTTCATCCAGCATTTTCTTGTCTTCCTCCAAAGTAATGTCATAATGTGTACGACCATCAACCTTGATTTCTTTGGTCAAGTAACCGATGTAGGAAATCACAAGGGTTTGTCCCTGGTTGACATTAAGAGTAAAGTTACCATCGAAGTCGGTAGCGATACCGTTCGATGTACCTTTCACAACTACACTAGCACCGATAATCGGACCCTGTGAGTCAACTACAGTACCAGTGATCTTCTTCGACTGTTGAACGGCAGGTACTGGAGAATTGCCCCCCCCAGCTGCATAAGCCTGCATAGTGAACATGCCACATAGGCACACACCTATCAACAGCACAGACTTTCTTACTTTTTGATTCATACTATAGGTTATTAATAATGTTAATAGTTATATCATTATGTTTTTTGCCTTGCGTGTATATGGTTTCTTACACTTTTGGTCGGCTTAGGTTATGCATTACCTCACGTAATTCGGGTGCAAATATAAGGTTTTTTTAGAAAACTACACAAAGTTTTCAAAAAAAAAATTACTTATCAGTGCAAATTTGTTAGTTTTTGTATAATAAATCAATAAATTCTTATCTCTATTCGCCACAAGATACGGCTTTGGTTACTATGCGCCTGTCGCTCATAATGTCAGCTGCTACACGACGTGCATGTGCATCCACTTTGCGCTTGGTAAAGTCGGGCGTATTATAGGAGTCCAACAAGTCACGATAGTAATGCTTAGGGTCACGTTGTGGCAGCATAAAGGGCTTCGTTGCCTTTCCGTTAACAACGGACGAGAGATAGATACGGGAGTAAAGACCATCGTCACGCCTGCTGGTAAACAGGAACCAGCGGCTATTGTCGGTCCAGTTATGGAAACTCTCTGATTCCGCACTGTTCACCTCGTTAATGGGTTGTGTCGCGCCTGTCTGCAAGTCGAGCAACCAGAGGTCGGCTTCCGAGTGCCAGATAGAGAAATAGCCATAGTCAGCCAACGTGTACATGATGTATTTACCATCGTATGACGGACGGGGCCAGGTGACACTCTTGCCCATCTGGTCGGCATGGATCAGGGTATCTACCTGCAGACCGAATCTTCCTGTCTGCTCGTCAAAAGCCACCCGGCAGAGGTTATAGCGTTCTTGATCGTAGTCGGTAGGATAAAGTTGCCGCTTGGCAGTGAGGTAGTAGAGCCATTTCCCGTCAGGCGAAAAAACGGGACAGTTTTCTGCCCACAGCAGTTTCATCGTCAGTGTATCTCTCAGAACAGTCTGGCTTTCAGCGTCATAGACGAATACATCGGATTTGGAGTCATACACTTCAATGCGTTTTTGATGAGCAAAATGGAACATCTGACTGGTGACATTGGTCGAGAAAGCACAATAGCGGCCTCCTGGATGCCAATAGGGATAGACCATCGAGCCACCCAGAAATTCGTTCTTGGCCTGCAACAGTTCGTCCTTACCCTTTCGGTGTATAATAGTAGCACCATTGGCACCACGCGCATGAAACACATACTGATCAGGGTTGGTACGATTGGGCGTGTGACAGTTGATGCACATTCCGCCGATATGTGTATTCACCAGCAAAGGCTCCTCATCGAAATTTGAAAGATTACGCTGGTAGATGCCCATTTTACTGTATATCTGATAGCTGGGAGGGATACGCCGATAGGTAATTCCCCATTCATCCAACGGCTCGTTGCTGACATAGATGGGAAATTCCTGATAAGCAGTCCACTGCCCATCTTTCTCGGCAAAGACCTGCACCAGGAGTTTTTCACCCTTATTATTTTGCAGCAACTGGTGCCATTCGTCAATATCAAAGTCGGCATAGGTGCCATTCGCATGCAGTTCTCCCCCCTTTTCACCTTTCACTGTCACGTCAATCCTCGTCACTTCGTCATCACTCATAGCGAAATCCAAGGGTGCAATATCCGTAGGAATGGTCACTCCAGTGTAGTCGGGATAAATAGCAGGCAGCTGATTCTCCTTCACGGCATTCTGGGGCCGAGAGTGGCATCCTGTCAAAAGAATCAGTAGCAGGGGCAATATATAACGTAATTCGTTTCTCATACCTTATTTATATAAAGAACATATCTTCCGCTTTCTGGAATGACTCTTGCGCCTTCTGGAAGAAAGGATGCTGTTGCAGGCGTTCAGGGTGCTCAGCCAGAGGGCGCATTTCCTGAGCCCATTTACTATAGTTGGCTGTCTCTTCCAGAATAGCCAAGTATTTCAATGCTACTTGGTAGTTGCCGGTAATGAGATTGGTCTCCACCAGTCGTTTGAGAGCCCTTCCGCTTTTGTTGTAGTTTGGTATGAACTCCATCGCTTCAAAGGCAGAGCGTTGCGCAACAGTAGGCATATTCATCAGCATGGCGATGTCGCTCACCATGAATGCTGCTACCAGACTTTCGAAATTGACCCTCATGTGCAACCCATTCGAACTGAAGATAGCAGGTGCCTGCAGTTCTTCAGGTACCACCATACTGGCAAACAATTCCGTACGATCCATCTGTCCCGTCTCGTAACTGGCTACCTTAACGGCACTGGCTACTGTTACGGAATTTGGATAACGGTATTTCTCTATCATATCACTCCACGCCCCTAAGCGCATCAGCATATCGCATTCCATTTGCTCGTAGCTCCCTATGTTCCGTTCTGTACCCCAGTAATAGTCAACACCTCTGGCAATTCGTTGAAGCGGATAAGGCGTCACCCACGAACTGCCTAATAAGCAAGCTGCAAATAACGTAGCAGTCAGTGGTACCCAACGGATACAGCAAAGCACCAACAGAATGGCTGCAGGACCGACTAACCAATACATCACGGGTATCATCATGCAACTGGTGATTACTCGTAGTTTCTTGTTCGATGGCATCAGCACCATGACTGCCATTACCAAAATGACAGCGATAGTTGGTGTGAGTGGCACTTCGGGAATCATCGCCAGACGC
>OCVV011333714.1_pt1 | contig 15672 bp, 11 predicted proteins | sample 1539721 | NCBI WGS metagenome assembly OCVV01 (sample SAMN02144230, study PRJEB22623) | gut metagenome | biome: sheep rumen | host: Ovis aries | place: New Zealand
CAACAAAAATAATGGTGCTATTGTGCGACATCTCCGAAGTCGCCCCCTGCATAGTTACACCCACCGCAGGTCAAAACCTGCGGTTATGTACATGAGACCCCGTTGGGGTCTTACTGTAGAGGTATTGTGCCATCTGCTATATCATTGCTGTTTCTTTGTCGTTTGTAGCATAAACATCCGGGTTTTGTAACATTGTCCACCATTTGTTGCAAAATGACAACTATTTGGAACATGCGGCAAAGGGGTGTGCGTAATAATGATGTACTTTTGCAGCACGATGACTAACTATTAACAACAATTTTAACAAGAAAACAGCAAACATTATGAGTTTATCAAAGCGTATGGGTAAATCCCTTCTGATGGCGTTTCTCATGAGCATGATGAGCCTGGTCGCAGTGGCTCAGAACAACGTGCGAGGAACGGTCGTCGACGAAAACGGCGAACCCGTGGTGGGAGCCACGGTGCGAGTAGCCGGCACTCAGACCGGCACCATCACCGGCATCGACGGTGATTTCAGTATTGCAGCTCCGGCACAGGGCGTGCTGAGCGTTTCCTACGTGGGCTTCACGCCGCAGGAAGTGAAGGTGGCAGGCCGCCAGCACATTCAGGTGGTGCTGAAGGAAGACGCTGCCACGCTGAAGGACGTGGTGGTCGTGGGTTATGGTACGATGAAGAAGAGCGACATCTCGGGTTCGGTGGCTACCATCGACCAGGACGCCGTGATGAAGCGCGTGCCTACGAACATCGGTCAGGCCCTGCAGGGTGCTGCCGCCGGTGTGCAGGTGTCGATGCAGGACGGTTCGCCTGACGGCAGGGCCGCCATCCGCATCCGCGGTATCGGCACCATCAACGGCGATGCCTCACCACTGTATGTTGTTGACGGCGTGCAGGTGGGCACGAGTGCCGACTTCGTGAACCCCTCCGACATCGAGCGCATCGAGGTCCTGAAGGACGCCTCGGCAACCGCCATCTACGGTTCGGCTGGTGCCAACGGTGTGGTGATGATCACCACGAAGCACGGTGCGAAGGGCAAGACCAACATCACGCTGACTGCCGACCTGGGTCTGCAGACGCTGCCCTACCGCCTCGACGTGCTGAGCCTCGACGAGTATGCCAAGGCCATCAAGGAGGCTAAGGGTAACGACGGCTCGATGTTCATCAACCAGCTCTGGAACCGCCCCGACATGAAGGGCGTGAACCCCATCGACTGGCAGAAGGAGATGACGCGTGCCGCCCTGAAGCAGCAGTATGGTGCTTCGCTCAACGGTGGCAGCGACAAGACGCAGTACAACCTCTCGTTGGGCTGGACGGACGTCGACGGTCTGGTGATCAACACCAACTACCAGCGCTTCACCACACGCGCGAACATTACTTCCAAGGTGAACAGCTTCCTCGAGATTGGCGGCGACATCAACTACACCCACTCTCAGAGCCACGGCTCGAACATGGGTCTGGGCAACAACCAGAACCTGTCGTCGCTGCGCGACTTTGCTTCGCTCACCCCGACACTGGACTACCTGGACGAGAACGACCCCAACAAGCAGCTCGTCAACGTGAACCTCGTGAACCCCGACGGTACCTACGGCTCGGGCTACCTGATGACGCCGAACAGCTGGGAGGGTAACACCTCGATAGGCGCCAACCCCTATGCTTCGCAGATGGAGTACGGCGAGCGCGCACGCAACGGCTTCGACCGCATCCAGACCACGGCCTTCATCGACCTGACCTTCCTGGACAACGATCATCACAAGCTCGACCTGCGCTCGCAGGGCACCTATACCTACTGGGGCAACAACAGCTCCGACTACACGGGCGGCCGCACCCGCTACAACCAGATCAACGGCCAGTGGACGGAAGTGCTGCTGCCCTCGGGCTCTGATCAGAGCTATGCCTTCTCGCTGAACAACAGCCACGGCTACAGCCTGGGCCTGCAGACCTACCTGACCTACCACCTCACCTACGGCATCCACGACCTGACGCTGATGGCCGGTAACGAGGTCGGCAAGTCGTGGGGACAGTGGATTGGCGGCAGCGCCCGAAAGTTCCCGTCGGTCATGAACCGCAGCTTCGCCCTGACCGAGGATCCCAACTCGAAGAGCGTGAACGGCGCCTACAATGGCGACGTGCACACGATTTCCTACTTCGCACGTGCCAGCTACAGCCTGATGGACCGCTACATCCTGACCGGTACCATCCGTCGCGACGGTAGCTCGAACTTCGGTAGCGGCAACCGCTGGGGTACGTTCCCCTCGCTGGCCGGTGCATGGCGCATCAGCGAGGAGCCGTTCATGAAGGACATCGCTGCCGTGAACAACCTGAAGCTGCGCCTGGGTTGGGGTCAGACCGGTAATGCCGGTAACATCGCAGGCAAGGGTGTCGCAGCCCTGAGCGGTGATGCTGCCTACGCCTTCTACGTCGGTGGCAACGGCGTGTCAGGCTACTGGGGTAACCGCACACGCGAGACCGGTTGGTTTGCTCCGCTGGTGGATACCAACCTGAAGTGGGAGACCACCGAGATGACCAACATCGGTCTGGACTTCGCATTCCTGAACGACTGGGACATCACGCTCGACTACTTCGTGAAGAACACCAAGGACCTGCTGCTGGTTCAGCAGATTCGTCCGACGGCCGGCTTCACCTCTGTCTATACCAACTACGGTGAGATTCAGAACAAGGGCTTCGAGTTTGCCGTGGGCTACCACAAGCAGCTTTCGAAGGACTTCTCGTTCAACGCTCGCCTGACGGGTTCTACCATCAGCAACAAGGTGAAGAAGATGGGCGACCCGATCTACAACGAGGCTACCGGCGGTAACAATGCCGACGCAGCCAGCGGCTTCGACGGCTCGCAGGTGGGTGCTGTCGACGGCAACGGCCACTGGGCACGCCACTCCATCTGTATGGAAGGCGAAGCCGTGGGTTCGTTCTACGGTTTCCTGACCGACGGTCTGATCAAGGACGAAGCCGACCTGGCTGAGTATTCGAAGCTCGTCGACGACTACTCGAAGGCCAACAACGAGCATCCGCTGGCCATTGGCGACGTGAAGTTCCGCGACGTGAACAACGACGGTAAGATTGACGACGACGACCGCGTGATCCTGGGCAACGGCTTCCCCACGCTGAACTACGGTCTGAACCTCGGTGCCACGTATAAGGACTGGGACTTCAGCATCTACATGTATGGTGTGCTGGGTCAGGACATCCTGTCGTATTCGGCCATGAAGCTGAGCTCGATGACACAGCTCGACGACCAGACCACTCCTAACATCCTGAAGAGCGCCTACAACGAGGCCTTCCGCAACGGTAGCGGCACGCTGCCCCGCCTGTCGATTGGCGACTACAGCCGCAACACGCGCGTGAGCGACCTCTGGGTGAAGAATGGCGACTTCCTGCGCATCTCGAACATCCAGGTGGGCTACACGCTGCCGAAGGATCTCTGCAACAAACTGTCGGTGCAGAAGGCTCGCGTCTACGTGGGCGTCAGCAACCTGCTCACCATCTCCGGCTACAACAAGTACGGCGATCCTGAAATCGGTACCGGCTCGATTCTCTTCCAGGGACTCGACACGGGTCGCTACCCGATGCCTCGCACGTTCATGGCAGGTCTGAATGTAACGTTCTAATGGAAAATGGAGAATGGAAATTTGAAAATGTTAATTTAGCACAAATAAAGATATGAAGACAAGATATTATATTTTAGGTGCAGCATTGTGCATGACGGGTCTGGGCTTCACATCCTGCGACAACGACGAGTTCCTGGATGTAGACCTCTACGACGTCATCGCCAGTGATGCCATGTTTGAGAACGACGCCAATGCCAAGAAGGGCTTGAACGGCGTCTACGACATGATGTTCCCGAACGACGCGAAGGATGCCGCCGGCAAGGATCTCTACGACGGCGACTGGGGCTTCAAGCCCAACCTCTTCACGGGTTGCCACCCGACCATCGACACCCAGGCCACGGGCTGGGATAAGAACTGGAACGTGCAGCAGTGGAACTCCACGAGCGCCGAGCTGCTGGCTGGCTGGCGCCACGTCTATGCCGGCATCAGCCGTGCCAACGACTATCTGGAAGGACTGAGCAATGCCGAAAAGGTATCGCCTGCCGTGAAGCAGAAACTGGAAGGTGAGGGCCGTGCCCTGCGCGGATTCTTCTACCACTGGCTGGCCACGACGTTCGGCCGCGTGCCCATGCTGGCCACGGGCGAGACCTACTCGAACACCCCCACCAAGGCTAAGGCTGAGACCTACAGCGAGATGTGGGACTTCATTATCGAAGACTTCAAGGCTGCTGCCGACCTGCTCGACTGGAAGCCGATGGATCAGGAATACGGACGTGCCACGAAGGGTATGGCTCTGGCTTACCTGGGCGATGCCTACATGTGGAAGGCCTACCGTCTGACCGACGGTGCCAACGGCCAGCAGCAGGATGCCACCGAGGCTCAGAACTGCTACAAACTGGCTCAGGAGTGCTTCAAGAAAATCCTGGACAGCAAGACCTATAAACTGAACGAGTCGTTCACCACGCTGTGGGATCCCGCTTCGGCATGGGGACCCGAGGCCATCTGGGTGGAGCAGCTCGACGAAGGCAACAACTGGGGTAAGTGGAACGACATGACCTCGAAACTGATGCTGAAGTGGTACACCGCATGTCCTGAGAATGGTGGCTGGGGTTCGCTCTACCTCTCTTGGGAGTGGTACAGCTGCTACGAGAAAGGCGACAAGCGCCGCGAGGGTTCTTGCTACACGGGTGCCGTGCCTCAGATCGACCCGAACAATCCTGCCTACGATCCTAAGTACGAGGGTTGGTACGAGCCTGCCATCTACGGCGTGAATCCCTACCTGCAGGAAGTGCTCGGAAAGGGTGCCACCGGTACTACGACCAAGCAGTTCCACTTCAACAACGGCGAGTGGGCACCTGCCATCTGGAGCTCGAAGATGTGGCGTACAGCCTCTGCCAACTACAAAGCCTGGGCCGACGGACACTGGAGCCCGACGCCCATCTACTGGAAGCGTCTGCCTAACGTGATGCTCGACTATGCAGAGTGCTGCTTCCGTCTGGGCAACGAGGCCGAGGGTTGGAAGCAGATTGACGAGCTGCGCCAGCGCGCCTTCGGTAAACTGGAAGATGGCAAGGAGAAGGAACTGACCGACAAGTACATGCCCTACTACAACTCGTTTGCCGAGTGGGTGGGCCGTGACGAAGGTATGAGCGACGGCGGCATGTTCTACAAGCACCGCGACGAGTATCCTATCCCCTTCGGCAGCACCGTCGACAAGGTGGAGGATGCCAAGACCTACTACACCCGCTATGCAGCCGAGAAGGGCTTCTCGTCGGAGGTTTGGAAGGTGGCTGTCAACACCGAGCGCCGCAAGGAGTTCAACTGCGAGTGGTGTCTGCGTCCCGACATGCAGCGCTCGAACTTCATGAAGGACCACGTGCTGACGAACTATCCGAAGCGCAACGTGGAAAACCTGAAGGATGTGCCCTGGACCAACCGCGACTACGAATATCAGGAGTGGAAGATGGACATGCCCATTCCGAAGGACGAAATCGTGAAGAACCCGGCTCTGGTACAGAACCCCGGCTATTCGGACGATGAAGAATAAGAATGGCTCATTTATGCGTAATAAAAGTTAGTTTTTAATTATTAGGTTAGTTTTATTAAAGAAGTAGTGAGTATCAGACAAATCTTTTTTAAACACACGGGAGTGCGGCGTCGTGATGACGCTGCACTCACATTTCTTTCCCGTCGCAAGTGGCTGGCCGTCGTGGCCGTAGTCCTGCTGCTGGGAGGCTCACTGCTGCTACTGAAAGAGTCATCTATTTTCAATTCTTCATCTGTTCTTTCCGGCTCGCCCGAAGAACAACGCTACGACCTCTTGCAGCGCCGCGCAGAGTGGGCCGACATCGTCAGCCTGAGCACGCAGCAGCCCCCGCAGTCGCTGGCCTGCAGGAAGGTGGCCGTGCTGGCACGCTACCGTCAGGGAATGGAAGGGGGCAGCCTGAGGGAGTGTCTCACCGATTCGCGCGAAGTGCTCACCAGTCAGACGGCTGCGTTGATGATGAGCGATGCCTACATGCAACTGGGATTCCCCAGCATGGCCCAGCGTGCAGCCTTCGAGGCACTTGTGAAGACCGAAAGCGAGAAACTGCGCGAGCGCCCCCTGCGCCGACTGGCCGAGACGGCCCTTGTGATGGGGCAGGGCGAACTGGCTCGGAAATACCTCACGCTGCTGCTCGACTACAGGAAGAGCCGCAACTGGGCTCGCGAGTTGATGCCCTATGCGCATCGGTCCGAGCTGATAGAACAACACCCCGTCTATTCAAAACTGCGCCATACCTATGAGCAAACGAACGATGAATTTTTCCTGTAGGGGCCTGCTGCTGATGGCGGTGCTCCTCATGGCAGCATGCAACCAGCGACCGTCGAACGAGCGGCAGGTGGGCGCGCAACCCCGCATCTTCCCTGACTACGTGGGTGTGACGGTGCCAGTCGATATGGCACCGCTCAATTTCGCGATGGCCGACGACAGCGTGACGCGCATCGATGTCACCTTGCAAGGCGTCAATGGCGGCTCGCTGCACGTGAACGGGACCTATGCCGACTTCCCCCTCGAGGCCTGGCACGAATTGTTGCAGCGCAACCGCGGAGGGCAGCTCAGGGTGTCGGTGGCAGCCCGTCGCGACGGCCATTGGACACGCTACAGCACGTTCCTCATCAGCGTCAGCGAAGACTCCATCGGCGCGCAGGCTGTCAGTTATCGGCGCATTGCGCCCGGCTATGAGCAGTATGGCCACATGGGCATCTACGAGCGCCGCCTCAGCGACTTCACCGAGACTACACTCGTCGACAATGCCGCCAAGCCGGGCCAGTGCATCAACTGCCACACGAGCAACGGCGGTCGCTCCAACGAATACGTTTATCACGCCCGTGGCGAAAAGCCTGGAACTTTCCTATTGAAAGGGCAAGGGGCAAAGGGCAAGGGGCAAGATCCGGAGAATATTGCCACTGAAGACAGCCGCGACCTCATCGGTGGGGCAATGGTCTATCCTGGCTGGCATCCCGGCGGACGCTACATAGCCTTTTCTACCAACAAGACGTCGCAGATGTTCCACCTGGCCAATGCTCAGAAGCGCATCGAGGTTTATGATGCCTCCAGCGATGTCTTTGTCTACGATATCCAGACACGCAGCGTCCTGCGCGACACGCTCACCATGCGTCACCTCTGGGCAGAAAACTGTCCGGCCTTCTCGCCCGACGGCCGTTGGCTCTACTTCGTCACCGCCCGCCGGCAAGTCTATCCCACTGACTATCAGAAAGAATGCTACAGCCTCTGCCGCGTGCCCTTCGACGAGCGAACGGGCCACTATGCCGAAGCTGTCGACACGCTCGTCAGGGCAGGCTCCGACGGCATCCCTTCCGTCGCCTGGTCGCGACCCACGCCCGACGGCCGCTATGTCCTTTTCGTCGTGACCCAGTGGGGCTATTTCTCCATCTGGCATCCCGAGGCCGACCTCTGGCTGCTCGACCTGCAGACAGGCGAGCGCCGACCGCTGGACGAGGTGAACAGCCAGCGGGCAGAGAGTTTTCCGTCGTGCTGTTCGCGCAGTAGGTGGTTCCTCTTCACCAGCCGACGCGGCGACGGCCTCTATTCGCGCATCTATTTCTCCCATCTCAATGCCGACGGACGGGCCACGAAACCCTTCCTGCTGCCCCAGCGCAACCCGAAAGACTACGACCTGCGGTCGCTTTATTCGTTCAATACACCTGAGTTCAGACTCACTTGCAACAAATAGAAAGATATTCGTTACATCAGAAAAGATGAGTCTGGGAAAAAAGCCGTAACTTTGTTCCCAGATTTTTTAATAGATTATAATCACCAACCCAAACCCCACTAAAACGTATATGAATCGAAGAAACATTTCCCTTTTGGCGCTGCTCGTGCTCCTGCTCTGCAGCACAAATGTAAACGCGCAAGGCCCACGCTTCGGCCAACCAGAGATGCCAGGTGGCATGAAGGACTCCTACAAAGACTTCTTCACGATTGGCGTCGCTGTGAACCAGCGCAATGTGTCTAATCCCGATCAGATTGCTCTCATCAAAAAGGAGTTCAACTCCATCACCGCCGAGAACGATATGAAACCCGGCGAGATACATCCCCAAGAGGGTGTCTGGAACTGGGAAAAAGCCGACAAAATTGCCAACTTCTGTCGCGAGAACGGCATCAAGCTGCGCGGCCACTGCCTCTGCTGGCACTCGCAGTTTGCCGACTGGATGTTCACCGATAAGAAGGGGAAACCCGTCAAGAAGGAAGTGTTCTACGAACGTCTGCGCGAGCACATCCATGCCGTTGTCAACCGTTATAAGGACATCGTCTATGCCTGGGACGTGGTCAACGAGGCCATGGCCGACGACGGTCGCAGCTGGCCCGGCCGCGAGCAGAGCCCTTATCGCCAGAGCCGCCATTTCCAGCTCTGTGGCGACGAGTTCATTGCCAAGGCATTCCAGTTTGCCCGTGAGGCCGACCCGAATGCACTCTTGTTCTACAACGACTACAGCTGCGTGGATCCCGGCAAGCGCGAGCGCATCTACAACATGGTGAAGAAGATGAAGGACGCAGGCGTACCCATCGACGGCATCGGCATGCAGGGCCACTACAACATCTACTTCCCCGACGAGGACCAGCTCGACCTGACCATCACGAAGTTCAAGGAAATCGTGAAGCACATCCACATCACTGAGCTCGACCTGCGCATGAACAACGAGAGCGGCGGCCAGCTCATGTTTTCGCGTGGCGAGGCCAAGCCCATGCCCGGCTACATGAACACGCTGCAGACCGATCAGTATGCCCGCCTCTTCAAGGTGTTCCGCAAGCATAAGGACGTCATCGACAACGTCACGTTCTGGAATCTGGGCGACAAGGACTCGTGGCTGGGCGTCAACAACCACCCGCTGCCCTTCGACGAGAACTACAAGCCCAAGAGCTGCTACCGCGCCATCCGCGAATTCAATCCTGCACTCGACAATGCCGTGCCGAAGGAAGACTTCCGCCCCAACGAACTCAACCAACAGGGACAGGAGTATCCGCAGGTGAACAGCGAGGGCTATGCCCGCTTCCGCATCGTAGCTCCCGATGCCAAGTCTGTCATCGTCAGCCTCGGTCTGGGCGGCCGTGGTGGCACCGTGCTCCATAAAGACAAGGACGGTGTCTGGACTGGCACCACCGAAGGCCCGATGGACGAAGGTTTCCACTACTACCACCTCACCATCGACGGCGCCACCGTCAACGACCCCGGCACCAACAACTACTTCGGCTCCACCCGTTGGGAGAGCGGCATCGAGATTCCCGCTCCCGACCAGGACTTCTATGCCCTGCGCACCGACATCCCGCACGGCAACCTGCAGCAAGTGCTCTTCCCCACCAATGTGAAGAGCGACCGTGGCGAGAGCGGCATGCGTCGTGCCTTCGTCTACACGCCTCCTACGTATGGCAAGAACAAGAAGGAGCGCTTCCCCGTGCTCTATCTGCAGCATGGATGGGGTGAAGACGACACCACGTGGGGCATGCAGGGACGCGCCAACCTCATCATGGACAACCTCATTGCCGAGGGCAAGATTCGCCCGTTCATCGTCGTCATGACCTACGGCCTGACCAACGGCGTGCGCTTTGGCGGTCTGCGCGAGTTCACGGCCAAGGAATTCGAGACCGTGCTCGTCGATGAACTCATTCCCTACATCGACAGCCACTTCCTCACCATCGCCAACCGCGAGAACCGTGCTATGGCCGGCCTTTCGATGGGTGGCATGGAGACGAAGCTCATCACCCTGCGCCGTCCCGAGGTGTTCAGCGCCTACGGTCTGCTCAGCGGTGGCCAGTACGAGCCCTCCGACTTCCCCGAGGGCATGCCTCGCCCCAACGTCATCTTCCAGAGCTGTGGTAGCAAGGAGCGTCCCGATGCCATCCGCCAGTCTACGGATCGCCTGAAGCAAGCAGGTTTCAATGCCGTAGGCTACGTCTCAGAGCGCACCGCCCACGAGTTCCTCACCTGGCGTCGCAGCCTCCGCGAAATGGCTCCCCTCCTCTTCCGTAACACGAAGAAGTAGCCCCCACACGCGGTTGGGAATTTTCCCAACCATCCCTTGCGCGTGAATAACCATCCACTCACGCGCCATAAAAAAGAGAGTCTGTATCAACCTCAATTCTCAAGTTTTTTTGATACAGACCCTCTTTTTTATCCCCTCCCCCGCACCTCATTCCTCCCTTCCTATTTCATACAACAAAAATCCAATTTCATACATTTTCCCTGCATTTTTCTTTCCGTTTCCTTGCGTCTTTCTAAAATCTTTTGTATCTTTGCAGTTACTTAAAGCTGAATCGATTATTCAAAAGGGAGAAAACCTGAATATATGTCTATGAACCAAAAACTATATTTCAACTCGCGCGACAAACTCATTCGTTTGGATTTCGCGAAGATAGTTTATATTGAGGGCGATGGCAACTACTCCTATATTGTGATGAGCAATAAGGTGAAGGTATGCATCTGTATGAACCTGTCTCATATGGAGCAACACCTGGCCACGCAACTTAATGAGCAGTCGAGGCATCTTATGCGCATCGGCAAGCGCTTCATCGTTAACATGAACTACATCTTTCAAGTCGACATTCAGAAGCAAGTCCTGATGCTCTCCGACTTCGAGCATTTTGTCTACCAGTTGCCCATCTCCAAAGAAGCGCTGAAGTCCGTGAAAGAACTCGTATTGAAAACTAAAATCTAAGCTGATATGATAGAAATCGTAATAGGTCGTGATGGCACCACATCACAATTGAAACTATCCGTAGGCCAGCAGGCAAAGTCGTTTGGCCCTCAGGGCTCTGTACCCCAGACAGTCAGCCGGCAGCATTGCTCGTTGACCGTCAACGACAATGGAACCTACACGTTGAAGAACCTTAAACTGCAGAACGTAACCTTCGTGAATGGTCAGCAGATTGACACAAAGACCATCACGGAGAAGGACTCCATTGAACTGGGACCGGACAAGTACTTAGTAAGTTGGAACACGCTGAAGAGCATTATGCCTGCTAATGCCGAAGTGGTCAGCATCAAATCCTTGAAAAAGGTGTGGGACAACTATCAGTCTGCTAACGAACAAGACGTCATTCGGCAACAGCAGCTGAATCTTAAGAAACAGAAACAGAACCTTCTGCGAGGCCTGACAGGTGTATTTATCCCTTTGGCTATTCTACTAAGTGTTTTCGCTGGCGGTAAGGACAATCCTGCTTACATCGTTCTTTACTCGCTTCCTGGCCTCATCACACTGATTATGACCATCGTTCAATATAATGGCATCAAGCAGGACGAGGAACAATCTATAGCCAGAATTGAGGAGAAAAAAGAGCGTGACCTCCGTTTCCGTCGCGACTACTCTTGTCCGAAGTGTGGAAAATACCTCAGCATGCCTTTCGATGTGCTCGAGCGCTATGACAGCTGTCCCTACTGTAAGGTGAGGTTTAATTCTTAGTTTCATTTCGTACAGTAAACGCTATATTTCCTACATTTGAGGTCCCTTGATAAGGGAACAGCGTAAGCAAAGGATACATTTCGTAAAAGAAACAAGGCATTTCCTACAGGAACCCATTTAGAATTTGGATTACCGCCCTTTTATCATTACTTTTGCAGCATCAAACTAAAAACAATACAAATATGAACGAAGAAACTATCCTCCAAGGTCAGACTATGGCCAATGGGAATGAGAACCCCAACAATGAGCAGAGCAAGTCTTCCGCATGGAAGCAGGTATCAATCGGTGGCGTCGCTGGCATCCTGATGGGAGCCGGAGCCATGTATGCAGCTGACGTCTATGCAGCGGGTAAGGAAGAAGTTCCTGCTGATGATCCTGCTGCTGCACAGCCTGAGACCGTAAAGGTGGCTGAGGTCAGCGACGGCATGTCGTTCAAGGAGGCCTTCGATGCTGCCCGCGAGCAGGTGGGGGCTGGTGGTGTATTCCGTTGGCATGGGGGCATCTACAACACCTACACAGCCGACGAATGGAATGCCATGTCGGATGCCGAGAAAGGCGACTTTGCTGAATTGGTGAAGCCAGAAGTGAGCGCTGCTGACATCGATGCCAACCAGATTACCGAAGCTACACCCGATGTGAATGTCCACGTGCATGTTCATGAAGCAGCACAGGTCGCTCAGGAGGCTCCTGCTGCTACAGCGACCGATGACGTGCGTGTAGAAGATACTCATGCTGCTGCCCAGTCGCAAGGTGACGATGATGTCAGGATTGTCGCCTATGGTAGTGTGGAAGGCCACGATGCTGTCGCTCTCGATCTGGACAATGATGGCCAGGCTGATGTTGCCGTCATCGATGTCGACGACTCGGGCGACCTGTCTGCTGCTGATGTGGTGGTCGATGGCGGTGGCAATATGGCAACCCTTGGCGACCTCGCAGAAATGGCGCAGGATCCGGCAATGGATCCCAACCTTCAGTCAGCGTCCTATGACAATCCCGAAGTAGCTCCCGACATGCCCGACTACATGCCTGATGCCAATCTTGACGTGATAGCATAAAAATGACTTTCCGTAAATACATATTGACCACCATGCTCCTTGTCTGCACTGTTTTGATGCAGGCAAGGACGTATGTGGTCTGTGTGGGCATTTCTGACTATCCCGGCACCCGCAACGACCTGCGCGTCAGCGACAACGATGCCAAGACCATTCATGCCATTTTTGCCAAGAACGGCAACGTGAAGTCATCGCTCATCCTCAATCAGAGGGCAACCATTCGCAACGTGTGCAACGAGATGCGAGCGCTGTTTGCTCCCGCCGAGAGCGGCGACGAGGTCATTCTCTATTTCAGCGGTCATGGTGTTCCTGGAGGACTTTGCTGTGCGGATGGTCACCTCTATTACAAAACCGTCTACGACATCATGAAGCAGTGTCGTGCCAAGAATAAGATGATTCTCGTTGATGCCTGTTATGCAGGAAAGATGCGCACGACAAGTCGGACGAATCAAAATGAAACCAATCAGAATGTCATGTTGTTCCTCTCGTCACGCTCCACCGAACCCTCTCAGGAGACTCCCTTTAAGAACAGCCTCTTCACTATCTATCTGGAGCGTGGACTCCGGGGTGGGGCCGATACCAACCGGAACAGGACGATCACTGCCCGTGAACTCTACAACTTTGTACATCAGGGCGTCATCAAGGCTTCACGAGGTACACAGCATCCTGTCATGTGGGGGAAGTTCAACGATAATATGACCGTTATCAAGTGGTAAACATTTATGCAAGAGAAAAGAGTAAAATGTACTAACTGTGGGGTGATACTGAACGTCAGGAATTCAAAAGGCGAGGCAGTCAAAATTATCACCTGCCCAGAATGTAAGTCGCAACTCAAGGTGAACTTCCCGCCTGGAGCAGCCCAGGAACCTCTGGAGGCTAAAACCGTGTTGGTGGGGGCTGCTCCGTCAGATGGGGGAAAGACCGTGTTGGTCGGTGTCGGTGCTTCTGCCTCGGGTGAAACTCAGTATGTCCCCAACCCTCAGCAGCAGAAGCTCTCATACCTCTACTGCAATGGCAAGCGTTATCCGCTTTCCGCTGGGCGGAACATCGTTGGGCGCAAGGCCTCGTCGTCAGATGCTCAGGTTCAGATTGTAACGTCCGACCTCTATATGAGTCGTCGGCATGTGTGCATCGAAGTCGTTAGGCTAGGTGATGGCAGCTCCAAGGTACTTATCTCCAATGACAAGAACAAAAATGAGACCTATGTGAACGGCACTCTGCTGAATGCTGGCGATAGGGTTGTGCTGACCAGCGGAGCGAAGATCAAGATGGGCGACACGGTTGTAACTTATCAGGAAGAATCATAAAAAAAAAGCTATGAAGTTCGAAATCTTTCAGCCGCTGGCCATTCACGAATTGGGACAGCGTGCCAATCAAGAAGATAATATCTATCCGCAGTTAAGCAGGGCGACAGTTGCCGACCGTCTGTTCCTGGTATGTGATGGTATGGGCGGACATGAACGTGGCGAGGTGGCCAGCGACATCGTTTGCCAGGCCATTCCGCAGTATTTCCAGCAGGCAGGCATCAGCCCAGACAAAGGGCTTTCCGACGACGACCTGCGCAACGCCATAGAATATGCTTTCCAGCAGTTAGACCATGCAGACGATGGGGCAATGAAGAAGATGGGCACTACGCTCACCTTATTATATATGCACCGTGCCGGCATTACCTGTGCCCACATCGGCGACAGCCGCATCTACCATATCCGCCCAATCTCCTCCCCTAAGATAGGGGAGGCTGGGAGGGGTCTGAATGAGGGGCTCCTATTCCAATCTCGCGACCACTCCCTCGTCTACGATCTCTATCAGGCTGGCGAGATCACCTTCGATGAGATGCGCACCTCGCCTCAGAAGAATGTCATCACCCGTGCCATGCAGCCAGGTGAGGATAATCGGGTGCGTGCCGACATCGTGCACATCACGAACGTCCAGCCTGGCGACTATTTCTATCTCTGCTCCGATGGCATGCTTGAAGAGATGGAGAACGACGAGTTGGTAAGCCTCATCAGCAGCAGTAAATCCGACGAAGAGATACGCAAACAACTCATTGTCGTCACCCAAAATAATCACGACAATCATTCAGCTTATCTCATTCATGTGAAGACCGTTACCAACGAGTCAGGTGATGCTGCCAATCCGGATGACGAGAGCACTTCGCGTTTCAACGCTTTGAATATTCGTCCAGCGTTAGAGCCCACTGACGATGATGATGTAAGCATTGTAGAGCTGCCGCAGCCGTCTCGCCAGGCCACACCTCCCCCTATTCCTCAGCGAGTAAAGTCGCCAACCCTGAAAATGCCTGCTAAATGGAAGAAACTGCTGATAGCACTTGTAGCTCTTCTTCTTTTAGCCATTGTAGGCTATGGCATTTTCAAGCCAGAGAAGAAAGACGTAAAGAAGGATTCTGTCATGCCAGTTCTCATGTATCAACAACCCCAGCCTATCCAGTCGCCTGTGGTTACGATTGATGTGCAGGTGAAACAACCTAGTGCAGCCAATGATTCAGGTAAAGTGTCAAAAGACTCGTCAATGACAAACAAAGATAAAAATGGACAACAACAATAATCTTCAGCAAGAGTCAATGCTCCGCGTAGGTACAATCCTTCGCGGCATCTATCGTATCGACAGTTATCTCTCGTCGGGTGGCTTCGGCAATACATACGTGGCAACAAACATTGAGTTCAATGAGCGTTATGCCATCAAAGAGTTTTTCATGAAGGGTGTCACGCAGCGCGATGGTGATTCGTCCACCGTCAGCGTCAGCAACTCCATCAACCAAGACAGCTTCTTGCAACAGAAAGAGAAGTTCAAGAAGGAGGCTCGCCGCCTGCGCCAACTCAACAATCCGCATATTGTGAAAGTGCACGACCTGTTTGAGGAAAATGGTACGGCATATTATGTGATGGATTATGTGGATGGCGAGAATCTAAATGCACGATTGAAGCGAATAGGTCAGCCGATGTCGGAGGAAGAAGTCTGTAAGATTCTTCCCCAAATACTCGATGCCTTGCAAACCGTCCATGATGCAGGCATTTGGCATCTTGACTTGAAACCTGCAAACATCATGTTGGATAAGACTGGTCAGGTAAAACTCATCG
>OCVV011310893.1_pt1 | contig 15671 bp, 8 predicted proteins | sample 1539721 | NCBI WGS metagenome assembly OCVV01 (sample SAMN02144230, study PRJEB22623) | gut metagenome | biome: sheep rumen | host: Ovis aries | place: New Zealand
AATCAGCGACAGTCAGCGACATATGGGATTCGAGAGCGCAAGGTCACCAATGTTGTGAAAAAAGAAAAGCGATATATGGGATTCGAGAGCGCAAGGTCACCTATGCCGGAAAAAAGCAAAGCGACATATCGGATCCCAGAGCCCGAGGTCACCTATGCCGGAAAAAATAGAAAAGCGACATATCGAATCGGGAAGCCCGAAGTCACCTATACCTTCCCAAAAGTCGGCGACCGTGATTGTGACACAGAAAAAACAGCGCACACCTGGTGGTTCACCAGATGTGCGCTGTTTAAAAAGACTTGATTTTAGCTCAAAATACTTAGCCTCAACTCAAAGTACATAGTCTTATCTGCAGCAGATTTTTATGTTTTATTCCCTGCGCGATTCTCTGCTTATTTCCCTGCCCGTTTTGCGGCAAGCTTCTCGAGGAACTCATCGCCGTAGCCGTACTGTTCTACGACGAAATCAAGGTCTTTGTCGCCGCGGCCGGAGAGGTTGACCAGGATGGAGCCTGTGACACCTGTCCTGGCGACACGGATGGCATAGGCGAGGGCGTGGGAGCTCTCGATCGCGGGGATGATGCCCTCGTGTCTGGAGAGAAGGTAGAGGGCTTCAATGGCGTCATAGTCATCGACCGTTGTGTATTTGACGCGGTCCATCTCCTGGAGCAGAGCGTGCTCAGGGCCTGCAGCGGGATAATCGAGGCCGCTGGCGTTGGAGTAGACGGGTGCGGGGTCGCCGTTTTCATCCGCCAGCATGATGCTCTTGAAGCCGTGCATGACGCCCTCTGTACCATAGGTGATGGAAGCGGCATTGTCGCCGAGTTTGGGGCCTCTTCCCAGGGGTTCTACGCCGATGAGCTCAACGGGATCCGCCAGGAAGGGAGTGAACATGCCGATGGAGTTGGAGCCGCCGCCGACGCAGGCTGCGACCTGATCCGGGAGATGGCCGGTCTGCTCGATAAACTGCGCCCTTGCCTCTTCGCCGATGCAGAACTGGAAGTCGCGGACCATCAGGGGGAAGGGATGGGGGCCTGCGGCAGTTCCGATGCAGTAAACGGCATCCTTATATTCTCTGGAATAAGCCATAAAAGCAGCGTCAACTGCCTCTTTGAGCGTCTTGAGACCAAAACTGACCGGGACGACATTGGCGCCCAGCAGCTTCATGCGGGTCACATTGGGGGCCTGTTTGGCTATGTCGACTTCGCCCATGTAGATGTCGCACTCGAGACCGAAATAGGCGGCTGCCGTTGCCAGGGCTACGCCGTGCTGGCCGGCGCCTGTCTCTGCGATCAGTTTCTTTTTGCCCATGTATTTGGCCAGAAGGCCTTCGCCCATGCAGTGGTTGAGCTTGTGGGCGCCCGTGTGGTTCAGGTCTTCCCGCTTGAGATAGATCTGCGTTCTGCCGAGCAGGTTGGACAGGTTCTGGCAGTGATAGACCGGTGTGGGTCTGCCCTGGAAATCCTTGCGGATGCGGCGAAGCTCTGCGATAAACTGCGCCGACTGTGCGATCGTGTTATAGGCTTCTGCATATTCGTTGAAGGCCTTGATCAGCTCAGGATCCTCAAGATAGTTCCCGCCAAATTTTCCAAAATACCCGTCCTGGGTGGGATATTCCTTCAGATAGTTGTCAAAATCGCGATATTTGTTCATGTCATATTACCTTTCTGAATGGATAATTCTCCGAGATTATACCACAGATTTTTGGAACTGCCCATTTGTTGAGAAAAAATTGTATATGAAAACAGAATTATATTTGCTGATTATATTTTTTGGAAAAAGAATGTGCATGTTTTCGTTTTTTCACATGTTCCTCAGGAAAGATATTTACAGATTTGATACAAGTAACAACATTTACCCGCGGTTTCCTCTTGGTACCGCGGGTTTTTTAATCCGGAATCATTTTAACTATATGTACCAAACTATTAGAATCATTTTAACTATATGTATCAAACTATTAGAATCATTTTAACTATATGTTCCAAATCATTAGAATCATTTTGACTATATGTTCCAAATCAGGCATAATAGTATCACCTAAGGATTTTCTTATTTCAGACAGAATGTACAAGGGCCTTCTCGGGTCCTTGTTTTGGCGCATAAAAATGCTGACATAGGGCATGTCGGCAATATCTTGGGAAGGCATTTGGAAGGTATTTAAATGAATCAGAAGCAGGAATACCTGATCGGCATGGATGTTGGTTCAACAACGACAAAGATTGTTGTTCTGAGGCAGTCAGATGAGGAGATTGTCTATAGTGAGTATGCAAGGCACCACGCCGAGCTGGCGAGGAGTGTCTGCACGCTGCTGGAGCACGGAAAGGAATCTATTCCTGCCGGCAGCAGTCTGCAGATCGCCTTCACAGGATCGGGATCCAAACCTCTTGCGGATGCGGCCGGCGTGCCCTTTGTGCAGGAGGTCGTGGCCAACTCGCTTGCTGTCATGAAATATTATCCGACCGCCAGGACAGCCATTGAGCTGGGCGGCCAGGACGCGAAGGTCATTTTTTTCCGCCGGAGCAGAAAGGCGGGAAGATTGGAAGTCTCGGATATGCGCATGAACGGAAGCTGTGCGGGAGGAACGGGAGCCTTCATCGATGAAATCGCTGCACTTCTGCAGGTAAAGCCCGAGGAATACGAGGCTCTGGCGGAGCGCGGCACACAGCTCTATGACATATCCGGGCGCTGCGGCGTCTATGCCAAGACCGATATCCAGCCGCTGCTGAATCAGGGCGTGCGCAAGGAAGACATCGCCCTGTCGGCTCTGCATGCCATTTCCAAGCAGACCATCGGCGGCCTTGCCCAGGGACTCACCATGGCGCCTCCCATCATTTTTGAGGGCGGTCCGCTGTGCTTCCATCCGACTCTGGTCCAGGCTTTCCGTGAAAAACTGGAACTCAAAGACGAGGACATTCTGATCCCTGAACAGCCTGAGCTCATGGTAGCGCTGGGTGCTTCTCTCTATGCCGGCACTCCGGCAGCAGCGGGCGGAAATTTTGATATTGACAGATGCATCTACAGGATCCGGGCTCTGATCGGACGCAGGGATGTAGACGAGGAGAGTTCCAAAGCAGGTCCCTTTTTTGCGTCGGAGGAGGAGTATCAGGCATTTCTCAGACGCCACCCTCTGTACGAAGACAAGCATATTTTCCGTAAGCTTGACACGGGTACCAGTGCGGACTGCTATCTGGGCGTCGACTGCGGTTCTACTACGACTAAATTTGTTCTCCTGGATGAAAAGGAGAGGATCCTCTATTCCTTCTATGCCAACAACGGCGGCGATCCCATTTCGGTCCTGAGAAAGGGCCTGCTTGAGATGGAGGAAAAGTTCGCCCGGGAGGGCGTCACACTCCATGTCAGAGGTATGGCGACCACAGGCTACGGAGAGCTTCTGGCAGCCAAAGCCTTCCGCGCGGACACCCATATCGTCGAGACGGTGGCTCATGCGCGGGCTAGCGCCAAATACCTGGAGGATGCAACCTTTATCCTTGATATCGGCGGCCAGGATATGAAGGCGATCTGGCTCGATGACGGTATCATCACGGATATCGTGGTCAATGAGGCCTGTTCCGCCGGCTGCGGTTCTTTCCTGGAAAACTTTGCGAAAAATATGGGTGTCTCCACGACGGAGATCGCGGAGCGCGCCTTTAAGGCAGAACACCCGGCCGTTCTGGGAAGCCGCTGCACGGTCTTTATGAACAGTCGCATTATCACCGAGCAGAAAAACGGCAGGGAGGTCAACGATATCCTTGCAGGCCTCTGCCGCTCGATCATCGAGAATGTTTTTACAAAGGTCATCCGCATCAGCAGTCTGGATTCTCTGGGAGACAGGATCGTTGTCCAGGGCGGTACCTTCTGCAACGACGCGGTCCTCTGCGCCATTGAACAGTATATAGGACGGGAAGTCGTCCGCGCTCCTTATCCGGGACTCATGGGGGCCATCGGCGCCGCACACACTGCCATGGAGAAAGTCCGCAGGACCAATGCGCAGTCTTCCTCCTTTATCGGATTCGAGGCACTGCATGCATTTACCTTTACCCAGGTCAACGGCCTGGTCTGCAATGGCTGCGAGAATCACTGCCGCCGCAGTGTGGTCACCTTCTCCACCGGTGATACCTGGATCACGGGAAACCGCTGCGAGCGCGGCAGTATCCTCAACCCCGGAGAGCTGGAGGCCTTCCTTGCCTCTCAGGAGCATGCGCAGGAGGAAAAGCCTCTTCAGAGGACCCCTCCCGCCCACAGAACGATCTCCAGGCAGAGTGCCGGAAGCGGAGAGAATGAATCCGATCCCGGATTCGAGGCAGGGAAATCTGCAGCTTTTGACCCGGCGCAGAACCGGACGGAGACCGCCGCGGAGCATAGAGCACCCGAATCCGTTCTGGACAAGGTGACTCTTGCAGTGAAGGATACGGCGGCCGGTGCCGCAGACAGTGTCTCGGCTGCAGTGAAGGACACGGCGGCCGGTGCCGCGGACAGGATCACTTCTGCAGTGGCGGATACCGCCGCATCCGCAGCTAACATGGTTGCGGCTGCAGTGGCGGAAACAGCGGCCACCGCTGCAGATACTGCCGTCTCTGCCGCAGACAGGGTGACCGCCGCGGTGAAGGATACAGCCGTTTCTGCCGCAGACAGGGTCACCGAAACAGTGAGAGTAACAGCCTCATCGGCGGCGGACAAAGTGACTGCCACGGTGAAGGACACAGCGGTTTCGGCCGCGGACAAGGTGACCGCCACCGTAAAGGATACAGCCGCATCGGCAGCGGACAAAGTGCCCGCTGCAGTGAAGGATACAGCGGCGTCCGCAGTGAATAAAGTGCCTGCTGCGGTGAAGGATACGGCGGCGTCAGCAGTCAATAAAGTGCCGGCCGCAGTCAAGGATACGGCGGCATCAGCGGCGGACAGAGTCACAGCCGCTGTCAAAAACACAGCCACGGCTGCCTCGGGCGTCAAAAAGGCCGTCTCTGACCGGGATGCAAAGAAGAATGCAGCTGCAGCATCAGGCGCGCCGAAGAAAAAGAAAAGAGGAACGGACCTCTTCAAGGTCCGCAAGACCTTCCTGCTGAGAGAATACCCCTTCCAGCCGGTGGACCGAAGGAAGAACATCACGATCGGCCTGCCGCTTGTCCTGGCCTACTGGGAGACCCTTCCCTTCTGGAGGACTTTCTGGAGCGCGCTGGGATTTGATGTCCTGGTATCCCCGGAGAGCACCAGGCCCATTTATGAGAAAGGCCTTCACGCGGTGACTTCCGACACCGAGTGCTTCCCCGGAAAACTGGTGCACGGACACATCCGCTGGCTGGAGCAGAACGGGGCGGACAGGATCTTTTTCCCGTCTATTTCAACAAGAAAATCAGAGAATACGGAGACCACCAGCGTCTCCATGTGCGGGATCGTCAAAGGATTCCCGCTGGTCATCAAAAACTCCGATAATCCCGAGGACCGCGGGGACGTCAAATACGACGTGCCGGTCTTTTTCTGGTACACGGACGCAGACCGGGAGCGCCAGCTGTCGGGCTTTATGAAAGATACCTTCGGGATCCCTGCAAAGACTGTACGCAGAGCCATCCGGGAGGGGCAGTCCGCCCAGGATGCCTACCGGGAAAAGCTGCTTGAGCAGGGAAAGAAGGTCCTTGACGGGATCCGGAAAGCTCCGGCGGAAGCGCCCGGCGCAGTCGTTCTCGCTGCCCGGCCCTACCAGAATGATGACCTGGTCAACCACAATATACCCGAAATGTTTACCCAGCAGGGAATCAGCGTGCTGACAGCGGATTCCATTCCCGGACTCGACAGGATCGATCTGTCCAGGAGCCGCCTCGACGTGGTCAACAATTACCATGCCAGAATGCTGGGCTCAGCTATTTACGCCGCACAGCATCCCAATCTGGAGTATGTCCAGATCGTCAGTTTCGGCTGCGGCCACGATGCCTATCTCTCCGATGAGATCATCCGTATCATGAAGGAGATCGCGGGCAAGACACCCCTGATCCTCAAGGTGGACGAGAGTGATATCCGCGGGCCTCTCTCCATCCGGGTCCGTTCCTTTATTTCCTCCGTGAAAATGAAGCGCAGGAAAGCCCTGCAGCTGCAGATGATCTCTGCCCAGAAGCGCAGGGAGAATGCGGATGCGGTGCCTGTTTTCCCTGCCCAGAGACAGGATATCTCCGAACTGAAAAAGGGCGCTCCGGCGCCCAGGCCCTTCCGGCCCGGAGAGGTCAGGGATCTGCCGGATCCCTATCCGCAGAAATTCCGCAAGGAGGACATTGAAGATTCGGTCGTCTTTGTCCCCAACACTTCCCATGCCTTCAGCAGGCTCATGGCAGCTGTTTTTGCAGCCCAGAAGGTTCACACAGTACCCCTGCCCATCGGCCGCGAGCGGGCGATCGAGCTGGGGAAACGTTATGTGCACAATGATATCTGCTTCCCCGCCCAGGTGGTCATCGGCGAGGCCCTTCAGGCCATCGAGGATCCCCGGTACGCGGGAAAGAAAAAAGCAGTCATGATGGGCAAGTACATCGGCTGCTGCCGGCTCACCCACTACGGCGCCCTGCTCCGCAAGGCCCTGGACGATGCCGGACACGCGGATGTGCCGATCATCACCAACGATGATGTCGATTACCACAATCTGCATCCGGGATTCAAGCTCAATCTTCAGGCTTCGATCAAGATCGCCTTCGCCCTTCCCATGATCGATGCGCTCGAGGACCTTCTGCGCAAAATGCGCCCCTACGAGACCGTGGAGGGAATTGCCGACAGGACCTTTGAAAAAGCCCTGGACGTGCTCATGGATGCCATCGAACACGGCGGCGTCGGAAAGATGAAGAAGGGCTTTGAAAAGGCAATCCGCCTGATGAAGAAGGTGCCCTATGACCGCTCCAATCCCAGGCCGACGGTCCTGATCGTCGGAGAGTATCTGCTCAATTTCCACCCGGGCGCCAACCACGATATCGAGGCGTATCTGGAGAAAAACGGCTTTGAGATCATCGAGGCCAAGATGGCGGATGTCATCCAGAAGACCTACTTTGTCCGCCGCGAGCAGGCAAAGGACTACGGCGTCAAAAAATCCATCGTGGAGAGAGGCTATCTCGATCTGGTAGAACAGATCTTCAATACCTCCCACGACTTTGTCGCCTCCGTTGCGAAACAGCATCCCCTGTTTGAACCTGCGGCAAAGCTGACTGACGTCGCAAAGGCCAGCGACCCCATTATTCCGCGCGCCTACGACTCCGGCGAGGGCATCCTGATTCCTGCAGAGATCATCGAGCGCGCCCGCGAAGGCTGCCGCGCCTTTGTCATTCTGCAGCCCTTCGGCTGCATCCCCAACCACGTGGTCGGCCGCGGTATTTCCAGGCGCCTCAAGGAGATGTTCCCGGATATCCAGCTGCTGCCCCTCGATTACGATCCCGACGTCAGCTTTGTCAATGTCGAAAACCGCCTGCAGATGCTGATAATGAATATGCAGGCATCGTCTGTATCCTGAAACGCGAGGTGTTTTGCGCGGTTTTTGGCGCAAAACCCGAGTTGAACGGCGCGCGTTGAACGCAAAGCGTTTTTGAATCAACGCGCGTAATGTTACATGTACACGCCCATCACGGGGGCGTGTACTGTAACAATATGCAGGCATCGTCCGTATCCTGAAACGCGAGGTGCTTTGCGCGCGTATTTACGCGCAGTGCCCGCAGGGATGTGATACAATAAATACGTAATGACTGCCGGACAGTGGGTCAGGCCTGACAGGCAATTTGGTCAGAAAGAGGTTATCATATGGGATTCAGGATCATAACGGATTCAGCGAGTGATATGCCGCAGGAGACGGCTGCAAAGCTGGGAGTGACGGTAATGCCCATCCACACCCGCTTTGGCGATGAAGAATATCTGGACGGCGTAACGTTAAAGCCAAGGGAATTTTTTGAAAAGCTGGTGGAGACAGACGAGATTCCCAGAACATCGCAGATCACGCCCTATGAGTTCGGGCAGGAGTTTGAAAAATGGATCTCGGCCGGGGACGGTGTGCTGTGCATCACCATGTCGGCGGGGGTCTCCGGTACCTATCAGAGCGCTTGTGCGGCTGCCGCGGAGTATGGGGACAAGGTCATTGTCATCGACAGCCGTCAGTTCTGCATTTCTCTCTATGTACTGATCGTTTATGCCTGCCGGCTTCGCGATGAGGGAAAGACACTGGAGGAGACGGCCGCCGCTGTGGAAGAGGCCAAAAAGCGCGTGCATGTCATCTCTGTGTTTGCGACATTGGAATATCTGAAGCTGGGAGGCAGGATCTCTGCGGCTGCCGCCATGGCAGGCAGTATTCTCTCCATCAAGCCCGTCATCACGATCATTGACGGAGTCGTAGAGGTCATCGGCAAGGCGCGCGGATCCAAAAAGGCCAATAACATGCTGGTGGAATTTATTGACCACGTCGGAGGTGTGGATTTCGACATGCCCTACTGCCTGGGCTATACCGGTTTTTCAGAGGAAGTCCTGACCAAATATATTAATGACCATGCGGCCAGATACAAAGAGGCGCTCAAGGGGATCACTGTCGTCCCGGTCGGAGCGACCGTCGGTACCTACGCGGGTCCCGGTGCTGTAGCACTTGCATTTTTCAACAAATAGATTATTATCAGATTAGCTGCAGACAGAGAACCCGAAGGGGAAAATACAGCCGACTGCGGTTCAATTGACCGGTTTTGCCGGTTCAAAATCGGCGATATGCAGTTCGGAACGGTTTTGGAGGAAGAGTCATGCTGACAAAAACAGGACGGATCATTGCAATCATCATGCTCTCGGTATTACTGACTGCCTGCGGAGCGAACAAAGAGATGGTGGAGACACCTGCCGGAATCCATCTGGAACGGGGAAGGAACTATAAGGAAGTGATCGAGGACTTCGAAGATAAGGGATTCACCAATATCAAAACAGAGACGATCCCGGACCTGGTCTACGGAAAATCTTTCAGAAACGGAGAAGTAGAGCAGATCTCTGTAGGCGGAGATACTTCCTATGATACCGGCGTCCGCGTCCCCGCAGATACCGAAGTCATCATTCGCTATCATACCTACAGCCAGAAGTCGATCGATGATGCCGAAGCCAAAGAGAAGGAAAAGGCCGCTGCGGACGAGGAGAGCAAAGAAGAATAACAAAGCATAAAATAAAGCAGTAAAGAAAACCATGGGTGATTATGATCGGGGGTTTTCGATGCATACTGTCTCTGAAAGATTTATGGAAAAAAGAACAGACAATATCAGCCGGATCGACCGGCTCCGTGCGGACCGCACACTTCCCCGCGAGCAGCTGCGCCTGCTCCTTACGACCCTGAGCGAAGAGGAAGCTGCCTATCTGTATAAAAACGCTGATGAGGTGAGAAAAGAGCACTACGGAGAGGATGTATTCCTCCGCGGTCTGATCGAGTTTACCAATTATTGCAGAAATGACTGCCTGTACTGCGGGATCCGGCGCTCAAACAAAAACGCGGACCGGTACAGGCTGACGACAGAAGAGATCCTTGACTGCTGCGACAAGGGATATGTACTTGGATTTCGCACCTTTGTCCTGCAGGGCGGCGAGGATCTTTTTTTCACGGATGAAAAGATCTGCGGGCTTGTGTCAGAGATCAAAAAGAGGCATCCGGACTGTGCTGTCACTCTCTCCATAGGCGAGCGGCCCAGGGAGAGCTATGAGGCTTTCTTCAATGCGGGAGCAGACCGCTACCTTCTGCGCCACGAGACGATCAATCCCGTCCACTACAGACAGCTCCACCCCGAGGAGCTGACCATTGAAAACCGTGTGCGCTGCCTCAGGGATCTGAGAGAGATCGGCTTTCAGGTCGGCTGCGGCATGATGGTGGGAAGCCCTTTCCAGACAGTGGACTATCTCATGGACGATCTGTATTTTATGGCAGAATTCCGCCCCCATATGATCGGCATCGGCCCCTTTATCCCGCACGGGGATACACCCTTTCATGACCGGGAAAGCGGCACGCTGCAGGACACCCTCCATCTGCTGTCCGTCATCCGTCTCATGAACCCCCGCGTCCTGCTCCCCGCGACCACGGCGCTGGGGACCATCCATCCGCTTGGCCGCGAGATGGGGATTCAGGCGGGCGCCAATGTCGTCATGCCCAATCTCTCCCCGACCGGCGTGCGGGACAAATATATGCTCTACGACGGCAAGATCTGCACGGGAGACGAAGCAGCCGAGTGCAGGCGCTGCATGGAGCTTCGAATGGAAAAAATCGGCTATCATGTCGTCGCGGCCCGCGGCGATTCAAAGGTATAAAGGGCAGCAGCCGGTGTTCCGGGGCAGTGACCTGCATTCCGGGGCAGCAGCCGTCATTCTGAGGCAGCACCCGGCGTTCCGAGGCAGTGACCTGCCTTCAAATACACAAACATACACGAACATCCATACACTGAAAAATATACGGAAAAAAGAGGAAAAAATTATGTCCTGGGAAGATAAGATCCGCAAGGTGGAACCCTATGTGGCGGGCGAGCAGCCCAAGGAGAAAAATATCATCAAGCTCAACACCAATGAATGCCCCTATCCGCCTGCACCCGGCGTAGAAGAGGCAGTCCGTCAACTTGCCGGAGACAGCAGTGCCCTGCGCCTGTATCCGGATATGGACGCGACACCTCTTGTGAATGCCCTGGCTGCGCAGTACAAAGTGGACCCTGATCAGATTTTTGTCGGTGTCGGTTCTGACGACGTGCTCGCCCTGTGCTTTCTGACCTTCTTTTCCGCAGGAAGCCGGGAGCAGCCCCTGCTCTTTCCGGATATCACCTATTCCTTCTACGATGTGTGGGCCAATCTCTACAGGATCCCTTTCCGTCAGATACCCCTGCGGGAGGATTTTTCCATCGATCCCGACGACTATCTGCCGGCAGTGACCGGACAGGAAAACTGCGGCATCATTTTCCCCAATCCCAATGCGCCCACAGGCCTTGAACTGCCGCAGGCGGATGTGGAGAAGATTATCGCGGGCAACCCCGACAGCATCGTCATTGTGGACGAGGCCTATGTCGATTTCGGCGCGCAGACAGCCCTTCCCCTTCTGGAGAAGTACGACAACCTCCTGGTCGTGCAGACTTTCTCCAAGTCCCGCGCCATGGCCGGCGCGCGCGTGGGCTTTGCCATCGGCAGCAAGAAGCTGATCGGCTACCTCAAAGACGTCAAGTTCTCCTTCAACTCCTACACCATGAACCTGCCCTCCATCAGGATCGGCACGGCGTCTGCCCGGGACGCAGCCTGGTTTGAAGAGACCACAGGCAAGATCATCAAGACCCGCGAGCGCTTCAAGGAAGACCTCCGCGCCCTTGGTTTTGTCTTCCCGGATTCCAAATCCAACTTCATCTTTGCAAAGCATCCCGACTTCTCCGGTGCGGACCTGCAGGCCGCTCTGCGCGCCCGTAAGATCATCGTCCGCCGCTTCAACAAGCCGGTCATCTGCGACTATCTGCGCATCACCATCGGCACAGACGAGCAGATGGAAAAGGTTGTCGAGGCTCTCAAAGAGATCCTCGGGCAATAAGTCCGGAGACTGCAGCTGCTGTCCCGAGCAGCGGCAGGTCGGCAATCGGACAATAAGGCGGACGCTTTCTTCACATACACATACGTGCATGTGTCATCAAAGGCATAAAAAGGCATAAAAGGCATAAAAGGCAGGAGAGTTCAGCTCCTGTCTTTTTTTTTCACTGTTTGCAGCGTTTTTTCCGTTTTCCGATTAAAGTCCCTGCTACAGAAATAAAGCGCTGTCTGCTATACTGAATGACATGATAAGATAACTACCTGCCTCAGGGTACCGCTCCGGCGGGCGGCATAGCAGGAAAGGATGAGAGAGAGGGTGTCAATTATGAAGAAAACAGCATGCAGAGTGAAGAAGACACTGTCCGTTGCAATCATTTTTATGCTGATCCTGTGCGGTTTTACCGGTCGCGGGGAAACCGTATCAGCATCGGAAAAGGGTGTTAGGAGTCCTGCGGAATCTGCAGATCTGGTGCGGGAGTATACCGGTGAGAAGGGAGCTTTTGCCATTCCGGAGGGTCTGACGCCTGAAGTGGCATCGGAGTATCTGGAGATCGTAAAGGAAATCTGCAGTGAGTACGGCCCTGAGCGCTTCTGCTGGAGAGACGGGGATTTATTGCCGCACAGAGTCGGATTTTGCGGAGGCCTGTTTGCAAATCTGGATGACGACGGTGTGCCGGAGATGATCCTGCAGTACAGGGCGGAGGATCAGAACGATGAAGATGAAAGCGGTGCCGGAGAAGAACTCTGGACATGGCGGAAGGGGAATCCTTACCAGTCCCTCAAAAGACAGGAGCCTTCCTCGACAGCCCATGGAATCGGATATGTCTGCCTCCTGAAGGGAAAGAGCCGCGATTATATGAAGCAGGGCGGGATCCTGGAAGGTGAAACCAGTAAATCTTATTTCAGGCTTGATGAAAACGGGGATTATATTCTTGAAGAAAAGAATCTTCCGGATGAGAGTAAGTACGATGAAGTCAGGCTTTCGAAGGGAAATACGATTTTTCTGGCCAACAGTGATTATTTTCTCTATACGCTGGCCGGTGCCGCGGCAGAGGCGGACGGCTCGGATCCCATGATGATTCTTGCTGAAATGGGCTATGCCGTCGATCCCTCTTCCATGCGCGGCGAGACGGAGGAATACGATCCCGCAGCTGCTGCAGTGGGAAAGAACGGAGAAGCGGACTGGTACGGAATTCTCCGATCCCTCTATGACAACAACCCGCAGGCTTTTGCGGATTCCTCCAAACTGACTGCCACTGTGCATTCGGACCAGGACATGGGCTGGTATACCCGGGACGGCATTCTGGGAGCAGAATTGCTTGATATGACGGGAGACGGCAAGGACGACCTGGTCCTGTATCGAATACGGTCCTCCAAAGACGGGATTCCTCACGAAGACCTGTATATGAGTATTTATACATGTAAAGACGGTAAGATCATCGGATCCTGGGAGACACGTGTAAATGAAGACGCCATGGTGCCCTTCACCGGTGTGTCCTACGATTCCATACGGGTCGGTTCCGTGAAGCTGGACGGCAGTCCTTATATCTGGACGGAATATGCCCATAACAGTCATTATGCCAACGGATCCACCTTTGTTGTGACCCTGTTCGGCTATGATGAATACGACGGGGAGTGCAGCCTTCGCCGGTACTGGTTAAACGGCAAAACAACAGCGGGGACAAACGGGGTCGTGTTTTCCCTGCAGACCTTCGGACATGACAGTGATGGCATGGAACCTGACAGTGACGAACTTTTGTGGACCGACAATTACGGAAACGGAGACCAGGGTCCCTGCGCAGATCCGTCCGCAGCCGTTGCCGAGGGCTATAAGAGAATAGGTTTTCCGGATACAGCGGTGTACGGCGGCGATCCTTCGACAGAGACCGGGGCCGGCGGAGACGAGTTCAGGGATCAGTTTCCCACCTACTGGAATACAACTGTAGTGAAAAAAACCGTCCAGCTCATTGAGTCCGGCACAGGACCCAATGACAACAGGGAAATGACTTCCAGGATCAATGATTTTACTAAAGCGGAGAGCAGCATTCGCAAGCACGACAGTGTTTTTTCTGAATACATTGAATTTCTCTCTGCACTTGCCTCCGGAGATCCTGAGAAAGTGACTGCAGGAGGAGCAGGACAGAAGTCTTCCTCCTCCGGCGGGGAGACAGGAAAGGCCGGAAAGACAGGGAAGTCCGGGGAAAACGCCGGACAGAAAACGGGAAAGACTGAAAAATCCGCAGGGCAAAAAACGGGAAATACTGACAAGGCCTCCGGAAAAAACACGGGAAAGACCGATAAGGCCTCCGGAAAAAACACGGGAAAGATCGATAAAGATGTCAGAGAAAAGTCGGGCGGACCGGAGAAAGTTGCCAGCGGTACGACAGGGATCAAAGGCGTGAATGTCTCCGGAGAAAAAGGCATTCTCTCTGCGGAAGCCAGGCCCGGAGACACGGTGACACTGGGCTCCTATGCCGCATCTGCGGACGGCACTGAATCTCCTGTTGAGTGGACTGTGCTGGAGAACAGGGACGGTTATGCCCTTCTGATCAGCAGGTATGCTGTGGACTGCCTTCCTTACCACGATTCCTGGGATGACATGACCTGGGAGAAATGTTCTCTGCGCACCTGGCTCAATGTCGATTTTCTGGAAGAGACTTTTTCTCCTGAAGAGAGGAAGTGCATCGTTTCGAGCACAGTTGTGAACCGTGACAACAGCGGAAATCCCGCCGGGGCTGTCACCAATGATCAGGTTTTCATCCTGGATATCGATGAACTGGAGCAGTATTTTGACTCTGATGAGGACCGCAGGGCCGGGGCAACCGACTATGCACAGAGTCAGGGGGCTTACGTGGATGAGAAACGCGACGCCTGCTGGTACTGGGTGAGAAATCCCGGAGACAGTCCCAGATATGCGGTTTACGTAAACTGCCTGGGAGATATTCTCGAGAGAGGCTCTCTGGTATTCGGAAATACATTCGGGGTGCGGCCTGCGATCCGGGTCAGGACCTACTGACAAGCGGCGGAAGAACTGGTACAATAAACAGCAGTATGGCACAGGCGTCCGCAGGCTCACCGGGAGCATCCGACGGACTGTCCGTATATAGCTATTGCTGACGCGCGCAACAAAGGAGAAAAAAGACTTTGGACAGTTACACCAGTTTTTCCTATGTGTATGACACTTTTATGGACCAGGAGCCCTATGACGAATGGGCGGACCGGGTGTGTGATTATCTGGAAAAATACGGCCTTCCGCGTTCGGAAAAAAGCGGAAGCGAAGAGAATATTGTTGTGGACCTGGGATGCGGCACGGGAAAGCTCACCCAGATCATGGATGACCGCGGCTATGATATGATCGGCATTGATCTGTCCCCGGATATGCTCTCCATCGCCCAGGAGCGCAAGATCGAATCCGGCAGGGACATTCTCTACACCCTGCAGGATATGCGCGATTTCGAGCTCTACGGGGCGGCAGGCGCCATGATCAGCGTCGGAGACAGTATCAATTACCTGCTGGAGGAAGCAGATCTGGAAGACTTGTTTGCCTGTGTGGAGCGCGGCCTTCTGCCGGGCGGCGTATTTGTCTTTGATTTCAAGACCATCCACCTCTACCGGGATGTGATCGGCGACAGCACGATCGCTGAGGACCGCGGCGAATGTGCCTTTATCTGGGACAATTACTACGACCCCGAGTCCTGTATCAATGAATACGACCTGGCTGTTTTTGTCCGGGAGGACAGTGAGGACGGGAGTCTCTACCGCCGCTTTGACGAAGTCCACCGTCAGAGGGGCTACACACCGGACCAGCTGCGCAGGGCGGCGGAGAAGGCAGGTCTTGTCTGGGTCGCCATGCAGGATTCCGTCACCGCGGGTGAGATAGACGAAGAGACGGAGCGCGCTATGGCGGCGGTGAGAAAGCCCCGCTGATCATTGTGTTTTGACCGCGCAGCTGCCGGGACTTCATAACAGGCGCGGGAGATGCGCACAAAAGAAAAACCTGATGCATGGCGCATCTCCGCAGGCGGGAAAACCTGATGCATCGTATATCTCCGCAGGCGGGTCCTGTTTAGCGCAGTGTTCATAAAACAGTAAGACTGAAAAATGAGCACTGTTGCTATCGGGTTGGCTAAGAAAAAGTGAAGCGTGATATTCCAT
>OCVV011109419.1_pt1 | contig 15670 bp, 5 predicted proteins | sample 1539721 | NCBI WGS metagenome assembly OCVV01 (sample SAMN02144230, study PRJEB22623) | gut metagenome | biome: sheep rumen | host: Ovis aries | place: New Zealand
TAACTTATTAACTTTGCAGCCGGGTCGGGTGATGTGCACTCACCCTCCAACTGCCTTTATTATATCAGATTCTTTCCGAAAATCAACCGGCAATTGCTGCCGGGATCTGCGCTGATCAGCATATCACAATAAGGTCGAATCCTCCCCAAATCCATCGTAATCTTTAATAACACCTCGATTTTCGTGAAAATGTATAAATTTGGTGAATTCTTACAAATCATTTCGTGAAAATAGTATGAACAAAGAACCCCGATTCTTGCGCGCCCCCGTAAAATATGGTAAAATCGGCATAAGTCTACATAAGATGATAGTATAGGTGTATTATACCCTTTTTGAAGAATATACGATCGATAGATGCGTTTGTATTTCGGAATATACGAGATCAGAGGATACGCGTATGGAGAAAAAAGATAGGATAAAGGACAGAAAGAGATACTTCATACATAGACCCGGAAGCGGCTTCACTATGGTGGAGCTTCTTGTCGTGCTTGCCGTACTTGCGGTTCTGGCAGCCATAGCAATACCGGTACTGATGGGATATACGGATGATGCGAAAGAAAAAAACTATATTGCCGAGGCTAAAGAAGCACTCGCAGCATCTCAGACTATGCTTTCGGATGTTTATACAAATAATTTGGTTTTTATTCCTGAGAGAATGCGTGAAGAAGCGTGGAAAACCTCCGGCTTGGGTGAGGATACTGAGTTTACTATTTACACGGTGAATAGTTTTGAGGATGCTGATGGTACGTCGGGTACCATTGGTTCGTATACTGTGGCTAGTGCATTGTATAAGTCCGCTGACGGGACATATGTATACTATGATGGAACCGGTTTTGAGATCGTTGATCCTGACGATGATAAGGTGACGAAAGCCAACGAGAAGGCTAATTATATCAAGGTTTGGAAAGCAGATATGACTGATACCGCTGGCGATCGTAAGAAGACCGCGGATGCTGATCCTGACGGAAATCCCATATATGATATTATCCATGAAAAGGAAGATAGGGATGATGGAAATGGTGAGGAGATTAGTTCTGAAGAATCCTCGGATCCGATTATTCTCACCACAAAACTAAGGCTTACTCTGGTTGGAGCAGAAGGTGTAGTTACTTTTGGCGAAGAAAAAGCAGTTCAAGATATCGTTGAGTATGATGTGAAAGAACGAACCTTTGACAAGGAACCGGAGCCGACGGTGGATCGCTGGTACGATTATCAAACGTTGAGCTGGGAATGTGATGCTCTTTCTGATGATGAAGAGAAGTCCAGTATTGCTGATATTGCTATTATTCTTGGTGCTAAGGTGAAGCCGGGCCAGACGGTTTCCTATACGTTAACAGCAAAAGTGGATCAGAAAAAAGTCTCGATTCCGGTTTCGTTTGTAGCATACAATACTCAGAGTTTAAGTGTTGCTCTTGAATCAGACAAAGCCACGGACAGTAACAACGATGGTGTGAAAGACACAATTCTTTTGTCATATGGACTTGTAACCAAAACGATACTTTCAGATTTGAGTACGGTGAGTGTTCAACCGAAGACACTCCCTGCAGCAGACTCCGGTGCAATCACTTTTAGTGGAAAGTGGGGAATGAAGGCCGGTGAGAACTATCAGATGGAGGGGACTTCATACAAACTCCTCAATAATACGGAAAGTGCAGTGAAGTCTGAAGTTGCAAATTGGGCGAAGGCGATTATAACTGATCCCGGAAATACAACCCAGCTAAGAGAGGTTGAACAAGGGGTTTCTCTTGTTGCGACCGCTGATATCAATAAAACGGTGCATGTCAGAGGGACTCTTACCCCTGATGATCAACCTACGGGTAAGGTAAAGTTTGTAAAGGGAACCGGAGCGAGCCAGACTGAGTCATATTCTTTCGATGTTTCGTATTCAAACAATGAGTTGGAGCCTGGTGAGGTTTATGAGCTTAGTGATAACGGTGGAAAAAAGAAGGTTGATCTGAGCGAAGGATCTACCTATTCCATGTTCACATCTCAGGGGGTTGTAGCAGAATACCAGCCGTTACACCTAAAGTTTATGAATCTGTATGACAGTCATAAAAATGGCGAATTGATCAATGATGACTCAACCGATTCATTTAGGGATTTAGATTGCTCCAAGGAGGTTGTTCAGGAGCTTTATAGTTCAACAAATTATGGTGAGGTTGCTGAGATTGATGTTGCTGCTCAGACAACTAAATTCGTTGTTTCTGAAAGCGTATCAGGAGTAAATAAGACCGAGGTGAGCAATCGTATGCGCAGCCTTGGATACTCGGATGGACAGATACAGGAAGTCCGGTATATTTTGGATGCTAACAAGGCATCGAAGAGTGAGATACAAAAAGAGGTGTGTCTTTCAGTTACAACGGTAAAAGAAGATGGTGAGTATCTCGAACGGGACAGTGCAGGAAAGTATGTTGTGAATTACATGGATCCTGAGTATCCCGCATACACAGTTGCATATACACTCAAGAATAATGATGGAGTGGTTTACGTAGTTACTGAGGACGATTCGGATATAAAAGCAGCAGGGTCGCTGCAGGGTCTTTTTGTTGACTTCACTGCAATGAGTGAGACGAATCTGATGAATTATGTTGATACTGCAGACGTGACAAGTATGAAACGTATGTTTTATAAGTGTTACGAATTACAGTCAACAATCAACATGAAGATTGACAGTGTTACTTCGCTGGAGAGTACATTTGACGAGGCTCACGCTTTAACAACTGTAAATCTTGATGCGGGAACAGCTGGAGCTAAAGAATTATCGACGGTGTCGAGTCTCTTCAAGAATGCATATGCGTTGACCCATGTATCGTTTAAGAATGTCAACTCTGATTACCTGAAGAGTGTTCAGGGACTGTTTTCGGACAAAACGGCCCTTACTTCTGTAGACTTAACCGGGTTTAATACAAGCCAGATTGAGAATTTCCAGCAGATGTTTAAAAATTGTACATCTTTGAACAGTATTACCGGTCCGGTAACTTCGCAGGCGATTCCGGCGGGTTCAGCTGCGACAGTTGCATATTTTGATATTCCTTCCGCTAAGAACATTTCATATATGTTTGAAAAGGCAGAGAAGCTTACTGAGGCTCACCTGGATGGTGGCTCGGCTCAGGCTCCCGATCTGGAGAATGTTACCGGAGTCTTCTTGAATGCGAATGATTTAACCAACATAAGCTTTACGAATATTCGTTCTTCAAAACTGAAGAGTGTCAAATCGCTCTTTGATGGTAAAAAGAAACTGAAGAAGGTTGATCTGACTGAATTCTATACGGATGAGATAGAAGATTTCAGTTATATGTTTAAGTATTGTCACGCGCTGGATGAGGTTATTGGCCCGCACTCTGCACAACAGAAAACAGATACCGCAAAATCGGCAATTTATGTTGATATTCCTGCAGCAAAGGATGTCCGGTTCATGTTTGAACAGGCAAATCAGCTCACCGGTATATATCTTGATGGCGGAGAAACAAGAAAAGCATCCGACATGGAGTATCTGTATGGTGTTTTCAGACAGGCAGAGAATCTGACACATGCGGCATTAAAGAATATCGATTCGGATCATGCACTTGCTCTGCGCGTTGTCCAGGCATCGACGGATTCTAACGGGTTGTTCGATTCTCGAACAAAATTGAAGGATGTGGACATGACGGGCTTCAACACAGAGAAGGTAACCGTTTTCAGTTATATGTTTAAGAACTGTACAGCTCTTGAACATGTTTACGGCATGAATTCACTGCCGGGTAGTGAGCCGGTGGCAAATGCAAATGAGATATACATGAATGTTGCATCCGCTACGGAGATGCAGTACATGTTTGAAAATTCGACGTTCACAAAGATCCATCTGGATGCAAGCGGCGGAGTGGAACATCCGATCAGCAGCGTACAGGGCTTGTTCAACAAGTGTTCCGATTTGAAAGAAGTTTCTATTCTGGGTAAAGGCAGAGACTCAGATACGCAATTGGCAAGTGTATTACAGGTCTTTGATAATTGTCCTGAATTGCGGAAAGTAGAGATTAAAGGGTTAAAATCTTCAACGTTAAACACCGTTGGTGGACTCTTTAAAACGAAGAGTAAGCTACAGTCCGTTGATTTTGTTAGTTTGAGTTTTCCGGGGATTGTCTCCCTTAACTCTATGTTTGACACCTGTTCGTCCCTTCAGAGTATTTCATTTAGTGATGTGGATACTTCTACTGTGACGGATATGAGTCGCATGTTCTTTGGGTGCGTATCATTAAGCTCATTTGGCTTGAATTCACTCAACACTTCGAACGTTACGAACATGAGTTATATGTTCTATGACTGTCGTTCAATCGAGAAAATGAATTTAAGTGAGTTTGATACTTCAAAAGTAACTACGATGGAAGGAATGTTCGGTAATTCCAATGGTGCCGGATTACCTGATACAAAACTGACCACGTTGGATATCAGCGCCTTTACCACGGACAGTCTGACATCCATCAAGGGAATGTTTGGTGGGTGTACAGCGCTTAAGAAAATCTACGTAAATCCCTTACAGTGGCGTGGAGACGAGCTCCCTGATCCGTCGAATGATGAAGGAAAGGATGTGTTTACAGGCTGCCAGGTTTTAAGTGGGTCCTGTGGGACGAATCCGGCTACTGAAACAGGACAGTCAATCCCTTCTTCGAATCCGGGGGTATCTTCCCAGTATGCAATAGCAGATGAAGCTGCTGGTAAAAATCTAAACGGAAATGATCTTTCCGGCGAACATGGATATTTCACCGCAAAGATCGGTACGGCATGTTTTGTGAATATGACATGCTTAAATTCCCAGAACTGGTCGTACAAGATATTTGGCAAGCCGATTGAGAAAATGACAAAATTCTCGCGCTGTACAGATGAGAACATTACGGAAGATAATATACTTTCACTCCATCCTGAAGCAAAAGAAATAGGTGATAATACTTATAGTGATCCTGCTACGGACAGAACGTACAAGGTTTATGGATGGTTTGATAGTACAGATGCCTTTTATTGGTGGTCAGAAGCCGCAAAAGTGTACATTCACAAAGATACTGTGGGCATGTTCAATTTCTATTATAAGGCACAAGCAAATAATAAGCCTACAAAATTGACGGAGGTGGATTTCCAGGGGGTTGATACCACCCAGATGCTTAGTTTTAAGCGTTTCTTTAGTGACTCAGAAAAACTTCTGAAGATTTACGATGGAAGCAAAGGAAGTGATGTGCCATATCATTTCAAGTCGGACATAGTTACTGATATGGAAGCGGCCTTCGGAAGCTGCAAACTGCTCACCGACTTGGATTTGACAGGCGTAAGAACAACACATCTTACGAAACTGGGTGAAGCCTTTATGGATATGGCGTCGATTAAAAGGCTGGATCTACATACATTTAGTTCAGAATTATTGACGGACTGCCACGCACTTGTTCATATGAGGGATAATAAATACATGATACATAATGATTCAGGATCCGGAAAGATAAGTGATCATACCGTGCTCGAAGAAGTGATCTTCGGACCTGAATTCAGATGTAGATCCGTAGTAACCATGGAGGCCATGTTCAAGAATTGTAAAAATATGAAGGCGTTGGATATCTCAAGTTTTGATTGCAGCAAGACAGCGACATATAGCGCAAACCTTAGTGCAAAAGAGATGTTCATGGGGTGCAAAGGCTTGGAAAAGATCTATGCGACTGATCCGGACGATGTAACAGCTGCGGGATGTGGATTCTTCGCCAATGTAAACGGAAGAGCCTCCAGGATTAATAATGGTGGTAATATGTTTAATAATTGCACTTCACTGGTAGGTGGAAATGGGACGAAATATGATTCCAAAAACAATAGTTCAAACTATGCCCGTATAGACAAGAGTGGCCAGATGGGTTATTTCACTGCAAAATAACATTTTAGACTGTCACGACAGGAACAAGTCATAAGTTAGGGATGATGATATGGATAAAATGAATGCAAGAATTAAAAACAGACGATCAGCTCAACGGGGGTTTACCCTGATTGAGCTGGTTGTTGTGCTTGCACTTATGGCAATCATGCTCAGTGTTGCGTTCTTTGGGGCGCTGGGTTGGATCGATTGGGTTCGTTTCCAGCAGGAGGATGAAACTGCGGAGGATATCTTCTTTGCAGCACAGAATCAGCTTACGGAGTTGGATTCGAGTGGCGCTATGCAACGCAAGGTTGTTGACGCGTTGTGGGATAGCTCGACCGATAATTACAATTCTGATTACATTATCGCACAGGGCAAAGACGCGGCACAAATGGTCTATGATAACCTGAGCGGATTTGTTAAGACAAATGGTGAGGGTTATGACTGGGATGAGATATGGTTGGATAGCAATCGGGAAAACGAACGTAGGACTATTCTGGGGATAACTGTGGCGGAGAATAGATACGATCTGTATCTTGATGCAAACACCAGAAAGACGATGAATCCGGCGGAGGTATTGCTTTTTGACTTAATTGCACCTTATGTTGCGGATAAAACCACGTTGAACGGCTCCATTGCCATTGAGTTCTCCCCTGAAGCGGGTCAGGTTTTTGCGGTCTGTTATTCAGATCAGGCGAAAGCTTTTTCTTATACGCAGGATACAAGTTCAGATACAGTGAATATTAAGGACAGGACGCTCCAGGTCAGAGAAGATCACATGGTGGGTTATTACGGCGTTGATGTACTTACAAATAAGAACCGTGGAAGATCGCTGAATAAGGATGAATACTGGCTTGAACTTGAAAATGGAAATGCGATGGTTATGACGCTTCATCCCAAGAGCATATCTCAGCAGTTCTCAAACGCTTCACTTACCTTTGTGATCCAGGGCTCTTATAATTATGGGGAGAATAAGGATTCGAATTATCATGATGTGATGAAGATGTCCTTTAACTCGGATAGTGTCCCATCCAGTGTGAATACTATTCAAAAGGCCGGAGTATCTCCGACGAAGGTGACGGTTGAGTTCCTGGAGGGAATTCACAGTGGAACGAAAACTCTTCAACTTCCTGTGTGGAAGGAAACCACAGGAGAAATCTGTGTGGCTCTTGACGCTGCGGATATTCAGGCACAGTCGATTTCATATGCAAACATGCTTGAATTGCCGGGGACAGATTCGAGTAAAAAGGATACTTTTGAGAATACATATAGTTTCTATCGGTTTGGCCTGACAGATGTTCGATTTATACGGGCAAGTGTAAATGTTTCTATGGCCGGTGCACCCGGATACGGTGTGGCAGGTAGAAAGAACTTTGAAGAACTGTTTGAAAAATACAGTGATGAGGATGGGAAGATTCATGGTGAAGCCGTTACATTTGCCAACTGGAGCGTTGGCGACACGAATGAGACCTATGGAATTACAAACGGAAGGCACCTGTATAATATCCGGTTTGAATCTGATTACAGTGACGAACTGAAAAAGAAAAAACCGACTATTCAGAGCAGAACGCGTGTATTTACATTAAAAAATGAAATTGATTGGAAAAAGGATTTCACCGGAAATGGAAATTCTTTGGAAAATTGTTTCCTGGATTCTTTCAATTCAATGGGTGATGAGTCCGGAATCAACCTGGATCTGACGCTGAGTTCGCAGATGCCGGAGCTTGCGTATTGGAAGAATACCAAGACGGGAGACACTTGGTCTTCAACGGTTGCTTATCCTGTAGATACATCATCTATGCCATTCCCGGGGTTCCGTGCACTTTCTTATAGTGATCAATTTATCGGGATAGACAGCACCGGCACCGGACAGAGTGGTAGTACGGTAAACCAAGCTCGACTTAGCAACCTTAATATTACGCTTTCTGGAAACTGCATCTATGGAGTTTATGGAAAAGACGTACAGACTCGGATCAAAAATCATCAGTATGAGCTTATCAGCAGTGACGGCAAGGCGGGAAGATTACCGCTTGGACTTTTTGCTGAAAGTTATGGAAAACTTCAGGGGATTGAAATTGATCATATCAATGTAAGCGGAATAGAAGGATACCCGATTGATGATCCCAATGAATTTTTGTTTACTTCGAAAGTAGGAGGATTTGTTGGTGAGAACTTTGGTGAACTGAAGGACCTTTTCATTGATGTATATGAAGCTCCCGAAACCGGAGAAAATGCTGAACCGGTTACAGAGTCCCATATCAGGGGCAGATTTGATGTTGGAGGAATTGTCGGGCATCAGTACAAAATGGTAGATCATAAGGATGGGGACGGTAATTCTACTGCTCCGACCGCAACGACGGAAGCGCCTTACGCAGATGCTTCGGTGACAATCTCCGGTTGTATTAATCATGCAAAAGTAACAGGGATTGGTTACGTTGGAGGGATTATTGGAAGAATCTATCCGTCCGGAGATGGTAACAAGGAATCAAAAGGCAAGAATGCGTTTGATGTTTCCTATGATGGTGTAAACTATGCAGACAATTATTTTGATGTGGGAGCATCTACGGCATATAGCCTGAAGGACATCAAACAGTTTGTGATATCTGAATGTGAAAACTATGGTGAAATATCCATGGACTCTTATTATGCAGAGAATGTGATCGAAACAAACACGCTTCAAAGAGGGTTCTACTACGGAGGGATTACAGGAGCTGCTTTTTTTGCATACAATATCGATGGGAATGATTCCACAGGTTTTAATTTTGGCCAACAGAGTGCCAGACGTGCTGTGATCAGCGGATGTACGAGCGTAAATAAGTATTCAAAAGATGAATTGTATGCAATCATCGATCCGAAAATGACAGATCAGAAACAGGTTCGGAATGCGGAACGCCTGATGCGGATGAACTTTGTCGGCGGGATTGTAGGCGGAACCAGATATGCAACTATAGAGAAATGTTCCACCGCTCCGGAGTACAATGCGTCCGGGTCCGAGTATTCGTTTGTCTTCGGAGATCGGTATGTTGGTGGGATTGCCGGGTACTCGGTTGAAACCGATTTTATTGGTGGGCAGGATTATACAACAGAGGAAATCGAAAAACTAACCGGAAAGGCGAAGGGAAGTCAGGGCAGCCTTGGCTTTAGAACGGATTATTCTGTAATTAACGGCACCGGAGTCGCAGGAAACTATGCGATCGGCGGAATTGCTGGAGCCTTTGGTCGCCCGGAGGCGGCAGACGGAAAGGATGCCGTTAAGGAAGGCCTGGAAGAGTGTTATAGTGCATCGGACACTTCATATCCGATAAGCTGCAACTCGGTTCAGGGTTATAAGCATAAGATTGATGGATTGTTGAATACATCTCTTGTTCTGGGCTATAGTTTTAATTCAAAGATCAATACAACGAATAAATACAACAAGACGAATCAGTCATATTATGGTGTCGGTGGAATAGCAGGCCTGTTGGCAACGACCATCGATGATTCAGATTATATCCAGAGTGAGAGTACAAAAAAGGATTATCTGGAAATAATCTGCAGGGGAACAAATAAGACTCTGACTCTGAATTCGTTGAAGGACATTTCCATAGATGATTTGCGGGCTCTGATCGATGCGACCCAGTTTGTTACAGATGGTACCGGAGGAATTGCCGGTATGGGGTTGGGTGCAGGAAATGTTAATGTTGGTTTAAATCTGGAAGAGAGCTCGGTTAAATTCAATTCGCATATTGATGCGATCGTGTTTGGACGAAACCGTGTTGGCGGAGCTGTTGGTGACACGGTTGCTCATGCAACTCTGGGAGGACATACTGCGATTGCGAATGCATGCCCATATAAAGCGACTAGCAGTAGTTCCGGCATGTGCGTGTTGGGCTATGAGAATGTTGGCGGGATAGTCGGAACTTTCGGTGATAATGGTGGACAAGGTAGTTACCCGGGATTGAACCAGAAAAGCCAGTATGATAGTGTAAAAGGAAAGGTTGATTGTTCATTCCATGTGATCGGATACCGGGCTGTTGGCGGTATTATTGGGACTTTTGCAAGAGATAACGGTTCAGCGGATAGGAAAAAACAAACAATATTGATTAATTTACGTCCTTCGTCAGGCGATATTTCCGTTAGAGGGGAGATGTATGTTGGCGGGGCAGTTGGCATTCAGGAAGGCTTCTTAAATTCGACTGCTGCTGATACATACAGATATTGCTTTGAGAATCTATATAATTTTAAAGTGACAGCAAAAGCATTTGCCGGGGCAATTGCAGGAGCGATTCTGTCGGATACCGATTATTGGCCATTAGATAAAATGGCAGACGTGTTTAGGGATAAGAACGGTAAAGCTCAATCAACAATTGGTAAAATGGTTGTGACATCAGATGCTTGCGCCGGACTTATGACCGGTATTTATGCGACGGAGAATATGGAGGGCAAGAATTCTGTACTGTGGAACACAACCGTAAACGGAAACCAAAATTATAAGCGATATGGTACGGACTCTTTCGAATCACAAAATGGACTCTATAATATTTCGGGTATTCGGAACTTGAAGTACAAGGAAGATTTGGCTGGATTTATAAACGATGCAAAGACCGTGTATAATTCTGCAAGTATTTCTGTGACAGATGCGCCGGTTATCGATCTTTTCACATTTTGTAATACCATTCAAATCGGAGGAAACGAGAAGGATACCAGCACAATTACTGCAAAGATATATGTAGGTGGAATGGCCGGTTTTGTATCAGATTATACACCGATAACAGTATCGAAATACAGAAACAGATCGAAGTTATATGCAACTGATGCGATTCAGTCCCATGAGATTAGTGCTTCGGATACTAACTGGTATTCGTATTTGGGAATTGTGACCGGAAAGGTCCCCAAGGGAATGACGCTCGACATGTGTGTAAATTCATCCTCATGTTATAATAACTATCAGGCAAGTTCGAAGACGAGTTATGTTGGTGGAATTGCCGAGATAAATGCGGGTGTAATTAAAAGATATGGTTATACGAGTGATGGTAAAACATTGGATTATAATGGGCGTTTTAGGTCCAATGATAATACGTATGTAAAGAATACAAATAATACAAGCGGATCAGCGGGCGCTATCGTTGGTCTGAACGGAACCAAGGATACAAATGGAACCACAGAAGGAGTAATCCAAAATTGCGCCAATGTGGATCCCGTTAAGGGAACAACAAAGGCTGCAGGAATTGCAGCTGCAGCAGGTGGAAACTCTCTGATCAAGGGCTGCGTTAATTATGCGGACATTAGATCGAGCAGAAATGATTCACATGGAGGGGCAGCTGGTATTCTTTTTGAAACAGCGGATGGAGTTCCGGCTTCTGCGAGAATCCAGGTGATAGACTGTGCTAATACGGGAATTCTCTATGCCACCTCAGAGAACTCAGAATACGCTGCGGGAATAACTTATGACACAAAAGGATTAGGCGAGCTGAAACTCTGCAGAAATTATGCAACGAAACAGAAGTACGCAATCAATAAAGGTGCGGTAAAATCTATTCAGTACTGTTTGGATGCCAGTGACGCAAGCGAAAATACGGATGATAAGTATACCGGATTTGGAATAGATCCGGATAATCCGAATAATAAAGCAAATCTGTATATTGGACGAAAGGCTTCAGAACCGACACTGGGTACACCAGAGGAGACGGATTTGTTTATAGCCGATCAGTTATATACTGCTGATCATCAGATCTACAAGCCGGATGGTTGGTCATGGGATGGCCTTTGGGCACCTATTAAAACCTATAATGAAGTGACGAAAAGGACGGATATTGATGATTTGGTGCTTAGTTCAACAGCCGGTGGGGATCTTGACCATAAGGAAGCCAGTGTTTGGGCAATCGAGTCTTCCAATCCGGCGGGAAGGCTTTCGTTTGAAATTCAGGCGGTTGACGAGTATGGGCGCCCCGGAAATAGTTTTGCAGATATCGATTCATTCTCTATTTTCTGGGACAATTATGCGAAGACGCAGATCAACAAGTACTATGGGGCTGCTTCAACCCTGAAGTCAAATGATAAGCTGTCTGATTCTGATTATCAGGAATTTATCGGTGCAAATGATACGAGTGGAAAGGTATTCCAGTCAATCATGAATATAGCACGTGATGAATGTCTGAACGAGACTAATCGTCCGTCAGGTTATGCGTCTGGCACCTTGACGAATAATATTTGGGATCTGGCAAATGGTTACTATTGGGCGGATATGTATGGATTAACCGTATATATGTATATGGTCGACAATAATACAGATTACGCAGATTGGAATTCTCAGAAGAAAAAGGATACTTATATAGGATTGTTATATTCGCTTATTGGTACTCATCCACTAAATGGAGTTAATTCAGATGACGCGTTCTATAGTAAGATTAAAACGACCTTTAACAATAATTATTCTGATCTGACTCCTTCTCCTTATTACGCGGGCTTTGCAGCGGCGCTGGATAAGACATACATTGATTATGCGCTTGATATCCTGAATTATGGATCGTCATATGAAGAGACGCAGTATGGAGACAGGTACTATACAGGCACGAAGTCTGATTATCCGAATTGGGCTCGGCAATGGTATGCTATGACCCGCGAATCTTTTATCGCCTATGACGTGGGGAACAATGCCGATGCAAATGTTAAGGCGCAGATTCGCAAGGTGTATGATTATATGTATGCCACTTATATTGACATGCTGAGCCGTAAGGATGTTCCTAGCAGCGAGGCGGCCAGATATGCATATTATCAAAAACTTTTGGCTGATAATGCACAGGATTATGGACCTACAAGACTAAGTAACGGCCAATGGACATTTGAAATAAAGTATAACCTCGTCTTTACGGATGTTAATGGAAAGAAACTCTCCGTCGGGCAGATTCAAACAAACATTAGTCAATCTGAGTTCTATAAAGAGCAGAAGATTGATATTGATGGTTTCAAAAATGCTTCTTGGACCCAGTATGGGGATGGCTACTTTGCTCAACGTGATATGGGGCAACAGGATGCAAACAAAAACATTTGGTCTTATAAAGATGCAGATTTTAATTATGACAAGATCAGCAGCATCGTTGTTATAATGACTAATGAATATGCAACTGTTAATGATGGCCGTTTGGGAATACGTGCGCTTTCCTGGGAAACAAATGGTAATGAAGCTACATCAATGAAACGCCCGGATAAGACAAAGAAGGATCCCTATCGAAGCGCCACCAGTCGTGATAACGTATTAAAGACCATGGATGATTATGGTATCCCGCTTACTGCACTGTATTTTGAGAAGGCTTCAACGAGGGCGCCGGAGCTCTATCTGTACAAGTACTCGACCAATATCTATAACATTGTAGTTGAGAAAACGGTTACGGTTGATGGTCAGTCAGTGGTAAGAACTCTTGTAAATGACGAGGATCCACAGTATTTCTCATCAACCTATACAAGCGAGTCGGATGGAATCGGAACGACGGTAAATGTTTTGAATTCGAGGATGAGGAATAAATTCTATCAGCAGATAGATGCGAAGTATAGGAATATGATGAGCGTGATTTACCAGCCGTAAAACAGCAAAGGACAGATGTTGATATGAGAGAAAAAAACAGAAAATTTCATAGGTCATATCAAGCGGATAAAGGAGTTGCGCTCATTGTAGCTGTCCTCATCATATCGGTTCTGATCGTGTTTACGTTTACATTAACGTTGGTGGCATATTCTCTCTACTCATCGCAAAACAAGAACCTGTCCAGTATGAAATGTTCCGAAGCTGCCAACTCGCTCAGTATTGCATTGTCTGATGAACTGAGGAATATCGATTCCGTTAACAAAAGGTATCCGGAGTACGACAGTTATCTGTATCTATATCTGAGGTATAATCTGTTTCATTCGGATAAAACCTGGCCTTATTATGATCCTTCAAAGGAAGGACATGGCAAGGATGAGGCATTCCGGTACTTTTCACTGAAGTATAATTCAAAGAAAACGCTCTCTGATGAGAATGGTAATCCGGTGGTGACAACTGGGGAGGGCGGAGTTGAAAGCACGGTTTCGGTCGATCATGTTGAGGGGCTTCCTGCGAAAACAGAGGTTTGCATATATTGGGAGCTGCCGGTTGAAAACAAGGATGATCCCCAGGCGGGGAATAAGCCGGTGAGCAACGCTCTGTTGACCGTTGAGGTTACCTGTGAAGCGGCAAATCAGTCATATACAGCTAGAAAAGAGTATAAACTGTCCATCCTCAGTTATGGGGACTCCGAAGAAGATGTAGCCAGACAGGTGGCTATGAAGGAGGCTGGAAAGAAGGATATGGTGAATCCGTGTGCATTTTCTTATGAGACTGAATCTTATCCGGATGAGTTTTGGAAATGGGAACTGGTGGAGCAATAGGAGAACGGTATGAAGACAACACGTATCAAAAAGAAAAAACGAAAGCTGATGGATAACAGAGGAACGACATTGGTGGAGTCTTTGGTGGCGTTTGCGATATTGACGACAGTGATGCTTATGCTCTACGGCATGGTTCGGCTTTCCATGAACCTTCGAATGCGGGCTGTCGACACTTCAAACCTGCAATCCTCGTTTAATTCTGAGATTTATAAAACGAATCCTTCTTCGGATATTGAAGTATATTACTATATTGGGAAGAGAGCAACCGATCACTTGCCTATGTTTTCATTGAAACTGTCTGATACGACGAAAAATGAGAATCTTCTTGTGGGCGGTGAGTCGTCGGGTGTAGACCGTACGAAGTATTCAACGTCCATAACGATTCCCAATATTGATGGAAAAGCGTATGTCAGTACGGATTCGATTATCGATGAAGAAAACCTTGTGATACCAAAGGTGATTATGTTTAGTTATTATAAAAGAGTGTCTTCCGGAGCAGGAAATGGTTCAGGGAATGGCTCAGGAAATTAAGTAGGACAAATGGAGTACAAGCTTGATGGGAAAGAAAAGAACCATTAATTTAAAACGTTTGAAAAGAAGAAACGATCGAGGCACAACACTGGTGGAGATGATCGCTTGTTTTGCTTTGCTCGGATTCTTTATGGCATGTGCTGCGGTTCTTATTTCCAATATTACATCGACATATTACACAACCAAGGGTGAGGTTTACTCCAGAGAAGTTGCAGATATTGTCCTTGAAAAAATAGTATCGGAAGTGGATGGGGCTGAGTTCCCGACTGATCCGTCATTATATCCGTCGATTGCGGCAGATCATTTATCTATTGACTTATGTGATAAGACGGACACGCATATAATCATTCGACGGAATGATAATAACAATAAACTGGAGATTTATTATTATGAAATTGGAAATCCGGGCGATGAGAATCATAGAAACGAGAGTAACTGGTATTTTGATGATTCTGTGTACAATGGATTTGCTGTTAAGGGACTGAGGTTCTACAGAGGAGGGGATTCGATAGATAGTTCTCTGGCAGCTAAGTATGGTTTGGCAGGAATTGATTTGTCTGAGTATAATGATGACGTAGTATTAGTTTTGATGGAAATGCATAGTGAGAAGTATGGAGATTACTACTTCTATAGATTTATTAAAATGTATAATTCGCCTGGATCCGGTGGGACGGGATCCGGTGGCAGTGGAAATTAGTTGGGAGGTTAGAAGCATATAGACGTGCGGTTTGTACAAGGCACGAGATAAACACTATAATATAGAAGGTGAAAACAGTGGGGAACAGTATGAATAAGGAACAGGAGCTGCTGTCCAGGCAAAGACGGCAGAAGATTCTTAAGATCGTTGGGATCATCTTGGCGGCGCTGGTCATCGGTGCGGTCGTCTTTACTGTG
>OCVV011183435.1_pt1 | contig 15660 bp, 15 predicted proteins | sample 1539721 | NCBI WGS metagenome assembly OCVV01 (sample SAMN02144230, study PRJEB22623) | gut metagenome | biome: sheep rumen | host: Ovis aries | place: New Zealand
CGTACCTTTTAACATTACGTCGGCTTCAATTTCTACACCGCGGAGCGACGAACCCGTATCGGTGGTGAAATAAGGCGAACCTGTACCGGCAGAGAAAATGCATACTTTGCCAGCCTTCATAGCCTCGATGGCGCGCCACTTCGTGTAGAACTCGCCCACAGGTTCCATGCGGATGGCCGTAAAGACTTGATTGGCCACTCCTGCAGCATCGAGGGCTGAGGAAAGGGCCAACGAATTGATGACTGTAGCCATCATTCCCATTTGGTCGCCCTTCACGCGATCGAAGCCCTTTTTGGCTCCGCTCAATCCGCGGAAGATGTTTCCACCGCCAATGACGATGCCAATCTGCACTCCCATCTCGTGGATTTCCTTAATCTGGGCTGCATACTCAGTGAGTCGCTGGGTGTCAATGCCGAAACCTGTTCCGGCAGCGAGGCTTTCGCCGCTCAACTTCAAAAGAATTCTGTTAAATCTTGCCATATTACGATAGTTATTAATGAATGATGATCAGATGATGAATTGTACTTCCTTGAACGCATACGACTGCACTTCCCCACCCTGCTTCCTCAGCATGAGAAGGCCAGACCTGTCGGTTTCCAATATCTCGGCCATGAAGTCGCCCGAGGCATCGTGGAAGGTGAAGAATCCTCTTCCGCGCCGATAGAGCATGGCGTTATAGCGCATATATGTGAAATCGACCATGCAACGGCATACGTTCAACTTGGCTAAAATGCGGCGCAACACCTCGTCACGATTGAACTCTCTTCCCAAAATCTGACGCATAGAAACAGGGTTGGGCGCATCGCTCAGGAAAACATCCTGATTGACATTGAGGCCGATGCCAATAATGCTGTCACGAATGAAAGTACCGCTCAGCCGGTTCTCAATGAGGATGCCGCATAGTTTCTTGTCTTTCCAGTAGATGTCGTTAGGCCATTTCACGCTGACGTCCTTCATGCCATACGATTGCATGGCGTCGCAGATGGCCAGCGAGATGGCCATAGAGATGTGGAACTGCTCGCGAGCTTCTATGTCGGTGGGATGGATAAGCAGGGAAAAAAGCAGATTCTTGCCTCGTTCAGACTCCCACGAGTTAGAGCCGCAACCGCGACCAGCTGTTTGGAAATCGGCCACACAAATGGTTGCATCCTCGCCTTCAGCAGGCTGATACTCAAGCAGATACCGATTGGTTGAATCTACTTCGTCCAGATAAATTGCTTTTGCTTCCATACAATGCTTAATAGGCTTTTAGCTTAATAGACCACCATTGGATTGAACGCATTCTCCCAATGCTTGATGATGGGGATGCCTTCGTTCTTGTTGCCGATAATCGTGATGACATCAAAGCGGCAGTTGAGCCTGATGCGGTTCTGCTTGATGTAAGAATTAGCCACGTAGCCGATGTTGCGAATTTTCTGGCGGTCGATGGCGACTTCAGGTGCTAACAGATAGTTTTCAGAACGTGTCTTCACTTCAATGAACACAAGTGTACGCATGTCCTCGGTTAGTGCGATGATGTCAATCTCTCGATGGCCGGAACGCCAGTTGCGGTCGCGAATGGTGTAGCCTTTGCTCTTCAGGTGTTGCACCGCAAGGTCCTCGCCCCAGTGTCCGGTGTCGTTATGTTGTGCCATGATTGTTTTTGTCGTGAATAAAAAAATCCATGCAAATGTACTAATTTTATTTCATACTTCAAAATAAATATGTAATTTTGCACACATGACACAGGAAGAACAGCAAAAAAAGGACGAACGCTACATGCAGATGGCGCTTGCCGAGGCTCAACAGGCTGAACGGCAAGGCGAGATTCCGATTGGGGCTGTCATTGTTTGCCGCGACAGGGTGATAGCGCGTGCTCACAATCTGACGGAAACGCTGCACGACGTGACGGCTCATGCCGAGATGCAGGCCATCACGATGGCAGCCAACATGCTTGGAGGGAAATACCTGAATGACTGCACCCTCTACGTGACGGTGGAGCCCTGCCCTATGTGCGCGGGTGCTATCGGATGGGCGCAAATGAGCCGTGTGGTCTATGGCGCACCTGACGAAAAGCGCGGTTTCAGACGCTATGCCCCCAACGTCCTTCATCCCAAGTGTGCTACGTGCGAGGGGGTACTTGCTGACGAAAGCCGTGAGATGATGCAACGGTTCTTCAAAGAAAAAAGGCGATAACACATTGGTTGCTGTGTTACCGCCTTGATGATAATTGTTTTCTTGATTCTTATTTAACGAGTATCACCAGATACTTGCTGGTCGACCAGAAGAGTTGCGGATTGGTGATACGCAGCACATACTGCTTGTTGGCATCCTGCTGCAGCGTATAGCTGCTCGAGGGGTGCATGGTCAGGATTTTAGCCGACTTCGAGTAGAGCTTGATTTCCTTGTCGACACGGATGTCGATCTTCGTGAAATAGCTGTTGTTGAAGTTCGACTGCAGAACGCGGTCGCCTTCCAGGATGTGCTGTTCCTTCAGTTCCTTCTTGGTGCCAAAGACAAACCAGGCTGTATTGAGCTGCTTGTCTTGTGTGCTGATGGTCTCGCTCTTCTTCTTGCTCTCTGTGGTAAGGTCTTCCACGTGAGTGTTAAGATTCGAGATGGTCTCATCGAGTTCGGAGATATGGATGTCTTTCGAATCCAACTCAGCACGCAACTGCTGCAGCTGCTGGTCTTTTTCCTCCAACTGCTTCACCAGTCCGTCGATGGTAGCCTTCAACTGATCGCCTTTCACTGAGCTCTCGCGCACCTGCTGCTGCAGTTTGTTGATCAGTTCACGATTACGCTTCATGGTGTTCGAGATGAACTGGATGTTCTCGCGAATCTGCTGGGCCTTGTCAGTACGTTCGCCGTCTTTCACGATGCTCACGCGGTTTTCAGCCTGTGCAATTTCGCGGAAGCCCTCTTGAATTTCGTTCAGAGTCGACATCATGTCGTTGATTTCATTGTCCTTCTGGTCAATGATTTTCTGCAAAGAATCACGTGTCGTCGTGTCGACTACAGGAGCAACACGCGGCTCATTCTTACAACTAGTTGCGGCAAGCATGATAAATGCTGCTGCTACGAACATTAATTTTTTCATCTTATCAATATTTAATCAGTTTTATCGTTTTGTTTTGCTTTTGACTTCACCTTTGCTTTTCCGGCAAGAACAATCACTATTTCGCCTTTCGGCGGAGTGGTCGTGAAATGCTCAATGACTTCGGCCAGCGTCCCTCGCACGTGTTCTTCGTGTATCTTCGATATTTCACGGCTGACACTAACCTGCCTGTCGGTGCCGAACGCCTCGGCAAACTGCTGCAAGGTCTTCACCAAACGGAAGGGCGATTCATAGAAGACCATCGTGCGCGATTCTTCCTTCAGCGAGTCCAGATGAGTCTGGCGTCCTTTCTTTTGCGGCAGGAATCCTTCGAAGCAGAATCTGTCGCAAGGCAGTCCGCTTGATACCAATGCCGGGATGCAGGCGGTAGGACCAGGTAAGGTCTGTACCTCGATACCTGCAGCAACAGCCTCGCGCACCAGGAAAAAGCCAGGATCGCTGATGCCAGGTGTGCCTGCGTCGCTGATGAGAGCTACGGTCTGCCCTGCTTTCAGCCGCTCCACCACGGATGCGCTGGTGCCATGTTCGTTGAACTTATGGTGCGACATCAAGCGGTTTTGTATGTCGAAATGCTTTAGGAGGATGCCCGATGTACGGGTGTCCTCAGCAAGTACGACGTCGGCTTCCTTCAGAAGTCGGACTGCGCGCATTGTCATGTCCTCCAGATTGCCTACTGGTGTAGGAATAATGTACAACATGTCAATTTTCCTTCTTCGTTTGCCATTTTATCGCCACAAAGATAGTTAAATAATCTTCATTAACAAAAAAAGTGGCAATTTCTTTGCAATTTTTAAAACGTCTTTGTATTTTTGCATGGAAATAATCAAATATCAACCGGAAAAAAGTAAGATGACACATCACATTGAGGGGGAATCACATCGCCCCGGCAGAATAGAAGTTGTGTGCGGATCAATGTTCTCTGGCAAGACCGAGGAACTCATCCGCCGGATGAAACGCGCCAAGTTTGCCAAGCAGCGTGTAGAGATATTCAAGCCTGCCATTGACACTCGTTACTCGGACAACGATGTTGTCAGCCACGACCAGAATGCCATTCCTTCGACACCTGTAGAGACATCCTCGAGCATTCTGCTGCTTTCGTCTGACATCGAGGTGGTGGGAATCGATGAAGCTCAGTTTCTGGACATGGGACTGGTTGAGGTCTGCAACGAACTGGCCAATCGAGGCGTGCGCGTCATCGTGGCAGGTCTTGATATGGACTTCCGCGGTGTGCCTTTTGGTCCGATGCCTGCCCTGTGTGCCATTGCCGATGATGTGACGAAAGTCCATGCCATTTGTGTGCGCTGCGGCAATCTTGCTTATCTCAGCCACCGACTTGTGCATAACGAGAAACGGGTGCTGTTGGGCGAAAAGATGGAATACGAACCTCTTTGCCGCGACTGCTATCTGCAAGCCGTCATAGCTGAGGACGAGAATAAGGAAAACGAAAAAGCTGACTAATCAATTATGCAAGAAAAAATAACGTTCGACAAGTTTATACGCTGGGCCGGTGTTGGGGCGCTGATACTCTTTGTGTTGATAGCCGTCAATTACCTGAGCAACGTGCTGCTACCCTTCTTTGTTGCCTGGTTGCTGGCCTATCTGCTCTACCCCGTTGTCAAGTTTGTGCAGTATCGTTTGCACGTTCCTACACGTGCATTGAGCATCATCGTGACTTTCATCGGAGTGACGGCCGTCATTGCCTTGGTGGTTTATCTGATTATACCTCCAATGATTGAGCAATTCCAGAAACTGGGTTCGCTGGTCACCAAGTATATTCACGCCTCAGCAAATATCGACAGCATCCCTGGGGCCATTCAGCAGTGGCTGCAAGAGAATCAGGCTGAGATTGAACAGTTCTTCCGCAGTAAGGACTTTACCAATGGATTGCAGAAAGCAATGCCGCAGTTATTCAATTTCCTCGGCCAGACAGCCAGTGTGGTTATCAGCATTGTGGCATCGCTCATCACCTTATTATATATGTTTTTCATACTGCTCGACTATGAGTATCTCACGAACAACTGGATCAAGATTTTCCCGAAGAAGGCGCGTCCTTTCTGGCACGAGTTGATGAAGGATGTTGAGAGGGAGCTGAACAACTATATTCGAGGCCAGAGCCTGGTGGCCCTGACGATGGGCATCTTGTTCTGCATCGGTTTCACCATCATTGATTTCCCAATGGCCATCGGCCTTGGCATCATGATAGGAATCATGGACCTGGTGCCTTATTTGCATACATTCGCGCTGATTCCTACGGCATTGCTAGCTTTGCTGAAGGCTGCCGATACGGGCCAGAACTTCTGGCTCATCCTGCTTGCAGCTGTGGCCGTGTTTGCGATTGTACAGGTTATCATCGACATGGTGGTAACACCGAAAATCATGGGGCATGCTATGGGGTTGAACCCCGCCATCCTGCTGCTCTCTCTATCGGTGTGGGGCGCGCTGCTCGGATTCATCGGCCTGATCATTGCCCTGCCCCTGACGACGCTTCTCATTGCTTACTATCAGCGATACGTCACACGTGAGAACGAAGACGAACCTGTAGTGCCGGAACAGCCGCAACCAAGTACCCTAAATGAGGCTGTTGGCGACACAATAGTAGCAAAAGAAGCAATAAATGAAGAAAAGTTGCCCGAAAATTTGGCGGAATAAAAAAAAGGTAGTACCTTTGCACTCGCTTTCTGAAGATTGCCTGCAATCGTAAGGAAGAAAACAGGGAGATCCGCTAGCTCAGTTGGTAGAGCACAACACTTTTAATGTTGGGGTCTTGGGTTCGAGCCCCAAGCGGATCACGGAAAAAAGAGGTCCGCACGAGACCTCTTTTTATTGTTTATGTCAAAAGACTACAAATATGAAGAAAAATGACATCAAACGCGACTTGCGCTATCTGGAATTGCTGGCTCACAGTTTCCCTACGATAGCGGATGCTGCTACGGAAATCATTAATCTGCAAGCCATACTGAATCTGCCAAAGGGGACCGAACATTTCCTGGCCGACCTACACGGCGAGTATAAAGCATTCCAGCACGTGCTGAAGAATGCTTCAGGCAGTATCAAGAGAAAGGTGAACGACATCTTTGGCAACACGTTGCGCGAAGCCGAGAAAAGGGAGTTGTGCACACTGATATACTATCCCGAGCAGAAGATTCAACTCGTGAAGGCTCAGGAAAAAGACCTGCAGGACTGGTATCACATCACGATACACCAACTGGTGAGCGTATGCCGCGATGTTTCCAGCAAATACACCCGTTCGAAAGTGCGCAAGGCCTTGCCTCAGGACTTTGCCTATATCATCGAGGAATTGCTGCATGAAAGCACTGACGACCACAATAAGGCTGCCTATGTGAATGTGATTATCTCCACCATTATTTCCACAGGGCGTGCTGACGATTTCATCTGTGCCATAGCTTCTGTCATCCAAAGGCTTGCCATCGACCAGCTGCACATTCTCGGCGACATCTTTGACCGCGGAACAGGTGCCCACATCATTATGGACACCCTTGCGCAATATCACAAATGGGACATCACCTGGGGAAATCATGACGTGCTCTGGATGGGGGCTGCTGCAGGCAACGAGGCTTGCATCTGCAATGTCATCAGGCTTTCTCTTCGCTATGCCAACATGCGTACCCTGGAAGATGGCTACGGCATCAGCCTTCTGCCACTTGCCACATGGGCTATGGAAACGCTGAAAGACGATCCCTGCGATGGCTTTGAACCTATCACAAGCGCTGGCTCAGGACAACTTGACGAGAAGACCCGCCGACTGATGGCCCAGATGCACAAAGCTGTGAGCTTGCTCCAGTTCAAGTTGGAGGCTGAAACCTATCTGCGCCATCCCGAGTGGAAGATGGAAGAACGGGCCCAACTCTATTTCCCCACCCCATCACCGCTGACTGATGCTGAGCGCGAGTTAGTGAAAAAACTCCGACATTCGTTCCGAGTCAGCGAAAAACTTCAGGGCCACATGCAATTGCTGTTGAGTCATGGATCGATGTATAATATCTGCAACGGAAATCTGCTTTTCCATGCATCCATCCCCCTGAACGATGACGGGTCTGTGCGTGAGGTGATGGAAATGGGCTCTGGCAGGGAACTGCTCGAAAACATCGAAACGACTATTCGTGCCGCATTCCAAAACGACACGGAGCCGGAAGAACGACGCAATGCCATCGACTTCTTCCTTTACCTGTGGTGTGGTCCCGACAGCCCATTGTTCAACAAGTCAAAAATGGCAACCTTCGAGCGTTACTTCATGACAGATAAGGAGTCTTGGCGCGAAGAAAAAGGAAACTATTTCCGCATGAGGGACGACAGCAAGGTGATGGAACACATCATGGATGCGTTTGGCGTCACAGGCGAACACCGGCACATCATCAACGGCCACGTTCCGGTGCATGCTGCCGAAGGAGAAAATCCCATCAAGGCCGACGGAAGGCTCATGGTCATCGACGGAGGATTCTCGCAGGCTTATCACAAGACTACAGGTATTGCCGGATACACACTGGTCTATCACAGCCGAGGGTTTGAACTTGTTCAGCACGAGCCATTCTTGTCGGTGAGCGATGCCATCAGGCGAGGTACCGACATCAAGTCGACCCGCCAGATTGTTGAAATGGCCAACCACCGCATGCTGGTAGCCGATACCGACCGAGGCATGGAACTACGTCGCCAGATTCGCGACCTGGAGCACCTGTTGTATGCCTACAGGCATGGCTACATCAAAGAGAAACTGTTGGGAGTGTAAGTCAGGAAGACCAGTTGTTTTACTAAAAAAGGCTGAAGGGAATCCGTGGAGAATCCTTTCAGCCTTTATACTACATATACTGTTTTGCGAAATCAGAAGGGCAGGTCGTCAGTGCTCTCACCCTCGGCAGCAGGAGCCGGACCGGGGAACGGAGCGTTTTCAGGCTGAGGTGCTGCACCACCAGCCACCGGGGCTGTAAAGGGAGCAGACTGCACAGGAGTTGCACCATACTGTGCAGGATCAACCTGGCGCACGTCGAAAGCACGGATATTGTTGAACCAACGGCCGTTGTATTCATGGGCATCGATGTCAAAAGATACCAAAACCTCCTGGCCAACCTGTATGTTGAAACGGGCAAGACGGTCTGCTCCAAAGACTTCAAAGACCATCTTCTTGGGATATTGCTCGTGTGTCTCGATGACATAGCCTTTCACTTTCCATTCACCTCTTGCCGAAGTACCACTGCGTTCAGGAGTTTCGGCAATCACTTTTCCTTGTAATTCCATAATGATAGTATATTTAAAATGTTGTTTTTATTGAATTCGCTTGCGAAATTACTAAAAATGTTCTAATTTCCGAAACTTTTTCACTCTTTTTTTTGTTTCGCCCGATGGTTTTTTGTAATTTTGTAGGATAAAAGCGTAAAATTGTCATTAACGAACAGAAACAATAACATTTTAAAAACCGTATACCCATGAGATTTACATTATCAAGCACTGCTTTGAATGGTCGTCTGCAAACATTGGCACGCGTCATCAACAGCAAAAACTCGCTGCCCATCCTCGACAGCTTCCTCTTTGAAGTGAGAAACCAGCAACTCAACATCACTGCAAGTGACAGCGAAAACGTCATGCGTTCCACGCTGGCCCTGGATGCTGCTGATGGCGAGGGAAGCTTTGCTGTCCCCAACCGTACGCTGCTCGACGCCATGAAGGAACTGCCCGAGCAACCCCTGACCTTCGAAATCGACACCGTGGCTCTCACCGTGAAGATTATCTATCAGAATGGTCTCTATAACTTCACTGCCCAGAATGCCGATGAATATCCCCGCACTCAGCCCATTCCCGACGGTGCCACAGTCATCACGATGGAATCGCAAGTGCTTGCCGACAATATCTCACGCAGTATCTTTGCCACAGCTCAGGACGAACTTCGCCCTGTGATGAACGGCATCTACTTCGACCTCACGCCGGAGTGCCTCAATGTGGTGGCCAGCGACGGCCACAAGCTCGTGCGCAACAAGAACTTCGCCATCAAGAGTGAGAATCCTGCCGCTTTCATCCTGCCGAAGAAGCCCGCCACGCTGCTGAAAAACGTGCTGGGTAAGGACGGTGGCGATGTAGTCATCAAGTTTGACGACCGCTCGGCCGAGATTAATTTTGCTGACGGCACGCTGACCTGCCGTCTCATTGAGGGCCGTTATCCTAACTACAACTCCGTGATTCCGCAGAACAACCCCAACCAGCTGACCATCGACCGCCGCTCGCTCATCGGTGCCCTGAAGCGCGTGCTTCCGTTTGCCAGCGAGAGCAGCCAGCTCATTCGTTTCCATCTGGATGCAGGCAAACTCGAGCTGTCGTCTGAAGACATCGACTTTGCAACAAGTGCCAAGGAAGTGATCACCTGCGAATATGCCGGCCAGACCATGAGCATCGGTTTCAAGGGCAGCTCGCTTTCAGAGATTCTCAACAACCTCCAGGGCGACGAAGTGCAGGTGGAGCTGGCCGATCCCAGCCGTGCAGGAATCATCGTGCCTGTCACGCAGCCTGAGAACCAGGATGTGCTGATGCTTATCATGCCGATGCTGCTCAACGACTGATGCGGCTCGGGCAAAGAGCATAAAGAACAAACAGAACTCAACTCTGAACAAATGAAATTGAATCTTACTAAGCCCCTCGTTGTCTTCGATTTGGAGACAACGGGGCTTGATCTTGTTAAAGACAGGATCGTTCAGATATCTTACATAAAAGTCTTCCCCGACGGACAGGAAGAGCGAAAGAATCTTTTCGTCAATCCGGAATGCCCCATCCCTGCAGAAGTGACAACACTGACGGGCATCAGTAATGAAGACGTGGCTGGTGCTCCTACGTTCAAGGAACTGGCTCCACAGCTCAGCCAGACATTCGAAGGATGCGATTTTGCCGGATTCAACAGCAATCACTTCGATGTGCCCCTGCTGGCTGAAGAATTCCTGCGTGCAGGCATCGACTTCGATTTCTCACGTTGCAATCTCATCGATGCGCAGACCATCTTCCACAAAATGGAGCGGCGCAATCTGGCAGCAGCCTACAAGTTCTATTGCGGACGCAAGATGGAGGAAGATTTCAAAGCCCATCGGGCCGACCAAGACACAGAGGCCACCTACCGCGTGCTCATGGCAGAACTTGATCGCTATGCCCCTGGTGTTCAGGAAGAAGCAGACCGGGTGTTAAACAATGACATGAACGAGCTGGCGGCTTTTTCGAAGACCAACGATAATGTTGACTTTGCCGGCCGCATCGTTTGGAAAGACAAGACCGATGCCAAGGGAAATGTGCTGAAAGACGCTGAGGGCAATGCCGTCAGGCACGAGGTGTTCAACTTCGGAAAGTACAAGGGCTGGGCCGTTGTCGACGTGCTCCACCGCGACCCGGGCTATTACAGCTGGGTGATGACGAGCGACTTCACGGCCAACACCAAGCAGGTGCTCACCCGCATCAGGCTGAAGAACTTTGGAAAATAAAGCAGGACAGATTTTTTTAACAACAATGAAGAGGAACAGGCCTATGAAGATAGTTCGTATGTGGCTGACGACGTTGGCTCTGTCGTTGGCTACGGCCAGTGTGCACGCGCAAGAGCTGCAGGCGAAAGTGACCATCAATCGTAGCCAGATACAGGGCACGGATGCCAGCGTGTTTGAGAGTCTGCAACAGACCCTCGAACAGTTTATCAACGACCGGCAGTGGACCAACCTGCAGTTTCAGAAAAACGAGCGCATCGTCTGCAACTTCAACATCACCGTGACGAAGTACAACAAGGACGACAACACTTTCACGTGCACTGCCCTCATTCAGGCCAACCGCCCTGTCTACAATTCTGCCTACACCTCTACCTTATATAATAATAAGGATGCCAATTTCGACTTCCAGTTCAGTCAGTTCGACCAGCTGGAGTTCAACGAGGAGACCATCGATAACCAGCTGACAGCTCTCATCGCCTATTATGCCTATCTTATCATAGGCCTGAATCTCGACTCTTTCGCACCTATGGGAGGTGAAGACGTCCTGCAACGCTGCATGAACCTCACAAACAATGCCCAGAACCTGAACTACCCCGGGTGGAAAGCGTTCGACAACGACCGAAACCGCTTTGCCATCATCAACGACTACCTCGACGGAGCTATGCAGCCCTTCCGACAGTTGCAATACGACTACTACCGCCTGGGGCTCGACGAAATGGCCAACAATGCCGACCGAGGCCGCACGGCCATCACCACCGCCATTGAGCAGCAGCTGAAAAAGTGCCACGAGGACAAGCCGCTGAGCATGCTGCCGCAGATATGGACCGACTACAAGCGCGACGAACTGGCCAACATTTACAAAGGGAAAGGCACTCAGAAAGAGAAAGAAAGCGTCTACGACATCCTTTTCAGCATCAACGCCAGCCAAAGCAACGCTTGGGATAAAATCAAGGAATAAGCTATGCTCAGACAGCTTTATATCAAGAACTTTACACTCATCGACGAACTTCGCATCGACTTCGACCCGGGTTTTTCCGTCATCACGGGTGAAACAGGTGCCGGCAAGAGCATCATCCTCGGAGCCATTGGCCTGCTGCTGGGCAACAGGGCTGAGAGCCGACTCGTAAGGAGTGGTGCCGAGCGCTGTGTCATCGAAGCTCATTTCGACCTCAGCCGCTACCGACTGGGCGCTTTTTTCGAGGCCAACGACCTTGAGTTCGACGAATCCGACTGCATCATCCGGCGCGAACTCTCTGCCAGCGGCAAGAGCCGCGCTTTCATCAACGACACCCCTGTCTCGCTGGCCCAGATGCGTGAGTTGGGCGAACGCCTTGTCGACATTCACAGCCAACACCAGAACCTGCTGCTGCGGAAGGAAGACTTCCAGCTGAGCGTGGTCGACATCATTGCCGGCGACGAGCAGCAGCGCGACGCTTATGGCAAGGCTTACGCCGAGTGGCAGTCGGCCCTACGCAAACTGGAGCAGCTGCGTGCCTCTGTGCAGCAGAGCCGCGACAACGAGGATTTCCTGCGTTTCCAGCAGCATGAATTGGCTGAAGCCTGCCTCGTCGCTGGCGAGCAGGAGGAGTTGGAACAGGAAAGCGAGCTCATGAACCATGCTGAGGAAATTAAGTCGGCGTTCTTCGAGGCCGACACCCTACTCCATGCTGAAGGCATTGGCCTGGTCAACCGCCTGCGCATGCTCACCAGCCAGCTGCGTGCCGTAGAGCGTGTCTATGCCCCTGCCGGCGAACTGGCATCGCGTGTGGAGGCTGACTACATAGATCTGAAAGACATTGCCTCCGACGTCAGCGACAAGCTGGAGAGCATAGACTTCGATCCCCGCCGACAGGAAGAGGTCAACGAGCGGCTCGACCTCATCTACACGCTTCAGAAGAAGTATCACGTCGACTCCATAGAAGCCCTGCTCGCCATCAAGGAGCAGATTGACGGCCAACTGGCACAGGTCGACAACAGCGACGAGCAGCTGCAGGAGCAGCAGGCCCGCGTAGGCCAGTTGGAAGAGAAGTGCCGCAGTTGTGCCGCCCGCCTCACAGCTATACGTTCGAAGGCTGCGCTGAAGGTTGAAAAGGAGATGAAGAGCCGCCTCGTGCCCCTGGGCATTCCCAACGTCCGATTTGAAGTGACGCTTAGCAACAAGCCCCTTTCGGCCGATGGAGCCGACAGGGTGTCGTTCCGTTTCAGCGCCAACAAGAGCACGGCCCTGCAGCCGGTCAGCGAAGTGGCATCGGGTGGTGAAATTGCGCGTGTCATGCTGTCGCTGAAAGCCATGATCAGCGGAGCCGTCAAGTTGCCCACCATCATCTTCGACGAGATAGACACCGGAGTCAGCGGACGTGTGGCTGAACAGATGGCCCAAATCATGAAAGAAATGGGCCGCGCCGAGCGGCAGGTCATCAGCATCACCCACCTTCCGCAGATTGCAGCCCAAGGCACTGCCCACTATCGTGTCACCAAGCAGGAGACCCCCTCCGGCACGCTCAGCCACATGGTCAGGCTCTCGGCCGACGAGCGCGTGCTTGAAATAGCCCAGATGCTCAGCGGCAGCAACGTCACCGACGCTGCCATCAGCAATGCGAAAGAACTGTTATCGTCCCACGACTAAACCATCCCCCCTAAAAGCTCAATCAATAGCATAGCACACTTAAGAAAAGGAAAACAATGAAGAAACTAATCATACTCCTTGCCGTAGCGGCCATCTCCATAGCCGCACAAGGCCAGCCCGCAGCCGTACAGAAAGCAGGCAAAAGCGTGTTTACACTCACAACCTTTGCTGCCGACGGCTCTATCATCGGCACCACTCATGGCGTCTTTACAGACAGCAACGGAGAAGCCGTGAGCTCCTGGAAACCATTTGTCGGGGCCGCACGCGCTGTCGTCATCGATGCCAACGGACAGCAACACGACGTACAGGCCATCTACGGTGCCAACGAACTCTATGACGTATGCCGCTTCCGCGTGGAAGGTACCAGCACGTCGGTTCCCCTGGCACAGAAAAATTCGGCCGCAGGGCAAAAGTTGTGGCTCCTGGGGTACTCCGTGAAGAAAGCCCCTGCCAAGCAATACACTGTGAAGAATGTTGAAACCTTCATGGACGGCTATGGCTACTACATCTTCGACGGCCATACAGCCGACAATACGGCCGACTGTCCTTTTGTCAATCAGAACGGCGAGATTGTGGCCCTCTGCCAGCTCTCAAAGACCGATTCAGAGGTACATGCCACCGACGTGGGCTTTGCCAATTCCTTCGAGACAAGAGGCCTCACCATCAACGAGCCCCTGCTGCGCCAGACCTCCATTCGCACGGCTCTGCCGCACGACCTCAACGAAGCACGGCTCACCCTCATGATGGCGGGCGAAAAGGCCGACACAGCTGCCTACGATGCCTACGTGGCCGACTTCATTGCCCAGTTCCCAACTGCCATCGACGGCTATTCTTCGCGTGCCCAGCGACAGCTCGCTCAACTCGACTACGCAGGAGCCGACGCCACCATGCAGCAGGCCATCAGCAGCTGTGCCGACAAGGACGAAGCCCACTCGGCCTATTCCTCGCTCATCTATCAGCAGCAACTCTACCACCCCGACACCACCTACGGCGACTGGAGTCTGCAGAAAGCCCTCAGCCAGGCCAACGAAGCCTACGCCATCAAGCCCCTCAGCGTCTATAGCCACCAACAGGCGCAGATAGTCTTTGCCCAGGGCCAATACGATGATGCCTACCAGCGATTTATGGCCCTCACAAAAAGCGACATTCGCAACGGCGAACTCTTCTACGAAGCAGCCCAGTGCCAGACCCATCTGGGAGCCACTCCCGAGCAAATCATCGCCCTACTCGACAGCGCCGTCTCTGTCAATCCCGACCAGTCTATCAGTGCCCCCTACTACCTCGCACGCGGCCGACTGCTCGACCAGGCAGGACAGGTGCGCCGAGCCGTGCAGGACTACAACAAGTACGACACGCTCACCTACGGCCGAGGCAGCCACGACTTCTACTACATCAAGTACAAGGCCGAGTCGCGCATACGCCAATACCAACAGGCCCTGCAGGACATTGCCCACGCCATCGTGCTGAATCGCACCGAGCCCACCTACTATGCCGAGATGGCATCCCTGCAACTGCGCGTCAACCAACTGGAAGATGCCATCCGCACGGCCGACCTATGTATCCAGCTCGAGCCCGACTATGCCGACCCATATATCGTGAAAGGCATTGCCCACGGTGAGTTGAAACAGAAGGCCGAAGCCCTGCAAGCACTCGGCAAAGCCAAGGAACTCGGCGACGAGCGTGCCGATGCCCTCATAGAAAAATACAAAAAGTGACGAAAAAGTTTCCACATTCGAAATCTTTTTCGTACCTTTGCAGCCGCAAACTGCATAAGGATGCTGGTTCCGTAGCTCAGTTGGATAGAGCAACAGCCTTCTAAGCTGTGGGTCTTGGGTTCGAATCCCAACGGAATCACGGAAGATTAGTGAGAGGGTTTCAAAAATTGGAACTCTCTTTTTTTATGTAGCTCTCTTTTTTTAGAAGATGACAAAAACGCCTCACATCTGCACATGCACCTACGTGCTATGACCTTTCCTTTCCGGCAGCACTTTATCTACATGGGAGTTTTGTCTCAAAATGTCAAAGATCACTTTTGCATAGTCGAAGTTGTCGCAATAGATGTCGGCAGCTATAGGCAACTTTCCACGCCGAGCGTGGTGAGAATGGCGGTCAGAATGGCCACGATGAGCTGGATGATGTACTTGATGGTTTCTTTTTTCATAGGTAACAGGTAAAAGGTAAAAGGTAAAAGGTAATAGGTAACAGGTGATAGGTTGTAAAGATTTTTCCTTTCAGGGCACTACTCCGTAGGTTGTGGAAGCATGTTCCGCATGATGCAGAGCGATGCTCTTGAGGGTGAGGAAGCATGCTCCGCATGAAGCAGAGCTATGCTCCAGAGAGTAAGGAAGCATGCTCCGCATGCGATAGAACATGCCTCCATATTTGTAATTGCGCTGAAAAGGCTAATCAAGCCCCCCTCCCCTCGGGAGGCGACTGGGGTCTTTAGAGCAGCCACCGGCGTGGCTGCGGCCCCA
>OCVV012866636.1_pt1 | contig 15657 bp, 23 predicted proteins | sample 1539721 | NCBI WGS metagenome assembly OCVV01 (sample SAMN02144230, study PRJEB22623) | gut metagenome | biome: sheep rumen | host: Ovis aries | place: New Zealand
ACAAAAAAAGAATGACCATTCGGTTTTATTTACCCAAAAATGGGTAAAAATAAACCACCCGAATTGGTCATTTATATATTACCATTATTATCAGGGTCTGGATTCAATCAGATAAAACTTATACTGTTCGGTTTGCAATCGGAATGTTGATGGAACATTTTCTGAATGAGGACTTCAATGCGGAATACCCGGAGATGGTGGCAGCGGTCAGATCAGACGAATACTACGTAAAAATGATGATTGCCTGGTATTTCGCAACGGCACTGGCAAAGCAGTATGACGCGGCACTGCCTTATATTGAGAAACAACGGTTAGATACGTGGACTCATAATAAGACGATACAGAAGGCTGTTGAAAGTTATCGGATTACCTCGGAACAGAAAGAATACCTAAAGGGTTTAAGGGTGAAGAAGCAGCATGAAGCAAGTAAAAGAAAAAGAATATGAGGAATTCCAGCAGTACCTCTATAACAAGGCGCACGGGTACATTTGGACGCCTGATACGCTGGAACTTATATGCGGCGGTAACGACAATGAGCCGGAGCGAATCGGCAAGCAGGTACTTGAAATGCTGGGCAGGGTGCGTAACGAGCGTATCTCCCATATGACGAACGACAAGTACAAAAAATATGTAATCCGCAGTCTTCACAAGGGTGAAACCAATTTGCTGAAGGACTTCTTGTATGAAGCAATCTTCATAGCGAAGCCGCCGGCACGGGATATCATAGAAAAGCTGGAACTGCGTGTATACACGGATGATTTCGGTTCAAAGAAGGGCGATAACTGCCTGGTAGCTGATTTCGGCGGCAAGGTGGTCGGAGCGGTCTGGACGAGGATCATGAACGATTACGGTCATGTGGATGATGAGACTCCGTCCTTCGCCATTTCGCTATACAAAGAATATCGTGGGCAGGGCATCGGCTCACAGCTTATGGTGAAGATGCTTGAACTGCTGAAATGGCAGGGCTACGAACGGGCATCCCTGGCGGTGCAGAAAGCAAACTATGCCGTGAAGATGTATAAGAAAGTCGGGATCAAGACCGTGGAGGAGAACGCTGAAGAATATATCATGGTGTGCGAATTATGAGGTGTCTGGATGGAAATAAAATATACAAAACTTACAGAGAAGGAACTTGACACTTTTATTCAGATGCGCATTCAGCAGCTTCGCGAGGAAGGCGCAAAAGAGGATATCGATCTTGTTCCTGCACTAAAGGATTATTATGAGCGACATATGTCCGATGGAACATTCGTCTCTTGGCTGGCAGTGAATGGAGAGAAAATCATCGGTACCAGTGGGATGTCGTTTGTTGAGAAGCCGCCATATTTTGGCTGCCCGAATGGTAGAATTGGATTATTGTCGAGTATGTTCACCGATCCTTCATATAGGCGTCAGGGCATCGCCAAAGAACTACTTACAAGAGTTGTTGAGGAAGCAAAGGCCTATGGCTGTGGGACGGTACAGATTACCGCATCTGACATGGGTGTTTTATTATATACGGATTTTGGATTTGTGAAGAACGGAAACTTTATGCAGTACAAACTGTAACGAGAGGATAAACGCATGACAAATCGTGAGATGCTCCAGATTGCGATGAACCAATCCGCAGAGGATATAGGGTGCAGAGCGGATGATTTTCTGCTTTCGGATAATGTAACAGTTTCTTTTTGCTTGGGTACTAATGCAAGAAAGTATCTAAAAGAGCCCATCACCTGCAATTTTGTATCGTATGGCAATAATGTCGTTGCGGCGGTGACGGATGAGGTGGCTGGGGTTGTAGCTGAGTATATCGGCAGATATGAATTTTACCACTGCTTCGAAACGCCTAATATGCAGTGGCTGAATGACCGCTTAATAGAAAAGGGACATCGAATTATGGCAGAATACTACCTTCCCGATGTGGATAAGATTCCAGACTTGCCTTGTAGATATGAATTACGGATACTTGAGCAGACAGATTTTACAGAACTTTATCTGCTAGAATGGAGCAACGCGCTATGCAAGGATCGAAAACATCTCGATGTACTCGGTATCGGAGCTTATGATGATGGAAAGCTGATAGGGCTGGCTGGTTGCTCGGCAGACTGTGAAGATATGTGGCAGATTGGTGTGGATGTGCTGCCGGATTATAGGCGGCAAGGAATCGCAGCTGCTTTGACCAGCAGGCTGGCAAGGCATATTCTCGCTCGTGAGAAGGTACCGTTTTATTGCTCTGCCTGGTCAAATATCCGCTCAGTCAGAAACGCTGTAAAAAGCGGATTCATTCCGGCATGGGTGGAGATGACTGCCAAGCCAGCACATATTGTAGAGGATATGAATAAAACTGATGAGGAAAGAGAGAATGCTTGAAACAGAAAGACTTATCTTGCGCCGCTGGGAAGAAAGTGATGCGGAGGATTTATACAAGTACGCCAGCGATCCCGATGTGGGACCGATTGCCGGGTGGCCTGCTCATCAGAGTTTAGAGGAAAGTCGGGAAGTGATTAGAAATGTCTTCAATGGCAAAGAGGCATATGCGATCTGCCTGAAAGAAGACGGCAAGGCAATCGGAGCAATCGAGCTGAAGTTGAACGGGCATACCGATATGACCGAGCGTGATGATGAATGCGAACTTGGCTATTGGCTCGGGAAAACATTCTGGGGCCAGGGCATCATGCCGGAAGCCGTGAAGGAAATGCTCCGCCATGCCTTTGAGGATATCGGCATGAGCAAGGTGTGGTGCGGACATTATGAAGGCAACACCAAATCGAAGCGTGTCCAGGAAAAGGTCGGTTTTAAGTATCAGTGGACTACCGAGAGTGTTGATATTCCGATGATGCACGAAAAAAGGACAGGTCATGTGAGCCTGATAGCGAAGGAAGATTGGCTTTCGGGGAAGCAAATCGGGTGTTGTGGGGGTAATCATAGTGAATGAATTTAACGAGTATGTTCGTGAGGCTTTTTCCGCAGCCGGTGATATTGTCATAAAATCCATGATGGGAGGATATCTTGTATACCTCAATAGTAAGCTGATAGGTGACATTTGCGATAATGAACTGTTTTTGAAGAGAACGCCGGCATCGGACAGGCTACTTGCAGATTCCGAACTGCGTTATCCGTATGAAGGCTCAAAAACACTGATGCACGTATTCGACAGATTTGAGGATACAGATTTGATAGCAGAATTACTGGAAGGTATGTATGCAGAACTGCCCGAAAAGAAACAAAAGAAAGCCAAATGAGACTGATCAATTTCTGTTTCACAAGGAGAATGAAATGTACACACAAACAGCCCTAAAACCGAATTCCTTACTCCGTAACGGTGCATACGGCATCGTTATGGGGGGTGTTCATCGTTAAGGGGTAGAAATAGGCTGCCGTTATGTTGTATCAAATTAGACACGGCAACAGATCCCGCAGCCGGGAGTGGAAATTTCTTCACAGAAGCCTACTTGTCGATTAGGCGACTGGAGAATAAAGCCATCAGTACAATAGGGCGGGGGTAACTTACAATCGCTGCTGTAGCAACCCCAATCTAGGTACCTGTCAGTTATGGAACACATCTGGAGTTCATGTCGCTGAAGCCGAATGCCAATATCGTCGAGGCAAATGCGCTGAGGATTGACTGGAATGAAGTGATGTAAGGCAGTTATGGCGGCCTATGGCTTCAGCACTAAGATGTCAGAATCAGATTGTGTTGTAGAACTGATGAAGATGTATCAGAAATTGGCAGGTCAGAATTGACACCAAATATGACACCATATATAATAAAGATAGGAATTACAAATGTCCAAATGGGATAAATTACTGAGCAGGATCCTTTCTCTCTCAAAAGACATGCGATTTGATGAATTGAAGAAGGTTCTTGAAAGCTATGGCTATGAGATGAATGCCCCAAAAAGTGGGAGTAGCCATTATACGTTCCGTAAACCGGGGAAGAATCCGATTACAATTCCTAAGCATGAACCGATCAAGAAGATCTATGTAGAGATGGTTCGAGAAGTAGTGGAGGAATCAACACATGAAAACGATTGAATATTATATGAACCTTCCGTACCGTCTGGAAATCCTTCCGGATTTGGATGAAGGCGGCTATGTAGCACGTTATCCGGATCTTCCTGGATGTATTACAACTGGAGATTCCATGGAGAGCGTTGCAGAAAATGCTGAGGACGCAAAGAAGGAATGGCTGATTGCGGCCATGGAGAGTGGCACCCAGATTGCAGAGCCAGTGAATATGGCAGGGTATTCAGGGCAGTTCAAACTTCGTATTCCAAGGAGCCTTCACAGGAGGTTGGCTGAGCATTCCAAAGAAGAAGGAGTCAGCATGAATCAGTACTGTGTATACCTTCTCTCAAAGAACGATGCAGTAGAAAAGGTTTAAAAAGGGGTAGCTATGAAGAAAGCATTAGTGGTGGGGTTGAATCAATATCCGGGATGCAAACTGGATTGGTGTGATAATGATGCAATCGCTATTCGCGAACTCATTGAAACTAATGGTGATGGATCGCCTAATTTTGACACAATGCAAATCATTGATTCTTGTGATGCAGTCGAGTTAAAACGAAGTATTACAGAGTTATTTTCTGGAGATTCAGATATTGCGCTCTTGTATTTTTCAGGGCATGGAGCAGATAGGGATGGTGGATATTTGTGTACCACGGACTTTTCTGAAACCAATTTAGGCGTTAGGATGGAAGATATATTAAAGCTGGCAGATGAGTCCAAATGTAAAAATAAAGTTATTATCTTAGACATAGTCATTCATGTTTTTAGGTATATGGCTTATGGATATCTGCCATATTCAAACTACTGTAAAGTACTGAAAAGTGCCTGAAATCAAGCTTTCCGAGGCATGTGGGCTTGCATATTTCTTCATATCTGGTAAAATATTTTTGGAGATATTACCGATATGAATGATCTACGGAGGCCGCTATGTCAGAGAGCAGGATTCCTGAAAACGTTAAGTGTTACCGTCCTGAACCATGCACTGAGATCAAATTGATCAGTGGTCACTACTACGTTTACCGTTACAGTGCGGTACAGCTCGCCAGTGGCAGGTGGGGTAAAAAGTCCGGTCCCTGCATTGGCTCGATCATTCCGGACATCGGATTTAAACCGAACAAGAACTATTCGGAATCTGACACCTCGGATGACATCACGGTTCTCGATTATGGGCAGTATGCATTCATCGAGACTGTCGCTGCATCTGTTAAACATGATCTTGAACAATGCTTCACATTGGATAAAGCAGCACAAATCTTTGCATACGCGGTTATCCTTTACGCCAACGGCTTCGTTCATGAAGACCAGGTGCAGAAGATTTACGAGCAGACCTGGCTTACCGTTGAATACAAGGACTATACGTTCAAGATGGGCCGCGCTGCCCTGGACACACTACTTGATGACCTCGGGAGGAAGACCACCCGTGTAAAGGCATATGAACAGCAATGTATTGACTCCTCTCTCAAAAAGGTGGCAATCGATGGCCATGCAATCCGGTCGTGCTCTGACGAGAACGACCTTGGTGAGGCAGGCTACAAGTTCATACACCTTGGTGAAGACCAGGTGAACCTGCTCATGGGTTACGATGTAAATACCGGTAAGCCGCTGTTCGCACGGATGTACCGTGGTTCCTGTGCGGATAAAGCAACCGTTCCGGATCTCACGGATTACTTTGATTACTCCGGAATCGAGTTCATAGTTGACCGCGGCTTTTACAGTAAAAAGAACCTTGACCTTCTTTCCGCCAACGGGAATTCCTTCATCATTCCTGTGCCATCCAACGCTGATGCCTTTGCCAAGGTGATGGATGGGAGAAAATACACCAGCTCCTTCTATTATTCATCCGGTAAGAAGCATTCCCGCGTCGAATTCTGGATGAAGAAGATTTCCGACCGGGATAAAGTGTATGTATATCGTGACATTGACGAGAACGAAAAGTGCCGGTTCAACTATCAGCACTGTATGGAGCTCGGCAAAGCCGGATACACACCCGAAGGCTTCGAAAAAGCGAAGGAATTCTTCGGTGTATACGTCCTTCAGACCAGCTGTAAAAAGAAGGCTGAGGACATCTTCAATGATTACAAGAAGCGGTGGGGCATTGAAACTTTCTACCAGTACATAAAGAACAGGGAAGATTTCAATGATCTTATGCTTCAGGATTACTATAAGGAGCAGGGGTTCGCTTTCATCATGCTGATAACCGGCCAGCTTCACCAGCAGGTCATGAATGCAGTGAAGAAGCTGGACGATAATACAATGTCAGTAAGCGACGTACTCCTTATGGCCAAGTTCATGAAACTTGAACTCCGTAGTAACTCTTGGAATCTGAGAAATACCCGGAAGCGGGATCTCAAGATCCTGGAGAAGATGGATTTCAAACCAAAGCAGGTGATATCGGCGTGACGGGCTCATGCCTCATATCGGTAAAAACATGCATGATTGTGATTAGGGGTTGGCGTTTCTGTTGGATTTGAGGCGGATATAGGTGGTGCTGTAAATACAGTTGTTAGTGGCGCTGAATCTGCATGGAATGATGGAACTGATGCTGCTACGGATGCTTGGAGTGAAGTAACTAGTTGGTTCTAATAGATATAAATGAAAGGAGGGCAGAAATGAGATTGGCGATATTTTTTATTGTTATTGCGATTATTTTCTTCTGTATCAGCAGATTACAGGCAATGTCCAGCTCTTCCAGTAAAGGTGAATGGGTTGAAGGAAAAGTACTTTTGACCGGAAAAAATATTGGAACATATACAACACGTTATTATGGTGATTGCTATACAGATAAGGGAATAGTTAAAGGCAGAACGCATTCATATAAAAACAAGAAAAGGATAGATGAAGATAAAGAATATGAAATAGAATACCAAATGCTAAAATCTGGCAGATGTTTATTTAGATTTACGGACCCCGGCCTTGCTGCAAATGAAGTTCATGCAAGCAGTGGCAGGGCGACGTTGATATTTTCGATTGTATGTATCTGCTTGGCTGTATTTATATGGATAAAGATGCGGTAAAATGGGAAAATAAATTGCTGCTTAGATGAATGCAATGATATATAGATACTTGGAACATTACGTTTGTTGTAATTATGCTTACTTAGTAAAGAAAATTCCTGAATAAGTAGGGGCCAAATACTAAAATTGAAAAGTGGAGGATGTAATTATGGAGATAAATGGACTGCTTCCAATAGGATCCGTTGTTTTACTTGAAAATAGCAAAAAAAGGTAATGGTTGTGGGGCTAGCTCAAAGGAGTGCGCAAAATCCGGACCGTATATATGACTATGTAGGTGTTGTTTTTCCGGAAGGCTTTTTGGATGCAAGTAAGATGATTTTATTTAATAATAATATTGATCAGGTATTTATGATTGGTTATCAGGATGCCGAAGAATTGTCGTTTAAGATGAGAATGGATGAGGCATTGAGAAAGCTGCGCACAGAGGGTGAGTGATAATATCTGAAACAGAGTTACTAATAAATAATGATGTGAATAGTGTTTGATAAAGTGATATTAGGAACAACTGTTAAGTGAAATAGTTTCGCACTGCCAGAGTCATCAAACTTATTGGTTAAAGATTTTATATATATTTTTATACAGGCCCTTGAAGGGCCTTTATTTATAGAGGGGCACAACGGCAATAGATGTATAATATACTTGTGGGGAAAAATACAATAAGAATATTTATTGTGTCGTGCATGATACTACTTTTGGCTTTAATCCTGCCGGGGAGAGAAGACATTTATGGGCAGGAAATAGAGAGTGAAACAACTAATGAATACAATGTCAGCAACAATATCGTTCGGGTTACCACTTCATTAATTGCAACCGTTGACAATCAGGAAATACAACTTGGACAAAGGAATAGCACGGGCTTTTTTGCTAAAACATCGGGTAATGATGCCATTGTTATCACAGCGTTAGATGCTGAATTTTCCGACTCTGAGATATCGGAATACCGAGAAGAACTAGAGAGTGAAAAGCAAAGTGAGGCTGACGAGGCTGCACGCCGGGTAGCAGAGGATGAAAGTGAATCCGAGATTGAAGCAATCACTGCCGAAGAAGTATCAGTGAACATTTCACAGGAGTATCAGGTTTACTTTGATGGTGACATGCAGAAAGCTGCCGAACCATTAGAGCTGAGAAGTAAAAGCCGTGGTATTCTTCTTCTAAGAGTATCTGATATTACAATTCCTGGAATTGCATTGTCTGGCACTGATGCGATTCCGCTGACTGAAGCAGTACTATATGGATTCCCAAACGCGGTGACGGGTCAATAACTCTTTCTGACAATGACATGGGGAATTATATTCAAGGGCAAGTTGGGGCTATTGAAGGAAGTATGTTAGGGGTAACGGGTACACTCACTAATGATTCCGCAGCAGTTGGAGTATTGCACGCTACAATGCCAGATGGTAGTACGGTTGAGATACGAGCGAAATCTGAATTTACAGAGGTTGGATTGACAGAAGGTTTTGAGGCAAGATCGATTGCCAAAGACGGTACTCAATTTACGACTTATATTGGTCATGCTGATGCAGGTTCGACGTCTAATGCAGAGATACCGCAAGAGGAAGGTGTAGATATACGAGGAGATGATCCAATAGAGGTTATCCAAGACGCAATAATTATTGCTGGATTTCTAAAGGGTGGTGCAGTTATAGCGGGAGCAAATGCCGCAGCAAATGCCGCAGTTACGGCAGCTTCGAGTTTTATGGATTCAATAGCAGTTATATTCGCCGGCGCACAAGGTGTATAAACTTGGGGTAGAGGAGTTGTTCAGTAGATATGGAAACAAATCGAATGAAAGCAGTGACAAAGAACAGATTCTTAACTATTATTTGCTGCGTATTTGTTGTAATGTTAGTTATCGCATGTGGACATAATGATAATACGGGTGAGTTCGTACTCACAAACTATCTTGGAAGTATAGAAGATGAGAAGGAGTTTGTTGATTCCTTGAGACAAAGTAAAGAATTTGCAGATGTGTCTATTAATGAGTCTAATCAGATTGTAATAAGGGCAACCGATACCCAGGCTGAAAAATGGGTCAATGACAGCAAAAAAAAATTTGAAGAAGATGTGGAAGATTTCAGAAATGTCACAGGTGAAATGGCCGATTATTCTGATGATTACACAGTAATTACTTTTTATATGGAAACAGAAACGAATTTTCCGTCTTGCTTTACTACAATAGAATTTTGTGCTTTTTATTCTGAACTAATTCAGGTTTTCTCTGGTGAGCCTGATTGGGAAATTAATATTAATATAGTAAGACCGTCAGATAATAAACTTCTATATCACGCATCATATCCGAAAGAAACCATTAACATTAATACATCTATATGGAATTGATAATAAGCATGAATAAGGATGTACCTATTTTGTATCTTTTTGATCAATAAAATAGATGTTCCAAGGCCTTGAAATGGCACAATAAAAAACCACATATTGAAATAACAAGAATGATAAACTACAATATGCTGTATCAGAAAAAATTACCTGGCCGGTTGGTAATGTGGAGGTCACCAGTTCGATTCTGGTCAGCAGCTTACATGAAAAAGCCTGTAGTTACAGGAAAAATTAAGCATCCTACTAATTTCAGTAGGATGCTTTTTTTGCGTTTGTCCCAATTTTGTCCAAAAACCTTGGCTTTCGGAAAAGGTAGCACTTAGCTACATTGTATTACATGATAGCAGGGTTTTAGGGGTCTGCCCCTAACAAGATGCGTTTGTATGTCAAAGGCGTATCTTGCAAATAAGCCACAATCATGCCTCATATCGGTAAAAACATGCATGATTGTGCTTAGACTGCTGTTTTGCTGCAAGGATGGGAGAGGCTCTTCTTATTAACAGTAAATCAATGTTGAGCGATGGGGTAACTATTATGGCAGCGAGTCAGAGGGATCAATCATCTGCAGAGAATTCGGATATTGAACATGGTGTATTTACCTCATTATTATTGCAAGGACTTAAAGGAGGCGCTGCAGATATTAGCGGGAATATCACTCCTGCCGGTTTGTATTCTTTTGTTGATCAGTCGTTGGGGGCATGGCAACAGAGACCAGTATTCAAAACTAATATTTCTCAGTTTTTACCTTTACGGACTATACAACCGAAGGTGTCCAAGGCGTTATTACGAAAGTTAATATTGTATTTTAAAAATCCCACAGATGATTATGGACTAGATCCATCATATGAGTTTACTAATGACCCAAGTGTTGAACATAGCGTTATTTCACCATATGCTGATGAGGAAAACGTGCAGAAATTTAAGAAATTGCAATTATATGAAAGTGTAGGCCTTGTGGAGCCAGTTGATGCTGAACATATGTACTTTGCAGCGATGAACAGCAAATCTTGCAAATTAACCGCACTGGGATTGCATTATTGGAAATTGGCGAAGGATAAGAGATTTTAAGTAGGAAGAGTTAGAGTAATGCCATATTTAAAGGAATATCATATTTTGATTAGCCATTCATGGGACTATGGCAATCACTATCAAACCATATGCGACTGGTTAAACAAAACAAACTACTTTAGATGGAGTAATTATTCGGTTCCGCTTACTAATCCATTAGATGAAAACAGTAAGCGTGAACTAAGAGAAAAATTAAAAAATAGGATTTCTTCGTGTAGCTGCATTATAGTTCTCTCTGGAATGTACGTTGATTACAGTGAATGGATTGACTTTGAGATTGAAACCGCCAAGGCGTACCACAAGCCAATAATAGGTGTAAAACCTTGGGGACAAGAACGAACGCCTCTGGAAGTTCAGGAAGATGCAGATGTAATGGTGGGATGGAATTCAGCTAGTGTTGTGCAGGCTGTTCGTGACTATGCTTTATGAGTGGCTTTGATAACAACTCGTGATAACAATTTGATAACAGCAGTTCGTATACCCTGTAGAAATGGGATAACTGAAATCAATCTGAATCAAATCATATCAAGAAACAAAACTCGAATAGGTTAGAATCTATATTTCGTTTTCGAGTTCGAGTAGACGATAAAATGTGGGAATCCGCTTAAACAGTGGGTTCCCTTTTTTGGTGGTTGCAAAATGGTTGCAAAAATTATGTATTCACTTTTTAAAGAATCTTAAGCCGGATATCATGACCGGTATCAATCACTCATTCGAGTAATTTCACATATATAACTATCTACAAATATTTTCGGATTTTCGAAAATCATATGCCACATATCTTTTGAAAAAAGGATAGAGAAAATATAAGTAATCAATTCTGACTCGTTCCAAATAGAAGGTGAAAGAGGAAATTTTTTTACTTTGATTTAGTAATGAGCTTTTTTCAACCCAAATGTATTACAAAGCTTAAAAAGTTTTATCGGCATTTAGTAATGAGGGGAAAGTCACCCCAAATGTATTATGAGGGATTTGAAAAAGCTGTTTGAAAGAATTTTTTTATTTTAGTAATGCCTCTCTTACTGAATTAAATGAATTGTAAGAGGGAAAGATTCTAAAAAACTCGAAGTGGCTTACGGATTAGAGAAAAGATGTCCCACATAACTTATGAGAAAACAAAGGAGGTGGGCGCATGACTCAGAAAATGTATGTGGAAGTAAACGAAATTATGAAAGATTGGGGGTGTTCTAGAGCAAAAGGATATCAGATTATTGCAGAACTTAATGCACAGCTCCTGAAGATGAATCCCCACTCCATAATTATACAAGGCAAGTGTAACAGGAAGTGGTACTTAGAAAACTGCTACGGTGCCTTGGATGACGAGGGCGGTGGTTTAAATGAAGATAGTTAAATCAGAAGCACCGAGACAATTCTTCGTTGTAGGTATGGATGTGGCAAAGGATCAGAGACTAAGTTTGACAGAATGAGGAATGTTGCTCACCTTGTTGTCGTTGCCACCTGATTGGGATTATACAGTGGAAGGAGTGTCTAAGATTCTTCCGGATGGGAGAAATCGCATAAGAGCTGCAATGAACAATTTAAAAAAATATGGTTACGTTATGCAGGGACAAGGAAGGCGAGAAGACGGCGCCTTCGATAGCGGGCATATGGAAATCTATCATAAGCCATTTGATGTGTCTGGGGTTGATGATAAACCGCCATCGGTTTTGCCGTCGTCGGAAAATCCGACATCGGGTAAGGCGATACAAGTTAATAACCATATATCTAATAACCATAAATTAAATAACTATGAATATGTGGGCACACTGGAACCATCTGATTATGAAAAGCTTTGCTCTTTGCATGAGAAGGCTCTTGTTGATTATCAGATTGAGCGAATCAAAGCACATCATTATATCGGCTACATGAATTTCGATAGGATTGATCAGATGTGTAAGGAGTATGAAACTCGGAAGTTGGTAAGCCTACCTAAGAAAAAGAATTCGTTTCATAACTTCCATGAGCGTGAGTATCCACCTGAGTATTGGGAGGAACTGGAACGAAAACTACTGGCAAATTGAAAAGAGGCTGCTTATGTCAGCAAGTAAAGATAAAGACAGAGGTACTTGGATAGCCTATATCCGCTATAAGGACTGGAAGGGAGAAAACCAAGTACACAAGAAAAGGGGCTTTGCAACCAAACGCGAAGCTTTGGAGTATGGGCGTCAGTTTTTGGTAAAGAAGTCAAAGGATTTGAACATGCCATTTCCTGACTTTGTTGATATCTATATGTCAGATATCAAGCCAAGGATTAAGTACAACACATATCGCTCCAAGGAGTACATCATCAGGGTTAAGGTATTGCCGTATTTTAAAAATTTCAGCGTAAGCAGTATCACTGCACCGGATATTGTGCAGTGGCAGAATGAGTTGTTGCAGTTTCGGGATAGTGAAGGAAAATCCTATTCCGCAACATATCTGCGCACGATACAAAATCAGTTAAATGCCATTATGAATCACGCAAGCAAATACTATTCCCTGAAAGAAAATCTGGTACAGAAGATTAGTAAGATAGGGCGTGCAAAAGCAAAGGAAATGTCCTTTTGGACGGAAGATGAATACCTTGCATTTTCCGAGGAAATGAAAAGCAAGCCTATTTCTTACTACGCCTTTGAAATCCTTTATTGGACAGGAAATTCGTGAAGGAGAGCTGATTGCGCTTACAGTCGGTGATTTCAATTTTGAAAAGAAAACACTTCGGATAAACAAGTCATATCAGAGGCTGGAAGGTAAAGATGTAATTACAGACCCAAAACACCAAAGAGTAACAGAACCATTGTTATGCCGGATTTCCTTACTATAGAGATGGAGGATTTTATAAAAAGCATATACGGAATTAAGATGGATGACAGAATTTATCTGCAAATAAAACAGAAAGATATGGTTGTGCTTTTGATGGTACGACTACGCCCATTGCAAGAAAGTTATAAGTCTATTTCACTTCATATAGTTTATTACCACTTTTAAAGGGAATTATTTTGCTATGAAGAGCTGCAAGAATGAACTTTCTTGCAGCTCTATTTTTTGATAGGAAGTGGGAGTAATGAAAATGGTGAAAGAGTTGTTATTAATGATTTATCTAAAGCATAACATTTATATGGGTAATCTTTTTAAATGATACTGACTTTATATATTTTGAAAATTGAAAGGATGTGACGATTATGTCGATGATTAAAATAGAAAATCTTACCTTCTCCTATCCAACAAGCTATGATTATATCTTTGAGAATGTCAATTGTCAGATTGATACCAATTGGAAACTAGGCTTTGTTGGGAGAAATGGCAGGGGAAAGACAACGTTGTTAAATATCTTGCTTGGCAAATATGAATATTCTGGAAATATTGAAGCATTCGTTGAGTTTGATTATTTTCCCTATCCTGTAGCTGATCAAACAAGGCTTACAAATGAAGTTTTCTTCACAATTGCTCCAATGGCTGAAGAATGGGAATTAATGCGAGAATTGTCATATTTGAATGTGGAAGCTGATATGCTCTATCGACCATTCAATACACTTTCCAATGGTGAACAGATTAAGGTATTACTAGCTGCCTTGTTTTGCAATGAAGGACATTTTCTCTTGATTGATGAGCCAACCAACCATTTAGATGTAGAAGCACGTGAGATTGTTGCTGCTTATTTGAAAAAGAAAAAGGGATTTATTTTTGTCTCTCATGACCGTTATTTCCTCGATAGCTGTGTTGATCATATTCTGTCTCTCAATTGAGCGGGCATTGAAGTACAGAGTGGCAACTTCTCATCCTGGATGCAAAACTTTGAACGCCAGCAAGAATTCGAACTTGCCCAAAATAAACGTCTACAAAAAGATATCAACAGATTACAACAATCCGCTAAACGTTCATCACAATGGTCTGATTGTGTAGAAGCATCAAAAATCGGTGCAGCTGATAAAGGCTATGTTGGTCATAAAGCAGCGAAAATAATGAAACGCTCAAAAAATATTGAAGCAAGACAACAACAAACCATAAAACAGAAATCAAGTCTATTAAAGAATATTGAAACAACAGAAAATCTCAAACTTTCTCCATTAAGATATCATGCCAATACGCTTGTTTCCTTTTCTGATGTGGCTTGTTGCTATGAGGGAAAGATGATATCTGAACCCGTTTCATTGACAATACAACAAGGAGATCGTATTGCGATTGATGGTAAAAATGGAAGTGGAATAAGCAGTCTTCTGAAGCTTTTAACCGGTGAATCAATTGCTCATACAGGCACAGTGCAACGAGGCTCTGGACGAAAGCCTATTTAAGGCAATACTTAGAAAAATGGATTTTGAACGAATACAGTTTGAAAAAGATATGCAGGAGTTTTCAGGTGGACAGAAGAAAAAGGTATTTATTGCGAAAAGTCTATGCGAGCAGGCCCATCTCTATGTATGGGATGAACCCTTTAACTTTGTCGATATCTACTCACGTATGCAGATTGAACAACTGCTCAAAGCATTTTCCCCAACAATGATCTTCGTTGAACATGACAAGGCTTTTCGCGATGCAATCGCTACAAAAATAGTGCAGTTATAAGAAGAAAAAAGTTCTTAATTAGTATCTAAAGCCTGATATTCTCAAACATATCTATGGCTATGATGGCATCATGATATTGTTGAACTCTTTGTTGAATATTTCTTTCAAAGAAAGGGTCAAAAATATCATGTTGAATTCTTATGTACTATTGAAAAAATAGAGATGCAATCTGTATTTATCATGCATAAGGTTTTATGTTTGATAAAAACTGGAATTACAGAATATCTTATTCATACGTGTCGATAAACAAAAAAGTATTGGTTGATAGCTTTTAAGAAAGCAATGACCAATACTTTTTTCTATTCACCTGTAAATGGTATTTAGCACTAAAGATTTTTGAGAACATGAATAGTATGAATATCATATTTCTTTAAGATGGTGATGGTTTGTGCATTGATGACTTCACCAGGAACAATGGGCAGAATGGCAGGAGGGCAGCCAATATGACATCGTACACAAATGCGACCAATACAATTTTCATCAACATTGATTTCTTCTTCTAAGGCAAAGAGTAATTCATAAGGCTGATATTTCACTTCAGGAATAGTTGTTTTCATACTTATTGTTTCATTTCTAAGATAGGCTTCATGATGGGATAATGAGGTAAAGGCATCATAAATACGACTTAGATCTTCATCACTATTAAATGGCGTCAACATCAATACGACAAAGTCAGGATCCGCATATTCACATTCAATATGATGACTAGTAA
>OCVV012873587.1_pt1 | contig 15656 bp, 17 predicted proteins | sample 1539721 | NCBI WGS metagenome assembly OCVV01 (sample SAMN02144230, study PRJEB22623) | gut metagenome | biome: sheep rumen | host: Ovis aries | place: New Zealand
CAAAGTACAACGTGGAAACTGTGATAAGTACAAAGAAGTACATCCACGTTGTACCTTGTAAATTGTACTTTGTACTTAATTACGGTTCTTAAGAGTATTTTTTAGGATAGCGGAAGAGGATGGAAAGCAGGATGGCAATTCCTATGGCGATGGGATAGTAGAGATGTGAGACGATGCTGATAGGATTGACGAGTGCAAGTCCAGATGCGATGAGTGTCTGGGCTGAGTAGGGCAGAATCCCTTGCGTGAAGCAGGATATGGTGTCGAGGATGCTGGCACTTTTCTGCTTGTTGATTCCATATTGCTGGGATATGTCTTTTGCTATTGAACCTACGGTGATTATAGCCACGGTGTTGTTTGCCGTACAGATGTTGACGAGGCAAACGAGTGCTGCGATGCTAAATTCCGCTCCTCTTTTTCCATTGATATGTTTGGTGAGCATGTTGATGATGGCACGTATTCCTCCGTTGTATCGTATGATGGCTAACATGCCGCCTGCCAGGAGGGTGACGATGATGAGTTCGGACATGCCAATGATGCCGTCTGCCATGGCTTGGAACCATCCGAACAGGGTGTAACTGCCATCAAGTATGCCAATCACTCCTGTCAGGAGCATTCCGATGATTAACACGAGCATGACGTTGAGCCCCAATATGGCTGTGACGATTACGATGAGGTAGGGGAGTACCTTGATGGCGCTAACGGCAGGAAGGTCGGTGGGGACTGTTACGTTACGTCCGATGTAATAATAGACAAGCATGATGATGATGGCAACTGGCAGGACGATGCTGACATTTGCCTTGAACTTGTCATTCATTTTGCAGCCTTGTGTCTGCGTTGCAACAATGGTTGTATCACTGATAAAGCTGAGGTTATCGCCAAAATAGGCTCCTCCAACAATGATGGCGACTACGAAGGGTACGGAGAACGCGGACTCATTTGCTATGCCGATGGCTATGGGCGTGAGTGCTGCAATGGTTCCTACTGATGTGCCAATCGACAAGGATATGAAACAGGCTGCTATGAAAAAGCCTGGCAGCAGGAAGGAGGAGGGAAGGAGTCGAAGGGTGAGGTTTACGGTTGCATCTACGGCTCCCATCACCTTGGCACTGTTGGCAAATGCTCCTGCGAGGATGAAAATCCAAAGCATGAGCATCAGATTACTATCTCCTGCTCCAGAGGAAAAGACTTTCACCCGATGGTTGATGCTGCCTTTCAGTGTGAAAACTGCATAGATGGAAGACACCATGAAGGCAACGGTGATGGGAACTTTGTAGAAGTCTTTCAGGATGATGCTGGTAGCGAGATAGAGCAACAGGAATACGAGCAGGGGGGAAAGTGCGAGAAAGGGGGGAATAGGATTGGACCCTCCCCAACCCTCCCTGTTAGGGAGGGAGTAGTCACCCGGATGGCTATTCTCTCCCCTCACAGGGGAGTTGGAGGGGTCTTGGGTTGGGTTGGGTCTATTGTTGTGGGTCTTGAGGTTGGGATGGGGTGTTTTCACTATTTCAGGAACAATGAAATAATAACTTGGTATAAATGAAATGATTCTTTAGGAAAGAAATTAGAATAATTATCATAATTACTCCAAAAATTAGGTGTTGTTTAAAACAAAAAAACATTTATTTCTGATATAATTATTCTAATTATTTTAATTTCTTTCCTAAAAAACGTACCAAGTTATTTTTATCATCCCTAATTGACTGATTTCTAATGTTTTAAGTCTTTCCAAAATGTTTCGTAATTAACCGCCGTTCTTTTTACAAAGTTAGGCATTTATAGCCAGTTAACCAAAGTATTTAAAACTTTTAACTCTTTGCTTACCCTACCCCCATAAAAAAAGTGCTGCGTGTGTGAAGAAGGAAGGGCTGTGGGGTTTCGGTGTTATGGCTGATGTTTGGGGTATGGGGGGGATTGTTTTATAATCAAAAATAAAAAGGGATTTGCGAGCATATCTCGCAAAATCCCCAAACAAATAAAGTTGAAAATTATAACAGAAAATAATAAATTATATCGTTATGCGAATTGTCCTAATTGAATCTTGTCAGCGTCCAAAAAGTCAAAATCAAAGTATGTGTCAATATATGTTTTCACATTGCCATTTACTACGTCCGTAACATTATCAATGGTTAACTCAACTGCACCGAATTGCGCTACCACCACCAAGTCAAGCGGTAAGTAAGCAACCAATCCATCTTGCATCCTATTTTCAAGAATATAGTCGCTACCTAAAAACTTATTATCGTTGAATAAAGTTGGATTTAGTTTCAGTATTTCCGCTTTCGCTTTTGGCGATATTACCCATACGTTATTTGTCTTTTGTTTGTCCCCATTATATTGCAAGGTTGCAAGGTCTGCAATAGTGGAAATTTCCGTTGCTGAGATACCATTGAAAATGCCCTTTGGTTTGTCGTCTGTTTCCGCTGCATCTGACAAAATGCTTTCGACTAACTTATTGAAAATCGCCTTTACCAAAATAGCGTTTACCTCGTTATAAAACTTTCCACTTTGGCGCAAAATCGAAACGCTGAAATCAGTTTGTGTTGTTAAACGATGCGGTGTTAAATACTTGCTTGTTACGGTGTCAGTGTTTGCAGTAATACCATATCCAACCGCTTTCCATTCACAAGTATTTTCGTCAAAATAAGGTGCTTTTAAATTTGCTTTCAAGTTTGGATAAAACGTAATTCTATCGATGAAATTATCGTCAATCTCACTGCTTTGTGTGTTTGCGATTATTCGCTTTTGATTGATACCTAAATCATCCACCATTGCCCTCAATTCAAAGTTGAATTGTCCTACGGCTGAAATACCATCGTCCTTTGCTTTGTCTATTGCCCTTTGGTTTAGTTCTGCTTGTGTTTCCGTTAATGTGATTTTGTTGGATATTCTGTTAATTACGTCTAACAGATTAAGTCTTTCTTTTGTGTTTTCTTGTTTCATTTCTTGTCTTTTTTCTTCTGTAATTTTTGTGTTGTAATTAGGTTTGCTTGTCGCATAATTGTTTGCTTTGTTGCTTGTGTAAAATCCTCTTTGGTGGTCTGTTCCAAATCCTATTGTACCACCTCTTCCGTACTCAATTTTAGCCATATTATTTAAATCATTACTAATTTATTTTCGTCAATCTTAAATGGTGCGTAATATCGCAAATTCACCCATTTGCTTATATCGTTATTTTGTGTTTCCTTTGTCCTAAATCGTTTCATTACGTTCTTAATCTTTTCTTTCATATTTTCATTTGTTTTTGTTTGTTATTTCTTCAACTATCCAACCATTGCAAGAATTCATCTGTATCATCCTCGTCAACATCTTTGAATATGTCTTTTATTAGTTTGATTGCAATTTTCAAACTATCTAATTTGACTTTTATCATTGGGTTTTGACCTTTGGTTTTGCCGTCATTGAAACTCATAATGTAGCCATTTTCTTCTATCAGTCGATTTGCTTCAAAATAGGTGTTCAACGTATCCCTCAATAGCGTTATTTGAATTTCTTTTTGGGTTGGTATTGTGCCATTCTTTTTCAGTTGTTTTCTTATCTTTGAAATGATGCTTTTCGTGTTCATTTTCTGTGCGTGTGTTTTATGTTACATAAGGGTTAAAATGTGGCGGTAGCAAAATAATAATAAAAATAGTCATAAACAAAAATGAAAAACAGAATCCAACTTGAACATAAACCAAAAACCACCGCCACATTACGTTATCTTAATTCCAAATCGTCAAATGTGTTTCCGTTATACTTGTGTCTTTTTTTCCTTGCTTTCTTTTCTTTGAAATACCTTGAAATTTCGTTGAAAAATAAATGTGATAACATAAGGGAATCAATCCCAAATATCAGTATCAAAAATTGTAATGCGTTCATTGTTTGTGTACGTATATTACTCTATTGTTATCTATATTATCAATGTAGTTTTGGAACGTATCTTCGTCAATAGTCCAAAATACCCATTCGTCCTCGTTAGTTGATTCTTTATTAAGTTTTGCTTTGACTTCTCTTTTGCTAAATCCCATTCGTTTCACATCTTCTATTGTGTCAAAAAGGTAGTTGAACGTGCTATATTTCTTGCGTCCCAAAATGTGTTGTTTTTCAGTTTTCATTTTAAGTATTTTATTAAGTTATTCATTACTTCTTCTTCCGATAATTCAACGTAATAATTCCAATCATTTTCGTTTAATATCTCCCAATGGTAGCCATCAAAAATGTTCTTTCTTTTACGTATGAGTTTCTGTTTTACTTGCTTTATATCGTACCCATATTTTTCAACTATATTGATATTATCAAACAAAAGAAATTCACTGCCGTAGGCTTTCACTGCCATTATGTTTTTTTCAATGTTCATTCGCCATATTCTATGAATATAATTTGATTATCTTTTAATTGAATTACTTTTGCGTTTTCTTGCAATTCCTCGTCCATTTCTTCAAACAGAACATCGTCCCATTCTTCTTTTTCAACGATTGATAAATCAATGTCCCCATCCTTGAAATATATGTCTTTTGATATATCCGTAATTAGGTCAAGAAACAAATCATCATCAAGCTCAACAACGCTAAATCCATCACATAATAAAACAAAATCGCATTGTTTGTTTTGTCGCAATAGGTAAGAACATAATTTCTTTATCAAATCAAAGCATTTTATTGTCTTGTTTTCCATCTTTTATATTGCCATTTTATAACTCATTATTGTCGTTGGATATGCTGCAAAATACATTGTGTTTTTCGTTTCGTTTATGAATTTTGTTATTGTGTCATTTTGCACATATTGAACGTGTGTTATTTTGCGTTTTAAGGGCGTTTCTTGCCTTGGTTGGTGTGTTGTGCCACCTTGCTTTATATCGCTTTTCTGTGCGCTTATTTCAGCCTTATTTGTTGGTTCTTTCGTTGGTTCACCTTTGGGATTTATGCCCATTTCCTTGCAAAATCGTTTCAGCGTATTTCTACATACTTTTATGCCGTTATCCTTGGCAAATTTCAAGTTCTTCCCTACACTAATTGAAACATCGTACCATTCCCCTATCTTTGCGTGATTAAGTTCGCCCCTTGCCTTATTTGCAACCGCTTTCGGTGTTATTCCCATATCCTTAGCAAGGTTTTTATTAACCCTTATTCGTTTGGTGTTGGTAGTCTGGATTGTGCATTCACTATTCATTACGTTCTCAACGCATTCTATTATGTATGACTTTGATAGTTTGTTGTCTTCATTATTTATGAAATTAACTATCTCAAACACCGCATTGAATAGCATTTCATCGCTTGTTATCGTTGGCTTGATTTTGCGTTTTAGTTGTAGCGTTTTCCAAAGGAATTTTTTTCGTCCTTCCCCAACACCTAATTTGTTTTTTTCCCTACTTAACACACCCCTTTTATTAAAGCGTTTTATTTCTATAAAGTCATCGTCAAGTGTTGCATAAAGTTTTCCGTTGAAATTGACGTTTGATTCCATAATAGGGATGATTTTTTTCATTGTATATTTTGAATAGAACTCATCAAAATCCATATTGAAAAAATCCTTTTCGACGTTGGTATTTGCCTTCTTGCTTTTTCTTGCTTTTGGTGCTTGTTTGGTTGCTATATGAACGGAAATTTCTACCTTTGGCAAATCATTCTTTGAATAGATTAAACCGCTTTCAAACGTCTTTATGGTATCTTTGCCATTACCATTGAATAAGCGTTCTATTTTTGCGCCACAATCATCGTTATTGATTGTGTTCGTTTGTTGGTTCAGCGTTGAAATTATGCCATTATAGTAAGTGGAAAATTCACTTTGTTCCTTGATTGGTTCGTCCACGATATAAACAAGTCTAAACCTATTCCCTTTGATACCATCGTTTGGGGTTGTGTAGGCAAAAGTTGGCTTGAACGAAATCGTTGAAATGTATTCACTAAATTGTAGTGTGCTATCGTCAACGTCAACACCTATAAAGTTAGTTTGTAATATATCATTTGCCGTTCTACCTTGGTGGAATCTATTATCTATTTGCTTGACTTCGTAGTCATTCAAAACCGCCATAAAAGAATATCCATCCTTGATATAACAAAGCAATTGATTGCTTGTAAGGTTTTCCTTTCGGAATAGCATTGCGCCGTAATACGTTGGTTTGTCTTGATAGTTTTTGAAACTAATTGAAACGTCAAAATTGAAATCTTCATTCATCATCATTTATCTTTTTTTTAATTAGTTCAGAAACTTTCATCATTTGTGCAAATAAGGGGCGATATTGTTAGGCATCGCCCCACTGTTAGAAATAGTTTTATAGAAAATAAATGATGATGTTTCCTTATGTTATTATAAACTTATTTCGCCCGTTAAAAACTTTTTATAAAGCATATTCTTAACTTGGGCTTTTAACACCCTTTTTCTTGTTCTTTCTTCCCATTCTTTTTCAGTCATATTTGAAAATTTCCTTTTCATTCCTACGGATATGGCTTTTCGGTGTTCTGCTGACATTATGCCTTTGTCTTTTACTTTCATATCTCTCCTTTAATATAAATATATTGTAATTTGAAAAAGTTACTACTTTTATTAAATTATTTTTCAATTCTCTTTCTAACTCATTGAAATATAGTGATTTATTTATGACTTTTTTCTATAACTTTTTTCTTGAATGTCTTACACTGCAAAAATATACAAAAGATTTGTAAAACAGAAATAATTACTCAACTTTTTTACTGAAAAAATGTAAATAATTTCTTTTTTCATTTCAAAGTATATTACGAGAAAGATAGATGTATATTACATTATGTTTCGGATTGACTATTGAAATAAGAAATAGAATAAAGTGTCATTTCAAAGTATATTAAAAGAAGATAGAATATAATTACATTATACTTCGGATTGACACATTTTTTAATAATCATTACAAGCCTTAAATAATGCGTTATTTGCCCTTTGTTATCACTTATTAGATACATTCTACCATTAGCCATTTATTGCCCCTTAAAACGCTTTATATGGCTTTATTTGGGGTGTTGTGTGGTGTTGTTAATAGATGGGATAATATCGCCTTAAAACGCATAAAAAAGGGATTGATTACACCTTCCTTGATGTAGTCAATCCCCAACCATTACTCAAAAATTGAAATTCACTTTCAACTTTCTTTTTGGTAAAAATATCTATTGCATTGTACTTCTATAAATATCTGAACAAAGGGAATTGTGTGCGCATTCCAGCGCACACTATATTGCTTTATTGGATGATTTTGTAGTCTTCATTTATTGTGGCATTATGTGCGCTAAAACGCTTATTTAAAACGTCAATCACATTTGCCCCATTTCTTATGTCGTTTAGTTCTTCTTTCGTTGGGAAATCTTCAAGAAATTTTATTGTGGCAATGTCTTGAACTTCGTCACCATTCTTTAATTTGAAACATACGTTATTCATATAAACCTTTTTCAACACATAGTTAATTTCGTTATCCTTTTCAACGATGAATTTTGCCCTTGCTTGGCTTGCTATTAGGGCATCATTTACGTTTGTGTTTTCGGTGCTTGTTTGTGCTTGTTGCTTGCTGATACGTTGCACTGCTTTTGCAACTTGTTTCGCTTTGTCGCTATCGTCAAGGTGTTCGTATATTTTATGTATCATTGCAGTGTCAGCGTGACCCGTCAATTTGCTTACTTCTTCCTCACTATAACCTTCACGCCTTTTCATTGTAATAAATGTGTGTCGTGCATAATGATTTGAGATAATATCACAAAATCTTTCTTGCTTTTCAACCTTTTTTCCGCCCTTATTTACACAATACTTTTCAGTTTGTGTGAGGTTTGCTTTTTCAGCGACTTTTCGCAAATACTTGTTATATTTCGCACCATCTGAAAAGTCAACGTATTTGAATCCGTTGGCATATTTCTTTTGCAAGGAAACTATCGTTTCATTTGCTATTATTGCAGCGGTTATGCCTTCCTTTTGGGTGTTCACTATATAGGTTGTTATGCCATCATTTGTTTCTGTTTTGTAGTCACCATTGAAAAGTTTTTCGAGGTCAGAAAAGCGAACACCGCAATTTAATTGCATTATGAACAAATCACGAAATTCACATTCCTTTTCGGTTAGGTTTTCGACATTGATAATTGCGTCTATTTCGCTTTCGGTTAAGGCTCTTTTCTTGCTATCGTCTTTTTTCCTTGTGTCCTTAATGTTAGTATAACGAATTGCACTTAAATTGTGCTTTCTGAACTCTGATTTAACACAAAGAACATTATTTATCAATCTGCAAATGATTTGGCAATTTTGATTAATTATGTCAGCCGAAACTTTACCCTTTTCCAACAAATACTCCTTATAATCATTAACACCGTCTTGTTTCAATAACTTTGGGGAATCACCTAACTTTGCATCCTTAATGTAATTAAAGAACGCTTTCAATCTGTTTTCTTGGGTGTGTCGTGTGCTTTCTTTTGTTGCGTCAAGTGGGTAATAGATTTCAAACGCTTTCTTCAGCAAGGTTGTTGCGGTTGTTGTGCGCTTTGGTGGAATTGCATTATAGTTTGCCATAGTGGTATTTTTTTTGTTGCGATACGATTGTTTTTAGGGTGTTTTCTATTTCATTAGTTGAAACACATTCACAACTGCAAAGATAGTTCAAATAATCATTATATGATGCTTTGATGGCGTTAATTTTGTGGTTAACTTGGATGCTATTTTGACGTTCACTTTCTACCATATTAACACTAACCGCACATTGTTGTTTGCGCTTGTCCCAATAGATAGCATTCACTTTCATATCAGCCGACAATTTTAGTTGTTTGTCATTAATGCGTACCACACAATACACAATCGTTTCCGTTGCTTTCGCTTTTGTTTCCCTTACATTGAAATTAAGAGATACCTTGGTGTCGAAAATTGTTTCCATAATGCCGAAAAGAGTTAAATTATTTAACATTGTTTGTTCTTTTCAGCGGTTCTTTTCATTCCATTTTGTTTTTAGGATTTTATTTTATACCTTTGAAAATCAATAAGTTAATATAAAACTTAAAAATTGTACCAAGTTATTTTTTAGTGATTACTCAAAGTGTTACGCCTGTCTTGAAAATGGCGATTTCCTGATAATTCTTTCTTTCGTTCCATGCTGCCTCTCCATTGGCTACGGCAATGACTTTCTTGGCGAAATCACGGAACACTTGTGCCATGCTTTGTCCTTCTACCAAAACACCTGCATTGAAGTCTATCCATGTTGGTTTGTTCTTTGCCAGATGACTGTTGGTTGAGACTTTCATTGTTGGCACGAAAGTACCAAATGGTGTGCCACGGCCTGTTGTGAAAAGAACGATGTGGCATCCTGATGATGCAAGGGCTGTGGAAGCAACGAGGTCGTTTCCTGGAGCTGAAAGCAGATTGAGTCCCTTGTGCTGCAGGCGCTCTCCGTATGGCAGAACTCCACGCACTGCGCTCTTACCACATTTCTGTGTGCATCCCAGTGCTTTTTCTTCGAGTGTGGAAATGCCTCCTGCCTTGTTGCCTGGTGATGGGTTTTCTCCAACTGGTTCTCCGTGACTGAGGAAATAGTTCTTGAAATTATTGATTAGTTCTACGGTCTGCTCAAATAATTCTGGAGTGGCACAGCGATTCATAAGGATGGTTTCTGCACCAAACATTTCTGGTACTTCTGTCAACACGGTTGTTCCTCCCTTCGAAACGATGAAATCGGAGAACACTCCGAGAAGTGGATTAGCTGTGATGCCTGAGAATCCGTCGGAACCTCCACATTTGAGACCCACTCGGAGTTCTGAGAGTGGAATGTCGGTGCGTTCGTCCTTTGATGCTATGGCATAAAGTTCGCGGAGTATTTTCATGCCTTCTTCCACTTCGTCGCCTTCCACTTTCTGGCTTACCATGAATCGGATGCGGTTTTCATCGTATTCTCCCAGCAGTTCTTTGAATTTGTCGGGTTGATTGTTCTCGCATCCCAATCCTACAACAAGCACTGCTCCGGCATTAGGATGAAGCACGAGGTCGCGAAGCACCTTGCGAGTGTTCTCATGGTCTCCACTCAACTGGGAGCAGCCATAGTTGTGTGGGAAAGCAACGATGCGCTCCACACCCGAAGTACCATAATGTTCTACGCCATCTGGCAGTCCCACTTCGGCTTTGAGTCGCTGACAGAGCTGATTGACGATGCCATCCACGCATCCCACTGTTGGGACAATCCAAAGTTCGTTTCGAATTCCAATTTCTCCGTTCTGACGACGATAGCCTTTGAACGTAGTTGGAATATCGGCTGAGTCATAATCCACCTTTGCATCAGCCATCGTCTTGATGTCTTCGGCTGTGAAAACTGGGGAGTAGGAGTAATCGAGAAGTCCAGAGAGATTGGTCTTGATATTTGCATCATTGATGAACTCCCCTTGCTCATGGTCTTCTCGCAAGTGTCCAATAGGATACCCGTATTTGATGACATCCTCTCCTTCTTTGAGGTCGGTGAGGAGGAATTTATGTCCTGCAGGAATGTCGTTTTTGAGCTTGAATTCAATGCCATCAACATTGACTACTTCGCCCGCGGTAAGCGGTTCTATTGCTACAGCTACATTATCTGCAACATTGATTTTAAGAAATTTTGCCATAATTAGAAGTTAGTATTTAAAGTTATGTTATTGCTGCAAAGATACTGTTTTTTTCGAAATATCTGAATGTAATATCATTCGGAATCGTCCAATCTCGTATTTTTTTGCTAACTTTGCGCACAAATTCAATATTTTTATATGATTACTATTTCGGATTTAGCAATTCAGTTTGGAAAACGTACTCTTTACAAGGATGTCAATTTGAAGTTCACTAATGGAAACATTTATGGTGTCATTGGTGCAAATGGAGCAGGAAAATCCACTCTCTTGAAAGCCATTTCAGGTGAGCTTGAACCAGCCAAAGGGCAAATTTCATTAGGACCAGGTGAGCGACTTTCGGTTCTTTCTCAGGACCACTTCAAATTTGACAATTGCACTGTGCTCGACACCGTGATGATGGGGCATACCGTGCTTTGGGATATTATGCAGGAGAAAAATGCTCTTTACATGAAAGAGGATTTTACTGATGAAGATGGAATCCGTGCCGCTGAATTGGAAGAAAAATTCGCTGAGCTTGATGGATGGAATGCAGAAAGCGATGCTGCCATCCTGCTGAGCGGTCTTGGCATCAAGGAAAATCTGCATGGAAAGATGATGTCGGAACTCACGGGAAAAGAAAAGGTGCGTGTGATGTTGGCTCAGGCTCTGTATGGAAACCCTGACAACCTGCTTCTCGATGAGCCTACCAATGATTTGGACTTGGATACTGTGACATGGCTGGAAGACTTCTTGGCAAACTTCGAGCATACTGTGTTAGTGGTAAGTCACGACCGACACTTCCTCGATGCTGTAAGTACCCACACCGTTGATATTGATTTCGGAAAGATAAACCTCTTTGCTGGAAACTACTCTTTCTGGTATGAATCATCCCAGTTGGCACTTCGTCAGCAGCAGAACCAGAAAGCTAAAGCTGAGGAAAAGAAAAAGGAACTGGAAGAGTTTATTCGTCGATTCTCTGCCAATGCAGCAAAGAGTAAGCAGACCACAAGTCGTAAGAAGATGCTGGAGAAACTGAATGTGGAGGAAATCACACCTTCAACACGTAAATACCCTGGCATCATCTTCCAAATGGAAAGGGAACCAGGAAATCAGATTCTCGAAGTGGAAGGACTGACAGCTGTGGAAGAAGACGGAACCGTGCTTTTCAAGGATTTGTCGTTTACAGTGGAAAAAGGGCAAAAAGTGGTTTTCTTGAGCCATAATCCACGTGCTATGACAACCCTCTTTGAAATTATCAATGGACATCGTGAGCCCGATGCAGGCACTTACAAATGGGGTGTAACTATCACAACAGCATACTTGCCTCTCGATAATACAGAATTCTTCAAGTCTGATAAGAACCTCATCGAGTGGCTATCACAATTCGGTGAGGGCAACGATGTATTCTTTAAAGGTTATTTAGGACGCATGTTGTTCTCAGGAGAAGAAGTTCTGAAGAAGGTGAATGTGCTTTCAGGAGGTGAGAAAATGCGTTGTATGATAGCTCGTATGCAATTGAAAAATGCCAATTGCTTAATTCTCGACACTCCAACCAATCACCTCGACTTGGAATCAATTCAGGCTTTCAATAACAATTTGAAGATATTCAAGGGAAATATTCTTTTTGCAAGCCATGACCACGAATTCATACAGACTGTAGCAAATCGTATTATAGAACTTGGACCAAAGGGAAGTATCGACAAATTGATGGAGTATGATGAATACATAGAGTCGGACGCCATCAAACAGCTTCGAGAACAAATCTATTGACCTGATTTCCCATAATCTTAAAATACTATCCCATGACAGAACTCATGATCAATATTCCTGTTGTAGCCAAACAGGAAAATGAGCTGACAGAACAAGAGAAAGCTTTGGTGGAAGAAGCGAAAGCTGCTACTTACCGAAGCTATTCTCCTTATTCCATGTTTTCGGTTGGTGCAGCAGCTTTGCTCTCAGATGGAACCATTGTCAGCGGCTCTAATCAAGAAAACTCTGCTTATCCTTCTGGACTATGTGCAGAACGTACCACCATCTTTTATGCCAATAGCAAGTATCCAGAGAAGTCCGTCATGATGCTTTGCGTTGCAGCTCGTGATACGGAAGGAAAATTCACGGAACGACCAATCGCTCCATGTGGAGCATGTAGGCAGGTGTTGGTGGAAACTGAAACGAGATACCATCAACCCATGAAAATCATGTTGTATGGTACGAAGCATACTTATTTCATCGGTTCGGCTCGTGAATTACTTCCAGTTTCATTCGATAGTTCTTTCCTGTAATTGCATATTGTGATTCTTTTCCTATAATAACACTCACACACAAAATTAAAACAAGACACCTTTTTACTACGATGAAGAAATTACTTTTTTTGCTTTTACTTTTGGCTTCTTCCATTTCAACTACTTGGGCACAAACCCGAAGTGCTGCATACGAACGCTATATAGAGCAATATAAAAGCATTGCTGTTGACCAAATGAGAAAACACGGCATTCCTGCAAGTATCACTTTGGCACAAGCCATTCTGGAAAGTGGTGCAGGAAATGGTGAATTGGCTCGGCGCAGCAACAACCATTTTGGAATAAAAAGAGGAAGTGATTGGCAAGGTCCTGTAACGAAGCATACTGATGACAGAATCGGAGAGTACTTTCGTGTCTATAATTCTGTAAAAGAAAGTTACGAAGACCATTCTCGATTTCTACAAAAGGAGCGTTACCAACGTCTGTTTCGTCTTAGCACATTGGATTACAAGGGTTGGGCTCGTGGATTGAAAGCATGTGGATATGCCACAAATCCAAATTATGCCGATAAGTTGATAGGACTGATTGAGCTTTACAACTTGAATGATTTGGACGAAGACCCCAACTATGTGGGGATAAAAGTTTCCAAATATGAGGATGTCAAATTCAACTATCATGCCATTACAAGCAACAATGGTGTTTCGTGTATCATAGCTAAAGACGGTGACACTTGGCAGTCGATTGCCAATGAGATGCGGATGTCTCTGCGAAAGATATTGACTTTGAATGAAGCCATAGAGGATGTACCCATTCGAAAAGGAGATTTCATTTACTTGGAGAAGAAGGCAACAAAGGGACCAGTTGAAATGAAAGGACGATGGCATAAAATCGCTTCAGGCGAAACCATGTATTCTATTGCACAAAAATATGGCATCCGTCTTGCAGCCCTTTATCGCATGAATTTCAAGGATGAGGATTACGACCCATACGTTGGAGACCTTTTACGAGTAAGATAAAAAAAGCGACTTGCATGTCATCTCGAATACATGTAAGTCGCTTTTTGTGTTGGATAGAGTTTAAACGTGAGTTACTTCGTAGAAGAACAGGTCACTTTGTTTCTATTTCCTCTGTCATGTTGATTTCATTATCGTTCTTGTCCAAGAAACGATATTGCAGAAAACCAAGTTCCTGACTTGGAATAACCTTCAGTCCAAAACCATATTTGAGTTGCCACCGTCTATATATAGAAACAATTCCTTGGAAAATATAAGCAGCAACGTATGGATGAACATAAAGACGAAGTTTCTTCTGGCCAAGATTATTCATAACGTAGTCTATCTTTCCTTCAAGCGTGTCTGTAAACAAGAAAGAAGACTTGATTGTTCCCTTACCCATACAAGTAGGGCAAACTTCTTCAACGTGAACATCCATTGCTGGACGAACTCGTTGGCGTGTAATTTGCATCAGACCGAATTTTGAAAGCGGAAGTATATTGTGCTTGGCACGGTCATTTCGCATGAGTTCGGTCATTCGCTCATAGAGTTTTTGCCGATGTTCGGCTGAATCCATGTCGATGAAATCCACCACAATGATTCCACCCATATCGCGTAGTCTGAGTTGACGAGCTAATTCTTCTGCTGCACCCATATTCACTTCGAACGCATTGGCTTCCTGGCCTTCGACTCCTCGATTTCTGTTGCCCGAATTGACATCAACAACATGGAGTGCTTCTGTGTGTTCGATGATGAGGTATGCACCTTTTTTGTAACTAACCGTCTTACCAAATCCCGACTTGATTTGTTTTGTAACGTTGAAGTTGTCAAAAATTGGTGTGGAACCCTTGTAGAGTTTTACAATGTATTCGCGTTCTGGTGCGATGAGTGAAACATACTTTTTCACTTCGCGGAACACTTGGGGATTGTTGACATGGATGCTTTCATACGAAGGGTTGAAGAGGTCTCGTAATAGCGATACGGCTCTTCCCGTTTCTTCGTGAGCAAGGGTTGGAAGGTCGGTTGCTTGTTGTAATTTCACTAAACAATCTTTCCAGTTTTGAAGCAGAATTTCCATTTCTTTGTCTAATTCTGCAACGCGTTTTCCCTCTGCCACGGTGCGTACGATAACACCGAAGTTCTTTGGCTTAATGCTCTGTATGAGTTGCTTTAGCCTTGCACGTTCTTCACTCGACTTGATTTTGCTTGATACCGACACCTTGTCCTCAAAAGGTATCAAAACAAGATACCGTCCTGGAAAACTAATTTCAGCAGTGAGTCTTGGCCCCTTGGTTGAAATCGGTTCTTTCGTAATTTGAACCAGGATTTCCTGTCCCACTTCGAGAAGGGATTGGATTTCACCACTTTTCGGAAGGTCGGCTTGTCGCTTCATCTTGTCCATTTGAGCAAGTCGCTTTCTGTCGCTTATCACTTGCTTTGTGAACTTTTCGAGCGAAAGGAATTGTGCACCTAAATCTTGGTAATGAAGAAATGCTTCGCGTTCATGACCTACTTCGACAAAGCAAGCATTCAGTGCAGGCATGATTTTCTTTACACGGGCTGCATAGATGTTGCCAACCGAAAATTTCGAGTCTTGATCCTCGCGTTGGAATTCAACCAGTCGCTGGTCTTCCATCAACGCAATCGTCACCTCTTTCGGTTGCGCGTCGATAATAAGTTCGCTGGTCATTTCTTTGATTGAGTTTTAAGTAGAAAGTAGAAGAAGAAAGTCCAGAGATAACTTTTCTTTCAGTCTTCTACTTTCAATTCGATTGAGCCTAACAAGGCTTTCCACTACTTGCTCTTGTGACGATTCTTTCTCAGTCTCTTCTTACGCTTGTGAGTAGAAATCTTGTGTCTTTTCTTTTTCTTACCGTTTGGCA